>ERZ1066138.405-NODE-405-length-14599-cov-9.659516_pt1 | contig 14599 bp, 15 predicted proteins | sample MGYA00382785_ERZ1066138 | MGnify/ENA primary metagenome ERZ1066138 (study PRJEB33369, sample SAMEA5778368) | biofilm metagenome | biome: Industrial cooling water; feature: Water cooling tower basin; material: Biofilm | place: United Arab Emirates | collected... | reverse complement strand
GGCAGAACCCGAACACCTTCGCGGCGCTCTACCGCGCGGTGCTGACGGCGGCGGCGATGGCGCGCCAGCCCAAGAACCGCGAGCTGATCGCCAAGGTGATCTCGCCGCAGGCCTATCTGAACCAGCCGGAGACCGTGGTCGCCCAGGTGCTGACCGGCAAGTTCGCCGACGGCCTGGGCAAGATCCAGAACGTCCCCGACCGCGCCGACTTCGACCCCATCCCCTGGCAGAGCATGGCGGTGTGGATGCTCACGCAGATGAAGCGCTGGGGCTACGTCAAGGGCGACGTGAACTACAAGCAGATCGCCGAGAAGGTCTTCCTGCTGACCGACGCCAAGAAGACCATGAAGTCGCTCGACATGACGCCGCCCGAGGGCGCCTACCCGAAGTTCACGATCATGGGCAAGGTCTTCGACGCCGACAAGGCCGAGGCCTACGCCGACAGCTTCGCGATCAAGCGGGCCTGAGATGCAGCCGGGCCTGAACCTGAAGGCGGCGCTGCTGTCGGCGCTGTTGCTGCTGCTGCTGGTCGGCGTGTGGCAGCTCGCCACGCTGCCGGCCGGCGGTGCGGCGCCGGCGGCCCAGGCGATGACGGCCGAGGAGATCGAGTACGCCAAGCTGCTCGGCAAGGATCCGGGGGGCGAATCCGGCGGCAGCGCGAAGGCGGGCTTCCCGACGCCGCTGCAGTTCGGCGGCAAGGTCGTCGAGCACCTCGCCGAGCCCTTCTACGACAACGGTCCGAACGACAAGGGCATCGGCCTGCAGCTCGGCTACTCGCTCGCCCGCGTCGGGCTGGGCTTCGCGCTCGCGGCGCTGGTCGCGATCCCGCTCGGCTTCGCGATCGGCATGAGCCCGCTGCTGTACCGTGCGCTCGACCCTTTCATCCAGGTGCTCAAGCCGATCTCGCCGCTGGCCTGGATGCCGCTGGCGCTCTACACGATCAAGGACTCGTCGATCAGCGGCATCTTCGTGATCTTCATCTGCTCGGTCTGGCCGATGCTGATCAACACCGCCTTCGGCGTGGCGAGCGTGCGGCGCGACTGGCTCAACGTGGCCAAGACGCTCGAGGTCAGCCCGCTGCGCAAGGCTTTCGAGGTGATCCTGCCGGCCGCGGCGCCGACCATCCTGACCGGCATGCGCATCAGCATGGGCATCGCCTGGCTGGTGATCGTCGCCGCCGAGATGCTGGTCGGCGGCACCGGCATCGGCTACTTCGTCTGGAACGAGTGGAACAACCTCTCGCTCGCGAACGTGGTGTTCGCGATCCTCGTGATCGGCGTCGTCGGGATGCTGCTGGACCTGATGTTCGCCCGGGCGCAGAAGGCGGTGACCTATGTCGACTGAGGCCCCCTTCCTGCAGATCCAGGGCTTGGCGAAGACCTACCCGGGGGCGGCCGAGCCGGTGTTCGACGGCATCAACTTCGGCATCGCCAAGGGCGAGTTCGTCTGCATCATCGGCCACTCGGGCTGCGGCAAGACGACGATCCTGAACGTGCTCGCCGGCCTGGAGCAGGCCAGCGAGGGTCATGTCTTCATGGACAAGCGCGAGGTCGCCGGCCCGAGCCTGGAGCGAGGCGTGGTGTTCCAGGGCCATGCGCTGATGCCCTGGCTGACGGTGCGCAGGAACATCGCCTTCGCCGTGCGCAGCAAGTGGCCCGACTGGAGCGCGGCGCAGGTCGACGCCCAGGTCGAGAAGTACGTCGCGATGGTCGGCCTCGGCGCGGCGATCGACAAGAAGCCCTCGCAGCTGTCGGGCGGCATGAAGCAGCGCGTCGGCATCGCTCGCGCCTTCGCGATCGAGCCGAAGATGCTGCTGCTCGACGAGCCCTTCGGCGCGCTCGACGCGCTGACGCGCGGCACGATCCAGGACGAGCTGCTGCGCATCTGCGCCGAGGCGCACCAGACGGTGTTCATGATCACGCACGACGTCGACGAGGCGATCCTGCTCGCCGACACGATCCTGCTGATGAGCAACGGCCCGCAGGCGCGCGTCGCCGAGATCGTGCGCAACCCGCTGCCGCGTTCGCGCGAGCGCGCCACGCTGCACCACGAGCCGCTGTTCTACGCGGTCCGCAACCACCTCGTGGACTTCCTCGTCAGCCGCTCGAAGACCCTGTCGCACGGGAAGGCGCCGACGCATCCGCCCGAGGTGCGCCCCGGCGTCGAGCCGGAGCCCGAGCCCGCCCCCGCCACCCCCCGCGCCGCGCTGCACCGCGTCGCCTGAACCCCCCCACCCCCATCGCGCAAGGAGCCGCCATGAGCCGTCTGGAAGTCACCGAGAAGATCGTCGCGACCAAGGTCGCCAAGGGCCTGAAGTGGTCCGACGTGGCCGCCAAGGTCGGCCTCAGCAAGGAATGGACGACGGCCGCCTGCCTCGGCCAGATGACGCTGACGCCCGAGCAGGCCGGCATCGTCGGCGAGATCTTCGGCCTCAGCGACGCCGAGCAGAAGTGGCTGATGGTCGTGCCCTACAAGGGCAGCCTGCCGACCAGCGTGCCGACCGACCCGCTGATCTACCGCTTCTACGAGCTGGTCAGCGTCTACGGCACGACCTTCAAGGAGCTGATCCACGAGGAGTTCGGTGACGGCATCATGAGCGCGATCGACTTCAGGATGGACCTGAAGCGCGAGGCCAACCCGATGGGCGACCGCGTCGCGATCACGATGTCGGGCAAGTTCCTGCCCTACAAGACCTACTGAGCGCGCGATGAGCGAGCTGCGGCCGCCGGTGCCGCCCTACACTGCCGAGACCGCGCGCCAGAAGGTGCGCGGCGCCGAGGACGCCTGGAACTCGCGCGATCCCGACCGCGTGGTCATGGTCTACACCGACGACACGCAGTGGCGCAACCGCGCCGAGTTCCCGGTCGGCCGCGAGCAGGTGCGCGCCTTCCTGCAGCGCAAATGGGCCCGCGAGCTCGACTACCGGCTGATCAAGGAGCTGTGGGCCTTCGACGGCAGCCCGGACGGCTGCCGTCTCGCGGTGCGTTTCGCCTACGAGTGGCACGACGACGCCGGCCAGTGGTTCCGCAGCTACGGCAACGAGAACTGGGAGTTCACCGAGCATGGCCTGATGCGGCGCCGCTACGCCAGCATCAACGACCTGCCGATCGAAGCCGAGGCGCGCCTGTTCCACTGGCCGCTCGGCCGCCGGCCCGACGAGCACCCGGGCCTGAGCGAACTCGGGCTTTAGCGCCGCCGCCCCCGCCGGCGCGTGCGCGCCGCTAAGCTGCGCGGCCATGCAACGACGCCCCCTCCTGCTGGCCGCCGCCCTGGTGCCGCTGGCCGCCTCGGCCCCTGCCGGCGCGGCGCGGCGTGGCTTCGACGAACTCGGCCTGGCCTTCGAGCTGCCCGACAACTGGGTGCCGGTGCCGCGCGCCGAGATCCTCGAGGCGCTCGAGCGCGCCCGCAGCGCCGGTGCCGCGACCGAATGGACGCTGCGCGCCGCCTGGCAGCGCCTGCCGCACCAGCGCTGGTTCTCGCTGCCGCACCTGCTGCTCGAAAGCCGCCCGGCGGCGGGCGAAGTGGGTGCGGTGCCCGAGGCGACGACCGAAGTCGGCCGCGCCGGCGCGCGCGAGGTCCACACCCACCGCGCCGTCTGGCGCCGCGGCTCCGAGGCCCTGCGCCTGACGCTGCTGGCCTTCGAGGACCAGCAGCCGCTGTTCGACGACGTGCTGCGCAGCCTGGCGTTCGACCCGCGGCGCTGAGGCGGCCCGGCGCCCGTCAGCGCGGCGCGGCCTTCGGCCACAGCGCCCACATCCGCAGCGGCTGCTTCATGCGCCCGGCCAGCTCGTCGGCGCCCTCGCCCCAGCCCCAGAAGTAGTCGGCCCGCACCGCGCCGACGATCGCGCCGCCGGTGTCCTGCGCCAGCACCAGCCGCTGCAGCGGCCGCGGCGGCGGCGGGTTCGGCGACCAGGCTTGCGGCTCGGTGGTGGCGATCCATACCGGCGTGCCGTAGGGCACCGAGCCCTTGTCGACCGCGATCGACCGCCCCGGCGTCAGCGGCACGCCCTGGGCGCCGAGCGGGCCCTGGGTCGGGTCGGTCAGCAGTTCCTCGCGGAAGAACACGTAGCGCGGGTTGGCGCGGATCATCTCGGCCACCCGGTGCGGGTTAGCGCGCGTCCAGGCCTTGATCGCCGGCCACGAGGCCTGCTCCAGCGTGAAGGCGCCGCGCTCGACCAGCCAGCGGCCGACCGACTGGTAGGGCTGGTCGTTGTGGCCGGCGAAGGCGGCGCGCAGCAGCCGCCGGCGGCCATCGGGCTCGGTCAGCGCGAGCCGGCCCGAGCCCTGGATGTGCAGCACCAGCGCGTCGAGCGGGTCGGCCAGCCAGGCGATCTCGCGGCCACGCAGCGCGGCGCGGGCGGCCGGGTCGGTCTCGATCTGGGTGCGGGTGTACCAGGGGCGCCGGGTCGCCAGGTCGGCCGGCGGCGCGTACAGCGGCACCTGGAAGCCGGGGCCCGGGAGCCGGCGCGCCTCGAACAGCGGCTCGTAGTAGCCGGTGATCAGGCCCTCCGCGGCGCCGTCGGGGGTCTCGACGCGCCAGGGCTGCAGCTGCGCCTGCAGCCAGGCGCGCACGCGCGGCTCGTCGGGCGCGGCCAGTGCGCGGGCGCTGGCGCAGGCGGCGGCCCAGTCGGGCGCCGGACGCTCGCAGCTCTTCAGCAGGGCCGGCCAGGCGGCCAGCACGCTGTCCTGCGGCCAGCCGGGCAGATCGGACCAGCCGGCGGCGACCCAGCGCGAGGCCGGCAGGCTGCGCACCGCGGCCGGCGTGGCGTCGGTGGCCGGCCGCGGCGGCGGGGCCGCCGACGGCGGTGCGGCCGGGTCGCGAACTGCGCAGCCGGCGAGGACTCCTAGAATGAAAACGAGCCCGGTCGCGATCGCGCCGGGCCCACGGGAGAAAGACCGAAGCATGTGGGTGATTGTGCTGGAGGCCCTGGGGGCGCTCGCCTTGCTCGTCTTCATCGTCTGGTGGACGATGTTCTCGGGCCGCCGGCGCGGTGAGCGTCGGGACCCGGACGACCCGGCTTGAGCACCGCGGCCGCGCGGCCTGACAGAATGGGGCTTCGGCGCAAATGTATGTGAGCGCAAGCTCACATTTATCTTGCGATCCTCGACCTACCGATCACGGAGCTTGCAATGCTGGCGGAGATGGCCGGGTACCTGCAGATCGATCCCTGGCCCCCCGCGCCCGACCTGCTGTTCTGGGGCGCGCTGATGCTGGTGGGCGGCGGCCTGCTCGGCGAGGCGGTGTTCCGCCGCCTGGGGCTGCCGCGCATCGTCGGCTACAGCGCCGCCGGCATGGCGGTGGCGCTGGCCGGGCAGGGGCTGGACGCCGGCCGGCTCGCCGGCGGCGTGCGGTTGGTGGTCGACCTGGCGCTGGCGCTGCTGCTGTTCGAGCTCGGCAGCCGCGTCAACCTGCGCTGGCTGCGCGCCAACCCGGCGCTGCTGTGGACCAGCGCCGCCGAGTCGCTGGCGAGCTTCGTCGCGATCTTCGTCGCGCTGCGCTGGCTCGGCCAGCCGGTCAACGTGGCGCTGACGCTGGCGACGATGCTGGTCGCGGCCTCGGCCGCTGTGGTCGGCCGGGTCGCCAGCGAGCTGCGCTCGGCCGGCCAGGTGACCGAGCGGATGATCGTGCTGACCGCGCTGAACACGCTCTACGCGGTGCTGCTGCACAAGCTGGTGACCGGCTGGCTGCACCTCGACGAGGCCGGCAACTGGATCCAGGGCATCACCCAGCCGGTCTACACCTTCGTCGGCTCGGTCGCGCTGGCGATCGCGCTCGCCAAGCTGGTGGCCTGGGTCGCGCGCCGGCTGGAGCTGCGCGACGAGAACTCGGTGCTGCTGCTGCTCGGGCTGGTCGTGCTGGCGCTGACGACCGCGCAGCTGTTCAACCTGTCGACGCTGCTGGTGCCGCTGATGGCCGGCGTGATGCTGCGCAACACCACCGAGCGGCCCTGGGTCTGGCCGCGCCACTTCGGCACCGCCGGCGGCGTGCTGGTGTTGATGCTGTTCGTGATCGTCGGTGCGGCCTGGTCGGTCGAGGCGGTGATGCTCGGCGCCGGCGCGGCCGCGCTGGTGCTGGCGGCGCGGGCCGCCGCCAAGGCGCTGGCGGTGGTGGGGCTGGCGCGCTGGAGCGGCATCGAGACGCGGCAGGGCCTGGCGCTGGCGCTCGCGCTGACGCCGATCTCGGGCACCGCGCTGGTGCTGCTGGCCGATCTGCACCGCAGCCACCCGGACTTCGCGCTCGGCATCGCGCCGATCGTGCTGAGCGCGATCGCCTTCATGGAACTGCTCGGCCCGATCGCCGTGCAGTGGGGCCTGCGCCTGGCCGGTGAAACCCAACCGCGCCACCGGCCGGCGGCGGCCCCGGCACCTGGGGGCACGGTATGAGCCTCGGAACCTTCGCCGATTCGCGGTCGCTGACGCTCGGCGTCGAGCTCGAGCTGCAGATCGTCGGCACCCACGACTACGACCTCTCGCCCAGCGCCAAGGACCTGCTGCGCCTGATGGCCAAGCGCAAGATCCCCGGCGCGGTGACGCCGGAGATGACCGACAGCATGATCGAGCTGTGCACCGGCGTCTGCAACAACCACGGCGAGGTGCTCGCCCAGCTGAAGGAGATCCGCGATGCGCTGGTCGACAGCGCCGACAGGCTCAACGTCGGGCTGTGCGGCGGCGGCACCCACCCCTTCCAGGACTGGAGCCAGCGCCGCATCTTCAACCGGCCGCGCTTCCAGCAGCTCTCGGAGCTGTACGGCTACCTCTCCAAGCAGTTCACCATCTTCGGCCAGCATGTGCACATCGGCTGCCCGGGGCCCGACCAGGCGCTGGTGCTGCTGCACGGCATGAGCCGCTTCATCCCGCACCTGATCGCGCTGTCGGCCTCGTCGCCGTTCGTGCAGGGCACCGACACCGGCTTCCATTCGGCGCGTCTGAACTCGGTGTTCGCCTTCCCGCTGTCGGGCCGTGCGCCCTTCGTCACCACCTGGGACGACTTCAAGGCCTTCTTCGACAAGATGACGCGCACCGGCGTCGTCGAGAGCATGAAGGACTTCTACTGGGACATCCGCCCCAAGCCCGAGTACGGCACGATCGAGGTGCGGGTGCTCGACACGCCGCTGACGATCGAGAAGGCCGCGGCGCTGGCCGGCTACATCCAGTGCCTGGCGCGCTGGCTGCGCATCGAGCGGCCGTTCGAGCCGGCCGAGGACGACTACCTGCCCTACACCTTCAACCGCTTCCAGGCCTGCCGCTTCGGGCTGGACGGCGTGTTCGTCGACCCCAAGACCGGCGAGCACCGCACGTTGCGCGAGGACATCCTCGTCACGCTCGGCGCGCTCGAGATCCACGCGATGGAGCTGCAGGCCGAGGAGGCGATCCGCACGATCCGCATGGAGGTCGCGCGCGACGGCAACGACGCCACCTGGATCCGCGCCACCCACGAGCGCGAGCGCCTGCTCAACGAGGTCGTGCGCCAGCAATGCCTGCGCTGGGCGGGCCGGCACGGGTGAATCCGGCGCCACTGAAGATCGGCTTGTCGGCCCGGCTGCTGCACAAGCCGCCGGCCGAGCTGGGGTTCCGGAACAAGACGCTGCAGTACCTGGAGCAGTCGATCGCGCACTGGATCATGGGCCACGGCGCGCTGGTCTTCATGATCCCCACGCTGGGCTTCGACGCCGAGCTGGAGCGCCGCCGCGTCTCGGTGCGCCACTACGTCGACGCGCTCGACGGCCTGGTGCTGCAGGGCGGCGCCGACCTCAGCCCGGCCAGCTACGGCCAGCAGCCGCTGCGGCCCGAGTGGGCCGGCGACGCGGTGCGCGACCGCTACGAGATCGAGCTGCTCGACGGCTTCCTCGGCCGCGGCAAGCCGGTGCTCGGCATCTGCCGCGGCTGCCAGCTGATCAACGTCGCCTACGGCGGCAGCCTGATGCAGGACATCCGCACGCTGCGGCCCGAAACGCACGCCCACGTCGACGCCGAGCTCTACGACCGGCTGCAGCACGACATCGTCTTCGAGCCCGGCTCCAAGCTGGCCGCGCTCTACCCGGACCACCCCCGCGCGCGCGTCAACAGCATCCACCACCAGGCGGTCGACCGGCTCGGCGGCGACCTGGTGGTCGAGGCGCGCTCGGCCGAGGACGGCGTGGTCGAGGCGATCCGCGCGCGCGGCGCGCTGTTCGTCGCCGGCGTGCAGTGGCACCCGGAGTTCCACCACCAGGACCGCACGCTGCTCGACGGCGACCCGCTGCTCGACGCCTTCCTCAGCGCCGTGCGCGGCTTCAGGCCCGCGGCGGCAGGATGAAGCTCAGCGGCCGGCGGGCCAGCCGGCGGCGGATCGCGGCGTGGATGCGGTCGCGCTCGCGCAGCCGGATGCCGCGCGAGCGCAGCGCCACCTTGAAGGCCAGCACGAAGCTGACGGTGAGGTTCAGCACCCCGGTCACGCCGACCGCGGCCAGGCACCACCAGAAGGCCGGATCGCGCAGGACCGCCCAGCCCTCGGCGCCGGCCGCCGCGGCGAGCTGGCCGGTCGACAGCGTGACGTGCCGCACCTCGATCGGCAGTCCGACGAAGCCGGCGAGTGCCGGCACCAGCCCGAGCATCATGCCGAGCGAGACGTTGGCCGCCAGGCCCGACACGTTGGCGCGCCACCAGGCGGCCCAGCGCTGCGCGCGCGCCGCGCCGAGCCGCGCGACGATGCGCGGGTTCCAGGCGATCGCGCTGTCGAGCCGGTGGAACACGAACCAGTTCTCGGCCCAGCCGGCGATCAGCGAGCTGGCGAACAGCAGCACGCCGGTGAAGGCAGCGTAGAGCGCCGTCGGCCCCAGCAGCGTCAGGGACTGCTTCACGTAGGCGGCCGATTCGGCCCCGACCGGCGGCGCGCCGAACAGCGCCGCGCCGAGCAGCTGCACCGCCAGCACCAGCGGCGCGCACAGCGCCAGGTTGCCGAAGATGCCGGCCGCCTGCGAGCGGATCAGCTGGGCGATCTTGTCGACGAAGGCCTCGACCGCGGTGTCGTCGTGGTCGTTCCTGGGCAGCTCGGCCAGCGCCTCGGCCATCGCCGGCGCCGTCATCGCCGGCTGCTTGGTCGCCACCGTCCAATGCAGCAGCATGATCAGCACGAAGCTGGCGGCGTAGTTGGCGCCCGACCAGAAGCCGGTCCAGAAGGCCGACAGGCCGATCGCGGCGATCGCGAACTTGACGAAGGTGGTGCCGGCGATGACCGCGCCGCCGCCGGCGGCGCGCTTCAGCATGTCGGCGTACTCGCCGCGGTCGCGGGTGATGTAGTGCTCGCCGGTCTCGGCGTTGCGCTCGGCGACCTGGCGCGCCAGCAGCGAGTAGTGCCGCGCCAGCAGCTTGCGCACGCCGAGCGATTCGCCTTGCGCGCGCAGCAGCGCGGCCAGCAGCCGCCGCAGCTCGGGCGCCGGCCGCGGCGCCAGCACGCCGTCGAGCAGCAGCTCGATGCGCGCGGTGCGCGCGCGCAGCTGGTCCATCTCGAACACGATGTCGACCGAGACGCCGTACTGCTCGAGGTGGCCGGTGATGCTGGCGGCGGCGCGGCGGCAGGCGTCGAGCAGCGCGCGCAGGTACTGCGCCTCGCGCAGCGTCGCGGCCTGGTCGCCGGCGGCCACCGCCAGGCGCAGCGCGTCGGCCGAGCGGGCGAGCTGGCGGAAGGGTTCGTCGGCCAGCAGCCGGGCGTCCATGCGCTGGCGCAGCGGCGGCGAGAAGCCGGCGCCGTGCACCGCGCTGGCGAGGATGGTGATCGCATCGAGCATCGCGCCGCGCCAGGTGGCGGCGTCGGCCGGCGCGATCAGCTCGGCGAGCCGCGCCGTGGTGGCGTCGTCGAGCGCAGCCAGCCATTCGGCGTCCTGCGGCACGAACAGCAGCGTGAACAGCTCGGCGAGGTCGGCGGTCTCGGGCGTGCCCGGCAGCATGCGCCGCCGCAGCCGCGCGGCCAGCTCGTGGCCGAGCGCGACGCGCGGCGTGAAGCCGAAGTCGGCGAACAGCGCCGCGGCGTCGATCTCGCGCCAGAAGGCCTGCAGCAGGCCCTGGACCCGCGCGCGGTGTTCGGGGTGCTGGTCGAGCAGGCGCAGCAGGTGGCGCAACTTGACGAGCGGGCGCGGCGTCGGGCCCGGGGCGGCAGCGGCCGCGGGTTCGTCGGGCGTGGGCACGTCGGGTGTGGTGGCGCGCTGCAGCGGCGCGTGGCGCAGCCACTCCATCAGCCGCACCAGCCACAGATGGCGTTCGGCCTGGCCGGCCTTCGGGTCGGCGGCGTTGAGCAGCGCGGTCAGGTCCCAGGCGCTCGCGGCGCGGGCGCGCCCGGTTCGGGTCTCGGCCATCGGCCTCAGTGCAGCGCCGACTGCTGCGACAGCTCGAAGGGCGCGATCTCCGCCTCGAAGGGTTGCACCTCGTCGGTCACGCAGTGGTAGCGGCCCTGCATGCGGCCGCGCGGCGTGGCGATGCGGGCCCAGCTCTGGTACGTGAACTGCTCGCCCGGCCGCAGCAGCGGCTGGTGGCCGACGACGCCGAGGCCGCGCACCTGCTGGGTCGTGCCGTGGGCGTCGGTGATGCGCCACTCGCGGCCGATCAGCTGGGCCGTCACCTCGCCGGTGTTGACGATGGTGACGCTGTAGGCGAAGGCGTAGGCCTGCTGCTCCGGCGCCGACTGCTCGGGCAGGTAGCGCGCGACGACGCTGACGGTGAGTTCGGCTCGGGGCATGCGCCGCATTCTAGGGACGCTCTCTAGAATCGCCGCTTCCAGCCGTACGGACGCCGCCATGACCTACCGCATCGCCCCCAGCCTGCTCTCGGCCGATTTCGCGCGGCTCGGCGAGGAGGTGAGGAACGTCATCGCCGCCGGCGCCGACTGGATCCACTTCGACGTGATGGACAACCACTACGTGCCGAACCTGACCTTCGGGCCGATGGTCTGCGAGGCGCTGCGCAAGCACGCGGTGACGGCACAGGGCGCGCGCGTGCCGATCGACGTGCACCTGATGGTCGAGCCGGTCGATGCGCTGGCGCAGGCCTTCGCCAAGGCCGGCGCCGACGTGGTGAGCTTCCACCCCGACGCCAGCACGCACGTGGACCGCACGCTGCAGCTGATCCAGGCCGAGGGCTGCCAGGCCGGGCTGGTGTTCAACCCGGCCACGCCGCTCGACGCGCTGGAGTGGGTGATCGACAAGGTCGACCTGGTGCTGCTGATGAGCGTGAACCCAGGCTTCGGCGGCCAGAGCTTCATCCCGGCGACGCTGAAGAAGCTGGAAAGAGCGCGCCGGCTGATCGAGGCCAGCGGCCGCGACATCCGCCTGGAAGTCGACGGCGGCATCAAGACCGACAACATCCGCGCCGCCGCCGAGGCCGGCGCCGACACCTTCGTGGCCGGCAGCGCGATCTTCGGCCAGCCCGACTACAAGGTCGTCATCGACGCGATGCGCGCACGGCTTGCCGCCTGAGCCCGCACCGGCGCGACGCCGGCTCAGGCGTGCAGCACCATGCTGAGCTTGCGGCGGTAGCCGTCGACGACCGGGTCGCTCGCCACCGCGGCGGCCTTGCCGGCGATCTCGAGCGTGCCCTTGGCTTCGGCGGCGGCCGGCTTCGGCGCCGGCTTGGCGAGCAGCTCGAGGATCGCGACGTAGAGCTTGCGCGCGCGTTCCTCGCCCCAGGCCTTGTCGCGCATCAGGATCTCGAGCAGCTCGTCCATCGCCTCGGTCGGGCGGCCGGCGGCGAGCTGGCGCCGGGCCAGCTCGAAGCGCGCGTCGAAGTCGCGCTTGTTCGCGGCGATCGCGGCGGCCAGCGCGTCGGCGGGCCGTGCCGTCGCGGCCGCCTCGAACGCCGCGACCCACTCGCCGAGCGCGCGCGCCCGCACGTCGGCGATCGCCTTCGGTGCCAGCGGCTCGTAGACGCGCCGCGCGTCGGCCACGCGGCCGGCGTCGAGCAGGCGCTTGACGTAGTCGCCGCGGATCGCGTCGTCCTGCGGCGCGATCGCCAGCGCCTCGGCCAGCTTGGCGAGCGCGGCGTCGCTGTCGCCGTCGGCGGCGAGCTGCTCGGCCTCCTCGGCCTCCTCCTCGGCGGCGAGCTCGTCGGCGCTCGGCACGTGCTTGTCGAGGAAGGCGCGGATCTGCGATTCCGGCAGCGCGCCGACGAAGCCGTCGACCGGCTGGCCGCCGACGAACAGCACGCAGAACGGGATCGAGCGCACGCCGAAGGCCTGGCTCAGCTGGCCGGCGATCTCGGGCTGCTCGTCGCTGTTGAGCTTGGCGAGCGCGAAGCGGCCGGCGTAGGCGACCTCGAGCTTTTCGAGCACCGGCCCGAGCTGCTTGCACGGGCCGCACCAGGGCGCCCAGATGTCGAGCAGCACCGGCGTGCGCATCGACGCGTGGATCAGCTCGGCTTCGAAGTTCTGGAGGGTGATGTCGATCATCGGGTGGGCACGCGGCGCCGCGGTCCGGGACCGCCCGCCGCCTACAATTCGAGGTTTTCCGAAACCGGAGCGGCCGTGAGTGCAGCGACTCCCCTGATCGGTGTGGTGATGGGCTCCAGCAGCGACTGGGAGGTGATGCACCACGCAGCCGACATTCTGACCGAGTTCGGCATCGCCCACGAAGCCCGGGTCGTCTCGGCCCACCGGATGCCCGACGAGATGTTCCGCTACGCCGAAGCCGCGCGCGGCCGCGGCTTGCGGGCGATCATCGCCGGCGCCGGCGGCGCCGCCCACCTGCCGGGCATGCTGGCGTCCAAGACCACGGTGCCGGTGCTCGGCGTGCCGGTGCCGAGCAAGCACCTGCAGGGCGTCGACTCGTTGCACAGCATCGTGCAGATGCCCAAGGGCGTGCCGGTCGCCACCTTCGCGATCGGCGCGGCCGGCGCGGCCAACGCGGCGCTGTTCGCGGTGGCGCTGCTGGCCCACGACGACGCGGCGCTGGCCGCCCGGCTCGACGCTTTCCGCGCCGCCCAGACCGACGCCGCCCGCGCGATGACGGCCGAGCTCGGCAAGACCTGACCTCTCCACCCCCGATGTCCCTGTCCAAGACCATCCTGCCGGCCGCCGCCGAGGCCGGCGCCCAGGCCACCACGCTCGGCGTGATGGGCGGCGGCCAGCTCGGCCGCATGTTCGTGCACGCCGCCCAGCGCCTGGGCTACTTCACCGCGGTGCTCGACCCCGACGTCGCCAGCCCGGCCGGGCTGGTCTCGCACGTGCACGTGCAGACCGACTACCTCGACGAGCAGGGTCTGGCGCAGATGCTGCGCCGCTGCGCCGCGATCACCACCGAGTTCGAGAACGTGCCGGCCGGCGCGCTCTACACCCTCGGCGCCCACCTGCCGGCCGCACCCGGCGCCGAGGCGGTGGCGATCTGCCAGGACCGTGCCCGCGAGAAGCAGCACTTCCTGCGCTGCGGCGTGCCCTGCGCGCCGCATGCCGTGGTCGAGACCGCCGAGCAGCTCGCCGCGGTGCCCGACGCGCTGCTGCCCGGCATCCTCAAGACCGCCCGGCTCGGCTACGACGGCAAGGGCCAGGTGCGCGTCGCCGACCGCGCCGCGCTCGCCGCGGCCTGGGCCGGGCTGAAGCAGGCGCCCTGCGTGCTCGAGGCGCGGCTGGCGCTGGACCACGAGCTCAGCGTCGTGCTCGCGCGCGGCGCCGACGGCTCGGTCGTCACGCTGCCGCTGCAGCGCAACCTGCACCGCGACGGCATCCTCGCCGTCACCGAGGCGCCGGCGCCCGGCGTGCCCGACGCGCTGGCCGCGCAGGCGCTGGACGCGGCGCGCCGCATCGCCGACGGCATGCACTACGTCGGCGTGCTCTGCGTCGAGTTCTTCGTCCTCGCCGACGGCAGCCTGGTCGCCAACGAGATGGCGCCGCGGCCGCACAACTCCGGCCACCACAGCATCGACAGCTGCGACGTCTCGCAGTTCGAGCTGCAGGTGCGCTGCATGACCGGCCTGCCGCTGCCGGCGCCGCGCCAGCATTCGCCGGCGGTGATGCTCAACCTGCTCGGCGACCTCTGGTTCGACGTCGAGGGCCGCGAGCGCACGCCGCCCTGGGACGCGGTGCTCGCGCTGCCCGGTGCGCACCTGCACCTCTACGGCAAGAGCAGCGCGCGGCCGGGCCGCAAGATGGGCCACCTGACCGTCACCGCGGCCACGCCCGAGGCGGCGCGCGCGGTCGCGCAGCAGGCCGCCGCCCACCTGGGCCTGCCGGCCTTCTGAGGCCGCGCCGCGCCGCCATGCCGCTGCTCGACGGCCGCGTGCCCGCCGCGATCGCCGAGGCCGCCGCGCGGCTCGCGGCCGGCGGCTTGGTCGCCTTCCCGACCGAGACCGTCTACGGCCTCGGCGCCCGCGCCGACGACGACGCCGCGGTCGCGCAGGTCTTCGCCGCCAAGGGCCGGCCGGCCGACCATCCACTGATCGTCCACGTCGCCGACGCGGCGGCGGCCGAGGCCTTCGCCGGCACGCTGCCGCCGCTGGCGCGGCGCCTGACCGACGCCTTGTGGCCCGGGCCGCTGACCGTGATCGTCGCGCGCCGCGACGGCATCGCGGCGGCGGCGGCCGGCGGCCAGGGCACGATCGGGCTGCGCTGCCCGGCCCACCCGGTCGCGCAGGCGCTGCT
>ERZ1066138.404-NODE-404-length-14609-cov-8.383675_pt1 | contig 14609 bp, 13 predicted proteins | sample MGYA00382785_ERZ1066138 | MGnify/ENA primary metagenome ERZ1066138 (study PRJEB33369, sample SAMEA5778368) | biofilm metagenome | biome: Industrial cooling water; feature: Water cooling tower basin; material: Biofilm | place: United Arab Emirates | collected... | reverse complement strand
CATCATGCTGCGCGTGCAGGGCAAGGAGTTGGACCTGCGCGTCTCCACCGTGCCGACCAGCTACGGCGAGAGCGTGGTCATGCGTATCCTCGACCGCGAGAGCGTGGTCCTTGACTTCCACTCGCTGGGCTTCACCGACGATTTCCTGCCGCGCTTCAACAAGGTGCTGGAACTGCCCCACGGCATCATGCTGGTCACCGGTCCGACTGGCTCAGGCAAGACCACCACGCTGTACACCGCGCTGAGCAAGCTCAACACGCCCGACGTGAAGATCATCACCGTCGAAGATCCGGTCGAATACCAGCTGGAAGGCGTCAATCAGATCCAGGTCAAGCCGCAGATCGGCCTCGACTTCGCCAATGCGCTGCGATCCATCGTGCGTCAGGACCCGGACATCATCATGATCGGCGAAATGCGCGATCTGGAGACCGCCAAGATCGCGATCCAGTCGGCGCTGACCGGCCATCTGGTGCTGTCCACGCTGCACACCAACAATGCGGCCGGCGCGGTCACCCGCATGCTCGACATGGGCGTGGACGACTACCTGTTGTGCTCCACCGTCAACGGCGTGCTGGCACAGCGCCTGGTGCGGCGCCTGGACCGCAACAGCGCGCAGCGCTACCTGGCGCTGCCAGAGGTGGTCGAGGAACACCACCTGCGCCGCTACACGCAGGATGATCCGATCCAGCTCTACCGGCCGGTGCCCAACGAGCGTACCGCCACCGGCTATCTCGGCCGCTCCACCATCCTGGAGTTCCTGGTGATGAGCGATCCGATCCGGCGGCTGGTGATGCAGCACGCCGATCACGGCAAGATCGAGGCGCAGGCGCGGGAAGAGGGCATGCGCACGATGTACGAGGATGGTCTGGTGAAGTCCCTGCACGGGGTCACCACCATTGAGGAAGTGCTGCGCGTGACGCAGGAGAGCTGATCGCGATGCCGGCCTTTCGATTCAAAGCGGTGGCGCCCAGCGGCGAGGTGGTGCAAGGCCAGATGGATGCCGGCAGCACCGAGGAAGTGATCGCCAAGCTGCATGAGCAGGGCAATCTGCCGCTGGAAGCCTTGCCGGCCGATGCCGCGCAGGCGGCCGGCTGGGGCTCGCTGTTCAAGAGCACGGGCGTATCGCAGGCCGACATCACCATGTTCACCCAGCAACTGGCCACGCTGCTGGGGGCTGGACTGCCGCTGGACCGCAGCCTGCTGGTGCTGAGCGAATTGGCCGATCGTGATCGCGTGCGCCGGCTGGTCGATCGCATTCGCGATGCGGTGCGCGGCGGCACTGCCTTGTCCGAGGCGCTGGATCGGCAGCACGGTGTGTTTTCGCGCCTGTACGTGAACATGGTGCGCGCCGGGGAAGTCGGCGGCACGCTCGATCAGACGCTGGCGCGGCTGGCCGAGTACCTGCAGCGCAATCAAGAGCTCAAGTCCAGCGTGGTGTCGGCGCTGATCTACCCCTGCATCCTGCTACTGCTCGCCGGCGGCGCGCTGGTGTTCCTGCTGGTCTACGTGATCCCGAGCTTCATGCCGCTGTTCGAGCAGATGGGCGGCGATCTGCCCCTGCTCACCCAGATCGTGCTGCTGTTCGCCAACTCGATCCGCTACGGCTGGTGGGCGATCCTGCTGGTCATCTTCGGCAGCGGCGTGTGGTTGCAGCGCCAGTTGCTCGACCCCGGCTTCCGCCTGTGGTTTGACGGCAAGCTGCTGGAACTGCGCTGGATCGGCGACCTTTTGCTGAAGATCGACACCGCACGCCTGGCGCGCACCACCGGCACCCTGCTCAAGAACGGCGTACCCTTGCTGTCGGCCTTGTCGATCGCCAAGAACGTGCTCGGGAACACGGCGCTCTCGGAGCAGGTCGAAAGTGCCAGCAAGGAAGTGAAGACGGGCGGAGGACTGGCGCACGCCCTGGCGGCAGGCAAGCGCTTCCCGCGCCTGGCACTGCAGATGATCAGCGTGGGCGAGGAAACCGGCCAGCTCGACGAGATGTTGATGCGCACTGCGGACACTTATGACCGCGAGGTACGCACCACCATCGATCGCCTGATGGCTGCCTTTGTCCCGCTGATCACGATCCTGCTGGCGGGGTTCATCGCCACCATCGTGCTGTCGATGGTGATGGCCATCATGAGCCTGAACGATCTCATCGGTTAGTGGTTTGGAGGAAAGGACTATGAAGCTGCAAGCAAGACTGCGCGGTGCCCAGGCGGGTTTCAGCCTGATCGAAATCCTGCTGGTGCTGGTGCTGATCGCCTTCGTCGCGACCATGGTCGCGCAGAACGTGTTTGGTCGCCGCGAGGCCGCCAATGTCAACGCTGCCAAGGCGGCGGTGAAGAAGGTCGCCAGTGCGGTCGACACCTACTACCTGGAGACGGGCAGTTTCCCGGCCAAGATCGAAGATCTGGTGACGCGTCCCGGCAATGCCGGCACCTGGAACGGCCCGTATCTGACCGAGTCGCAGATCAAGGACCCGTGGGGCACGCCCTACACCTTGAAGGTTCCGGGTGAGTCGGGCCGTCCCTACGAGGTGATCTCGCTGGCTTCCGACAAGGCCCCGGGCGGCAAGGACAACGCGGCCGACATCAACAACTGGCAGTAATCCGGCAGTCGTGCCCGGAGATGCCCATGCGCAAGCGTCATCGCCATCGGCCCGAGTGGGGCTTCACCTTGCTCGAAATCCTGCTGGTCCTGACCTTGGTGGCGATGATCGCCACCTTGCTGGGCACCTCGATTGCCGGTCGCGTTGGCGCGCTGAGGGTGGCCACCGCCGCCAATGACCTGACCGCCGCGCTGCGCTACACCCGCAGTCAGGCCATCCTGAGCCGGCGCGAGCAGGTGCTGGAAGTTGATGTGGAGGCGCGCCAGTACCGCGCGCCGGGCAGCGAGCCGGTCGAGTTGCCAGAGACCATCGAGCTCAAGCTGCTGACCGCCGGTTCGGAGGTCAGTGGCGATCGCACCGGGCGCATTCGCTTCTTCCCCGATGGCGGTTCGACCGGCGGGCGCGTGAGCCTGATCGCCGGACAACGCGAGTGGAAGGTCAACGTGTCCTGGCTGACCGGCGAGATCGAGGTCGATGACGGCCGCGAGGCGCGTCGCTGATGCGCCGTTCTGCCCGCCAGCGCGGCTTCACCCTGCTTGAAGTGCTGGTCGCCTTCGTCGTCTTCGTGACCATCTTCGCGGCGGTGCTGGAGGCCATGGGTACCGCCCTGCGCAACACGCGCCGCGCAGCCGAGATCGGCGAAGCGGCGCTGTGGGCGCAAACCAAGCTGGACTCGGTCGGCGTCATCGAAGAGCTGGAAGAGGGTGTGGAGACCGGCGAATTCAATGACCGATACAGTTGGGAACTGAATGTGCGCAAGGCACCGGTGGCTCGCAATGACGGGCTGTCCGCCGACACCTTTCCCTCGGAGCTGTATCGCGTCGAGCTGATCGTGCGCTGGGGCGCGCGCGGCCAGCAGTCCGAGCAGCGCTTCGTCACCATGCGCTCGATGCTGAAGGAAGGGCAGTTCTGATGCCGAGCCCGATGCGCATGCGCGGCTTCACACTGATCGAACTGCTGGTCGCGATCATGCTGGTGGCTTTGCTGATGACCTTGGTCTACGAAGGACTCAGGTCCGGCATGCGCGCCGCCGAGACCGGCCAGGCCTTCATCGATCGCAGCAACAAGCTGCGCATCACCCACGGCTTCGTGCGCCACCAGCTCAGCCGGCTGATGCCGCTCACCTATCGCCAGGACACCAGCAACGGCAAGCTCTATGTGTTCGAGGGCAATGCGGAAAAGATCCGCTTCGTGGGGCCGATGCCGGGATACCTTGGCTCTGGCGGCCCTTACGTGCAGGAGCTGGAAATCATCCGCGACGGCGGCAGCAGTGCACTGGTCTATCGCCACTGGCTGCTCAACGGCTTCGACGAGGATGAGATCGACCGCACGGAGTTGCCGGTGCGCCTGATCGACGGCGTCAAACGCGGCAAGTTCGAGTTCCGCGGCTTGAATCCGGACGGCAAGCTGGGCGACTGGACCGAGCGTTGGGACGAGGTATCGCTGACCCCCTTGGCGATCCGGCTGGATCTGGAGATGACCGCCGACAGCCGCCTGCAATGGCCAATGCTGGAAGTGGCCATGATGGTGGATGGCGGTTCCACGCGTGGCTTCAATGCCGGCTTCATGCAGGATCAACGCTGATGCAGGTGCATACCGCCCGATCTCGATCACAGCGCGGCGTGGCCCTGGTCATGGTGCTGTGGGTGTCGGTGTTGATCACGGTGCTGCTGGCCAGCTTCAGCCTGAGTGCGCGCATCGAAACCCTGCAGGGCCGCAATCTGCTCGACACCGTGCGTGCGCGCTATGCCGCCGAAGCCGGCTTGCACCGCGCCGCCTACGAGCTGCGTGGCTCGGACCCGCTGCAACGCTGGGTGCCCGACGGCCGCGTCTATCCAATGCAGTTCGAAGATGCGGAGATCGAGATCGAGATCTACGACGAAACCGGGAAGGTCGATCTCAACGTGTCCGATCTCAGCACGCTGGTTGCCCTGTTCGCCACCGTGGCCGAAACCGAGCGCGATGCCGAAGCACTCGCCGCCGCGGTGATGGATTGGCGCGATCCGGATGATCTGTTGAACCCGAACGGTGCCGAAGCCAATGACTACAAGAGCGCCGGCCTGGCCTACGTGCCGCGCAATGCCCCCTTCGAAACCGTGAGCGAGCTGCAGCAGGTCATTGGCATGAGTTACGAGATGTATCGGGAACTTGAGCCCATGATCACCATCTACTCTGGACGTGCGCAGCCGAATCCCGCGTACGCCTCCCCAGAAGTCCTGCGCCTTTTTCCCGGAATGACCGACGCTGCACTCCAGAGTTTTGTGCAAATGCGGCAGATGCCGCCGCTGGCCGGCGGCACACCGCCGCCGCTGGCCATGCCTGATGGCACGCCCGTGCTGGCACAGGGTGGAGGCCTTACGTACACTATCCGGTCCCGCGCCAAGCTGCCGGGCGACGCTTCGGCTGAACTCGAAGCGACCATTCGCCTCGGCGCCAGTGCGGTCGCTCGCCGCCCCTTCCGTATCCTTCGCTGGCGCGATGGTGAGGGTTCGGCTCAATCGGAATCGAAATGATCGAGGTCATCCGCAAGCCCTGGCGACGATTGTCCCAGCGCTACCAGAAGAGCGCGCTCGCGCAGTTCCTGCGCTGGTGGCGCGACGAATTGCTCGGTCTGCTGCCGGCAGGCTGGCGCGAGCGCTTTCGCCCCGACGCCACCTGGCTGACGGTGCGCGCACGCCCGGATGGCTGGGCGCTGACCCGCTCCACCGGTGGTCGCGTGGAAAGCAGCCTGGACGTGGAAGCGCCGCGCGAAGCCTTGCTTGAAGGGCTGGCGCGCCTGCGCGGGGAGTCCGAACAGGAGCCGCGCCAGATCCTGCTGTTGCCGGGCGAACAAGTGTTGCGGCGCAAGCTCACCTTGCCTGCGGCAGCCGAAGACCATCTGGAGCAGGTGCTGTCCTTCGAGATGGACCGGCACACGCCCTTCCGCGTCGACCAGCTGTACACCGATCACCGGATCAGCAAGCGCGATGGGCAGAGCCGGCAGATCGTGGTCGACCTGGTCGCCGTGCCCAAGCCGCAGCTGGATCAGGTCCTGCAGCCGCTGGCCGGCATCCCCATGGACGCCGTTGATCTCGATTTCGATGGCATCCCAGGCGGCTTCAACCTGCTGCCGGTCGAGCGCCGCGCGCGTCGCGTCAATCAGCGCCTGCGCATCAACCTCATCCTGGCCGTCTCGGTGGTGGCTTTGCTCGGGCTGGTGATGTGGCAATCGCTGCGCCTGCGCGAGGGCGCGGTCGAGCAGCTGACCGAGGCGGTATCAGTGGTGCGCGATCAGGCCGCGGTGAGCGCCGAAATGAAGCGCCAGCTGCGCGATGCGATCGAAGGCGCCAACTTCCTGGCCAAGCGCAAGACCGAACAGCCGCCGACGGTGGATGTGATGCTGGAGCTGACCCAGCTGATTCCCGATGACACCTGGCTGGAGCGCGTTTCTTTCGTGGGCCCGCAGGTGCAGATCGCCGGCCAATCGGCGCGCGCCGACAAATTGATCGCGATCCTGCAGAAGTCCAAGTATCTGACCAACCCGCAGTTCCAAGGCATCATCCAACCGGACGCCGCCACCGGCAAAGAACGCTTCACCCTCGCCGCAGACCTCATCACTGGAGCGCCCAAGCATGGCTCTGACACTGCTGCCGGCTCCCGGTAAGAGCAGCAAACTTGCCGCGCTGGGCCTGCTGGTCGTGGCCCTGGGCGCGGTGTATTTCGCCGGCTTTCATTGGTTCGTGTCCGCGCATCTGCAGCATGCCGATACCGTGCAGGACCTCAAGAGCAACGAGCTGCGCCTGCGCAAGATCGCCGCGCAGCGGGCGGACATCGAGACGCGCCTGGCCGAAGTGCGGCAGTTCCAGGCTGGGGCGAACTACTTCCTGCCCGACGACAGCTTCGATCTGGCGGCCGCCAATCTGAACAGCCTGCTCAAGCAGTTCATTACCGACAAGGCCAAGGATCCGCAGCGCTGCCAGCTGATCAGCAGCCAGAACGAGCGCCCGGTGAACCAGGAGCCGTATCAGCGCGTGGTGGTCAAGGTGCGCATGCGCTGCGACCTCGACGACCTTGCCGAAATCCTTTACGAGATCGAGAACGCCACCCCCTTCCTGTTCGTGTCCGAGCTCAATCTGTATCAGCAGCTGATGTTCCAGGGCGGCATGCCCACGCCCAACCTGGGCGATATGGATGCACGCTTCGATCTCTACGGCTACATCCGCAAGCCCGGAGGCCAGGGATGAGCCGCGAATTGGGACGTGACCTGACCTACGGACTGGGCGCCAGCTGTGCCGTTCTGGCCGCCATTGCCTTGCTGCAGTTCTTCGGCATCGGCGGCGGCTATCGATTGCTGCCCGACGAACCGGCACCGCTCGAAGTCGATCTGACCCAGCCGCTGCGGCAGATGGAGTTCAAGCTGCCGGACTATGGTCTGTACGCCGAAATTGGCAATCGCACCCTGTTCACCAGCGATCGCAAGCCGCGCCCCATCGAGGCCAGCGGTGGGCCCGCCGTGCCCGGCGATGTGCCGCCGCCAGCGGCCCTCAATGCCACGCTGCTCGGCATCATGCTGGCTGATGGCAAGCGCGTCGCCCTGTTGCGTGACAACACCACCAGCGCGGTCAGCCGTGTTGCCGAAGGCAATCCCCTGCCGGGCGAAATGTCGGGCTGGACGGTCAAGCATCTCGAAGCGCGCAAGGCCGTGCTTGATGGCGGGCCGGCGCAGGGCGAGCAGGAATTGAAGCTGGACATGGGCAAGGCGCCGAGCGGCGCGCCGATGGCGCCACCGGTCCAGCCGGTGGCCACGGCGGCGCCGGTGCCGCCGGGCGGCGTGCCGCAGCCGGTGCAGCCCGGCATGGCGCCCAATGCAGCCACCCAACCCGCAGTGGCCGCCAATGCGCAGGATGCGCAGCGGCAGGCTGAAATCCAGAAAATCATCGAGCAGCGGCGTGCGCAGATGCGCGCCGAGGCCGAGCGCATGAGCGCGCAGCAGAAGCAGTAAGGAGAGCATGGTGAGAATGGACTTTCGATGGCTGGCCGGCGCGCTGATCCTGTGTCTCGGGGCCTGCGCACAGGCTCCGATGAGACCGGATGTCGATGCCCCTGTCGCGTCATCGCGCGCCGCTGAAGCCGAGCGCAAGCCGGATGCCGCGAAGCGCGAGGCGGAGCCCGAGGCGGAGCGCAAGGAGACGGCCGTTGCCGACAAGGGCGAGGACGTGGTCCGCGGCACGGGCGAACTGATCAACATGGCGGCGGCCACCCGGCCGGTCCGCAAGCCGCCGGTACAGGGCGAAGCCAGCTTCAACTTCGCTGACACGCCGATCACCGAAGTGGTGAAGGTGGTGCTGGGTGATCTGCTGCAGGAGAGCTACGTGATCGCGCCCGGTGTCAGTGGCACGGTCACCTTCTCGACCGCACGGCCGGTCACCACCGAGCAGGCGCTGGCGATCCTGGAGATGTTGCTGTCGTGGAACAACCTGGCCCTGGTCTACACCAACGGGCAGTACTCGGTGGTGCCGGCGGGCAACGCAGTGCAAGGCAATCTGGTTCCGCGCGTTGCGGCTGCCGAAGCCGCGCGTGGCTACGAGGTGCGGGCAATTCCGCTGCGCTTCATCGCCGCCACCGAGATGGAAAAGCTGCTGCAGCCCTTTGCCAGGCAGGGCGCCATCCTCAAGGCCGACAACTCCCGCAGCCTGATCATCGTCGCCGGCACCCGACGCGAACTCGAGAACTACATGAGTTCGATCGAGATCTTCGACGTCGACTGGATCAAGGGCATGTCGATTGGCATGTTCACGCTGGAGCGCGTCGAGGTGAAGAGCCTGGTGCCCGAACTGGAACAGATCTTCGGCGAGCAGTCGCAGTCGCCGCTGGCCGGCATGTTCCGCTTCGTTCCGATCGAACGCCTCAATGCGGTGCTTGTGATTACCCCGCAGCAGCGTTATCTGGACGAGGCCGAGCGCTGGATTTCCAGGCTGGATCGCGGCGGCAACGAGCCGGGCGTGCGGCTTTACGTCTACGACGTGAAGAACGTCAAGGCGACCGACCTTGCCGATCGCCTCAACGACATCTTCGGTGGTTCCGGTGGTGGCGGTGGCCAGCAGCGCCGCAGCTCATCTGCCGCTGGCGCCGTCGCGCCGGGCTTGCAGCCTGTTGAACTCACCTCCTCGCGCGGCAGCAGCATCAACACCAAGAGCGCGACCGGCGACACCGCTGACGGCAGCGTGCCCAACATGGGCGGTGCTGCGCCCGCAGCTGGTGGCGCGCCCGCTGCTGGCGTGCCTGGCGCGGTCCCGATGGCGACCGCGGGCGGCGGTGAGCAAGGTCTGGCCATCGTCGATGGCGAAGACATCCGCATCACCGCGGTGGAAGAGAACAACCAGTTGATCATTCGCGCGACGCCGGGCCAGTACGAGGCGATCCGCGGGGCCATCCGGCGCCTCGATGCGGTGCCGCTGCAGGTGCACATCGAAGCCAAGCTGCTCGACGTGGGCCTCAGCAACAACCTCAACTACGGCGTGCAGTGGTACTTCGAGAATGCGCTGGATGCGCTGCCCGACACCGGTGATGACGATGATACCGAGCAGACCGCGCGCCTGCTCGAGATCAAGTCGGCCATCCGCGGCGACCAGGAAGGTCGCGTCAGCGGCTCGGGCGTCCAGTGGGTCTTCGCCGGACGTCGCGCCGGTGCGCTGGTCAACATCCTGCAGGACGAGGGCGACGTGAAGGTGCTCTCCTCGCCCTCCGTCATGGTGCTGAACAACACCGAAGCCTCGATCAACATCGGTCAGCAGATTCCGGTGACCAGCAGCTTCTTCAACCCCATCGGCGGCGGCTCGCAAGTGCCTGGTGGTCAAGCAACGCAGAGCTTCGTCCAGTTCCGCGACACCGGCATCACCTTGAGCGTCAAGCCGCGTGTCAACCCGGGCGGCCTTGTGTTCATGGAAATCCAGGCCGAGCAGAGCACGCCTGGCCCGGCGAGCGCCGCGACACAGTTCGGCGGCAACCTGCCGGTGGACAAGAAGACGATCGAGACCGAAGTGGCCGTGCAGAGTGGTGACACCGTGCTGCTGGGCGGCCTGATCCAACAGAACGACACCGACTCCAATGCCGGTGTGCCCGGCCTCAAGAACATTCCCGTGATCGGCAGCTTGTTTGGCAACCGCAAGCGCGAGAGTTCGCGCCAGGAGCTGCTGGTCCTGATCACGCCGACCGTGATCGAGGGCGGCAGCGAGGCCGCCAACGAACTGACCGAAGAGTACAAGCGCCGTTTCCTGGGTCTGGAGCCGCTGATCCGCGAAACCGAGGCTGCCGAGCGCGCACGTGCGGAAGCGCGTCTGCGCGAAGCCGAGCTTAAAGAACAACAGTGATCAAGGAGCGACAAAAGATGAACGCCAACCCAACATGGAGCCGGCTTGCCCTGCTGCTGTCGGTGCTGCTGCTCGCCGCGTGCGCGCAGCCCGGCGGCCCTGCCGCGACCAAGCCCGCGCCGGTCTCTGCAACACCGGTCGAAGAGCGCGCCGTGACGCGCTGGGAGTTGATGATCGCGGGCAAGTTCGATGAAGCCTACGAGTACCTCTCGCCGGGCTACCGGACCACCCGCAACAAGCAAGACTACGTAGACATCATGAGCAAGCGCCCGGTGCGTTGGACCGCGGCGGAGTTCGTGGACAAGCTCTGCGAAGTGGACGTGTGCGATGTACGCGTGCGCGTCGACTTCTCGCTGGAGATGCCCGTAACGGGCGTAGGCAAGGTAGACTCAATGCACTTCATCGACGAAAAGTGGATCCTCATCGATGGGACCTGGTTCATGCTCCCCGACGCGCAGCGTCAGGGAGCAGCGGGCTAGGGTTGCGTTGCTGTTTAAGTTGACCTAGCATTGAAATCGCTCTTGTCTAACCGCGCCGACGAGAAGAGGGTCCGACCCTCCGCTGGGAGCAAGGTTAGTCGTGGCGAAGCCCTGTAGTTGACTAGGAGTGTTGCAATGAAGAAGAACACGCTTGCAACTGCCGTTGTCGCCGGTCTGGCCGGCGTGGCAGGCATCGCGAACATCTCGACCGCGGTGAACATCAATCCGGACGGCGTGGGTCAGGTCCTCCTGTACCCGTACTACACCGTCAATGGTAACAACAGCACCTTGATCTCGGTGGTCAACACGACCAACACGGGCAAGGCTGTGAAGGTCCGCTTCCTGGAAGCTCGTAACTCCCGCGAAGTGCTGGACTTCAATCTGTATCTGTCTGAGTTCGACGTGTGGACGGCAGCGATCTTCTCGCTGGCGGCCGACGGCGCTGCCAACCTGACGACGACCGACACGAGCTGCACCGTGCCGGGCATCCAGTCGGGCCTGCTGATCCTCCCGACGCTGCCGGGTTCGACCCAGCGCTTCATCCCGTTCCGTAACACGGCGTACGCCAGTTCGGATGCGGGTCCGGACGGCATCACCCGTACTCGCGAAGGCCACATCGAGATGATCGAAATGGCCACCGTCGAGAACAACAGTGATGTTGACTTCGCGATCACCCACTTCCAGGGCACGCCGAACCTGTGCCGTGGCGTGGAAGAAGCCTGGATTGCTGCTCCGGGTGCGACCCCGTTCGCTGGCATCTGGACGCAGAACGCTGCGTTCAACATGCTGCCGCCGTCGGGCGGTCTGTACGGTGGCGCTGCCATCATCAACGTTGGTGACGGCACCTTCTTCAACTACAACGCTGATGCGATCGACGGCTTCTCGACGACGATCCAGCACACGCTGCCGGCTTCCACGGCGCCGTCGCTGGCCACCGTCAACGAGTCGCCGGCCACGACCGTTCGCAGCTTCGTGTTCAACAATGGCAATCTGATCACCTCGACCTGGGTGCGTAACACGCAGGGTATCGACGCGATCAGCGCGCTGTTCGTTCGCGAGGCCATCCTGAACGAATACTCGGTCGAGCCGGGCATTGCTGCCTCGACGGAGTGGGTCGTGACCTTCCCGACCAAGGCGTTCTATGTTGATCCGCTGCGCACTGCAGGCGCTCCGGTGGCTCCGTTCCAACGCGTGTTCCCGCTGGCCATCGCCGGTGCGGATGGTGCTGGTACGTCGTGCGATGACGTCGCGCTGACGATCTACGATCGTGAAGAAGGTCGCTTCAACCCGATCGACTTCTCGCCGTCGACCGGCATCCTGCAGATCTGCTTCGAAGCCAACCCGCTGTGGTTCCAGCGTACGCCTGGCACCAGCGCCGCTTCCGCCAGCCGCATCTTCGGCGCCCCGGGCGCTTCGGGTGTGACCCCGGCTCTGTGGCGTGGTATCCCGACCTTCTCGATCGTCGCCGGCATCGTCCAGCAGACGTTCAACAATGGTTGGGGCCGTCTGGCGTTCCACGATCCGGCCGCCATCGGCGCGAACGGTCTCCCGACTCCGATCATCCGCGCCATGCGGGCTTCGGCTGACGGCGACGTGTTCAACGGTCTGCCGGCTTCGGGCTTCTGGGCCTTCAACATCGAAAACAACAACGCTCGTCCGGGCGTGCAGGGCTTCTACGGCGGCCTGTACCCGCACCGCGGCACGCGTCGTTGCACCAACACCACGACTGGCGCGTGCTGATTGGTGGTCGATGCAAAGTTGTAAACGAGGGGCCCCGCAAGGGGCCCTTCGCCTTTCTGGACTTCGAAAATCCTGCGGCAAAGCAGACACAAAGCTCGCCCAGGTTCGAGATGAATGCCACTTGCGTCATGTAGCGGGAACCAACATTCAAGGAACAGGACGAGTCGCTACGCAGCCAGCGCTGGGATCCCGATCAGGGCCTGCGCTTTCGCGAGCTACGGCGCTGGGCGCCAAACCAAAAGCTGAACTTGCCGGATTCACTTTCCCACCGAAGATGCAATCGGCTCTACCTTCGAGCTGCACTCGCCCAGACCCTGCTGTGAGTCACTGCAGCACGCACCATCCCCATGGCTTCGTTCGCATGACCCTTGCAACTGCCTTCGAGCCCGCACAGGAACGGCTCTCGCGTAAGCTGACCAAACCAGGGTGCGCGGCCGTCACCGTGTCAACGCCTCTCGGAACACCAAAGCAGCAGCCCAGCAGCAGCGTAGGTGCCCAGATCCGCGATCTGCCCAAGTCGGGCGATGTCCACTCTGGACCAAAACAACGCCCAGCGAGGCCACTGAGCTTCCTCCGAGGCCAAAACGGGCCTTGGAATCGCCGGAAAGTTACGGGTAACCGACCAGGAGCACGCGTTTGCGGGCTCGGGAACTATCCAAGGTTTGACGACTCCAAGCCGAATCCGCGATCCTTTCGTGAGTACCCCAGCGTGTGATCGCCATGAGTAAGCTGATTCGGACCACCTGCTTCGCTGCCGTCGGCTTGGTGTGTGCCACCACCCTGTCTGCGCAGAACGTTACCATCGACACTGCGCCAGCCTTGCCCCTGATCGCCAGCACGACGACCAGCGCAGTGAGCATCGACCCCTCCACTGGCGCAGTGGTAGTGCGGACGCAGAACAATGTCACCAGTTGTTCGTCCACGCCGCCGCAGATCACCAATTTCGTCACCAGCGCGCCACAAGTGCAGGCTGGCCAGAACTTCACGATCTCTTGGCTGTCGCAAGGAACCACCAGTTGTTCCCCTGTCGCAGGGACGGGTGGCGCGACTGGCTGGGCCAACTTGGGCCAACTGAGCACTGCCGGCACCACTGCACCGTTGACGGTGCCTGCCAATGCCACGCCGGGCAGCGTGATCAGCTTCGGTCTCAGCTGCACCAATGGGACGCAGACCGTCAATCAGAACACGAGCCTGATTGTAGCAAGCGCCGTTCAGATCACCTTCTTCGGTGCGAGCCAAGGCACCGTGGCCCCGGGCGGCACCTTCACCATGAATTGGTCCAGCACCGGTGCCACCAGCTGCTCACCGCAAGCTGGAACAGGTGGCACCACCGGTTGGACCGGGCTGGGAACCCTGGGAACGTCCGGTCCTTCCGCGAATCTGACGGTTCCCGCGAATGCGACGCCGGGTTCGCAGATCTCGTTCGGGCTCACCTGCACCAACGGCACGCAGACCACGCCTGCATCGCAAGCGTCGATCACCGTCGGCAACGGTGGAGGCGGTCCAGGCGGCTGTCCGACCCCTGGAGCTCCCTACAATGTGAACCCAATCGATGAGCAGTGGGTCAGCATCTGGGGAAGCTTCCCCAACTTTGGGAATTGGCGAGCCCTGGGTCCGTCCGCGGGCCAGATGTTCGTCATTGCCTTCTCCGCCGGACCCAACGGTTCCGTCGGCACCATCGAGGCCTTCGACCGTAGTGGCATCGGCGCCTCAATGCGCTCCATCTCGTCCTGCCGCGGGGATTTCCGCCAAGAGTTGGTGGCGCTGGGATGCCGCCTGCCGCAGCCGGAATCCTTGGGAGGCGTTTCCTATCAGGTCGGTGGCTCGCCGATCTCTGGCCGCTGCTTCCTCAATCCGAGCCAGACCTACTACTTCAACTACACCTACGGCACTTCGAACGTGAACGTACCCGGCCAGCCCTACTGCGCTGAGTTCCCGGCCGGCGCGTGCGTACGCGACATTGTCGTCACCCCTGCATTGCTGAACCAACCGGAGTAAGTTTGTGCGAATGACAAGGATGTCAGGCCGGGTCATCGGCTCGCTGTTGGGCCTGCTGCTGCCACTCACTGTGGCAGCGGTGGTGCCTGGTGATTTGTGTCAGAAGCCCGATTGCGTCTTGATCGAGCGCGGTGGCCAGAAGGTCACGCTGGCCGACATGGATGCGCGCCTGTCGCAACTCGATGCGGCCACGCGCGCCGACGTCATGACCTCGCCCGAGCGCATCGAGCAGATCGTCGAGAGCGTCATCACCGCCAAGCAATTGGCAGCAAGCTTCGACCCCTCGACAGTTGAATCGGATCCCGTGTTCCAGGCCGAACTCGCCGCCGCGCGCGATCAGGTCTACGCGCGCCGCCGGATGGACGAGTTGCGGGCACAGACGGCCAAGGTGAACTTCGAAGTGCTTGCCAAAGAGCGCTTCATGGCCAACCGCGCCAACTACCAGAT
>ERZ1066138.403-NODE-403-length-14652-cov-10.204220_pt1 | contig 14652 bp, 17 predicted proteins | sample MGYA00382785_ERZ1066138 | MGnify/ENA primary metagenome ERZ1066138 (study PRJEB33369, sample SAMEA5778368) | biofilm metagenome | biome: Industrial cooling water; feature: Water cooling tower basin; material: Biofilm | place: United Arab Emirates | collected... | reverse complement strand
CGAGATCTCGTATCGCCGCGGCCAGCGCGACATCATGGGCGTCGTCTGCCACGACGGCGGGCGACTGATCCGGGCGGCCGACGGCCGCGACTCGCGCGTGCTCGGCGAGTTCTTCGCGCTCCTGGGCCCGGAGCGCTCCAGGCAGGTCGCGCTTGTCTCCTGCGATCGGGCCGCTGGGTCCGCTCGGCGCTGGCGCTCCACTGCCCCGAGGCGATCATCTGCATGGATCCGTTCCACCTCGTTCGCCTGGCCCCCGACGCGCTCGATGAGGTGCGCCACGAGGTCTGGAACGCGGCCCGCCGGGCCCAGTACACCGCCGGCGCGCGCTGGCTGAAGGGCGCCCGCTGGGCGCTCTGGAAGGCGCCCGAGCGGCTGAGCGGCCGTCAGCGGGCGACGCTCGCCACGATCCAGCGCACCAACCGGCGCCTCGACCGCGCCTACCTGCTCAAGGAACAGCTGCGGGCCGTCGTCTGCGAGCCGCCCGCCGAGGGGGCGATCGAGCTGCTCGATGCCTGGATCGCCTGGGCCCCAGCCCTCGCGCCTTGCGCGCTTCGTCAAGCTCGCCGCCACCGTCCGGGCCGACCGCGCGGCGATCGTGGCGACCCTCACCCACCGCCTCTCGAACGCCCGCATGGAGGCCGCCAACGCCACGATCCGCCATCACGCGCCGCGCCTTCGGCTTCCACTCCGCCCGGGCCCTGATCGCGCTGGCGATGCTCACCCTCGGCGGGCTCTGCCCGCCGCTTCCCGGTCGAGCGCTCACGTAACGGACCCACGGAGCGACAGGAGCGCCCCGATTGGCCGTCCGAACCTCCTCCGCCTGCCGCTGCTGGTGGCGCTGGGCGGCACCCTGGCGCTCGGCCGACGCTCACCCTCACGGGCGAGCGCACCAGGCTGACGCTCGACGCGGGCACCGCCGGTGGGCCCCGCGAGCGCCGACGGGGGCGCGATCGCCTTCCCGATCACCGGCGGCGGCGTCGAGGCCGAGCGCCTCGGCGGGACGATCGACCACTCGGCGGCTCCGAGCTCTCGGGCGGCGGCACCAGCCTCCAGGCGACGGACTTCGTGAGCGACGCGGTCGCGGGCACGCTCGTCGCGACCGTCGGCGGCGATCAGGTCCCGCTGCTCGACGTCAGCCTGTCCGGGCTCCAGCTGCTCGGATGACGGCGGCACGATCGTGCTGGAGGGCAGCACGACCAGGCTGACCGCCGAGGCGGCCACCGCCCTGAGCGAGACCTTCGGCGTCTCGATCTCGAGGAGGGTCTCGCGATCGGCGACGTCGTCGTCCGCGCCACCGCCTGAGCCGCCGCCCTCCGCCGGCCCCGCCCCGGGGCCGGCGGAGCGCGTCAGCGGCGCCGGGCCCGCGCGGCGGCGGCGCGGTGGGCTGAATGCTCGCTGAAGCGCCGGCGGCAGCCCGCGCAGAAGCGGCCGGAGGCGACCGGGGCGCCGCAGAGATCGCACGCGGGGTCCCCGGGGTCCGCGGGGAGGGTCCGCAGCCGTCCCGCGGCGACGAGCGCGGCGATCGCCGCGGGCCCCAGGCCGCTCGCGAGGCCGGCCTCGCGAAGCGTCGCCTCGGGATGGTCGTCGAGGAAGGCGCGCAGGCGCACCACCCCGTCGTCTCGCTCGCGGACGCACCGGAGGCAGATGCCGTGCGCGAGGTGCACCGACGGCTCGCCGCAGGCGCCGCAGCGCACGGGGAAGTGCACGCGGCGGCGGGCGGGGAGGGGAGCGGACCGGGTGCGCATGACGATGGGATCGGCCCGGCGCCGGCGACCGGCTCGGGTGCGGCGAGAGAATGCCCAGCCCCGCCCGCGTCGTCAGGGCGCGCCGATCCGCCTGATCCGCACCGCCGGAGAGTGCGGGATCACCGAGTCCGGCTCGCGCGCGGGCGCCCCAGGCGCGCGGTCGTGCCAACCGGGGCGGCGAAGAGCGGCGGGCAGGTGGGGCAGGTCGCCAGGTGCGCCTCGAGCGCGCCGCGGTCGCGGCCGGGGAGGACCCCGTCGAGGCGCTCCGCGATGCTCCGCACGGTCCACCCCTCCAGGTCGTGCAGCACGGGCACCGCCCGGTGCGCGAAGGGCAGGCGCACGAGCGCGTCCTCGAGCTCAACCCGGTCCTCCGCGCGCTCGACGACCGCCGCGGGGTCGACCGTGTAGGCGTCGTCCCGCCGGCGATCCTCGACATCGTCCACGACCAGCTCGCGCGCCGATCGCCGGGCCCGGTCGACGGCGAGGGTGTGGAGGACCCGGTGGAGCCAGGCCGACGCGCCCGTCCCGCACGCCCGCCCCCGGATCGGCCGCGGCCACCCGCGTGAGCTTACGCGCCGGCGTCGGCCCGCCCCTCGCGCGGCAGGTGCTCACCCCGACGAGCGGGTAGAGCGGGCAGAGGCCGACGGCGGACGTCTCGAGCACGATCCCCGCCAGCCCGTAGAGCACGATCGACAGCACCCGGCGGGTCCGGCCGGGACGCCCGCGACCGCGGCGATCGCGGCGACCAGCGCGCGCGCCCGGCGACGGTCGGTCCCATGTTGCGTGGCATCCGCGCCTCCCTCGTCGTGTGTGGGCGGTACGGGTCACAGACGATCCAGAAGCCCCGATGGATACATCGCCGTGGAATGAGGCGTTGGTTTCATGAAACGTACGTCTGGACATTGGAGTGCGCCGCCGCGTACGGTGTGGGGGCCAACCGGCCCAGGAGCAGCCATGCGTCTCGAGCCCCTCTACCGCGCGACCTTCCGCTACCCCGACGGCGGCCGGGGCACCGTGCTCGAGGGCGAGGCGGGCAGTGAGGGGCACTACTTCTTCATCGCCCAGGGCGAGGTGGAGGGGCGCCTGACCGGGCGCCTGCAGGGCGCGAACCACCCGCGCTCGCGCGTCGACAAGAACGCGCTGCCCAGCATCCAGGGGGCGATCGAGACCGAGGACGGGGCGACGATCATCTTCGACTGGCAGGGCTTCGCCAGGCCCTACCCGCCCGAGCGACGCCAGATCGTGGTCGCGGCCCGCCACGTCACCGGCGACGAGCGTTACTCGTGGCTCAACGACGTGATCTGCGTCGGCACCGGCGAGATCCGGCCGAAGGACGAGTCCGGTTCGGCGCGGAAGGTCGTCGGCGGGCGCATCGACTTCGTCATCGAGTTCGCGGAGCTGATCTGGGAGCCGATCCCGTAGCCGTCCGACCGAGGGGGACCCACGTGTTCGTGCTGCTCGCCAGGTACACCAAGCCCGCAGAGGAGGTCGACCGGCACCTCGAGGGCCACAAGGCGTGGATCACCCGCCACGCCGAGCAGGGCCGGATCCTCCTGACCGCCCGCCAGGTCCCGCTCACCGGCGGCCTGATCCTCGCCAGGGGCGACAGCGCCGAGCAGATGAGCGAGATGATCGCCGAGGACCCCTTCCACACCTCCGGCTGCGCGGAGTACGAGGTGCTGGAGTTCCAGCCCGTCCGGGCCGCGCCCGGCCTGGAGGGGCTGCTCGAGTAGGCGCCCCGCGGGCGTGGACGAGCCGTTCGACCTGGGCGCCCACCTGGACCGGATCGTGGCGGACGAGGGGCCGGGCGCGCCTCTGGTCCGGACGCCCGCCCGGCTGCTCGTGGGGCTGACGCGCTCGCTGCCGGGCGCGCTCCAGCTCGTGGGAGACCGGCTCACCGGAGGAGATCGACCGGATCTCCTGGCCGTGGTTCTACTTCGGCGGCGGCTGCAAGATCCGGGTCGGCGGGAACACTCACCGCCTGTCGCTCGTCCGCCCGAACGACGCCCTCGAGACTCAAGCCGGCGGACGTCGGCGGGGGACGGGGGCGGAGCCGCGCCTGGAGGTCCTGCTGGACGCGGCCCGGTCGTGCGGCTCCCCCTGACGACGCCCCGGCTCAGGCGCCGGGGTCGGGACGGGCGGGCCTGGGGAGGTCGTCGGGCCGGCCCACGTCGGCCGGGACGTTGACGGCCGGGGCGGCCTCGGGCCCGGTTCCGCGGTAGGCGTCGCGGAAGGCGCGCAGGGCGGTGACGTCGGACGGCTCGAAGGGGACGCACTCCAGCCGGCGCTGCCAGCTCACCGCCACGAGGCCGCGGGGCGAGACGCCCTCGGCCCCGGGCGCGACCACCAGGTAGGGGGGCGACCCGGCCCAGAGCGTCTGGACCGCGCCGCGCGCCTCGGGCGAGAGCGCGCGCCCCAGGTGGATGATGACCCCGCCGTGCTCCAGGTTGTGCATCAGGTACCGGTTCGGCACGGGGATGTCGTACATCCCCCAGTCGGCCCAGAAGGCGTTGTGCAGGCCCGAGGAGGGCGGAAGCGGCGGGCGGTAGTCCGGCTCGCCCTCGATGTGCAGCGTGCCGTCGGGCTGGATCTCGCCGTCTGCGGGAAGGCCCCGCACCTCGCAGCCGGCCGCCGCGGCGGCGTCCCGGACCTGCGCGGCGATCTCGGGCGGTCCGCCCAGGCCGTTGGCGACGCTCGACCCGCGCGGGGCCCGGGCCTCGGGGTCGTCGCGCACCTCGCCGGGACCGGCCGCCGCGGTCGTGGTGCCGGGCGCGGCGCCCTCATCGTCGCCGTCGCCGCCGCCGCACGCTCCGGCGAGCGCGGCCGCGCCCGCGACGAGCGCGATCGCCACCGCGCGGCGGGCCAGGGTGGCGGTGCGGGTCATGCGAGCTCCCATCGTGCGAGGGTCACCGTGTCGCCGGGCGCGACGCCGACGCGCGCGGCGGCGCTGCCGTCGTTGACCGCGAGCGCCACCATGTCGTGGCTGTCCAGGTACACCATCAGCGCCTTTCGCGCCACGTCGCCGAAGGCGCGGGCGACGGTCGCGGGGTGGCGCCGCTCGCCGGTGGCGGCCCAGATGCGGTCGCCGCGCGCGAAGGCGGCGGCCGCCAGATCGCCCGGCCCGGCGAGCAGCTGGACGTTGCCGAACCGGTCGACGCCGACCGCCGGCGCCTCCAGCCATCCCGGCCGCACCCGCGCCGGGGGGAGCTCGGGTGACGCGAGCGAGGCCGGGTCGATCGCCGGGTCGAGCGCCTCGACCTCCTCGCCCGCCGCCAGCCTGGCGGCGGCCGGGGCGAACACGTCGCGGCCGTGGAAGGTCGCCGGGGCGTCCGGCGGGGGCTCCAGCAGGGCGGCCGCCCGCGGGCCGAGCAGCCGCGCGGCCGGGCCGAGCAGCCCGTTGTCGGGACCGACCAGCGCGCCGCCGGACTCCAGCGCGACCGCCACGCCGCGGCGGTCGGTGCCGACGCCCGGATCGACCACCGCGACGTGGATCGCCTCCGGCAGCATCGGCGCCAGGCGGGCGAGGAGCAGCGCGCCCATCCGGATGTCGCCGCGCGGCACGTCGTGGGCGAGGTCGAGCCGGTCGGCCTCGGGGCAGGCGGCCGCCACGACGGCGTGCAGCGCGCCGGCGTACTCCGAGCCGGGCCCGTAGTCGGTGAGGAACGTGACGACCGGCCGGCTCATGCGCCCGCGTCGCCGAGGAGGGCCTCGACCAGCCCGGGGATCGTGTGCTCCCGGGCCTCGGCGTGGACCGTCAGCCCCTCCTCGCGGGCGGTCGCGCTGGTGACCGGGCCGATCGAGACGACCCTGGGCCCGTCCGCCGCGAGCCGCCCGCGGGCCGCGGCGTCGAGGAGGCCGAGGAAGCCGCGGACGGTGGAGGAGGCGGTGAAGGTGAGGTAGTCGGCGCCGAGGGCGCGCTCGATGTCCTCAGGCGCGGCGGGCTCGGGCACCGCCTCGTAGAGGTGCACCTCGTCCACGCGGGCGCCGCGCGCCCGCAGGCCCTCGACGAGATCGGGACGGGAGCCGCGCGCCCGGGCGACGAGGGCCGGCGCGCCGGCGAGGTCGTGCCCCGCGAGGGCCTCGAGGACGCCCTCGGCGACGTAGCGCTCGGGCACCAGATCGGCTCGCACGCCGTGGGCGCGCAGGCGCTCCGCCGTGGCCGGCCCGATGGCGACGACGAGCGCGTCCCGGGAGAGCGCGCGGGCGTCGCGGCCGCGCTCGGCCAGCCGGGCGAACAGCGCGTCGACGCCGTTCACGCTGGTCAGGACCACAAGCCGGTGGGAGCCGATGCGCTCCAGCGCGGCGGCGCCGGCCGCGTCGAGGGGGAGCGGCTGGATCCGGATCGCGGGCAGCTCGATCACCTCGGCATCCAGGTCGCGCAGGCGCTCGGCCAGGTCGCTCGCCTGGGCCCGGGCCCGGGTGACCACGACCCGCCGGCCGGCGAGGGGCGCGGGGGGTTGGCCAATTGACCGCGGAGGCGACGGCCAAATGTCCGAGCGCCCCGGGCGCAGGCGCTGCCCCAGCGCCGCCACCGGGCCGACCACGACGACCGCGGGGGAGCCGACCCCCTCGGCGTCGGCCCGCTCGGCGACGTCGGCGAGCGTCGCCACGAGGCTGCGCTGGCGCTCGGTGGTGCCCCACTGCACCACGGCGACGGGCTCGGAGCCCGGCCGGCCGGCCGCGACGAGGGCCTCGGCGATGGCCGCGAGCCGGCCCATGCCCATCAGGATGACGATGGTGCCGGGGACCCGGGCGAGCGCGGCCCAGTCGGTCTGCTCCGACCCCTTGGCCGGGTCCTCGTGGCCGGTGACCACGGTGAAGGAGGTGGAGAGCCCCCGGTGGGTCACGGGGACTCCGGCGGCGGCGGGCGCCGCGATCGCGCTCGTCACGCCGGGGATCACCTCGAACGGCACGCCCGCGGCGGCCAGCGCCTCGGCCTCCTCCCCCCCGCGCCCGAACACGAACGGGTCGCCCCCCTTCAGCCGCACCACCCGCCGGCCGGCGCGCCCGTGCTCGACCAGCGCGGCGTTGATCTCCTCCTGGCTCATCGCCGCCCGCCCGGGCGCCTTGCCGGCGTTCACCAGCTCCGCCCCGGGCGGGCAGAGCGGCAGCAGCGCCTCGGTTCCGAGGCGGTCGTGCACCACGACCTCGGCGGTACGGAGCGCCTCGCGCCCCGCCACGGTGAGGAGGCCCGGGTCGCCGGGTCCCGCCCCCACCAGCCGCACGATCCCGCTCATCGCAGCGCCTCCGCCACCGCGCGCCCCAGGCCCTCGGGGTCCTCGGCCGGCCCGCGCCGCTCCGCCCGCGCCACCCGCACGCCGTCCGGGTCCCCGGCGAAGCCCAGCAGCCGCAGCCACCCGTCCGCCGGCTCGCACAGCGCCCCCACCGGCGTCATGCAGCCGCCGCCGAGCCCGGCCAGCAGCGCCCGCTCGGCGCGCAGGCAGGCGTGCGCGACCGGGTCGTCGAGCGCGGCCGCCGCGACCTGCGCCGCCGGACCGCCGGCGCGCGCCTCCACCGCGAGCAGCCCCTGGCCGGGGGCCGGGGTGGACACCTCGGCCGGCAGCGGCTCGGCGCCCTCCGGCCAGAGCCCCAGGCGCCGCAGCCCCGCCGCCGCCAGCACCAGCGCGTCCGCCTCGCCCGCGGCCAGCTTCCGAAGGCGCGTGCCGACGTTCCCCCGGATCGGCACCACCACCGCGTCGGGCCGGGCGGCCCGCACCTGCGCCGCCCGCCTCGGGCTCCCCGTGGCGACCCGGGCGCCGGCCGGCAGGCCCTCCAGCCCCCCGCCCGGCCCCACCAGCACGTCGCGCGGATCCTCGCGGACAGGCACCGCGGCGATGGCGAGCCCCGGGGGCATCTCGGTCGGCAGGTCCTTCGCCGAGTGGACCGCCAGGTCGGCGCGCCCGTCGAGCAGCGCCTGCTCCAGCTCCTTGACGAACAGTCCCCTGTCCGGCGGCGGGCCTCCGGACGCGCTCCACCGGTCGCCCGTCGTCACCAGCGGCAGCAGGGCCGCCTCGTGGCCGGCGGCCCGCAGCGCGGCGGCCACGATCTCGGCCTGGGCGAGCGCGAGCGGTGAGCGCCGGGTCGCGAGCGTCAGGCGGACGTCCGCCTCCGCGCCGGCCTCAGCGCTGGGTGCCCGCCTCGAGCCCGAACAGGTGGCGCAGGCTCTCGACGTGCTGCAGGGAGTCGCCGGTCTCGGCGGCCGCGCGCACCCGCACGGTGGGCTCGTGCAGCAGCTTGTTGACGATGCCCTTGGTGAGGGCCTCCAGGCGCGCGCGGTCCTCCTCGGAGAGCCCCTCCCACCCCGCGGCGATCCGCGCCAGCTCGGCGCGGCGGATCTCCTCCGCCCGCTCGCGCAGCGAGGTGATCGCGGGTGCGGCCTGCAGCCCGCGCCGCCAGGCGGCGAACCCCTGCACCGCGCCCAGCACGTAGCCCTCGCCGCGCTCGGCCTCCAGCCGACGTCCGTTGAGGTTCGCCTCCACGACGCGCTCGAGGTCGTCGATGTCGAACAGGGCGACCCCGTCGAGCCGGGCCACGTCGGCGGCGACGTCGCGCGGCACCGAGATGTCGATCACCACCATCCGCCGCTCGGGGCGCGCGGCCATCACCGGCGCGACGTCCTCCGCCCGCAGCACCGGATGGGGCGCGTTGGTGGAGGAGATGACGATGTCCGCGCCCGCCAGCTCGGCCGGCAGCAGGTCGAAGCCGACGCCCCGTCCCCCCACCCGGGCGGCCAGCTCCCGGGCGGTCCCCACCGTGCGGTTCGCCACCACCACCTCGTGCACGCCGTGCTGCACCAGGGCGAGGGCGGTCGCCTCGGCCATCTGCCCGGCGCCGATCACGAGCACCCGCCGCCCCGGCAGGTCGTCGAGCACGCGCTCGGCCAGGTCGACTGCCACGGCCGAGACCGAGGCCGATCCGGCCCCGATGCGGGTCTCCGCCCGCACCCGCTTGCCCACCTCGAGCGCCTGGCGGAAGAGCTGGTTGAGGAGCGGGCCGGTCGTGCCCTCCTCCGACGCCAGCTCCCAGGCGCTCCGCACCTGGCCCTGGATCTCGCTCTCGCCGACCACCATGGAGTCGAGGCTCGACGCGACCCGGAAGAGCTGAGCGGCCGCCCGGTCGTCGCGGAGCACGTACCGCACGCAGGCGAGCTCCTCGGCGCCGATGCTGCTGTGGGCCACGAGCGCCACGGTCACCGCGTCCTCGGCGATCGCCGCGTCGGGCGCGGCGACGTAGACCTCGGTGCGGTTGCAGGTCGAGAGCGCCACCGCCTCGGCGATCGCCTCGGAGCCGGTCAGGTCGCGCAGCAGCGACCGGGTCCCGGCCTCCGACAGCGCGGCCTTCTCGCGCTGCTCCACCGGCGCGGTCTTGTGGGAGAGCCCCAGGGCGAGCAGCCTCACGCCGGCACCCCCAGGTCGAGCACCTCGCGCGCCAGCGCCCGGGCCCCCTCGCCGCCGGCGCCGGCCATGCGGGCGAGCGCCTCGTCCGAGAGCAGCCGCTCCACGGCGGCCCGCCGCTCGGCCGGCGCCGGGTAGCGCTCCTTCAGCTCGGCGCGCAGCTCGCCCAGCGCGCCGACGACCGCCTCCCACTCCGGACCGATCGCGGCCTCGACCCGGCGGCGCAGGTGGGCGGCCACCACGGGGCTCGCCCCGCCGGTGGAGATCGCCACCGCCAGCTCGCCCCGCCGCACCAGGGAGGGGACGATGAACGTCCCGGCGGCGGGGTCGTCGACGACGTCGACCAGGATCCCGCGCGCGTCGGCCTCCCCGGCCACGGCGCGGTTGACCTCGGCCCGGTCCGTGGCCGTCACCGCGAGCAGGCAGCCCTCCAGGTCGCCGGCGCGGTAGGCGCGGGCGCGGTGCTCCGCGTCCTCGCCGGCCAGGATCGCGGCCAGCTCCCCGGTGACCTCCGGCGCGACGACCCGCAGCAGGGCCCCGTGACCGGCCAGCTTGCGGGCCTTCTCGGTGGCCACGGCGCCGCCGCCGACCACCGCGCAGCGCCTACCCCGGAGGTCGGCGAAGAGCGGGTACAGCGCCCGGCCGCTCATGCGTCGGCCGACTCCAGCGAGCGCTCGGCGGCGTCCCGGTGGTCGCGCTCCACCAGCCGGGCCAGCAGCTCGGTCTCGCGGGCGATCCGGGCGGTGCGCATCGCGACCACCACCACGTACATGACGAGCGCGAAGAGGACCACCGCGTAGGCGGCCACGACGTACTGGGCGCCGGTCGACACCTACGCCGCCCGGGCCTCGAGCCGGAGCTTGATCCTCCGGAGGGCCTTCTGGGCGCGGCGCTGCATCAGCTCCAGCTGCAGGAGCGTGAGGAAGATCCCGATGACGGCGACCTGGCTCACGACGAACCAGACCAGCATCGAGTCGGGCATGTTCGCGCCGCTCTGGGTGAACACGACCGGGTGCACGAACGAGCGCGCGACGCGGACGGAGTAGAACGAGAGCGGCACGGAGGCGAACGCGGCGATCGCGAAGATGGCCGAGTAGCGCATGCGGCGCTCGCCCTCGGCGGAGGAGCGGAGCACGAAGTAGGCCGCGTAGAGCAGCAGCACGACCAGGAAGGTCACGAGGCGCGGGTCGGTCCAGACCCACCAGGTGCCCCAGGAGGCCTTGGCCCAGATGGAGCCGGTGATCACCACCAGCACCGCCAGGCCCAGGCCGATGCCGATCGAGATCGACGACACCTCGTCGTGCCGCTCGTCGCGCGAGCGCAGGTAGCGGATCGCGTAGACGCACGACACCCCGAACGCCAGCAGCGAGGTCAGCGCGATCGCCACGTGGAAGTAGAAGATCCGCTGGATGACGCCCTGGTCGGCGTCCTCGGGGGCGATGAGGAAGATGCCGACGACGGCGAGTGCGGTGAGCGCCGCGGTGGCCGTCCCGGTGACGGCGAGAGCCCAGGCCGGACGCGCGTCAGTCATCGAAGACGTGGTCGTACGTCGCGTAGGCCACAAGGCCGAAGATTACCGCATAGGCCCCCAGCAGCAGGCAATAACCCCGATACTCGGCGAGGTCGTTCGTCCCCGACGCGACGGCGTTAGTGGCCCCCGCGGCCCCGATCACGACCGGCAGCAGCGCCGGCAGGAAGAGCACCGGCAGCAGCAGCTCGCGGGCGCGGGCGAACAGCGCGAGGCCCGCCAGCAGCGACCCCAGGACCGAGATGCCGAGGTTCGCGAGCAGGGACACGCCGGCGATGAGGAGGACGTCGACCGCGGCGGGCTCGCGCACGAAGAAGAGGGTCATCAGGGGCACCGCGAGGATCTCGACCGCGACGAGGTAGGCGTAGATCGCGACGGCCTTGGCCGTCATCAGCACGAGCCGGGAGACCGGCGCCGCCAGGATGCCCTCGAGCACGCGCTGCTCGCGCTCCGGGACCCAGGAGCGCCCCACGCCCAGGACGGCGGTGAGGGCCAGCGTGGCCCAGAGGATCCCCCCGGCGAAGAGGGAGAGGTCATCCTGCCGCGTGCCGACGGCGAACTGGAAGATCACCATCGCCACCACCGTGAAGAGGGCCATGGCGACGAGCGTGTCGCGGGTGCGCAGCTCAAGGCGCAGGTCCTTCAGCAGCAGCGCCCGCATCTGCCGCGGCCAGCTCGGGCGGTCGTCAGGCAACGAGCTCCTCGTAGCGGGCGCGGAACGCGGCCCCGTCGCCGCCGGGCGGCTCGCACAGCACCGGCCGCCCGGCGCGCAGCACCAGCACCCGGCCTGCCAGCGCCACCCCGCGCTCCACCTCGTGCGTGACGATCACCACGCCGCGGCCCGGGTCGCGGCGGGCCAGGACGCCGTCGAGCAGGCGGGCGCCGGCTGCGTCGAGCCCCGCGTACGGCTCGTCGAGCAGCAGCAGGCGCGGCCGGTGCAGCAGCACCCGCGCCAGCCCGAGGCGCTGCGCCATGCCGCGGCTGAACGTGCGCACGGGGTCCAGCGAGCGCGCGAGCAGCCCCACCTCGTCGAGCGCGTCGTCGATGCGCGGCCCGGCGTCCCGGAGGCCGTAGAGGTCGGCGTAGAGCTCGAGGTTCTGGCGGGCGGTGAGGTCGAGGTAGACGAGGGGGTCGTGGCCCAGGTAGCCGAGCTCCCGGCGCGCGCGGCCGGCGCGATCCGGGCAGGGGTGCCCGCAGACCTCGAGCGTCCCCGCGTCGGGCCGCAGCAGCGTGGCCAGCATCCGCAGCAGGGTGCTCTTGCCCGCGCCGTTCGGCCCCAGCACCGCCAGCGTCTCCCCCGGTGCCAGCTCCAGGTCGACCCGGTCCACCGCCCGCCGCTCCCCGAACCGCCTGACGAGGCCCGTGGCGCGGATGAGCGCGTCGGCTACAGCGTCACCTCGGCCAGGACGAACGCGAGGTAGAGGAGCGCCAGCAGCCCGTTCGCCTGCCCGAAGGCCGCCTGCACCCTGCGCTCGTCGCGCGAGGTGGCGAGCAGGTTCTCCCAGGCCAGCACCAGCGCGCAGGCGCCGACGCCGGCCATGTAGATCGCCCCGGCGCCGGCGCCCAGCCCTGCCCCGACCAGCAGCGCGAGCGCCAGCGCGTGGAGCGCGTGGACGGTCCACAGCGCGTACCGGCGGCCGAACCGGGCCGGGATCGAGTGGACCCCGTGCGCGCGGTCGAAGTCGACGTCGAGCAGCGCGTAGATGATGTCGAAGCCCGCGATCCAGGCCGCCACCGCGAGGCCGAGCAGGATGGGCGCCGGCTCCAGGCCGCCCGTGACCGCCAGCCAGGCGCCCATCGGCGCGAGGCCGATCGTCAGGCCGAGGGCGAGGTGGCACGCCCACGTGAGGCGCTTGGCGAACGGGTAGAGGACGAACGCCGCCACCGGGATGGGCCAGAGTACCCAGGTCTCCCAGGGCAGCTGCGAGACGGCGAGCAGCAGGACGATCAGGCTGATGGCGCAGAACGCCACGACCTGGCCGTGGCGGAGGCGCCCCGTCGGGAGCTCGCGGCCCGCCGTGCGCGGGTTGCGCGCGTCGATGTCGGCGTCGATCAGGCGGTTGAGCGCCATCGCCAGGCTGCGGGCACCCACCATCGCGAGCGTGATCCAGCCGATCAGGCTGGCGCGGGGCACCTCCATGCGGGCCAGCAGGGCGGCCGCGAAGGCGAACGGGAGCGCGAAGATCGTGTGGGCGAAGCGGACGAGCCCGAGGAGGGCGGGGACGAGCCCCAGGCCCTCCGCCGGGGTGGCGGCGCCCGACGAGGTGGTCACGCGTCCGATGTTACCCGGCCCCGGGGGCGTACTATGGACGGATGCGACGACGGCTGTGGAACGTGGCGCACCGGGGGGCGTCCGCCGACCGCCCGGAGAACACGATCCCGGCCTTCGAGCTTGCGATCGAGCAGGGCGCCGACGTGATCGAGTGCGACGTCCGCGCCACCGCCGACCGCCAGCTCCTGATCCTCCACGACCCCACCGTCGACCGCACGACCACCGGCTCGGGGCCGCTGCGCGACATGACCGCCGACGAGGCCCGGTCCCTCGACGCGGGCGAGGGCGAGACGATCCCGGCCCTCGCCGACGTCCTCGAGGTCGCACGCGGGCGCGTGCGCGTGAACGTCGACCTCAAGGAGGCCGACATCGTCGACGAGGCGGTGGCGATCATCGAGTCGGCCGGGATGCTGCCCGCGGTGACGTTCATCTCGTTCCTTCCCGAGGTGTGGGAGCGGCTGGGCCGGATCGCCCCCGAGAGCCCGGTCATCCACCTGGTCGACTCCGCCGCCGGCCTCGCCAGCCTGGCGATGGGCGAGGCCGGCAGCCAGTCGGTGGCCACCGGGGTCGGGGTCCCCCACGAGATCGTCAACGAGGCCATGGTCGACCGCATGCATCGCCACGGCTACGGCGTCTTCGCCTGGACCGTCGACGACGAGGACGAGATGCGCCGCCTCATCGACTGCGACGTCAACGGCATCGTCACCAACCGCCCCGGCCTCCTGGCCGAGGTGGTCCGCTCCCTCCAGGCCCAGAGCGCCTCGGCCTGAGTCGCCGAGGAGGGGCGCCGGCCCCGCGGGCGCCGACGGGATGGTGGTGCCAATCGACCGACGACGCGAGGGTCAATCGACCCTCACCGCCCGGCCGGCACGGCCCATCCCGCCACCCACTCCGCGTAAGGGGTGGCCCTCCGTCCCTGAGAAGAATCGGTCGCGGCCGGCCCTGTGGTGATGTGGGCGGCCGGAACGGCCGTCCAAGGGCCGGGCGGCCGGCGCAGCCGGTCCCCGGGCCGGCATCTCCACAGGGCCTCGCAGGACGGGCGGCCCGGCGGTCAATTGACCGCCGGCGCGACGGCCAATTGAGGCTCTTCGGGCATTCAGGTGGGTAGCCGCACGGGGATCCGCCCGCACAGCAGCGTGATCATCGCCAGCAGCGAGGAGAGCCGGCGGTAGCCGCGGGCGCGGTGGCTGAGCAGCCGAACGGTCGAGTTCATGCCCTCCAGGCGCGCGTTCGACAGGCGCTCGGTGATCGCGTTGACGACCAGATCGCGGTGGGTGTCGATGGTGAGGGCGCAGCGCACGAACGGGTCGAGGTCGCTGGTGAGCGCGGCGAGGATCCGCTCATCCAGAAGCTGGTGGGCGTCCTCGGGGGTGGGCGCCTGGTACACGGCCCGCAGTTGCTCGACCAGCAGCCAGCCGCGGTAGATGTCGTGGTTGTCCGGGCGAGCTCGTCGAGAACCGTGCGGTCGCGGGGGCGCAGGTTCGACGCGCGGCGGCGCACGGCGGAGCGGGTGCCCTTGATGAAGGCCGCCCGCTCCGGGTCCTCCTCGCGCAGGGCCTGCCAGGCGTCGCGGCGCACCCGATCGAGGGCATCGCCGGCGAGCTTGAGCACGTGGAAGGGGTCGGCGCAGATCAGGGCCTGGGGGGCGTGGGTGCGGGTGGCGCCGGTCCACCCGCCGTGCAGGTCGAGCGACACCGCCTGCAGCTGGCCGCA
>ERZ1066138.402-NODE-402-length-14688-cov-10.973690_pt1 | contig 14688 bp, 15 predicted proteins | sample MGYA00382785_ERZ1066138 | MGnify/ENA primary metagenome ERZ1066138 (study PRJEB33369, sample SAMEA5778368) | biofilm metagenome | biome: Industrial cooling water; feature: Water cooling tower basin; material: Biofilm | place: United Arab Emirates | collected... | reverse complement strand
GAGTCGATGCCGGCGATCGAGCGCTGGTTCCGGCTCGAATGGATGGAGCACACGCCGCCGTTCTACAGCTCGGTGGACGTGCGCAACGCCGGCTTCAAGCTGGCGCCGGTCGACACCAACCTCTTTCCCGGCGGCTTCAACAACCTCACGCCCGAGATGCTGCCGCTGGCGGTGCAGGCGGCGATGGCGGCGATCGAGAAGATATGCCCCGAGGCCAAGAACCTGCTGCTGATCCCCGAGAAGCACACCCGCAACACCTTCTACCTGCAGAACGTGCAGCGGCTGGTGCAGATCTTCGGCTCGGCCGGGCTGAACGTGCGGCTGGGCACGCTGGACGAGGCGATCACCGAGCCGACCCGCGTCGAGCTGCCCGACGGCTCGGCGCTGACGCTCGAGCCGCTGCTGCGCACGAAGCGCCGCCTCGGGCTCAAGGGCTTCGACCCCTGCACGATCCTGCTGAACAACGACCTGTCGGCCGGCCTGCCCAAGGTGCTGGAGAACCTGCACGAGCAGTACCTGCTGCCGCCGCTGCACGCCGGCTGGGCGGTGCGGCGCAAGAGCAACCACTTCCAGAGCTACGAGGAGGTGGCGAAGAAGTTCGCCAAGCTGCTCGGCATGGACCCCTGGCTGATCAACCCGATGTTCGCCAAGTGCGGCAAGGTCAATTTCCAGGACGGCACCGGCCAGGAATGCGTGCAGAGCCACGCCGACGCGCTGCTCGGCAAGATCCGCCGCAAGTACAAGGAGTACGGCATCCAGGAGAAACCGTTCGTCATCGTCAAGGCCGACGCCGGCACCTACGGCATGGGCATCATGACGGTGCGCGACGCCAAGGACCTCGACGAGCTGAACCGCAAGTCGCGCAACAAGATGAGCGTGATCAAGGACGGCCAGGAGGTCTCCGAGGTCATCATCCAGGAGGGCGTGCCGACCTACGAGCGCATGAACGACGCGGTGGCCGAGCCGGTGGTCTACATGATCGACCGCTACGTGGTGGGCGGCTTCTACCGCGTGCACGCCGAGCGCGGCGTCGACGAGAACCTCAACTCGCCCGGCGCGAGCTTCGTGCCGCTCGCCTTCGCCGAGAGCGGCCACCTGCCGCGCCCCGGCGAGAAGCCCGGCGCCAGCGCGCCCAACCGCTTCTACATGTACGGCGTGATCGGCCGGCTGGCGATGCTGGGCGCGAGCTACGAGCTGGAGGCCACCGACCCGGACGCCGAGGTCTACGAGTAGGCTGATGCGCCTGTTTGCTGCGCCGCAGCAAACAGGCGCAGAATAGGGCTCTCGCCTTCCCGGGCCCCGTTCGTGTCGTCCACCTCCCTCTCCCCGCCGTCCGGCCGCGTGCTGGCGGCTCTGACGTTGGCCGCGGTCGGCGTGGTCTACGGCGACATCGGCACCAGCCCGCTGTATGCGCTGAAGGAGGTGTTCGGGCACGGCCGCGTGGCGCTGACGGCCGGCAACATCCTTGGCATCCTCTCGCTGGTGTTCTGGACGATGACCGTCATCGTCTCGCTGAAGTACGTGCTGCTGATCCTGCGCGCCGACAACCACGGTGAAGGCGGCCTGATCGCGATGTTGGCGCTGGCTTCGCAGGCGGTGAAGGCGCAGCCGGTGCTGCGCCGCCGGCTGCTGGTGCTGGGCATCTTCGGCACCGCGATCTTCTTCGGCGACGGCGTCATCACGCCGGCGATCTCGGTGCTGTCGGCGGTCGAGGGCCTGGAGGTTGCCGCGCCCGGCCTGCACGCCTACGTGGTGCCGGTCACGCTGCTGGTGCTGACCGGGCTGTTCGCGGTGCAGCGTTTCGGCACTGCCGGGATCGGCCGCTTCTTCGGGCCGCTGACGGCGCTGTGGTTCGGCGTGCTGGCGCTGCTCGGCGTGCTGCAGATCGTGCAGAACCCGGCGGTGCTGGCCGCGCTCGGCCCCTGGCATGCGCTGCGCTTCGTCGTCGACCAGCCCGGCGTGGCCTTCCTGGCACTCGGCGCGATCGTGCTGTGCGTCACCGGCGCCGAGGCGCTGTACGCCGACCTCGGGCACTTCGGCAAGCGGCCGATCCGGCTCGCCTGGTTCGGCCTGGTGTGGCCGGCGCTGACGCTCAACTACTTCGGCCAGGGCGCGCTGCTGCTGGCCCGGCCCGAGGCGGTCAAGAACCCGTTCTACGAGATGGCGCCCGAGTGGGCTCTGTTCCCGCTGATCGGCCTGGCGACCGCGGCGACGGTGATCGCCTCGCAGGCGCTGATCACCGCGGCCTTCTCGGTCACCAAGCAGGCGATGCAGCTCGGCTACTTACCGCGCATGCGGGTGCTGCACACCTCGGTGCAGGAGACCGGCCAGATCTACCTGCCGTTCGTGAACTGGGGCCTGTACGTCTGCATCGTGCTGGCGGTGGTGATCTTCGGCTCGAGCAGCAAGCTCGCGGCCGCCTACGGCCTGGCGGTCACGATCGACATGCTGATCACCACGGTGATGACCTTCTTCGTGATCCGCTACGGCTGGAAGTACCCGTGGGCGCTGTGCGTCGCGGCGACCGGCTTCTTCTTCGCGGTCGACGCGCTGTTCCTGTCGGCCAACGCGATCAAGTTCTTCGACGGCGGCTGGTTCCCGATCGCGATCGGCGCGGCGATGTTCACGCTGATGATGACCTGGAAGCAGGGCCGCAAGCTGCTCGGCGCGCGGCTGCGCGACGACGCGATCGAGCTGAGGAGCTTCCTCGACGCGGTGTTCGTCGCGCCGCCGGTGCGTGTCGAAGGCACGGCGGTCTTCCTCGTCGCCGAACCGGGCGTCACGCCCAACGCGCTGCTGCACAACCTCAAGCACAACAAGGTGCTGCACGGGCAGAACCTGTTCGTCACCGTGCAGCACCACGAACGACCGTGGGTCCCCTTCGACAAGCGCGTCGAGGTCCAGTCGCTCGGCCACGACTGTTGGCAGGTCACGCTGCACTTCGGCTTCAAGAACGAGCCCGACGTGCCGCAGGCGCTGGCCTTGCTGGCCGGGCGCGGCATCCAGCTCGACGAGATGCAGACCAGCTACTTCCTCAGCCGCGACATCGTCGTGCCGACCTTCGGCTCGGGCATGGCGCCGTGGCGCGAGAAGCTCTTCGTCGGCATGCACCGCAACGCCGCCGCCGCGGCCGAGTTCCTGAGCCTGCCGGCGAACCGCGTGGTGGAGCTGGGCGCCAAGGTCGAGATGTGAGCGGCCTGCAGGCGTCGCGGTCGGCGCCCACAATCACGGCAGCCGACCGCCGCCCCACCGCCTTGCCGGAGACCGCCGTGACCCTGCCCAGCCTCGACGAATTCACCGCCGCCGCGCGGGCCCGAGGCTACGACGAGGTGCTGGAGCGCCGCTGGGCGCCCGACACCGTGCTCGACCTGCACACGCACCCCTTCGCCGTCGACGCGCTCGTGGTGCGCGGCGAGATGTGGCTGACCGTCGGCGGCACGACCCGCCACCTGCGGCCCGGCGACCGATTCACCCTCGTGCGCGACGAGCCGCATGCCGAGCGCTACGGCGCCGACGGCGCGGCCTACTGGGCCGCACGGCGCCACTGAGCCGACCCGCACCGCGGGCGCGGATCGTGGCGATCGCCGCCGCGGCGCGGCCGGGCACGATCGCGCGGCTTGTGCAACAGTGGCGCCGGAAAGGACCTCCCGCATGAACCTGCTCTTCGTCGCCGACCCGCTGGCGAGCTTCAAGCCGTACAAGGACAGCACGTTTGCGATGATGCGCGCGGCCGCCGCGCGCGGCCATGCGCTGATGGCCTGCGAGCCCAAGGATCTGCGCTGGCGCCGTGGCGAGCCGGTGACCGCCTTCGTGCGCGACATCACCCTCACCGGCGACACGGGCGACTGGTACCGCGCCGCCCAGGCGCCGCCGCACGAGCGGCCGCAGCCGCTGCGCGACGTCGACGCGGTGCTGATGCGCAAGGACCCGCCGTTCGACAGCGAGTACTTCTACGCCACCCACCTGCTCGAGCAGGCCGAGCGCGAGGGCGCGCGCGTCTTCAACCGGCCGCGCGCGCTGCGCGACCACCCGGAAAAGCTCGCCGTCATGGAGTGGCCTCGGCTCACCTGCCCGACGCTGGTCACGCGCGACGCCGCCGACGTGCGCGCCTTCCACGCCGAGCACGGCGAGATCATCCTCAAGCCGCTCGACGGCATGGGCGGCATGGGCATCTTCCGGGTCGGGCCCGACGGCCTGAACCTCGGCAGCATCACCGAGACGCTCAACCGGCACGGCGCCACCACGATCATGGTGCAGCGCTTCGTGCCCGAGATCGCGCAGGGCGACAAGCGCATCCTGCTGATCGCCGGCGAGCCGGTGCCCTACAGCCTGGCGCGCATCCCGCAGGGCAGCGAGATCCGCGGCAACCTTGCCGCCGGCGGCAAGGGCGTGGCGCAGCCGCTGAGCGCGCGCGACCGCGAGATCGCCGCGGCGATCGGCCCGACGCTGGCCGCGCGCGGGCTGCTGCTGGTGGGCCTGGACGTGATCGGCGATTTCCTCACCGAGATCAACGTCACCAGCCCGACCGGCTTCCAGGAGATCGCGCAGCAGACCGGCGAGGACGTGGGCGGCCGCTTCGTCGCGGCGCTCGAAGCGGCGTGCGCGGGCGCCCGGACGGCCGCATGAAGACCGGTTGGCGCCTCGCCCCCGGCCTGCCGCAGCGCGTGGTCACGCTGCAGCCGGTGTCGCGCCACAACCTCGCCGCCGTCTGCGCGCTCGACGCCGGCGACGACGGCGTGCAGGTCGCCCCCAACCTGCGCTCGATGGCGCAGGCGGCGGTCTACCCCGAGGCCTGGCCGCGTGCGATCTACGCCGGTGACGAGCCGGTCGGCTTCCTGATGCTCTACGACCCGAGCCGGGTGGTGCAGCCCGAGCAGTCCGACTTCTACCTCTGGCGCCTGATGATCGACCACCGGCACCAGAACCAGGGCTACGGCCGCAGCGCGGTGCGCCAGCTCGTCGAGCATGTGCGCGCGCGGCCCGGCGCGGAGCGGCTGTCGGTCTCCTACGTCGCGCCGGCCGAGGCGCTGGCGCGCTTCTACGCCGCGCTCGGCTTCGCGGCCACCGGGGCGCTGGTCGACGGCGAGGTCGAGCTCAGCCTGCCGCTGCACGCTGCGCCCTGAGGCGTCCCCGCGGCCGGGCCGACGAGCCGGGCCGGATGACCGAGGCCGGATGACTCAGGCCGGACAATGGCGCCATGGCCCTATTGAACCTCCAGGACGCCGACCTCGCCTTCGGCCACGTCGCCCTGCTCGACAAAGCCTGCTTCGCGCTCGAAGCCGGCGAGCGCGTCGGCCTGATCGGCCGCAACGGCAGTGGCAAGTCCTCGCTGCTGAAGATCCTCGCCGGCCTCGAGCCGCCCGACGACGGCGAGCGGCGCGCCCGGCAGGGCCTGCGGCTCGCGCTGGTGACGCAGGAGCCGGTGCTCGATGCGGCCGCCACGGTGTTCGACGCGGTCGGTGCGGGCCTCGCCGAGGTCCGCGCGCTGCGGGCCCGCTACGAGGCGCACGCGCCGGGCGACGACCTCGACGCGATCCAGACCCGCATCGAGGCGCTCGACGGCTGGACCTGGGAGCAGCGCGTCGGCGAGACGCTCGAGCGTCTCGGCCTCGACGCGCAGGCGCGCGTCGGGCCGCTGTCGGGCGGCACGAAAAAGCGTGTCGCGCTCGCGCAGGCGCTGGTCGCCGCGCCCGATGTGCTGCTGCTCGACGAGCCGACCAACCACCTCGACCTCGACGCGATCCGCTGGCTCGAAGGCTTGCTGAACGGCTTCCGCGGCAGCGTGCTGCTGATCACCCACGACCGCGCCTTCCTCGACGCGGTGGCCACCCGCATCGTCGAGCTCGACCGCGGCGTGCTGCGCAGCTACCCCGGCAACTTCGCCGCCTACGAAGCCGCCAAGGCGCGCGAACTGGCCGACGAGGCGCTCGCCAACGCGCGCTTCGACAAGCTGCTGGCGCAGGAGGAGGTCTGGGTGCGCCAGGGGGTCGAGGCGCGCCGCACGCGCAGCGTCGCGCGCGTCAAGCGGCTCGAGGCGCTGCGCGCGGCGCGCTCGGCACGGCGCGACGTGGTCGGCCGCGTCGCACTGGAGGTCGACGCCGGCGCGCGCAGCGGCAAGATCGTCGCGGAGCTCGAGGACGTCGCCAAGGCCTACGGCGACAAGGCGGTGGTGCGCGAGTTCAGCGCCACCATCCTGCGCGGCGACAAGGTCGGCCTGATCGGCCCCAACGGCGCCGGCAAGACCACGCTGCTGCGGCTGATCCTCGGCCTGCTGCCGCCCGACCGCGGCACGGTGCGCAACGGCTCGAAGCTGCAGGTCGCCTACTTCGACCAGATGCGCGAGGCGCTCGACCTCGACGCGACGCTGGCCGACACCATCAGCCCGGGCAGCGAGTGGATCGAGGTCGGCGGCCAGCGCAAGCATGTGATGAGCTACCTCGGCGACTTCCTGTTCGCCCCGGCCCGCGCGAACTCCCCGGTGCGCAGCCTGTCCGGCGGCGAGCGCAACCGCCTGCTGCTCGCGCGACTGTTCGCCAAGCCGGCCAACGTGCTGGTGCTCGACGAGCCGACCAACGACCTCGACATCGACACGCTGGAACTGCTGGAGGAGCTGCTGGCCGACTACCCCGGCACCGTCTTCCTCGTCAGCCACGACCGGCGCTTCGTCGACAACGTGGTGACCAGCACGCTGGTGTTCGAGGGCGAGGGCCGCTGGCGCGAGTACGAAGGCAGCGTCGAGGACTGGCTGCTGCAGTCCGAGCGTGCCAGGGCGCTGCAGGCCCAGGCGGCGCGCCGCGAGTCGCTCGCCGCACCGCCGCCCGCGCCCCCCGCGTCGCCTCCTGCGGCCGCCGCGACGCCGCAACGCGCGGCCAAGCTCAGCTTCAAGGAGCAGCGCGAGCTCGACGAGCTGCCGCGCCGCATCGAGGCGCTGGAGTCCGAGCAGAAGGCCCTCGGCGAGCGGCTGGCCGACCCGGCGCTCTACACCGCCGCGCCTCAGCAGGTGGCCTCGGTGCAGGCGCGCTACGCCCAGATCGAGGACGAGCTGCTGGCCGCCATGGACCGCTGGGAGGCGCTCGGCAGCCGCTGACCGCCCCAAGGCGGCGAGCGCCCCTGGGGGCAGGAGCGCGGCGCGCGACGTGGGGGTGGTCAGCTCACCAGTTGCTCAGCGACGTGAACCACGAATCGCCTGCCGCGCCCGGGTGGGTGCGGCTGACGATCAGCCCGGCCTGCAGGTACAGGCCGTTGAGCAGCCGGCAGGCGCGCTCGTGGTCGAAGCCGGGCTGCGCCGCCAGCGCGCGCAGCGACATCGACTCCTGCTGCAGCTTGCCGACCGCACCGATCAGCGCGCCGGCCAGGTGCGGCGGCGGCGTCAGGTCGGGCGCGATGCGGTAGACCGCCGGGCCGGCCAGCTCGGGCAGCAGTTCGCCGCGCGGGCCGTGCAGCGCCAGGTGCCAGAGCAGCCGGCCGAGCGGGTGGCACTGCGCGACCGGCGCCGACATCTCGCCCGGCGTCTCCGACGGCGGCTCGAGCAGCGCGCGCTCGACCTGCAGCAGCCGCGCGGTGTCGAAGCGCGTCGCGTACAGCGCCTGCGGCGTCAGCGGCACATGGATCAGCCGCTCGCGCGGGAACACGGTGAGCGGCAGCACATGGCCGTCGCGGTCGATGTGCAGCGCGATGTTCTGCGGATGGCGCAGGCAGGCCGCCAGCACCTCGAGCACCTCGGCGCTCTCGCCGTCGCGCTCGAAGCGCATCAGGTCGGCCAGCAGCGAGGGGCTCAGCGAGTTGTAGCGCGAGGCGTCGCCGGAGCCTTCGAGCGCACGGCGGAACTCGCTGACCCGCCAGAGCTCGGGTTCGCCGAAAGGGATGGTCGGCTCCGACATGGGTGAACTTTAGAGGGTGGCGGGCGCCGCGGCGCGTGCGCCGTCGACGAAAGCACTCATCCGCGCGGCCCCTTGCGCTGCAGCTCGGCGCGGCGCTGCGCCAGCGCGCGCCAGAACGCGCGGTCCTGCGAGGCGGCGACGTTGATCCGCATCAGCGGGCCCGGCGTGCGCGTGGCATGGAACAGCGAGCCCGGCGCGATCAGCCAGCCGTCGTCGAGCAGGGCCTGGGCCAGCCGGTCGGTGTCGATGCCGGCGTCGAGCCAGGCGAACAGGCCCTGCGCCGGCGCGGCCGGCGTGCAGCCGTGCTCCGCGGCAAGGGCCAGGCAGCGCACCCGGGCGGCGTCCAGCCGTTGCTGCACCCGCTCGGCGTGGCGGCGCAGCGCGCCCTGCTCCAGGCAGGCGGCCACCGCGGCCTCGGCCAGCGCCGGTGTCGTCAGGGTCGTCAGCAGCTTCAGGTCGACCAGCCGGCCGACCAGCGCCGTCGGCGCGGCGATGAAGCCGACCCGCCAGCCCGGCGCGAGGATCTTGGAGAAGCTCGAGATGTAGACGCAGCGCTGCAGCCCGTCGAGCGCGGCGATGCGCGGCGCGTGCGGCGGCGCCAGCCAGGCGTAGGTGTCGTCCTCGACGATGTGGAAATCGTGCGCCTGCGCCAGCGTCAGCAGCTCGTGGGCCTGGGCCAGCGTCAGCGTCGCGCCGGTCGGGTTGTGCAGCACCGACACGGTGACGTAGAGCCGCGGCTTGTGCGCCGCGATCAGCGCGCGCAGCACCGCGAAATCGGGCCCGTCGGCGCCGCGCGGCACCGGCAGGATGCGCATGCCGAGCCGGGCCAGCCGCGCGAACTCGACCGCCCAGCCGGGCTCGTCGACCAGCACCGCGTCGCCCGGCTGCAGCAGCGTGCGCGAGACGATGTCCAGCGCATGCGTGGCGCCGACGGTGGTGACGAGCTGCGAGGCGTCGGCGGCGATGCCGAGGTCGCCGAGCCGGCGGGTCAGCGCCTCGCGCAGGCGGGCGTCGCCGGCCGGGTCGCCGTACTGCAGCGCGGTGGCCGCGGCCGCGCCGGTGGCGTCGCCGCCGCGGCGCAGGCTGCGGCGCAGCGCGGCCGACAGCATCGGCGCGTCGAGCCAGTCGATCGGCAGGGTGCCGCCGCCCGGGGCGGCGCGGTCGCCCGGGGCCTGGAACATGCCGCGGATCAGCGCCGCGGCATCGACCGGGGCCACCGGCGGGCTGCCGGGCCGGGCGGGCGCCGCGCGCGGCAGCTCCGACGGCGCGCGGACGAAGAAGCCGCGCTGCCGGCGCGCCTCGATCAGGCCCTGGGCCTGCAGCTGGTCGTAGGCCGCGACCACGGTGTGCGGGCTGACGCCGTGGCGCTGCGCGCAGTCGCGCACCGAAGGCAGGCGCGCGCCCGGCGCCAGCAGACGGGCGCGGATGCGCTCGGCGTAGCGCTCGGCGAGCTGCTCGGTCAGCGTGGCGGCGGCGTCGCGTGTCAGCATCCGTGTGCAGGCGGCAGCGGCATCACAGTATGGTCATTGAGGCAATTTTGTGTACTGCTCATGTGTCGGGCGCGAGCCTACAGTGCGTGGCATGTCTGCGCAAGCCTCCGCCTCGATGCCGCCCACCGCGCCGTGGACGCTGGCGCTCGGCGCGGGCCAGGCGCGGCGCCTGCCGGCGGTGCCGCGGACGCGCTGGCTGCGCGTCGTCGAGGGGCGGCTGTGGCTGACCGCCAGCGTCGCCGCGCCGCGCGTCAGCGAGGACCTCTGGCTGGCCGCCGGCCACGGCTGGCGCATCGCGCCGGGGGTCGAGGTCGTCGTCGAGGGCTGGCCCAGCGCGGGGCTGGAGCTGCTGGAGGGTTGGGCGCAGCCGGGGGCGCGTTAAATTCGGTCTCGCCACGCTTCGACCGGCGGCCTGCCGCCGCCCCACGACGCCCGACCGAGCGCCCGCCGATGACCGGCCCCGAGATCCAGCTGACCCGTCCCGCCGAGCCGGCCGAGCTCGACGCGCTGCGCGAGCTGTTCCGCGAGTACGCCGCGGCGCTCGACGTGGACCTGTGCTTCCAGGGCTTCGACGCCGAGCTCGACGGCCTGCCGGGCGAGTACGCCGAGCCTGCCGGCCTGCTGCTGCTGGCCTGGTGCGACGGTGCGCTGGCCGGCTGCGGCGCCTTGCGGCCGCTGCCGGGCGTCGACGAGCCCAACGCCTGCGAGATGAAGCGCCTGTACGTGCGCCGGCCGTTCCGACGCTTCGGCCTCGGCCGCCTGCTGGCCGAGGCGCTGATCGACCACGGTCGCGGTGCCGGCTACTCGGCGATGCTGCTCGACACCCTCGACGATATGGAGGCCGCGCGCGAGCTCTACGCCTCGCTGGGCTTCGAGGAGGTCGCGCCCTATTACTACAACCCGGTCCCGGGCGCACACTACCTGCGCGTGATGCTCGACGGACCGGGCTCCCGCTACTGACCCCCTGACCCCGCGCAGGAGACCGCGATGAACGCCTTCAAGCAGCTGCTGCAGCCTCCGACCGCCCCGGGCGGGGACGTGCGGCCGCGCGCCAGCCACCAGCGCGTGCCGATGGGCACGTGGATCGTGTCGGCCAGCCCGCTGGTGGCCGAGGCGATCGGCCATGCCGGCTTCGACTGGGCGGTGCTCGACATGGAGCATTCGCCGCTCGAGCTGGGCGGCGTGGTGCATCTGCTGCAGGCGCTGGCGTCGACGCGGCTGGTGCCGATCGTGCGGCTGCCGTCGAACGACGCGGTGCTGGCCAAGCGCCTGCTCGACGCCGGCGCGGCCACGCTGATGGTGCCCTTCGTGCAGAGCGCCGACGAGGCGGCGCGCGCGGTCGCGGCGCTGCGCTACCCGCCGCGCGGCGTGCGCGGCACCTCGCGGATGAGCCGCGCGACGCGCTACGGCACGCTGCCGCTCGACACCCGCGCGGCCGACGCCGGCGTCGCGCTGATCGTGCAGCTCGAGACGCCGCAGGCGCTGGGCGCGCTGGAGGCGATCGCCGCGGTCGATGGCGTCGACGCGCTCTTCATCGGCCCGGCCGACCTGTCGGTGGCGATGGGCCATGGCGGCGATGTGCGCCACCCGGCGGTGATGAAGGCCATCCTCGAGGCCGGCGAACGCGCACGCGCCGCCGGCAAGCCGATCGGCACGCTGGCCGGCACACCCGAGGTCGCCACCCAGCTGCGCGCCGCCGGCTTCGACTTCGTCGGCCTCGGCACCGACCTGGGCATGCTGGTGCACGCCGCCCAGGCCTCGCTGGCGGCGCTGCGCACGCCCGAGGCGGCGATGGTGCATTCGCTCAGCGCCGGCACCCACGCCTACTGAAGGCGTGCCGCCGGCGGCACGCGGCTCGGAAAGGCGCGCCCGGCGCAAAGCTGTCGTGCCCGACATAAACAGTGCGGGTTAGCACGTATACTCCCGTGGCTTTGCCGGTCACGTCCGTCCTGAACATGTCTACGCGCTCCCCACAAGGCGACCGCGGCGACTGGCCCGACGAGGTGGCGGCAGCCGACGCGCCCGTGCGGGCCCTGAGCCGTGAAGAAGCCCAGGCCCTGCGGGCGGCCGATCCGCCGGTTTCGCCCTGGCGGGTGGTGGCCTTCCAGGCCGTGGCCGGCGTGCTCTGCGCGCTGGCGGCCTGGGTGCTGGGCCCGCACGGTGGCGTGTGGTCGGCGCTGTACGGCGCGGCCGCGGTCGTCCTTCCGAGCGCCTTGCTGGCGCGCGGGATGACGCGCAGGGCAGGCAACGCGGTGGCTGCGGCCGCCGGGTTCATGTTCTGGGAGCTGTTGAAGATCGGTGTGGCGATCGCGATGCTCGTGATCGCTGCGAAGGTGGTGCCCCATCTGAGCTGGCCGGTGTTGCTGCTCACGATGGTGGTGTGCATGAAGGTGAACTGGTTCGCGCTGCTTTGGCGCGGCCGCTGACGGACGACGGGATCGAGACGAGACATGGCAGCCGAAGGCCAAGCACCGACCGCCGGTGAATACATCGTTCACCACCTGCAGCACCTGCAGAACGCCAAGCCGAACGGTCCGTTCGACCTGTCGGTGATCAATTTCGATTCGGTCTTCTACGCCGTGGTGCTGGGCATCCTCGGCTGCTGGCTGCTGTGGCGCGCCGCCCGCAAGGCGACGGCGGGTGTGCCGGGGCGCTTCCAGGCCGCCGTCGAGATCCTGGTCGAAATGGTCGACAGCCAGGCCAAGGGCATCGTCCACAGCGCCGAGAGCCGCAAGTTCGTGGCGCCGCTGGCGCTGACCGTGTTCATCTGGATCTTCCTGATGAACGCGATGGACCTGCTGCCGGTCGACCTGCTGCCGGCGATCTGGCACGTGGCCGGCCCGGCGATGGGTGCGCCCGACTACATGCGCGTCGTGCCGACCGCCGACCTGTCGGTGACGATGGGCCTGTCGGTCGCGGTGCTGCTGGTCTGCATCTACTACAACATCAAGATCAAGGGCGCTGGCGGCTGGGTGCACGAGCTGTTCACCGCGCCCTTCGGCTCGCACCCGGTGCTGTGGCCGTTCAACTTCCTGATGCAGATCATCGAGTTCGTCGCCAAGACGGTCTCGCACGGCATGCGTCTGTTCGGCAACATGTACGCCGGCGAGCTGATCTTCATGCTGATCGCGCTGATGGGCGGCGCCTGGAGCCTCTCGGCCACCGGCATCGGCCTGGCGATCGGCCACATCATCGCCGGCAGTGCCTGGGCCATCTTCCACATCCTGATCATCACGCTGCAGGCCTTCGTGTTCATGATGCTCACGCTCGTCTACGTCGGCCAGGCGCACGACGCCCACTGATCCCGTTCACCCGCAGTTCCCGCCGATCAGCGATCTCCGATCGACGATCATTTTTCTTGTCTCTCGCTCACTTTTCTCTCTAGGAGTCACCATGGAAGTCATCAGCTTTGTTGCCCTCGCCGCCGGCCTGATCATCGGTCTGGGTGCCATCGGCGCCTGCATCGGCATCGGCATCATGGGCAGCAAGTACCTCGAGTCGGCCGCGCGCCAGCCCGAACTGATGGGCGAGCTGCAGACCAAGATGTTCCTGCTGGCCGGCCTGATCGACGCGGCCTTCATCATCGGCACCGGCATCGCGCTGTGGTTCGCCACCGCGAACCCGTTCCTGGCGCAGATCGCCAACCTGCCGAAGTAAGCCCCGGCCCGTTCCTGCTGCGCGCCGGTGCTGCCCAGGCAGTGCCGGCTCACACCATCACCGAGACCGAGGCAACACCGTGAGCATCACCGCCACCCTCATCATCCAGATCATCGTCTTCCTGATCCTGGTCGGGTTCACGATGAAGTACGTCTGGCCGCCGATCACCGCGGCGCTGGACGAGCGCGCGAAGAAGATCGCCGACGGCCTGAGCGCCGCCGACAAGGCCAAGGCCGACCTGGCCCAGGCCAACCAGCGCGTCGAGGCGCAGCTGTCGTCGGCCCGCGAAGACGCCGCCAAGCGCCTGGCCGACGCAGAGCGCCTGGCGCAATCGATGATCGAGGACGCCAAGGGTCGCGCCAGTGAGGAGGCGGCCAAGATCGTCGCCGCCGCGAAGGCCGAGGCCCAGCAGGAGTCGATCAAGGCGCGCGAGGTGCTGCGCGAGCAGGTCGCCGCGCTGGCCGTCAAGGGCGCCGAGCAGATCCTGCGCAAGGAAGTGAACGCTTCGGTGCACGCCGACCTGCTCGGCCGCCTGAAGACGGAACTCTGACGCCATGGCCGAACTCGCCACCATCGCGCGCCCCTACGCCGAGGCGCTGTTCAAGGCCGGCGGCGATGCCGCCGCGGCCGGGCAGCTGTCGGCGCTGGCCCATGTGGCCGCCGACCCGCAGCTGCTGCAGTTCGCCGGCAACCCCAAGGCCGACGCCGGGCAGGTGTTCGATCTGATCACCGCGGTGGCCAAGACGACGCTCGCGCCCAGCGTGCAGAACCTGCTGCGCACCGTGATCGACAACGGCCGCCTGGTCGCCCTGCCCGAGATCGCGCAGCAGTTCCATGCGCTGATCAGCGCCCGCTCGGGCGTGTCGGACGCGATGGTCTACAGCGCCTTCCCGATCGAAGCCGCCCAGCTCGCCGACGTGAAGGCGGCGCTGGAGAAGCGCTTCGGCCGCAAGCTCGAAGCCACGGTCACGGTCGAGCCCGAGCTGATCGGCGGCATCCGCGTGGTGGTCGGCGACGAGGTGCTCGACACCTCCGTCAAGGCGCGCCTCGAAGCCATGAAGACGGCGCTGGTCGCCTGAGCCACCCAGATCCCCACCCGCAGGCCCGAGCCACGGAACGGAGCACACCATGCAACTGAACCCCGCTGAAATTTCCGAACTGATCAAGACCCGCATCGAGGGCTTGGGCAGCTCGACCGACATCCGCAACCAAGGCACGGTGGTCTCGGTGACCGACGGCATCGTGCGCGTGCACGGCCTGTCGGACGCGATGGCCGGCGAAATGCTCGAGTTCCCCGCCGGCAAGGACGGCCAGCCGACCTACGGCCTCGCGCTGAACCTCGAGCGCGACTCGGTCGGCGCGGTTATCCTGGGCGAGTACGAGCACATCTCGGAAGGCGACACGGTCAAGTGCACCGGCCGCATCCTGGAAGTGCCGGTCGGCCCCGAGCTGATCGGCCGCGTCGTCAACGCGCTCGGCCAGCCGATCGACGGCAAGGGCCCGATCAACGCCAAGATGACCGACGTGATCGAGAAGGTCGCGCCGGGCGTGATCGCCCGCAAGTCCGTCGACCAGCCGGTGCAGACCGGCCTGAAGTCGATCGACTCGATGGTGCCGATCGGCCGCGGCCAGCGCGAGCTGATCATCGGCGACCGCCAGAC
>ERZ1066138.401-NODE-401-length-14697-cov-9.181464_pt1 | contig 14697 bp, 16 predicted proteins | sample MGYA00382785_ERZ1066138 | MGnify/ENA primary metagenome ERZ1066138 (study PRJEB33369, sample SAMEA5778368) | biofilm metagenome | biome: Industrial cooling water; feature: Water cooling tower basin; material: Biofilm | place: United Arab Emirates | collected... | reverse complement strand
CCGTCTGCGAGGTGCCCGTTTCTTTCGAGGTTGTGATGGCCAGCGAGCAACTCACGTTTGATCACTGGGATCCCGCAGACCGCTTTATCGCGGCCACAACGCGCGTGCTGGACGCAACGCTGATCACAGCCGACGAACGGCTCATTGCTTGCCCAGGCCTCAACGTCTTGCCCAATCAATGACGACCTTTGGGTCGGGCTGCGGAATTTTCGATTAAGTCCTCGTCAGTGGCGTGCGACATGATCGATTGAGAGCGCGCGCTTGATGGATGTGGCTCTGGCGGGCAGCACCGACGAAGTCATCGATGATCCCGCGCTTAAGAAGATACTCGAGCTCATGCGCGTCTCATCCCGCACGGTAGTACGCCCGTCCGCATCGGGCACACACCCACCATTCAGACCCGCCTTCCAGTCGTCCCCGACAGATAAACGATCCGACGCGGACCTTGAGCAATCGATCATAGGCAAACCCGAGGGCGGCGGAGCAGCCGGCGCATTCGTGGGCCTCCATCCTTCCCGACCTCGGACGCGCGCAGGTTCTTTCGCCTTCAATGACGACAAACCGGGCGTTGGCTGTCGGCGGCCGCAGGTCGATCCACTCTCGCCACGACAGCGCATCGATTTCGGAATGGGTCTTGCCGCGCAGCCATGCGGGGTCCTGGCAGACACCGTCTGAATCGAACGTCAGCGGTTCGTGCCAGCCCCATCTCGGCGGCTCGTTGTCGTTCTGGGTCATGAAACAACCGCAGCCACCTACTCAACGTGCGGGCGCGACGCGCCACCATTTGGTCCGGGTTGAGGTTCGGAGGGAGGCGGTCGCTCAACTGGGGCATCGGGAAGGGCCTGGTAGCTCTCCCGATCGCCATTTCGTGATGCGGCCCAGAGGCGGGCCGCAAACTTCAGCGGCTCGATGATGCCGTGTCGCGCCCACCAGGCCCGTTCATCCCCTGTGCGGTGCAGGGCATCATGGTGGCCGTTACAGAGCGGCACCGTGTACTCGTCCGAGACCTTCATGCTCATGGCGCGCGGCTGGGCGAACTTCAAATGGTGCGCCTGCGCGGGGCGGCGGCCACACACGAGGCAGGGCTGTCGGGCGACAAAGGCCAAGTGGTCGCGATCCCGGATGCGCGTTTCCTTCGGCAGGAGGAGCGCCGATTTAGAAGGGGTGCCTCCAATGGCCCGCAATCGGTCCTTGAGAACGATTGCCAAGCGTTCGGCGGCCTCGACACCCTGGGTCCGTCCAACACCCGTGAATGTCAAGAGATTGCGGGTCCAGAAAGCATACACGGCGTCCAATGTCGCGAGCGTCTGCACTTCCTCGCGGGTCGCGGTGACCAGCGCCTCGACGCCATCCACCTCGCGCGTGCGCTCATCGGTCAAGATCAGCACGTACCGGGCGGGAGGGCTCGACCGCTTGTCGCGAGGCTTGGTGACCTGGGTGAGGTCGCGATCGTAGAGCGCGAGCCCGAACGGATTGCCGAAGGTGGCCAGCGCCCGCTTGGTTGCATCCGTTTCGGCGGCTTTGACCGCCATCTCGTGCGCGACGTCCGCCTGTGCGGAGCGCCCAAGCCCTGTGCCAATCCCTTCCCGGATGGTGAGCGTCTCACCGGTACGAACCGTAATCCGCACCTTGGTCGAGTAGAAGCACACGGTCTGCCCGCGCTGGGTCTCCGACCAGAGGCACTCGGGGCTTTGAGTCTGCCGGTCCCAGTTCTCAAAGCCGAAGATCCGGTTGGCCTCAGCAATGACGTGCCAGCCTTCGACGTAGGCGATTGTGGATCCGTGGATCTCGCGCGTTTTGACGTGCCGGTGGTTGAGCTTGGCGCGGAGCGCCTTGGTTTGCTTCTCGGTCAACGCCATCACTTGGTCCTCACGCTTAACTGCAGTTGGGGTGGAAGAAGCGTCGCGCCTTCGACCTCAGCCCCCGTTTTGAGGGCAGCGAGGATGCTTTGCTTGTCGAGCTTGGGTGGTTGCGGCTTCCAGTAGTCGGCCGGCACCTTGTCCTCTGCGACGATCTCCAGTGTCGGCGCGCCACACCTCGCCGAGGCGGTGAAGTCCGGCTCCACGAGCTTGGCGATCTCGCACTCGGCCATGGCGCGCAGAACGAGCCGCCGCTTGCGCTTGGCGCGCTCTTCCAACCGTTCGAGGCGCGCCTTCATGTCCCTCACACGTGTGGAGAGCCCCTCGGCCATCGCCTCATCGTCTAGTGCCGAGCGAACGACCTCGGCTAGCATCTGTTTGAGATCCGTGATTCCCTCTAGCGTGTCTTCAAGCGTTTCATCATCGAGCTCCGGGAACTCCGAGATCAGTTGAATTCGCATGGAGGTGTACCGCTGACTTTCCGAGAACACGAGCGCGCCTGCAACCGATTGGACCATAAGTTTGACCCTTTCATAGAAGAGATTGAACTTTTGGTACCATTTCAAAGACGAAAGGTCAACAACGTTTTGCATCACACCGGCTGGCTTGCATGATCATTCCTATTCAGATCCGGGCCGCACGCGCTCTGCTCAGCATCGGGCAACAGGAACTTGCGACGCTGGCCGGCGTGGGGTTGGGAACTGTCAAGCGGATCGAGGCGGCTGGAGAAGAACTCGTCGGCACCGCGCAAACGCTCGGGCGCATTCAGCGCGCCCTCGAACTGGAGGGGATCGAATTCATCGATCAGGATCAAAGTAAAGGTCCGGGTGTTCGCCTGAGGAAGCCGCTTGAAAACGTTCCAAGGGTTCGGATCGAGTAGCCTTGGAGCAGGTCGAGCGTCGGCGCACATCGCCCCCTGAGTTCTCCCTGGAAGTATGTTGCTGATGTAAAGCAAAAGCGGGTCTGGTTTTCACTCCGCTCCTTCCGATCTGTTGGGGAGTCGCGCTATCCGCAATAGGCTGCTTAGAAGGCAATGCGCGCGCGGGAGTTCCTTGACGCCCACACTGGTGTTTCCGACGGTGCTCGCATCCTTATTCGGCGCCGCCGTTCTGGGGATTGGTGCAGCTGCGGTTCTACCTCAGCGCACCGTCCAAGGATGTAATTTACGCCTTCATGAATGTGATCGCGTTACTCGCGGCCGTGGTCGGTGAAAAAGAACGCCCGCAGAAGGCTGAAGGCGTTCTTTTCAGCGCAGCTGCAGCGGTCATCAGTCTGCTGGCGCCACCGTCTTGCTCTGCATCGCCTTGACGTCGCGGGCCGTAACGCCTTTGCCTCCAATTCCCCAGTGTCCGCTGGGGATCTCCTTGACGCGGACCCACGTCACAGCACGCATTGCTTCGCCCTCGACCTCCAGCATGGCGTCTGTCACGCGCCGGATCATCTCTTGCTTTTGGCCTTCGTCGAAGGCGCCTTCGATAAGTTCGATGTCGACAAGTGGCATTGGGATACCTCGCTTTATGGATGTAAAAGGGACGCGAACCGTCGGGTGGGGTCGCGCGTCTTCAATGGCATGTGAGGCGAAAGTGGTTCTAGTTTCGCGTCTGTACCTGGAAGTATAGAAAGTGAACTAGTTGGACGGGGGCTGAAGACGTACACGTGAAGGGGGGAAGACTTGTGAACTCTGGAAGAGGGTGACCGCCATGACCCAGGGGACATATCAGCAGTTCTGCCCACTTGCGATGGCATCCGAACTCTTGTGCACGCGTTGGACTTTGGTCCTCTTGCGGGAACTGATCGCAGGGACGACGCGCTTTAACGATCTGCGGCGCGGCTTGCCGAGAATGTCTCCGGCGCTGCTCTCTAAACGCCTGAAGGAACTCGAAGCCGCCGGTCTGATAACGCGCACCTCGCGCAAAGGCGAGACGCGGCTCTATGACTATGAGCTCACCAGAGCGGGCGCGGATCTCAAGGGCGTCGTGGAGGCCATTGGCCTTTGGGGCCACCGATGGATCGAGACAAAAACGTCCCTGCAGAATCTGGACGTTGATTTGTTGATGTGGGATATGCGCCGCAACCTGAAGCCGGAGCCGCTGCCGCCGGGGCGTACGACCGTGCAGTTCATCTTTACCGACCTGCCGCGAACGCGGAAAAACTGGTGGTTCCTGATCGATCCAGAGAGCGGCACGGATTTGTGCTCCTTGGACCCTGGGTTTGATGTTGACCTTTATGTATCGACAGACCTGAGAACAATGACAGAAGTGTACATGGGCTACGTGCCGCTTTCCAGGGCCAAGGCCGAAGGCAAGCTGGTGGTGACAGGCGATCGCCGTCTGGAAGCCGGCATGTCGAAGTGGTTCGGCTTAAGCACCTTCGCCCATGTGAAAAGAAAGGTTGCCTGACGGCGATGCCAGTCAGGTGCCCTGGCGAGCCCTCCGGACATACGCTTCTCGTCCTCCGCGGCAAGCGTCGGAATCAACGCTCAATGAATACGCGAGCGAGAGATTTTTACCTTGCGACCGGCAAAAATTGCCGCCCATTGTAAAACTGAAATATTCCGTGCGTAAATGGAGTTGCTTGCAGCGTCGCGAACACAAACTCCGCATTTTTCTATTTTGCGCCTTTTTCAACGTGCGCCCACGTTCGTATTAAAAGCTGGAGATCAGCAAATGAACACTTTGCAGCCTCACGATCTGCTTGAGATCAAATTTAAGGCGGTCGATGTATGCAGCTTCGAAGAAATGACATCGCGCTGGATTGCTGCCCAAGTTATCGATTGCAGCTTTGAATCTCGACCTCTGGTGCGATTGATCGACGGCCAGCTTACGGAACTGCGCCCCTACATGGAATGGCGCCGAGTGGGACCACTGACAGAAAACCAATAGCTGATACTGCGCCAGCTTGTGCGGTGAGCTCCGGGGTGTGAAGGCGAAGGATCGATCGCCGGCTCTGCTGAGCAGCTCGTCCGTTTCAGTCGGTGACACTGGTCAAAAGCCCCGGGCGAATATCCGCACCGGGGCTGCTTGTCACTTCTTGAGGCTGTCGGTGACGCCTTTTGCGCTTTGTTTCGCGTCGTGCGCCACTTCCTTTGCTTTGCCCTTGGCTTTGTCCGTCTTGCCTTCGGCTTGGGTTTGCTTGTCACCGGTAGCTTTCCCAATGGTGTCTTTCACCGACCCCTTCGCTTTGTCCATTTCTCCAGCCATGTCTCACTCTCCTGATGTCCAGCTTGGAAGCGGGGTAACAGTAATCCCTTGTTGAAGTTCCCCTGCGCGAGCGGGCGGGTTGCTGAGGATCAACGGGGCTCGGCCGGCGGGTTAGGTTTGCGCGGCCTGTACGCTGCGGCTGCCTCACCGCGGGGGAAGAGAGGCCTACGCTGCAGAGTGAAACAGCGCCTCCACGCGCTGCAAGGAGGTGGGTAGCCACACCGATCGGCCGCAAAGCGGTCCGGCACAAGCTTGGAGATGCCGGCAGTGGACCCGTGCCTGACTTGACCCTGCGCGAGAGATCATCGAACCACTCAAACTCAGCCCTGCGTCGCCACCGGTTTCTGAGCCCCATCGCGCACGGTGCGCAGTCCAGTGTGATGTGTCATGTTTAAGCTTTGAATTATGTCGGCATCGGTTCTGTCCTCGTGTTCGCCTCCGTCCCGCTCTGGTGTGACACCGCTGCGAGGCGAAACGGGACGGGCTACACCATGCCTGCCGGAGGTCACATGGCTGCTTTCATTCCAGAACTGTTTCAGCGTCTGACGACGGGCGTCTACGTCATCGGAGTGGGAAAAGGAGACCGACGTAACGCATTCACGGCGGCATGGGTCATGCAAGTATCGTATGACCCTCTTCTCGTGGCGCTCAGCATCAATGCCAAACACAGCTCGTATACACTCCTGAACGAGCATCGGGCGTTCAGCGTCAACATCCTGTCAAAGGGAGACCTCGAGAGAGCAGCCCAGTTCGGCCAGCCGGCATCCGCGGGAAAGATGAAGGTCGCGGAGTGGACGATGGGCCGAACGGGACTACCTCTGCTGCGCGGGGCCATCGGTTGGCTTGCATGCGAGGTGGCCAGTGACACGCCGGCTGGAGATCACAGACTGGTGGTGGGACGAGTGATCGACGGCGAGCTCGTGGATCGCGAGGCGGAGCCAATGCTGTATCGCGAGACAGATGCCATGGACAATTCCGCGGCATTGTTTCCCAAAACGTTCTAAGGCCGCAGACGGCTCAGCGATTGAGCTCGGCTGCCAGGCACTCCTGGGAAGCGATGTCGGTGGCTCACTTAAAACGATGCCAGCTGCTCCCCAGCACAATAGCGGGAGTGACCGGCGTCTGTCCCGGCAACCCTGAGCTCGCGCAACGCGAGATCATAGTTCTGGGCTCTGCGCCCAGGCAAAAAGCTGTGACCTAGAGCTCCGGAGTTGGCTGAGCGGTTGGGTCAGAACTACGCCCTCTCGAGATCTTCACATCATCAAACCACATGGAGCCGGTGACGAGCTTTTCCGATGCCGAGCGGGCATCGAGGTCGAGGCGGATTTGCTGGATCCGACATCCCTCTGGCGGAATGGTGACGCTCAGTGAAAAGTCGCGCCATTCCGAACTGTCGCCCTGCAAGAGGTCGGTGGCGGCAATCGGGCCCTTGCCGAAACAATTCACCCGCCAGACCAGACCTCGGGCCCCGACGAGCGTGCCTTTCATCTTGCCGGAGAGCGTGTAGGTCCCGGGGCCCATAACGGTGGCCTGCGTTACCCCTGCAAACTCGGCCCGGCCTTGCGTGAATTCGATGAAGAGGGCGTGACCGATCTCTTGATTTGGGATCGAACGGATTTCAGCCGTGAACCCGCCTCCTTGAGGGAGAGTCCAATCGAACGGCACGCCGGTCGGCTGGGCCTCGAAGGTACCGTTATTGAGAGGTGAGAGGCGCGCGAACTTGTCCGGCGGCAAGAATTGCAGCCAGGCGTAATAGGCGAGTTCGGGAAAATTTTTGGCCATCAGGAAATCAAGATAGCTCGAGATCTCGCGTTCGGAAGGCGGATGCGCGGTGCCCTGGAGGCCGAGTAGGAGATAAAGAGGTGTGCGCGCATCGGTGATGCTCTGAGGCAGAGCTGCAAAAAACGATGCTCTCCAGGGCGGATTGCTGGCCAGGAGCGCCGCGACTTCGGATGTGGCTTTGTTTTTTTCCACGAGTTGCGCCAGGACCGGAACAACGAGCGGCACCGAACGTCCCCGGGTTCGAAGAAGGGTATCCGCCTTTCCGATCACCGCGGCTTGCTCACCGGCGGCTTGCTCCTGCTGCAACAGCCAATAGACGGCGTAACTTTCGCGGATCGACAGCCGGGCTGCGGCCTGCATGAATGGCGCCGCCCTGTTACGGTCGCCCTCGAGTTCGGCCAATTGACCAAGAACCGTCAACGAACCGGCATTGAAGGGCGCCGCAGAAATCGAGCGCCGGGCGAGATCGCGAACGGATGCGGCATCGGGAGTGGATATCACGCCGTCGGATGAGGATGGAGATTCCGCCTTTTGGTTCGCGTCCGAAGACTTCACCGATTTCGACAACGGCGGTTCACCTCCGCCGGTCGGCCGCTCGTCTGCCGGCAAAAGCCGTTCGGCAACCCGCGCCATTCCGATCAAGCGATCGGTCGATAGGCCACCGCTCTCGGGGGATGGAGGGGCCGTCGGGGACGAAGCCGAACTTGAACGCGACTTTGGAGTGGACTTGGTGGCCAATGAGGCGAGGAGTGTTTCCGCGTCGGCACGGGCCCGATTTAAGAGAATCCGAGGTTCATTCGGTTGCAAAACAAGCGCGAACTCGGGGGCCGTTCCCGCAAGAGATGTGGGCAAACTGCGTGTCAGGACGAGCCACAAGAGAGCAAAGCCCAAGAGGCCGAAGACCGCTAGCCGCTGCCAACTGGCGCGGTCGGGAGCAACAGCACTGGACGCGCGGTCGAGACGATCAGCCATGTCTTTACGGTTCGGCGGTTGGTGTCACACACTCGGGCATCATGGGAGAGAGCGGTCCCGCAAGAGCCGCTGCAGATAAAACAGTCCGCGACTCAGAAGGCCAGGATGCTTAGGGAGCCGTGTCGATGTCGTGGAGAGCCGAGCTGGCCCGTTCATCTGGGACTTGCCCCCTTTGTTGGAGGAGGCTTCAGACGGTCCCTTCCGTCCGGAGTGGTTCCGCGACGATCGTTTGCTCGACATGTGTCGGACCTGCAGGGCCGCGTCGTAATCGGCCCGCCGCTCGGCGCTTCTGAGGGTGTCCCAGGCTGTTGTCACGCGCGCCGCAAGATGCGCGCGTTCCCCCGAGATGTCTTTGTCCGGGTGGAGCCACGACATGAGCAGGGCCATGTTCCGGCGCAAGTCCGATACCGATGCGGTCGAAGGCGCTGCGAGCAGGCGATAGTGGTCGGCATCGGGGCTGAAGAGCACCTGCTCAATGTAGAAAACAGCGGCTTGCCGGATCAAATCAGGAGACCGTTCGCTCAACACTGAGGACGTCGCGAGGAGATCGGAATCTCCCGCAACAATGCGCAGCAGGACGTCGACGTCCGGGGGAAGAGGCTCCGACCGGAGCCGCCTCAAATTGGTCGGAAGATGAAACAGGCCTAGAGCCTCTTTGACGGCCTGACGCTGCGCCATCACTCCGCCGCCCGGATGGTTGGAGCGGACGATTGTTGCCCGCTGAGTGTGGGTTGATTGGGTTCGCTCGGGCTGGTCCCGTATCCATATCCGTACCCATAACTGTGGCCATAGCCGTAGCCCGCGGTCTTAGCGTCGAACTTGGTCAACACCGATCCGATAATGGGAGCGCGCGCCAGTTGCAGACGGCGCAGGGATCCGCGCACCAGACTTGTTTTGGCTTGGCCCGCTCCGACGACAAACACGGCCGCCTGCGCGGTGTTGGAGAGGATCGCCGCATCCGCTAAGCCCATGACGGGCGGACCATCGACGATGATAAAGTCGAAGACTTCGAGGCCCACCGTCAACAGCGACACCATGGCGGATCCGGCGAGGAGATCGGCGGCATTCGGCGGCAGGGGACCGGAACTCATGAACGCCAACGTCGGCAAGGACGTCTTCTGGAAAGCCTGAGGCGGCTTGCACGCTCCGGTCAGGTAATTAGACAGGCCTACGGTATTGTCCAGCTGCATCTTCTTATGCAGCGAGGCGTTGCGAAGGTCCGCATCGATCAAGAGCACCTTCAGGCCCATGGTCGCGAAGTGACGCGCAATCGCGAGTGACGTGACCGACTTGCCTTCCCCCGGGCCGGAACTCGTCACGACGAGAGTTTTGGGCAATCCAGTTTCCGTGGCAAACTGCAGGGAGGTACACAGTGAGCGATACGCTTCCGACAGGGCCGAGCGCGGATCTGAAAGGTCCGCTTCGGCCGTGCCTTCCTTCACTTTTGGGATGACCCCAAGCGTGGCGAGACCCAAGGCTTCTTCCATCTCCTCCGGTCCATGGATGGTTTCATCCAGGTGTTCGATAACGTAGGCGATGGCGAAGCCGAGGCCCAGACCTAATCCGAGAGCCAACATCAGCGCGCGCGACAGATTGGGTGACGACGGTGCTCCCGGAACTTCGGCCCTTTCGACGATAAACACGTTGTTGGCCTGCACGCCTCCGGCCACATCGACTTCTTTGAAGCGCTGCAGCAGTCCATTGTAGAGATCGCGGTTGGTATCGACCTCGCGTTTCAAGATGTTGTATTGAACCGACCGCTTTTGCAGATCGATGACTTCGGTCTTCAGCGTTTCGATCCGCGCCTTCATCTCATTTTCTTGCGCGAGCGCCGAGTCGTAGGCGCCTCTCAACGACTCGCGAATGGTCTTCACCTCGGTGGCGAGCTGGCGATCGATTTCCTTGATCTTATTGGAGATCTGAACCATGTCGGGGTAGGAGGGCTTGAACGTCTGCAGCTTCTCCTCGTATTCCGTCACTAGAGCGTTGCGCTTGCCTCTCAATCCATCAATGACGCTGTTGGTCAACAGCTGCGGAAGATTGATGGCGTCGGAGTTTTCTACCTGGCGCCATAGGTTCTCATTCTTGACCCGCTCCGAAATGAGATTGCCCAAAGCCGCGTTCGCCGCAGCCAGGTTGTTCTCGGAGATGGATGACTTCTCCGTGACAGAGACGATCTGTTCTTTCTCGGCAAAGTCGAGAAGCGTCTTTTCGGACTCTTCCAAGCGCAGTTTCAGTTGCTTCAACTGGTTATCGAGGAAGGTCTTGGCGTAGGCGTTTGCCTCGAAGCGCTTGTCGATGGTGGAGTCGATAAAGCTCTCCACATAAGCCATCACAATGCGCTGGGCGCGGGCAGGGTTTGGATCGGAGTAACTAACGTCGACCAAGCGAGAGCCTGGGACAGGGCGGGCAACCAGATTGCCCTGAACGATGCCCGCGGCGGCGCGATCCAGATCCGTCTTGGACGGCTTGACGGTTGGAGTTTGCGAGGGCGCCGAGAAGAGTGAGGAGATCGCCCCCCGGATCTTGGACAGGGGAGACTGGTTGCGCGGGGCAAAAAATTCGGGGTCGTTCCCGAGGTTCACCTTGGATGCGGCGCGTTCCGCAATCGCTCGTCCCTGGAGCAGTTGGAGTTGGGTGTTGATGAAGTCACGATCAAAAGTGTCCGCGTAGGAGACCTTGCCCTTTTCGACGATGTTCGGTGCGTCCCGGTCAATCTGGATCCGAGCGGAGGCCGTGTAGAGCGGTGTCATCATCAAAGTGCGGGTGGCATTCAGGGTGACCGCGGCCAGGGCGATGCTGGCGATCAGCCACTTGCGCTTGAGGAGAATGCGCCAGTACTGCCGCAGCAGATGCCCGAGCTCACCCCCCTCCGCTTCAGGCATCCCGCTGGGATAGCCCGGGAGTGGACCATAAGGGGCGCGAGGTGCCGGCACACCGACGCCCGCCGGCACCAGCCGCCCAGCCCTGGGGCCTGTTTCGGCAGACGGATCAGACCTGGGTTCGCTCATCGGGGTAGCCTCGGGTGCACGCTGCTCTCAACTCCCCTGTTGCAGCCCAACTTACAACCCAACGAAAAGGCCGGCCAAAGGCAGCGCCTTCAGGACGTTGTTGAAGGCCTCTTTGACCGCAGACGATCCGACGACCACGACATCTCCTGGTTTAATGGGGGGATCCTGGGTCTCTCCACTGCGGATCTGGCTCACGTCGAAGCGAGCCGCCTGGCGCTCACCGTTAATCTGCCGGAACACCACCACCGTGGAGTCCGAATTAGGGTCGAGTCCATCTGCCATGGCGATGACTTGGAGGAGAGAGACCGAGCTGCGGTAGGGAAATACGCCGGGCTTCTTGACCGCTCCATCCACGGTGACTCGTTGGCTGTTGTACTCCTTTATCGAGACGGTGACCTGAGGCGACTGGAGATATTTCGATCCCAGTTTCTGCGTCAGATCCCGTTCGACCTCTTGCGGAGTCCGACCCGAGGCGATGATTTCTCCCACAAGAGGAAGGTTGACAGTGCCCGTGTCAGCCACCGTCACGGTCTTGCTCAAATCGGGAACTTTGAAGACCGACACATCGAGCACGTCTCCTGGTCCGATTTTATAGGCGGTGGGCTGAGACGACGTTGCGGCCGATTTCGCATGAGCCGTCTCTGCCGCTGGAGTTGGGGTCGACACCTTCTGCGGATTTGTTGTGACCGGCGGCACCAAAGAGGTTGGCGCTGCTCCGGCCCCTCCTGCCTTTGGCGCGGCAGTGCTGACTGGTTCGGCCGTCAGCGCCGAAGGATTATCCGACAAGGAAGCGCCGCAGCCGCTGAGAGAAACCGCCACCAGGAGAACCAGACTGAGCGGTCCTGCTGCCAAACGCTGACACATCCCCATCGTCGCCCCCAGAGTGCGCTAAGTTTGGTGCGGGCAGCTCCGCCGCAGCGCGGTTTGTCAAAATAGCCACAGGTCGATTGAAGACAAGGTTTTGTGCTTCCGCATCCCCGACCCGTTTGGCGGCGCTATCGCGGCCGCGGGCCAAGTCCGGAGGCCTCCGATCGATATCGTGGGCATCTGAAGCCAAAATGTGAACCTGGCCTTCGTCAAGGAGACGTTCGGCCCAGTAGCGGGGCTCGCGTCCAAAGCGCCCGGTGAGCGACCCCGCCGTGATCTGCATGAGCACGCCCGACCGGCCGAGCCGCTGGATCAAGTCGTAACTTTGCCGGATCCAAGTCAGTCGTTCCGGATGGGTCAGAATGGGCACGTAACCTGCGGCGACAATGCCGAAAAAGAACTCATCCAGTCGGGCCGGCGCGACGTGATGCGGCGGCTCGACAAGGACATACCGCGTGTCGTTGAGGGGAAGAAGATGGCCGCTGCGGAGTTGTGAAACGAAATCGGGAACCATGTGATTGTCAGCGCCCGGAACCACGCGAAGGGGGATGTCTTCCTGCTCAAGACGCACCTGAAAGGCGGCGAGTGCATCGCGGATCGCCGGACCCGTATTCTGATAGAGCCCAGGCAGAATGTGAGGGGTGCAGGCAACGACTTCCACACCTTGGTCCCAGAACGCACGCGCCATCACGAGCGCGGTGCGATCGTCGGGCGCGCCGTCATCAAGGCCGGGCAGAAGATGACTATGCAGATCAATCATCGCAAAGGGTAATCTCGGAAAACAAAACCAGTCACAGTATCAGCAACAAGCCTTCGAGCGGCAGAGCCCCAAAATCAAGGCCATAGGTTTCGGCGGCAGGAGTTGACGGGGCGGCGAGGACTCCGCGCCACACGGCTGTTAACGCGCAATTATGGCGGCGATGGGTAAAAGGGGGACGGCGGGCAAATCCGTTGTGTCAGGTTGTGGCGGGCGAGTTCCAGGTCGAGGGCAAACACGGCCCTGCGAATCGGACTTTGCTCCCGTAGCCTTCCTTTGGCCGAGAAAAACAAGTAGGTCTAACAAATACCTTGTGGATGAATCGCCGTCCTGAGCCTGTTGGGGGGTCGTGTTTGAAGTTAACGTCCGTCACAGCGGCCCTTTTTACCGTGGTGTTCACCGTGCCGGCATGGTCGGCCACCGTGAATGTGACGGGCGGCGAAGTTTTTGTTGACCAGGGTTCGGGTTACCGGCCCGTGTCGAACACCCATTCGGTCAAGCCAGGCGACATCGTGATGGCCAAAGTCGGGGGCAAGGCCGAGGTCGTCTATGAGGATGGCTGTCGGCAGACGGTTGACGTGGGGGCTGTCGTCGTAGTCGGTCAGTCCTCGCCATGCGCGGCCAACGCGACCGGAGACACAACCCTATATTGGGTGGGCGGTCTGGCCGTTGCGGCCGGTGTCGGCATCGCCATTGCGCTGAGTGGCGACGACAGCAAGAGCGCCAGCGCCGAGTAAGCCTCGGCTCCCAGTCACCCTATAGGCCGCGCATCTCGAGGCGCGCGGCCGCGGGCCGTGTTCCATCACGCAACTGGCGTGGCATATCAGCCACGCATCCACAATTAAGCTCGACCCGAATGGAATACGCGCTTGAGAGCCCTGCGATCTGATTCGAGATTGGGGTCAGTTCAGCCGTGCCGACATTGCATTTTGAGAGCGCGTTTAGTGTGGGGCGTAGGATGTTGACCTGTTGGCGTACCTTTCTTTCTCTGGGGCTCTGCGGAGCTCTTCTCCCCCTACCGGCGATCGCCGCCACCGTTCAGACCGTCTCCGGTAGCGTCTACATCGATCGCGGGAGCGGCTATACGAATGTCGGGGGTTCGACGTCGGCGAAGCCCGGCGACCTCGTCATGGCGAAGGCCGGAGGCAGGGCCGTGATCATCTACGAGGATGGATGCCGTCAGGCGGTCGAGGTCGGATCCGTGGCGACCGTCGGATCGGCCTCGCCCTGTCAATCCGGCATCGGCTTTATCGATCACGACTATATCATAGCCGGAATGGCCATCGCGGCCGGTGCGGGTGTTGCCGTGGTGCTGAGCGGTGACGATGACAAGGAGGCGAGCGGCCAGTAAAACGATCGGGTGAAAACCCCATCCGTGCGATCCCCTGTCCGACTGAAGGCGCTGACACGCCGCATGGACGATCCCGCGTGGCTTGTTCCCGTGGCTCTGGTACTCGCATTGTGCCTGGTTTTGGGGGGAGGGGCGGTTGCCGGCTACTTTGCCGACGTCGTGCTCCAAGTGGTGTCCATTCCCTTGCTCCTTGCCGGTCTCTGGCGACTGAGGACCGATGATCCGACACAGCGGTCCGCGCTCCTGTTTTGCGGCGGGCTCGTTCTGGTGCCGCTGTTCCAGCTCATCCCGCTGCCACCAGGGCTCTGGACGCTCCTACCCTGGCGGGGCGTGTCCGTGACATCGCTCGACCTCGCAGGCCAGGATCTCGGCTGGCGCCCGATGACGGTGTCCCCGCACGCGACGTGGTTGGTTTTGGTGTCTCTCATTCCGCCGTTGGCCGTATTTATCGCGGTGCTTCAACTCTCTCACTCCGACCGGCGCGTTCTCGTTCTGGTCGTCCTCGCGTTGGGGATTGTCGCAAGCTTCGTCGGGCTTTTGCAGGTGGCGCTGGGGCCATCGGGTGGGGTCGTCGATTTCGGCCCGACAAGCCCGGGTGAAGCGACCGGATTTTTCGCCAACCGCAATCATTTTGCCGCCCTGCTTTACGTTCTGCTGCTTTTTTCGTCCGTATGGGCCATCGAGAGTACGTCGTCTCTCCAAGTCGGCCCCACGGACAAGGTGGATCCCGCGGCATTCGTTCGGATCGTTGTCTGCTTCACGGTTGTGGTTGTGTTTCTGGGCGCGGAGTTGATGGCCCGATCCCGGGCGGGGCTTGGCTTGACCATCGTGGCGTTGCTGGGGATCGCGGCGCTGGCAAGTTCCACTGCGCAGACGACACAAGGCCAGCAGGTGAGGG
>ERZ1066138.400-NODE-400-length-14727-cov-7.850532_pt1 | contig 14727 bp, 13 predicted proteins | sample MGYA00382785_ERZ1066138 | MGnify/ENA primary metagenome ERZ1066138 (study PRJEB33369, sample SAMEA5778368) | biofilm metagenome | biome: Industrial cooling water; feature: Water cooling tower basin; material: Biofilm | place: United Arab Emirates | collected... | reverse complement strand
GATCAGGCGAGTCAATCCGCCGTGCTTGAGCTAATTCCTATCTCATTGATTCATTGATGATTCATGAAGATCTGAGTGGAAGCTCGAACCGCATTCAGCAGCTGGCAGACCTCTTGCTGAGCACGTGATGTTGCACCGCAACCACCGTCACGTCGTCTTGAAGAGGTGCCCGATGAAAAAACTAGGTCTGACCACACTCCTGCTCGCGGCGGCTGCGCCGGTCTGCGCTCAGGAAACCCCCACCCTCAACGCTGGCGACACCGCCTGGATGATCACGGCGACCGTGCTGGTCCTGTTCATGACGCTGCCCGGCCTCGCGCTGTTCTATGGCGGTCTGGTGCGCGCCAAGAACGTGCTGTCCGTGCTCATGCAGTGTTTCGCCATCACCGCGCTGGTGACCGTGCTCTGGGTCTTGTACGGCTACTCGCTGGCCTTCAGCACCGCCGGCATGGAACAAGGCGTGGTGAACTTCAACTCCTTCATCGGCGGCCTCGATCGGGCCTTGTTTGCCGGCATGGCGCGTGACTCGCTGGTGCTCGGGATACCCGAGTCGGTCTTCGCCACCTTCCAGCTCACCTTCGCCATCATCACCGTGGCCCTGATCGTCGGCGCGATTGCCGAACGCATGCGTTTCTCCGCGCTCTTGGTGTTCTCGCTGCTGTGGGTCACCGTGGTGTACTTCCCGATGGCGCACATGGTGTGGTCCGGCAATGGCGGCCTGATGTGGGACTGGGGCGTGCTCGACTTCGCGGGCGGCACTGTGGTCCATATCAATGCCGGTGTCGCCGCCCTGGTGGCCTGCATCGTGCTGGGCAAGCGCAAGGGCTATCCCACCACGGCGATGCCGCCGCACAACCTCACCTACACGGTGATCGGCGCCTCGATGCTGTGGGTGGGCTGGTTCGGCTTCAATGCGGGTTCGGCGGTCGCTGCCAACGGTGCGGCCGGCATGGCGATGCTGGTGACGCAGATTGCCACCGCCGCGGCTGCGCTGGGCTGGATGCTGGTGGAGTGGTTCTTCCACAAGAAGCCCTCGGTGCTCGGCATTGCCTCGGGCGCCGTGGCTGGCCTGGTGGCGATCACGCCTGCATCCGGCACCTGCGGGCCGGGTGGCGCGCTGGTGATCGGCTTTGCCGCCGGCGTGCTGTGCTACTTCGCCGCCACCCGGCTGAAGCGGGCCTTCGGCTATGACGACTCGCTGGATGTGTTCGGCGTGCATGCCGTCGGTGGCATCATCGGCGCCATTCTCACCGGGGTCTTCGCCAGTGCCGATCTCGGTGGCGCCGGGCTCGCCGAAGGTCAGACCATCGCCGGGCAGGTCTTCGTGCAGCTCAAGAGCGTGGTGTTCACGCTGGTCTACAGCGGCGTGCTGACTTTCGTGCTGCTCAAGCTGGTGGGACTGATCCTGCCCTTGCGCGTGAGCCCGGATGAAGAAACCGAAGGCCTCGACCTCGTGCTGCACGACGAGCGTGGCTACAACCTCTGATCAGGAGCGTCCATCATGAAAATGGTTGTTGCCATCATCAAACCCTTCAAGCTCGACGATGTGCGCGAAGCCTTGAGCGAAGTCGGCATGACCGGCATCACGGTCACTGAAGTCAAGGGCTTCGGGCGGCAGAAGGGCCACACCGAGCTGTACCGCGGCGCCGAGTACGTGGTCGACTTCCTGCCCAAGGTGAAGATCGAGATCGCGGTGACGGCCGAACAGGCTGACGCCGTGGTCGAGGCCATCCGCAAGGCCGCCAACACCGGCCGCATCGGCGACGGCAAGATCTTCGTCTACAGCCTCGACCAGGTGGTGCGCATCCGCACCGGCGAACTGGACGGCGACGCGCTCTAGCCCGCGCTCGCCACAAAGGCGCCCACAAGCACGCCAGCCCGTGAGAACATCCGGGCTGGCGTTTTCTTTTCCAGAGTGCCATGCAACACACGGCCGCAAGTTGGTATGTCGCTGATGCCGAGGGCAATGCCTACGGCCCCTACACGCGTCAGCAACTCGATCAGATGCGGCAGGCGGCGCAGGTCAGCGAAGACCACCTGGTGTGGTGTCTGGAGTGGTCCGAGTGGCATCCCCTGCGCCGTTTGCAGGGCAACAATGCGCAGGCCGCCCTGGCGGCCACCGGCGGCAATTCCGAGCGCAGCGCCGGCAGCGCCTCGGCGGGACGCGCCAGTTCCGGCAATGCGCAACCCAAGCGCAAGCAGAGCACTCCGCCCAAGGTCCCCAAGGCCGCCGCCAAGCCCGCCGAAGACAGTGCGGAATCCGGCAAGCGCTTTCTGATTGCGCTGCGCCGCTGGCTGGCACGTGGGATCGACACCCTGTGGCTGGGCGGCATCGCCACCGGCCTGTTGGTTTGGCTGTGGCTGAGCCAGGAACCGGAGCTGGCCAGCGCCGAAGCCTTGTTCCCGGCCCTGTGGCTGTTGCCGGTGCTGCTGCTGGTGCCGGTGGAGACGCTGATCCTTGCCATCGTCGGCCAGACGCCTGGCAAAGCCCTGCTGGGTCTGCGCGTGCTGACTGCCGAGGGCTCCACACCGGGCCTCGGCGCGGCCTTCCTGCGCACGCGCATCCTGGCCTTGCGTGGCCAGGCGCTGGGCATTCCCCTGCTGGGCATCCTGGCCAACATTGCGGCGGGCTCGAACTACATCCAGCAACAGCAGACCCGCTGGGACGAGCGTGCCGGCACCAAGGTCATTGCCGACGAGATCGACGTGACGCGCTGGGTGGCCGCCCTGTTCCTGCTGATCATGGGGGCGGGCCTGTGGAGCGAGGGCTACTGGATCACAGGCTTCCTGAGCTGGCTGGGAGGTCTGTAGGCGGATGTCGCCGGTGTTCCGTTTTCATCCTGGCCGGGTGCAGGGAATGCTGGTGTTGTGCGATCACGCCAGCAATTGGGTTCCGCCGGAACTGCAGGATCTGGGACTGGATGCGCATGAGTTGTCGCGGCACATCGCCTGGGATCCGGGCGCGGGTGACGTCGCCCGGCGCCTCGCCCAGCACCTCGACTGCCCCTGGATCGAACACGGCATCTCGCGCCTGGTGGCCGACGCCAACCGCGATCCGGCTGATCCCGGGTTCATCCTGGCCACCAGCGATGGCACCAGCGTGCCCGGCAATCAGGCGCTGAACAGCAGCGAACGCGAGCGCCGCCGCCTGGCCTATCACGCGCCCTACCATGAGCGCATCGACCGCCATCTCGACCATCTGCTCGGGATCGGCGTGCGTCCCTTCGTGATCGCGGTGCACAGCTTCACGCCCAAGCTCGGCAGCGAGATCCGCCCATGGCAGGTCGGCGTGCTGTGGCGCGACGACCCCGGCATCGCCCGCCATCTGATCGCGGCGTTGGAACAGCAAGGCCACAAGGTGGGCGACAACCAGCCCTACGACGGCCACTCGGCAATGGGCTACACCATCAACCACCACGCCATCCGCCGTGGCCTGCACCACACGATGTTCGAGCTGCGCCAGGACCTGCTGGTCACAGCCAGCGCACGCGAGCGCTGGGCCGAGTCCCTGCATCAGGCGCTGCAGCGCGTGCTGCCCCAGCATCCCCATCAGGGCTCGCGCTCGACCTCGATGGCGTGACCTACGCGGCGATCCCGGCTAGCCTCCGCGCTTTGCCGTCGATCACGGGTTTCTCATGAGTGCCAAGGGCAGCGCTTCCGACAGCATCGCCGCGCCGCAGAAGGGCACTCTGGTCGACTCCGTGCGCACCCTGGATTTTCGCGGTGCGGCCGACGTCCTGGCACCGCTCAGCGATCACGAAATCGCCGAGATCCTGACCCGCATCAGCCCGGGACGCGCGGTCGAAGTGCTGGAGGAATTCCCGCCAGAGCGCCGTCGCCGCATCGCCGCGGAGACCGTGGCGGGCAAGGACTGGCTGGAAGGCCACAAGTTTGCCGAGGGTGCGGTAGGTCGCCTGGTGGAGCGCGCGCCGGCCGTGTTCCCGATGCAGACCACGATCGGCGAGGCGGTTGCCGCGCTGCGCGACATCATCCGCGAGCGGCTGATCGTCTACGTCTTCGTGGTCGATGCAGAGCGTCGCTTGCGCGGCGTGGTCGCCTTCCGCGAGCTCTTGTACTCGGATCGCGAGCAGACGCTGGAACAAGTGATGGTCCGCGATCCCTTCGCGCTGCGCCCGGAAACTCCGGTGCTGGACGCCATGCGCGAGGTCGTCACTCGCCACTACCCGGTCTATCCGGTGTGCGACGAGGCCGGGCATCTCTTGGGCATGGTGCGCGGGCAGGTGTTGTTCGAGCAGCAAGCTTTCGAGATCAGCGCACAGGCCGGTGCGATGGTCGGCGTGGAGCGCGAGGAGCGCGTCGCCACGCCGTGGAAGCGCAGCCTCTGGTTCCGTCATCCCTGGTTGCAGCTGAACCTGCTGACCGCCTTCGTGGCCGGTGCGGTGGTCGGTGTGTTCCAGGACATCGTCAGCCAGATCGTGCTGCTGGCCGTGTTCCTGCCGATTCTCTCCGGCCAGTGCAGCAACACCGGTTGCCAGGCGCTGGCAGTCACGCTGCGCGGGATGACCTTGAACGAGATCGAGGCCGGCACCGAGTGGCGACTGGTGGGCAAGGAAGCCTGGCTGGGCTTCTTGAACGGTGCACTGGTTGGGTTGGTGGCGGCAGCGGCGATGGCCTTCTTGGCCTACAAGCAAGACCAGGATGACGGGCTGGTGCTGGCCGGCATCACCTTCGTGGCGATGACCATGAGCTGCATGATCAGCGGCATGGCAGGTGCGCTGGTGCCCTTGACCCTGAAGCGCATGGGCACCGATCCGGCCACGGCATCGAGCATTTTTCTGAGCACCGCCACCGATGTGGTCAGCATGGGCTCCTTCCTCGGCCTTGCGGCATGGCTGATTCAACGCTGATCGACAGCCACTGCCATCTGGATGCGCCGGAGTTCGATGCCGATCGCGCCGCTGTGATCGCGCGGGCGCAAGCGGCTGGCGTGGTCGCGCAGGTGATTCCGGCGGTGCGTGCCGCCGATTTCGCCGCCTTGCGCGCCTTGTGCGCTGCACACGCGGGCCTATACCCAGCCTACGGACTGCATCCCTGCTACATCGACGAGCATCTGGACGCGCACCTTGAAGAGGTCGATGCATACCTGCGAGGCGCCGATGCGGTGGCGGTCGGCGAATGCGGTCTTGATTTCTTCTCTGGTGAATGGGATCCCGAGCGCCAACAGCGCGTGCTCGCGGCCCAGCTCGATCTGGCGCTGCGCCACGATCTGCCGCTGATCCTGCACGCACGCCGCGCCACCGAAGCCGTGCTGCTGGCGCTGAAGGCGCGTCCCGGCTTGCGCGGCGTGGTGCATTCCTACTCCGGCAGCGCCGAGCAGGCGCGTGAGCTGGACAAGCTCGGCTTCAAGCTCGGCTTCGGCGGGCCGCTCACCTACGAGCGCGCGCAACGCCTGCGCCGGCTGGTTGCGGAGCTGCCGCTCAGCCAGATCCTGATCGAGAGCGATGCGCCCGATCAGCCCAATGCCGACCGCCGCGGTCAGCGCAACGAACCGGCCTTCCTCGGCAGCGTTCTGGCGCAGCTCGCTGCAATCCGCGGACTGCCAGCTGCGGAGCTGGCTGCCATCACCCGCGAGAACGCGCGCCAGCTGTTTGGCTTGCGCTGAGGCCTGGGTCTGCGGGCGGGGCAGCGCTCGGGAACGCCAGCCCCGCGTATCTGGCTCCGCCGCAGGCGGCATCATCGAAATGTGACGAAAGCGCTGCCGCGGGTGGGCTGGGGGGCCTAGACTGCTGCGCCATCGTTCTGTCGATGTGTGCTCATGTCTCAAGTCCCCGGTTATCTGGTGGTTCTGGCCCGCGTCCAGGATCGACCGCGCTTCGGCGCCTATGTCGGCGCGCTGCCGCCGGTCTATCAGCAATACGGTGGACGCTATCTGGCGGTGGCACCGGCAGCCACGGTGGAACAGTTCGGAGCAATCGAGGCGGCGCAGAGTGTGGTGGTCTCGGCCTGGCCCTCGCTGGACGGGCTGCTGCGCTTCTGGAGTTCGGCCGAGTACCGCGAGGTGGTCAAGCTGCGCGATGGCACCGGCGAGTTCATCGTGGCCGGGCTCGGCGGCGACGGCAGTGATCACGCGGTCGATCTGGCCGGCATGGAGGCGTTGGTACTGATTCTGGGTGCGCCCTTGTCACCGGCCATCGTCGAAGCCGAAGGCGGAACCATGATTGCGCGCGCCCGCAGCAGCGAGCTGAAGCTGCTGGAGGGACGCTGGACGCAGGGCGATGTGGCGATCTTCAGCTTCGCAAGGATCACCAAGGCGCGCGCCGTGTTGAGTCAGATCAGCTCCGGCGAGCGTCGGCGCGGCCTGATCCTGCCCCTGACCGCTCCCGCACGCGCCGCCGCACCCGCCAGTACCGAAGCCGCGCCCAACTGAGTGCTGACCGATCAGGCCAGGCGCTCAGCCCAGCATTCGCAGGCCCAGCCACAGTGGGACGCCGAGGAAGTAGAGCGCGCGGGCAATCCATTCCAGGCGCACGCGGCTTGACAGTCGCGAGCCGGGGCGAAGCCGGTCCAGTGGCGCGGCGATGACCTCGATCAAGCTGCGCAGCAGCGTCGCGTACAGCATCAGTCCCAGTGCCCAGGCGGCCCACCACAGTCCCAGACCGCTGAAGTAGGCGAGGGCGCCGTAGGTGTAGTACTCACCGAAGGTGCCGCCGAAGGCGATCACCTGATGCAGGCGGAAGGCTGGCAATGACACCAGCAAGGGGAACAGGCCGAACTTGATCAGACCATGGTCGAGCAGGGGGCGCGCAGCGCGGCTGCGGGCGGCCGCGCGCTGCGCACTGGCTTCTTCATCCAGTGGCACCGCCGCACCCTGTGCGCGCAAGCGGGCCTGAAGCTCGATGGCATCGATGCCGCCTAAGGGCCAGCGTGCGCCTGACTTCAGCCCGAGATCGACGCCGCGCAGCGGCCAGCTGAGTCGCCAGGGGTGCAGGCGTACGATGCTGCCAAGTGGGATCTCGATGCGCAGCCCGCGCTGCTGCAGGCACAGCTGATCCGGCTCCAGACTGAGGCTCGCGCGCTGCCAGCGGCGTAGCGCGGCCGCCAGCAGCAGCGGCGCCAGCACCAGGGCGGCGTACAGCTCGATCTGGCGCAGCGATTGCACCTGGAATCCATCGCGCCACATCGGCCACAGCAGCACCAGCAGGCCGACGGCCGCCACGCCGTACAAGCCGATCTGCAGCCAGTACCAGGGCGGCGTGAGCCGCAGCACTGTGGCAGGTCCGGCGAGGTCCATCTCGCGCGCGCGCATGCGGCGGCGCAGCCAGGGCCAGGCCCGCCAGACGCAGAGCAGCAGCACGCCGAGGCTGGCGCTGGGGCCCACCCAATCGCCCCAGCGCACCATCAGCGTGGGCGGTGGGTTGCGGATCGGCACCGCGCCAGCGAGCACGGCACGATCGCCCATGCCGGTGCGCGCCAGCACTTCGCCGCTGGGGTCGATGAAGGCGCTCAGCCCGTTGCTGGTCACGCGCAACTGCGGCATGCGCGTCTCGATGCTGCGGAAGCGGGCCACCGCCAGATGCAATTCGGCGCCGATGGGAGCAGCGCTGAACCAGGCATCGTTGGACAGTCCGACGATGGCCTGCGCGCCGGCCCGTGCGGCCTGGATGGCCAGCTCTGGGTGCACGTCGTCCAGACAGATCAGTGGCGTCACCTCGAGGTTGCGGCCATCGGCAGCCCGCAAGGGCATCACGCGTGCGCCTTCGCCCGGCCGCCAGCTTCCGGCCCACGGCAGCCAGCGCCGCAGCAGCGGACCGTCCAGCCAGGCCGGCACGTACTCGGTCAGCGGAAAAGGATGGGTCTTGCGGTAGTAGCCCAGCAGGCCGCGCTCGCGGTCCAGGAACACCGCCGCGTTGTACTCGCCGGCGGCATCGACGTCGTAGCTGCCGAAGACCAGACTCACGCCGGCTGCTTCGACGAATTCGGCGATCTCGCGATCCAGCGCCGCGCCATCGGCGCTGCGTGGATGGCCGTAGGGCGTGGGATAGACGGTCTCCGACCACAGCAGGGCTTCGGCGCCGTGTTCGACGATCGCGGCCTGCGACAGCTCGAAATGCGCATCCAGCACCTCGCGCACCACGGCATAACTGCCCAACGCGGCGCGGCGGGCTTCGTAGTCGGTCTGGTTGGCCTGGATCATCGCCACGCGCAAGGCCGGCACCGGACCGTCGAACTCGGCGCGCAGACTGTCCAGCCGCCACACGCCGTACAGCGCCAGCGCCGCAGGCAGGGCGATGGCCAGCAGGGCCGGGCGGCTCCATCGGCGCCAGCCCTGCGTACGCAGCAGGAGCGCACGCAGCAGGGCTTCGTGAGTGAGCAGCAGGATCAGGCTCAGGCCAGCCGCACCGCCCAGATCGGCGGCCTGACGCAGCCACAGCGCAGGCGCGAGACCGTGTCCCAGGGTGTCGCCCAGCAGCTTGGGGAGCAGCCATTCGCTGCCGACCCAGGCGGCGCTGGCGCCCAGCGCGGCGATCGAGGTGCCGTACCAGGCCTGCAGGCGCCAGCGCAGCAGCGCGTGCACCCAGACCTGCGGCTGCAGGGCGGGCGCCAGCAGCGCGAGCAGGATCAGGCATTGCCAGATCGGCCAGTCGGTGTAGGCCGCCACGGCCTGTGCGAACCAGGAAAACACCGCCAGAGTCAGCGCGATGCTCATCGCCCAGCCGCGCAGCAAGGCGCTGCGCCAGCTGCCTGCCTCGTGCAGGACCAGCAGCCAGGGCAGCAGCATTACTGCGCCCAAGGCCCACCAGCCTTCCGCGTAGAGCCGGATCAGGCCCGCGCTGAGGACGATGCCGAGCAAGGGCCAGAGCCAGGTGCGCATCGGCGAGCTCAGTGTTCGGGTTCGGCCGGCAACTGCACGTTGCGCAAGGGCAATCCCGGCGGCGCCAGCTCAGGCGGAACGACGCGATTCTCGGGGATGGCGATGGGCCGTCCCTGCGCATCCAGCGGGACGAAATCCGGCGCGTACATCAGGATCGCCTCGATCGGTTCGCCCTCGTCGGTGACCTGATGGTGGCGAACGTAGCCCGGTGGCAGCACGAAGTCCGCTGGCACGGCCAGGCCCGCCAGCAGTGGCATGGTCCCGGGCGGATTGAAGGCCGCGAGGCCGCCGGTTTCGCCCTGCGCGCGCAAGGCTGCAATCAATTCGGCCATGCTCGGTTCGGGATCGCCGGGCGATACGTAGGTGGCGAGGTCATTGGCATCGCCAGTGCGCCAGTCGTTGGGTGAGGACGTGGCCGGGACCGTGGCCGGCGGCGGCGCGATGCGCGGACGTTCGGCTTCACGCATGGCGCGGACCTCGGTGGTGGCGGGCGCTTCGGTGGGCGTGGTGACAACGGGCGCAGGGCTGCCCAGCGCAGGAGCCTCAGGCCGCGTGACGGGCGCCTCGCTCCGCCACCACCACAATCCCAGGCCCAGCGCGGCGATGGGCAGCAGCAGCCACCAGCGCCGATGCCCGTCTGTCTCGATGCGTGTGATGCGCACACCGTCGCCGTCCGGTGCGGACGGCGCGGTGGCGATCGGGCCGGTTGCAGGCGTCATCCGGCTCTGCTGTCAGCCGGGCTCAGGGGCTCGGCGGGTTGTAGGTGGACAAGGACCAGCCCATGCGCTCGTGGCCGAACTGGTTCCAGATCGGGCTCCGGCCGGCGCTGAAGCTGGTGTAGCGCGGCGCACCAGAGCCGGTGCTGCCGCCCCACAGACCCGCGCTCACCGTGCCGCCGGTGAAGGTGGGGTGGGTGTCGTCCGACTGCATGTAGTCGAAGGTGCTGGAGGCCGTGACCAGCTTGAAGTTGGAATCGCGCAAGGTCGGGCGCAGCGTGGTGGTGATGCGGGTCACATAGGACGACTCCGACTCGCCCGCCACATAGCGCAGCGCATTGGCGTCGATCTGGCCATCGCCATTGCTGTCGTAGTCGGCGCCCATGAACTCGGCAAAGCTGTCGGCGCAACGGAAGCCCTTCTGGCGGGCGTACTCGCACATCCAGTAGTTCATCGTGGCCAGCGCCGGCAGGAAGCGGTCGCGCAGATTCACGGTGGCGCCAGTGGCCGAGTCACGGCAGGAGCTCTGCACGTTGTCGGCGTTGTAGCCCGGGTAATACAGATTGGCGATGACCTTCAGGCGCACATTCGGGTGCGCATTGGCGTTGATGTAATCCATCGCCGCCGCCACGTTGGCCTTGCAATTGTTCACGGCGGTGTTGAGGCCGCTGTAGTTGCAGGTGCCGGTCTGCGACTTGAAGGCAGAGCGCGCCTGCAGGCCGTCATTGCCGCACATTTCGAAGGTCACGACGCGGGTCGAGGCGTCCTGCATCCAGGAGCGTTCGGCCACGATCTTGTTCTGGTACACATCCGAGGCAATGGCGCCGGACTTGGCGCGGCGGATGCTCTCGATGTCGGCATTCCACAGCGCCGACAGGTACTCGGAGTCCACCGTCGGCGCGGCATAGCGGGCCGCGTTGCTGACCGAGCCGTTGTAGCCGGCGTAGATCGAATCGCCGTAGGCCACCACGCGGAACTTGGCCGTGGTGCCGGCGCGATCGACGGTCCACGACACGTTCTGGTTCAAGGTATTGGCGGACGCGCTCGCGCCCAAGGCCAGCAAAAGGACGGCAGGCAGCAGCCTGCGGCTGAGGCCGCAAGAGTTCAGGTTCATCGGTTCCCCTCCCAAGGATTGTCTTCGTCGCAACGGCCTTCCGGCACGCTGCCCCAGTGACGCCAAACATGCGGACTTTGGCCTTACCCCATAAGGCCCCCCAGACCGCGTCGCGGAGGCTAGGCCTCTGTGATGCCGGCGTCAATACGGCTGCGTACTGAGTGACCGCAGCCGGCGCCGCGTGCTACATGCGGAACACGCCGAAGCGCTGCTTCTCGATCGGCGCATTGAGCGCGGCGGAGATCGCCAGACCGAGCACGCGCCGGGTGTCCACCGGATCGATGATGCCGTCGTCCCACAGCCGCGCGCTGGCGTAGTAGGGATGGCCCTGGCGTTCGTACTGCTCGCGGATCGGCGACTTGAAGGCTTCTTCCTCGTCCTTCGACCATTGTCCGCCGGCGCCCTCGATGCCATCGCGGCGCACCGTGGCCAGCACGCTGGCGGCCTGCTCGCCACCCATCACGCTGATCCGCGCATTCGGCCACATCCACAGGAAGCGCGGCGAGTAGCCGCGGCCGCACATGGCGTAATTGCCGGCGCCGAAACTGCCGCCGATCACCACGGTGAACTTGGGCACGTGCGAGCAGGCCACGGCGGTGACCATCTTCGCGCCGTCCTTGGCGATGCCGGCATTCTCGTACTTCTTGCCGACCATGAAGCCGGTGATGTTCTGCAGGAACACCAGCGGGATGTCGCGCTGATTGCACAGCTCGATGAAGTGCGCGCCTTTGAGCGCGGACTCGCCGAACAGGATGCCGTTGTTGGCGACGATGCCAACCGGATAGCCGTAGAGATGGGCGAAACCGCAGATCAAGGTCTTGCCGTAGCGCGCCTTGAACTCATGGAACTCGGAGCCATCGACCAGGCGCGCGATGATCTGGCGGATGTCGAAGGGGCGGCGCGTGTCGCGCGGCACGATCCCGTACAGATCCTCGGCCGGGTACAAGGGTTCGCTCGGCGCCCGCAGCGCCACGGCCGGTGCCTTGCGCCGATTCAGATGAGCGAGCACCTCGCGCGCCAGCATCAGCGCGTGCTGGTCGTTCTCGGCAAAGTGATCGGCCACGCCGGAAGTCCCGGTGTGCACATCGGCACCGCCCAGCGCCTCGGCATCGACCACTTCGCCAGTGGCGGCCTTCACCAGCGGCGGGCCGCCAAGGAAGATCGTGCCTTGCTCGCGCACGATGATGGTTTCATCGCTCATCGCCGGCACGTAGGCGCCACCGGCGGTGCAGGAGCCCATCACCACCGCGATCTGCGGCAGGTTCAAGGCGCTCATCCGGGCCTGGTTGTAGAAGATACGGCCGAAGTGTTCGCGGTCCGGGAAGACCTCGTCCTGCAGCGGCAGAAAGGCGCCGCCGGAGTCGACCAGGTACACGCAGGGCAGGCGGTTTTCCAGCGCCACTTCCTGCGCACGCAGGTGCTTTTTGACGGTCATCGGGAAGTAAGTGCCGCCCTTCACGGTGGCGTCGTTGGCCACCACCAGCACTTCCTGATCGTGCACCCGCCCGATGCCGGTGATGATCCCGGCGCAAGGCGCCTGATCCTCGTACATGCCATGCGCCGCCAGCGGCGACAGTTCGAGGAAGGGTGAGCCCGGATCAAGCAGGCCGCGGATGCGTTCGCGCGGCAGCAGCTTGCCGCGTTCGGTGTGCTTCTTCCGCGCCTTGTCGCCGCCGCCCTGACTGACCTTGTACAGCTGCTCGTGCAGGTCGGCGGTGACGCTGCGCAGCGCTTCGGCATTGGCCAGAAACTCCGCGGAACGGACGTCGATGGCGTTCTCGATGATGGGCATGGGCAACTCGTTACTCGCGCAGGATGCCGATGTCGCGCCGCGCCACCGCCATGCCGATCACGAATCCGGCGATGACGTCGACCAGGCACAACACGGTCAGGAAAAAGAAGAGCTGCTGGCCGGCCGCCGGCCACAGCAGGAACTCAAGCAGCACCACGACGAATAGCAGCAGCGAGAGCACTTGATCGAGCATCGCGGCGCGGCTGGCCAGCGTGCTCTTGTAGACCTCGACGAACAAGGTGAGCAGGGCCAGCGCGAGCACCACATCGCCGCTGCTGAGCACGAACTCGCGCGTTGAAGGCAGGGTGAAGCGCAGCCACTCCGCACTCGGATCCACGCCCGAGAGCAGCAGCGCGTGGGCGATCAGCACCGGGATCAACAGCCAGGGAATGCTGCGCATGCTTCAAATCTTCCTTGCGATCTGCCGCCGAACTATTCCAGAAAGCGCCGCACTGCGTGGCCCCGGCCCCTGCGCCGATGTCTGTCAAAGGCAGCCTGGCCCGAGCCTTTTGAATCGGCGAGCTGACGATCCGTGGATGGTAGACGCAAAGGGACGCGAAGGCGGCAAAGGGCGCAAATGCTGCTTGGCCATGGCAATGCTGACTTGCCGCTGCGGTCGATAGCGACTCGGCAGGATCCAAGCTGCTCATTGGCACGCAGTGCTTGAGTCCGCCGATCAGTGGTCAATCCTCGCCGCTTCCACTGGCGCTGGCATGATCTGTAGCCGATGCAGCGCCGGCCCGGGCAGGAAGGCGCTGGCGCGGCCCTCGGCCCAGTCGGCGTGGCCGGCGCCGTAGAAGGGCGAGAGCGGGTGACCACTCTGTCCGCCTGGCATGTGGAAGATGCCTTCCGCCTCGCGTCCGGGGCTGACCACCATGCGTTCGCTGGCGCCGAAACTCGGTCCTTGCACGTGCGGCATGTACTGATCGCCCGGCAGCGGCTGCGCGGGCATGTCGAGCAGCCAGGCGAAGGCGGGCAGGGCGCGGCTCAGCGGATGCCGGATGCTGCTGCGATTGACCTCACCCCAGTTTGCCTTGCCGGCCGCGATCGCCTCCGCCGGCCAGCGCGTGGCCACATCCAGTGCGGCGGCCTCCAGCCAGGCCGCCCAGCTGGCGTGATTGCGCGGCAGGAGGTGCGCCGGCTGGGTCTGGATGGTCTGCCACACGGCGCCTTCGAGTTGCGGCAGGGCGGGCCAGGTCCAGTCCGGATCGCGCGCCTTCAGCGGCGCCTCGAACAAGCCCAGGAAGCGCTTGTGCACACGCAGCCGAAAGGCGCGAGCCAGCGTGTAGCTCACCGAGTCCACGCTCGCGGCACCGTCCCATTGGCGACTGGCCTGTTGCAGGCGCTTGAGTTCCGGGTGCTGGCTGGCCTCGCTCACCGATTGCAGCAGTGTCCACCAGCGCTGCATGAACACAGCCTCGTGATCGAGCTGGATCGCGAGCAGATCGGACTCGCCGATGCGCTCGCGGCGCAGCAGGCCGTCGCGGATCTGCCGGGCGCGCGCGCCGATGGTGTAGCCGCCATCGCCGATCTTGGCCTGGTCCTCGCCATCGACCACACGCGCATTGGCGGTCCACAGGCGCGCTTGCGGCGGGTCGATGCGCAAGGGGTGCTCGCTCTGGCTGAGCCAGCCTTGCCATGCCGCGCCTGGATCGCGGCTGTCCCAGGGCAGGATGGCCGGCGTGCGCGCACGTCGCGGAATCTGACCCATCAAGGTCCAGGCGATGCGTCCATCGCGGCTGGCGATCAGCGCGTTCTGGGCCGGCACGCCGGCGCGCTGCGCGACGTCCACCGCCTGCTCCAGCGTACGCGCCATTTCCATCTCCACCAGCACCGTGTTCACTGCCTGCGCGTGATGGGCGGTCCACTGCAGCGCCAGCGGCAGACCGGCGGAGGATTCGGCCACGATGGGCCCGAAGCGCGTCTGCCGCACCGCAAGCGTCTGCGCCTCGCCGCCGCGCACGCGCAGGGTCTCGGTGTAGGTCTCGATGGGCTCAGGACCACCCGCGCTGAGGTAGCGCGAGGGATCGGCTGGGTCAGGCTGAAGTTCGACGAAGTCGAGCCAGTCGCCGTAGCTGTTGGTGTAGCCCCAGGCGACATCGCCATTGCTGCCCACCACGATGAAGGGCGTGCCGGGCAGGCTGACGCCGGTGACGACGCGCTCGGCGCCGGCCACATCCGGATCCGGATAGCGCAGCTGGGTGCGGAACCAGATGTTCGGCACCCAGCTGCGCTATCCGGATCCGGATGCTGTCTCTTATACACATCTCCG
>ERZ1066138.398-NODE-398-length-14733-cov-5.108870_pt1 | contig 14733 bp, 10 predicted proteins | sample MGYA00382785_ERZ1066138 | MGnify/ENA primary metagenome ERZ1066138 (study PRJEB33369, sample SAMEA5778368) | biofilm metagenome | biome: Industrial cooling water; feature: Water cooling tower basin; material: Biofilm | place: United Arab Emirates | collected... | reverse complement strand
ACGGCGAAGAGATCGCCCGCACGGCCTACGGCTCCGACTCCGTCCGCCAGAAATTCACGACCTACGAACGCGACAGCGAAACAAGCCTCGACTTTGCTCAGGCCCGATATTATGCAACTAGCATAGGACGGTTTAACTCTGCCGATGAGCCGTTTCTTGATCAATTTGAAGACAACCCGCAGTCTTGGAATCTTTACCTGTATGTTAGAAACAACCCACTTAACATGGTTGATCCCATGGGGACGAGCGCAGACTGCCCGCCCGGTTCGCCAGAAGGTTGTTACGAACGTGGCGGTAAGTATTACATCAAAGACCAGAACGGACTCGAATCAGAGATTACAAAAGATGGAGCAATCAGGTCCGAGGTTTCCGTCGCTAGTGGTGGTGAACTTGGTGAAATGCAGATACGTGGACCGCGAGGACCAAGAGGTCCGAGGGGGCCGCGCAGTCCCAACAGCCACAGCGGGCTCGGAGCCTTCGGGAAATGGTTAGAAGAAATCGCTCGTCGCTTGGGGATTTTGCCAAGAAATCCGCCTAGGCAAAGCACGCCGACACCTTCGAACAATGGACCGTATGGGCCTCCATCGCCTCACCCTGCTACTTCGATGCCGCAGTTTTCTCCATCGACGATCGCTGAAGCGGTTGAGAAGACGATGAAGCAGAAGGGGGCTCATCTTTTCCGAAATAAACTACACCCTAAGCCTCATCTGAATCAGCTTGCTCAACAAGTTGGAGGAGAACGACAGTTAGTTGAAAAGGTTCTTCAAAATATCAACGGGTCTTTGCCAGTCATTGGTAAATTTGAAGTACAAACCACTGTAAATGGCGTAAACTTAACTGTTCGTGGGTTCGTGAAGGATGGGATACCCGTAATAAACACTATGTTCTAGGATAATCGGACATTTATGAACGAGAAACTGATTAAAGAGTTGACCAGATTTGAACTGCATACTGACGCTAAATCCGCGTTGGAGCTGTTAGAGAGAGCCGCTGACGGGGAGAGGACTGTACGGGTCTGTCTTCGGGTGTTATTTGTGGTCTTGGACGCGCTTGTCGAAGGTCGGCCTAATGACTCAGAGGAAGAATTCTTGGCAAGACGATTCAGTGAATTGTTTCGTAATTCCTTCGCGAAATTCTCCCAAGATCCAGAGTTTCTTTGCTTTTGCGGGATGATGATTACGAAAGCTGAATGGTATTTCGATAAGGAGTTCGAGGATGGAGTTGCGATGATGGAACAAGCGATACGGCTCTCCCCGCAATCGATTTTGTACCGAGCCATGTACATTGTTTTTAGTGATCAGCGAGACGATTCCAACACGAATGCGAAAATAGAAACCCTTACCAAGTTTTTTGCCGTTTATCCCAACAAACTAGAAGAGTTCGGAATGTTAGGAGATTACGTGGTCGGGATTTTTGAAAGTGTTCTTGAAGTTGTTTCAAATGAAGAGTTTTTTGGCGCATAACGCCCGAGCATTGGATACAAGACGAAACGAGGGTGGTGTTTTAATTTCGAATCCAAGCGGCTCGATGATAGCGTTTTCATGTTTAAGTCGCGTGATGAGGATAAAATGGCGTCAGACTTGCAGTATTGCAGTTCTTGCCTAGATGTGGGGATCAACTAAGAACTTGTCTGATCAGATCTCGCGTTTCCTTATCGGCCTTTGTTCGCATTACAACCGAGTCATATCGGCGGCTAGCCGTTGACAGCGAACTGGATTTGATCAGGAGTACGGTTATGACACGCTGAACCGCATCACATCCGCGGAGGAGAAGACCGGGACGACGGTGAATTGGAACCAGACTTATACTTTCGACCGCTTCGGGAACCGAAACTTCAACGAGAGCCTGACGACGACATTACCGAAGGGTTGTGTGGACGGCAACACGATGGTCGTTTGCGAGGCGGACAAGAAGATGCTCAATCCCGATCTAAACTCGTCCGACAACCGGATTGCCTCGGGCCAGGGCTGGGCTTACGACCCGGCCGGAAATGTCATCGCCGACCCGCAAGGCCGCTCGTTCATCTACGCCGCGGAAAACAAGCAGGTCCCCGTCAGTGGTCAGTAGTCCGTATGCGTTTGAGGGCGGTGGCGAACCCGGCAAGCCGCCCGCGGATTGTACTGCGGACGAAGGTTGTAGATGATCATCCCTAGAAAACAGGAATCGGTGGGTTTCGAGGGCCAGGGCCGAAGACTATCGATCGAAAGTTCTCAGTCGCCTCGATTCAAGTAACTGCATTCCCGTGGCCCCGAGCTCTCGCTACCCCACAATAAGAAGGTACAGCAAAAGACTGCCAACGCCCGTGAGGCTAGACGCTTATACTGATCTTTTGAAGTTGCGCCATTCTTCGGCTTGCCAGTCATAGCTTTCCAGACCGTAGAAACGCTTCTTGTAGTCGTAGATCGTCGGCTTGTCGAAAGCATAGCCCAGGTGATAGAACTCGTTGCCTTGTTCGCGGGCATATTCGATCTCCTTCAGCATTGTGAAGATGCCGAGGCTTCGCCATTCGATCTCAGGGTCGAAAATGGCGTAATACCCGTATGATGTAGTGGCCCCCATTTCAAGAAAGCTCGCGGCAATGAGCTTGCCGTTTTCGAACACACAGAACTTCTTATTCCGTTCTCCCTGTGGCAGCACTACTTTCACCGGGGCATCGTCTCCGAGCCTGATCCGGTGACGCTGAAATAACTCACATTGGTCACCAAGGTGGCTCAGGTTCAATGGTGAATTTTGGACCCCAAGGTCTGCATTGATTCTCAAGATCCTTTTCTGGCTCTTCGATAACCTGAAATCTTTCAGGCGAATTCGAAGGGGGATCGAACGGAACTCGTCGCTCCTGTTGTATCGCCAGAACGTTCGACCATAGTGATAGCATCCCTCCGACATATGTTTGTCAAAGCCAGTCGGAGTTGTCGGGTCCGGATAACGTTCATTGACGCGCGGTTCGGCAACGGGTTCCCGGACCTTTTCGGTTTCTTCCCGCGGGATCTCTTCGACGTGCGGAGGCGAAGGGCGAGCACCTTCGGGCGGTCGGGGCTCGAAGGTTCCGGGTTTGATGTATCTTTGCTCGAACTTTGCGTCGAGCCTTTCGCGAAGCCACTCAAGCTGTTCCCATCTATCCTGATGTTTGTAATAGACGTGCTTGAAAACGTTTCCGGTGTTCGTTGTCCTCCTTGTTTCGAACTTCTTAGAAGCGATCGTATAGGCGTGATTGAGGCTGGTCGCAGTCTCATTTAAGTCAACGAGTAAAGCTTTGCACGGCGAGAGCTGGCTTGGTTTGGTTCCCCGATGCCAGAGACGTAGGGGCTCTTCCAGCTGAACATTTACGAAACCCTCCTTTGGAGCCATGACGGGAAGGTCTAGGTAAGGATTTCGCAACCCAGTTAATACCCCTTTAGTGAATGTATCGACCCTAACGTTGATCATCAGCTCGGAGCCGGCAGGCAGCATTTCAGAGACGTCTTCATGAGAAAGTTCTTCTGCCTGTTCGCGATCAAGGAGAGCGAAGGCGGGAATGACGAGGTCGCCAACGACGTTTTTTAGCTTCGGGAGCTCGCCGCCGTAGAAGTAACGGACCTGGCCATCGACGATCCTGATCGGTATGTTGACCGTTTTCTTTTGTGGGTCGGGAATGATCATTTCACCTCCAAGAACGGCTCTACGGCGTTAACACGCTCGAGCAGCTCTGCGTTACTGAATCGCTTGCGGGTGATCGGTTCCCAGCCGGTATCAATAGCGGTGTCGGTAGGGCAGACGGCACGCCGCCAGCTAAGGTATCTGCCGACCTCGCCGGTGGACGGATGGCGGCGGGAATAATGATAGATGTGACAGTTCAAGATCTTCTTGGATTCGTCGCCGTCGAATGCCAGCCACTGTTCATCGCTAAGATATTCGAGAGCACCTCGAACGGCCGAGATGATGTCTCCGTGCGTTACGACGACGACGGACTGGCCTTCACATTCGCGGTGCAGGGTGTCAAAGAACGTCCGGACACGCATCCGGGCATCAGCTATCGACTCGCCGCCGGGCGGCCGCCAATAGAGGGCATCGGCGTTCCGCAAAGCAATGTTTCGGGGATAGAGACTCGCCTGTTCCGGTATCGGCACCGATCCGATCTCGCCCCAGTCGCGTTCGCGAAGTCGCTGATCGAGCCGCCATTCGGCATCCGGAAGATCGAGCAAAGCGGCCGTTTCCTGAGTCCGGACGTACGGCGAGGCGTAATACCGATCGAACCGGGCACCGATATGTTCGCGTATCCATTTGCCGGCGGTGGCCGCTTGCTCTTGCCCCTCGGGGGTTAACCGCCAACGGTGCCCCGGGCGTTCGCGAAAATCGGGGGTATAGAGGCTGTCGTCGCCTTTCTTGGACCGACTAACGGCCAGATTCCCTTCGCTGTGGCCGTGGCGTACAAGTATTAGATCTACAGGCATTGTCATAGATTTACTCCTTCGATTGCAGCAGAAAGCCTATGCCACGAGCGGTGGTGCATTGCGAGCCGGTTGAGGTCCTTTTCTCGCCGCTCTCTGATCCGGAGCCTATTCACATCGACTTCGGGATCGGGCATCGGTTGCTTCCGTGCTGCCGGACAAACAAAAAGCCCGTGTACATCGGGTGATATACACGGGCCTAAAAAGTAAACGCCTGCCTCGAAGTGACTCCCCAAAGGAACTCGTTTTCGAAACAGGCGTCTCATATTTAAGAATACGCCAGTCAGCGAAATTGTCAATGGACGAACCAAACCGTCTATCGGTACTGAGGATCTTCCGGAGGATCGGGAGGTTCAGGTTCCTCGGTTTCGTTGACCTCTAAACCCCGAATCGTGATGGTCGAGTCCCCAAAATGAGGTCACAGTTGATGATCGAAACCGTTTTTGGCCGGTCGTGCTTCAGTTAATCGCCTCGGACGGCATCCTTGAAATGAACCAACGAGCGGTATTAGCTCTTCTTTTCGCTGGGCACCCTCGAATCGACAAACCCGATGGTTGGGCGGGTTCGCGAGTCCTGACGGTAGCCCTCCCACTCGGCCTTTATTCGCTCGTAACGCTCAAGCTCTGCTGCCGGAACGGAAGGTGGGTTTTCGCGAATCGCAGCGAGGAGAAATTCCGCACTGATCTCCGTATCTGCCATCTCCGCCTTACGGGCAGCCTCAATAACGATCTTGAAAATGTCTGCCGAGACATATTTCTCGGTTTTGTCCGCGAGTACGCCGGAATCTATCGTGCGGTCTGCCGGACGACTTTTCAGGTGGAGATCGAACATCGCCTTCCGAAGCTCCCGATCCGGAGGAGGAATATTGATGATCTTGTCCATTCGTCCGGATCGGAGTGCGGCAATATCCATCTTGTCGGGCTTGTTCGTCGCGGCGAGAACAAATATCTCCCGTTCGCCGCAATTGGCAAGCTGAGCAAGAAACTCATTCACCTCGGCCGCATATGAATGGTTCAAGTCGCCGGAGTCCCGACTCGGAAGAACAGCGTCGATCTCGTCCACGAAGATCATGCAAGGTGCCTGCTCTTCAGCGGCCTTAAAGAGCTCCCCGATCTTTAGCTGTGCTCCGTGAACGTAAGGGCTGCCAAGATCCGAGGGCTTGACGAGCATAAAGTTGTAGCCGATCTCCTCAGCGAGCCGCTCGCCGATGTATGTCTTTCCGCATCCGGGCGGGCCGTAGAGGAGAATCCCGTTAATCAGTGGTATACCGAATTTCTTGAATCGTTCTCTTTCGTGGATCGGACGAATCACTTCATTGTGGAGTTGGGATTTAAGCTCTTCCATTCCGGCGATGCCACTGAAGCCGCTGCCTTCGGCCACTTGTGCAGCCGGGGAATCATCAAATGCCTGGCCCGATGCCCTTAGGTCCGGGACCATCAGTTCCATTCTTAACGCCTTTAAGAACTCCTGGGCAGATGAGAGCCTACGGCTCGGATCGATAGCCGTGGCGATCCGGATCGCCGAAATGATCTCTCGCGGGAGCCCTGAGTCGAATACCGGGGGCGGACTGAACTGGCGACGACGCGATCGGAGTACCTTGAAGGCCTCGTGCTTTTCAGCCGATGCAACCCGTTCGCTGTACCACGGGGGCAAGCCCCAGATCATCTGGTAAAGCAAGGTACCCACGGAAAACAGATCGCTGGCGGGCATGAATATACCGTCAGCAAGTTCAGGCGCAGCATGAAATACAGATAGCCGCTCAACGAGAATGCTCTCCCGAGGATCATGAATGCTTCGCAAGTTTTCAAAGCCGAAGAGTACCGGCCGCTCGACCGCCGAAGCGTAGTCGAGGCTGACGGAAGACGGATCGACCCCATTGTGGACGAGCAACTCATCGTTGGCATGAATAGCGGACAGGCTTTCAAGAAGATCGCAGGCAATCGAAACCGCCTTTACCCAGGGAAGCGGCCCTTCGCGGTCGAGACGATCGGCAATCGTCTCGCTTCCCGCCAGTTCGTAAACCGTAAAGACATACTCCCGACCATTGAGACTCTCCCGACCAGATTCGATCAAACGGCCTAGCCCAGGAACCTGGAGCCGCTCGATGTGCTCGGCGAAGAGAGCATTTCCGCCTTCGGAGAAGGCAGAGTCCGGAAAATCGGAGAGCGGAACGAGAGAGACACGAACCGACGTGCCGTCCGGACCCTTTGCCCGAAACGCCCCGGCCGACGAGATAGGAAAGGTTAGTTCGTAGAGGCCGCTAACCAAAAACCCCTTCCTAAGTTCCGCATAAGGACTGTCCATTAGCTCGATGTTCCTTGCGTGATCTCGGGATGATTCGTTTTGATGCTGTCATCATCAGGCAAGAGGTCGAAAATCTCCCGTAGGACGCCGATAAGCCCTTGGCGTGTCGGTTCGTTGGCCGCCATGCCGAGCCCCTGGTTCAGAAGCATGCGAGCCCGGTTACGGTCAGACCAAGAATAATCATCGAAACCGCTGTCATAATCGCGAATCATCTTGATATAGAGATGGACGCCATAGACAGTGTCATCGATCATGTAGCCCGTCTTGTTCATTTCGTCAATGAGGGACTTAGCACTCTTCTTGTCTTCTGTTTTCAAGACCGCAGGGATCTGCTCCTCGAAGTGTTCTATCGCAGCCTGAAATCGCCCAGCAATTGCGAGCTCCATTTCGTCACGGAGGTCCTCAAAATGTCGTGAAAGTCGTTTAAACGTGTCCTGGAGTTTCTCCCGAAGAGCGGGCCACGACCCGGATGCCTCCAGCTCATCGATCTCGCGGAACACCTCGCGAAGGCGATTCCGAACCTCCATTCTTCGGTCGTAATCTTCCGGGGCCTGATCCAGCAGGTTCTCAGCTTCGATGAGCTTGTCGGAGAGCTTTTCCAATCTGGAAGAATCGATGTGCTCCGTCATGTCCTCGAGTTTCTCAAGGATGTAATCGGCTTCCTTCAACTCGTCGTAAAGCGAACCCGAGTCTTTTGCAGACTGCCGATTTTCTGTGTTTACGGGGATCGTCAGAGTATCATCGAGTGACGGGAAATATGCCTTCATCGTAATTTCCCCATCACGCACGAGTTGCACGGTCAACTCGAGCGAGGAGCCGGCGGGAAGGAATGCCCGAAGGTCATCGCCTTTTATGACGGCATCATAAACATGTTCATTGTAGATGGCTCGGGTTCCCCGGGCATTCGAATCGCCCTCATAGATCGGGATAAGGATCTCACCAACGCCCGGTCCGGCAGGCTTCTGCGTCTTCAGGTCATTCATTACGCCGGTTGCGGGATACGACTTGTTCTTTTCCAGGCCGGGCAGGGGTAGAAAGACCAATTTTCCAGAGTCGGGATCCTTTGCCTCGATCCCGAAGTGGTATGGCAGAGTCGCACGTCCCACCTTTGTTCCCTGAAGTATCGTGAATTGATCGGGATCGCACGGGACGCGATCGCCGCGTTCGTCATAGAGGCTTACGGTGAAGAAGTTGCTCTTGCCCTCCTCAAGCTGAACCGAGATGACCTCGCCCAGACCGCCGATCGAACATCTGCCGCTAGACCAACCTTTATCGCCACGCTCGATCTCGACCTGAAGACCCGATCGGTTCGGGGTGCCCTCGGCAAGATGAATCGTCACAAGTTCGCTCGTTTCGACGGTGGTCGGTTCATAACCTAGAAGTAATTGAACAGCGGTGAGGTCCGCTGATTCACTCCGTTTTGTTTCCGAAATACTGATCGTCGATGCATACAGAGCGGCCCCGCGGGCGACGGCGGTCATCGGATCAATGCTCGAATCGACCTTTTCGGTGATCTGCTCGCGAAGCATTTGCCGCAGATTCGGCGAAAAGGTCGGACCACCGACGAGGATCAATGCATCCAGATCGGAACCTGACAGGCTATTGCGTTTGAGCAGATCTTGGCAAATGTCTATCGCACGCTGAAAAATCGGTCGTTCCGCAGAGTAAAGCATTTGGCGGGTGAGCCTGAGGTCAAGCTCTATTTCATTACCATCATCATCTTCAGGAAAATCGTCCGGGTCCGACAAGATATTCACTGTCTCAGAGAAAGAAAGTTGAATACGAGCGGGCTCAAGAAAACTCTTTAGGGCGTGTCGAAGATATTCCGCCACTTCCGCCTCTTCAAGGAAACTTTCGATAGCGAAGTTCTGAGTAAGGTGTGGGATCAAAAGTTCATCGACAGCGGCAAGGTCTAGGTTCTTTCCGCCAAGATAATTGTCACCTTCAGTATCTTGTACCCGGAGAATCTCTTCTTCTGCCCGGATCAGGGCAGCATCGAATGTGCCTCCGCCGAAATCGAAAACAAGCCAACGCCCGTCCATGCTGGCCGATCCGAGACCATAGGCCATAGCCGCAGCTATTGGTTCCTGCAGCAACTCACAATGTTCGAACCCGGCGAGCTCAGCGGCCTTCAAGGTCGCATCCTTTTGATTCGCAGTAAATTTTGCGGGAATGGTGATGACCACGCTTCGGAACTCTTCATCGATCACAAGGGATCGCAATTTCTTGAGTACCTCGGCGGAAAGTTCCTCGGACGAAAACCCGCGGTCCATGTTCGTACTTTGATAAAACTTATCCGTCCCCATTGTTCGCTTAAACTCAATAAAAAAGTTGTGGAAAAACTCGTCTCCATTGCGGACGGCCCTCTGTGCGGCCAGGATGTCCGACCTTAGGGCATTCATCGCCGGATCGCCGACGATCACCGCACGTTTACGGTTAAAGCCAACACAGGATGGAAGTGTGTCTTTGAGAGTATCCGTTTTCCTTATGGTCGGCTCGCCGAGCTCCATCCGGGCCAAGGCCGAATTGGTCGTACCTAGGTCAATTCCGTAATCGAACTTTGATCTTTTCATATAATGTTGAACAGCTTCTATCCCTGACTTACTTCGATCTGTGCCGTTTGAATCATCACGCCGTTGAAATTGATCTGCGGCTTAATTACGCCCGTAATGATTCGCTTTCCCTCATCAAGCGAGTCGTCTTGCCGAAATGTTGGAACCGCCTTCATGCCATCATCATAGGGTCGCCCGAGCATTGCGACGATCTCGTAGCCCTTGGCAGCAAAGTTGTCGCGAATGCGTTCGACCGAGGCTGCAAGCTGCTTACGGCCGCGGACCTCGGGCCCAATGAATGAGAGATTCTTCTCGATGCGTACGATCTCATCGGCAACCTTAAGGGCCAGCGAATGATCCGGCTCATCGGTACCACCTGTTGTCTGCTGGGCTGGCTTCTCTTCACCGAGCCGCCGATCAAATAGCTCGAGGAGCTTTTCATCAAGCTTTATGTTCTGCTCTTCAAGCTCTGTGCGGGCTCTGCGAATCTTTTCCTCGGTGGCATTCTCATGACCCCATAGGCGCCGGCGAAAGAAGAGTATAAGCCCCCCGATTGCAGAAGCCAGAAGCAACCCGACCAGGCCGGTGATCCAATATGACCTGTTCACAGCTGATCCTGTTTCAGCAATTTGAGTTGCGGTCTGTGTCCGTACGGACTCGATCTGATCACGAGCCTGACCACCGACATCAGCGATCCGGGCCTCCGCCGCCTTCAACGACGACTCGACCTCGCCAATTCGTTCGCGATTTCGCGTCCGTTCTTGTTCGAGTTCACTTCTTACAGCCCGAAGTTCCCGCTCAAGCCGCTGGACGGAAGACTGCGTTTCCTTCAAACGCATCTCCAAAGGCCGAACCGCTCGCTGTGCAGACGCTGCCCCCGTTATAACGAATGCAATCAACAAGAGTTTACAAAATGAAGCAATATTCGAGCTCATAAAACGTCAACGAACTACTGTCTTGATGTAGAATCGCCAATAGTAAATTCTACCTCGGGTGAATTCCTGCTCACCGATCACAGGTAGAACGCCGGGAGCAAACGCGAAATATGAATACTGTCCAGGCTCTAACACGATCGTTGAAGTTTGGTTCGGGACGAATGTGTAACTACGTGTCCCAACCCGTAATGTCATCGAACGACCGGAGCCATTTGTGATCTGGAGTTCCGGATTGGAATACGACTCACCTGGTGCCGCCTGAAAGATGCCGGATTGCTTTCGTGGGTTACGAGTAAAAAGAAGGTCGACATGACTCTTGTAAACCCAGCCTTCCCTTCCGGTTTCAACTTTCACGACGTTATACCAATCGCCGGCGGGGTTTCTGCTGAGGAGTACCAGGAAGTCATCTTCATAGAGAAATTCTCCATCACAGGGGACTTCATTTCCTGTGTTAGCCATTGCGTAGCACCTAGTGCCCGGAGCATCCGAGTATTTCGGCGTCGTTCGAATCAAGGCCCGATCATATTTCACGATCGCGACATCGTACCCCTGGTCGCGGTCCGGCGACAAATAGACAGGGTTCACAAGATTGGGACACCTGACATATTTGCCGGCGATGTCGGGTGATAGACACATGTTCGGGTCCTTTGATGGATCGTAGGCAGTGGCCTTACTTGACGATGCAGGAGATTTCGGGGTGGCTGAGGGTTTCCGTGTGCTTGCAGGCCGCCGCGTGGGCCTCTTTCCGGATGAGCCACTTCCCGCGGATTTGCAGGGTGGAGTGCCTGGAATGCCACACTGGGCTGCACGGATTTCGATCGCTGAAACCGATACCCCAAAAACGACCAAGACGACAGCCAGTACTGAGGCATTCTTGAAAACGATCATCGATTTCTCCCCGAATTTGAATTTGTGTTCTTCTGATCTGAATTAGGTACATCCATAGCGAGTCTGAATCCGATCTGATCATAGTTTGGTGCGCCAGAAGGTGGCCATCCGATCCGATAATAGGTTGTCGCGTATTCCTTGGTCGAAGAATAACTCCCGCCTCGCAATGTTTTCAGTCCTGTCTTGCCGCTGTATTCCTTAGGAAGCTTTCCACCTGGGTAAGGCCGGAAATCAGACGATGTCCATTCCCAAGCATTCCCGATAGTATCCCTAAGACCAAACCCATAACCCGAACCGAATATTCCAACGGGCGTAAGTCCTTTGAAACCGCTTCCTACGACATTTGCGCGACCCTCAACCCAAGTGTTACCCCACGGGTATTTGAAATGATCTCGGCCTGAGGCAGCCAATTCCCACTCTTCCTCTGTTGGAAGTCGTTTTCCTTTCCATTTGGCAAAAGCCAACGCATCATGGTAGGTGACCCCTACGACTGGGTGGTCTAATTCCGGCGTATCCACCCGGCCCTTCCGCGGAAAGGGATGTCCGGTCGCTTGACTAAATTCAATATATTCACGGTTTGTCACCTCATAAAGATCGATAAAAAACGATCTTACCGTAACCGGATGGGCAGGGCGCTCAACCTCGTTGTAAGAAATATTGCTCCCCATTAGAAAGGTAGTTCCAGTGATCAGGGCCATTCTTTTGGGCGGTTCCGGTAATCGATTGCTGTTGTTCGACGATAGCGATTTGCTCGCATTGGAACCCATGAAGAGCAAGAAACCGATGACTACGACTCCGAACACGGCGGCACTGCCAAATAAACGAAAAGGGCTAGCCGAAAGCCAGAGCTCTGCCCGGCGAACCCAACCGAGGTCACCCGATTCTGCCGAGGACCTGCCTGTTGATGATCGAGCCGCATTTCCGGAATTTACCTGCCGCCTCTCGTGCGTTCGATGAGACGAGATCCCAAACTCACGAGCAATATTCGCTAAGGCCCGTCGATTCTCCTCACACCGATTCCGCACCTCCCCGGACATGTCGATCGACTGGAGCAGTGACATCGTTCCAATAGCTTCGGAAATCTCTTCCCTGAACCTGAAGAAGGTGTCAAAAAACAAATTTCGATCGTATCTACCTTGCTCGATGAGGTCATCGAACGAGTTGACGCTGGCCACGCTGATACGAAGCGCGCTCGAGGCAACCGAATCGCATATCTTCAAATAGAGTTCGGCTTTGGTGCCGAGGACCGCGGCGAGATTCGCCAAAGGTGCTTTGCAGAAGCGCAACATTTCATTAGCACGCTGCGACGCGATCGGCCCCGTGTCGAGCCATTTTAACTTCGCGATTATTGCGCCTATATCTTTCTCAAGATTCTTTGCTTTCGACCGTTCGGACGATTCGTTGTTCCATGATTCGATAGTTGGGGCATTTTCGTCGATTCGATGCTTGACGGCACCGGATGGGCCGATAGAGCGTGCAATCCGCAACAGGTGGGCCGAGTCCTCACCGGGGTCAATAGAACCGCTCTCAACGTGCTCGTTGAAGTAATCGATCGAACATTGGAGAATCTCATTCGCCAGATCGTTGGCAATCAGTTGAGACTGAGGGTGATCGGCACCGTGGACATTGCGTATAACGACCAGATCGTCCCGGGTCGCTTCATGAAGCTCCAAACCGATCTCATTTGCCTTTTCCGGGTGATCTTCGCGTCGAGTCTCAGAGGTTTCAATCGCTCTGCGGATCCTCGCGGCCGGGCCGCTCGTAATCCGGCCATTGATATACGACCGTGTGTCCTGAGGAAAGTCCTCAAAGGCGGCGATGAAACCCGGGATCCCGCGATCGATAAGCAACCGAGAGGCAAGAAAGGCGTCTGCAAAGCGACGGAAAAGCTCCCGGCGATCGACCGAAACCTTTTCGCCGACCACCGCCCGAGACATGTCGCCGAAACAGTTAGCAAGCAGCTTACCCTTCAATTGGATCGCGGGAAGCAAAAGTTTACGGTTGACCGACCCGGATTGAAAAGCAAACAAGAACTGAAGAGTCGAAAGATTGTTGGCCGCCGAGAAGTTCTTGGGACCTAGTGATCGATCCGCGACAGCCAACTGCCAAATCTCAGCGGCTTTCGCTGGATCATCGGAAAGAAGGTAGGCAAGAGCGGTCTTATCAACGTTACTGGTATCAATGAACCAAAACAATGAGTGGTACAACCGATCCGAGGGCTGCTCGATCTTGCTGACCGCGGCACTGATGGTTTGCTCATTGCGTTGGGGCGACGGAAGTATTGGAAAATCCAGCTTCGAATCAACGGACTGGCCGACCTTGGCGTAAGCTTTAATTGTCGCAACCTGTTTTTGGATCTGCCGCTCAGATGAATTTGCGGCCAGACCCAGAAAATAAAACGGATTCGATGTAACTTGGTCCATACGTGGGCGGAAACTCGAAATTGTTCGAACCCGCTACCAGATCATGGCTTTCTCGATGACGATCCAGAAAGAAAGCTTCCGATTGGGAAGACGCCCTATTCCTTGAGCCGACGAATTCCCGAGAACTCGCCTGTCAAAAACGAAGCCACAGCCCTACCCCACCAAGACATGGGCCTTAGGCTACCTGATGATCGGTGAACCCCAAGCGGAAGGAACCGACCGGAAATTCAGATACAACTAGGACGGTCTGGTCGTAAAGGTTTCCGTATTCTACGCAATGTTAAGGGCAAGGGCAATACCCCAAATTGGTGACATCGCCCTTTTCCCGAAGGGTGATGGAAATGGCAAGACCAGTCGCGAGCGACCGGTTCAGATCGCGAATTGAACCTCTATAATGTGGAAATCAATCCTGTTCGAAACCGTGATTACGGAACTTTAGCGTGCGACTGTTCTCGGTGATGATCCGCACAATATTCTCGGGAAATCCTTCTTCGGTCTCGGCTTCAATCTCTAGAGCTATCTTCACCCTTGTTCCAACAAGACCCAACAAATGCGCGATGACCTCGTCGCCGATCTGCCCTGCATCACGAACTATCCGGGTTGGGTCGAGTTCAACCGAACCATGGAATCGCTTTGGATGAGCCGGTTTCGTCGATTCCCCAGATCCCAATTCGTCCGGTTCGGCGGCGGAATTGAGATCGCCGGAATGCATCGGTTTAGCCGCCTCCGATTTCTCACTGAGCCCGATTAGCTGCTGCTCTGCCTCGATCTGTTCACGTGCAACCCCCGGCCGAACAAGCAGGTATTCAGAGTGGTGGTCATCGAGAGAAATATTGCAACCCGCTTGGAGATTCCGATAACGCATCTTCTCTTCATCGAAGCTATCGGCGATCGCGAACGTGTCTGTCGTCCAACTGAGCGATGCTACGCCTCGCCTTATCGATTCGAGCAGAACCGACGGGTCCGCCAGTCGGGGTAGATATATGTACCGTGCGAAATGTTCAGCAAGCTGGCGTACAGAGACGCGATCATCAGCCCACAGCGGGATTTTGTCTAACTCCATTCTAAGCCGGGTCGGAGCGAAACTGGTGATCAAATATTCATCACTCTTGAGCTTTTTGCCGGCCCGAACTGCCAACGCATCCTGCCCAGCGAGCTTCATTGCCTGCCATTGAATCTCAGAACTCGGATCTTTCTGGACCTG
>ERZ1066138.397-NODE-397-length-14735-cov-10.431335_pt1 | contig 14735 bp, 16 predicted proteins | sample MGYA00382785_ERZ1066138 | MGnify/ENA primary metagenome ERZ1066138 (study PRJEB33369, sample SAMEA5778368) | biofilm metagenome | biome: Industrial cooling water; feature: Water cooling tower basin; material: Biofilm | place: United Arab Emirates | collected... | reverse complement strand
GGCCGGCGCGTGGCGCTCTTCACCGGGCCGGCCCGCTTCCGGGCCGCCGGGCGCGACGGCTGGGTCGCCTGGGGGCCGCGGCGGGCCGAGGACGACCGGCGCTACCGCGGGGCGCTCGCGGCGGTGCCGCGGGGCGGCGCCTTCGCGGTGGTCAACACCCTCGGCCTCGAGGACTACCTGACCGGCGTGGTGCCGCGCGAGATGCCCTCCTCGTGGGGCGACGACGCGCCCGCGGCGCTCGCGGCCCAGGCCGTCGCCGCGCGCAGCTACGCCCTGGCCACCATGCGCCCGACCGACCTCTTCGACGTCTACGACGACGAGCGCAGCCAGGTCTACGGCGGCGTCGACGCCGAGGACCCGCGCACGACCCGCGCCGTGCGGGCGACGCGGGGGACGGTGCTCACCCACGGCGGGGCCGTGATCACGGCGTTCTTCTTCTCCACCTCGGGAGGTCGGACGGAGGACGTGGAGAACGTGTTCGGGGGCGCGCCGCGGCCCTACCTGCGCAGCGTCCCCGATCCCTTCGACCGGGGGTCTCCCTACCACGTGTGGCCCGACCCGCCCTCCTTCACCGCCGCCGGCCTCGGCCGGGCGCTCGGCCTCGGCGAGCCCGTCGAGGAGGTCGTCGTCCTGCGGCGCGGCCGCTCCCCCAGGGTGATGAGCGCCGCGGTCACCACCCGCGCGGGGCGCCGGGTCGTGCTCACCGGGACCTCGATTCGCTCGTCCCTGGGCCTGCGCGACACCTGGTTCGAGGTGACGCGCCGCGAGGTCCCCGCCGCCGAGGCGGCGCGCCTGGTGGGCGCGTGAGCCCGCCGCGGCGGGCCGCGCTGGCCGCCCTCGCGCTGGGGCTGGCCGCGGGCCCCGCGGCGGCGGCCGACCCGATCCTGCCCCTCTCCGAGGTCCGCCCCGGCATGGTCGGGGAGGCGCGCACCGTGGTGCGCGGGACCGAGATCACCACGTTCCCCGTCACGGTCCTCGACGTCCAGCGCGCGGCCGACGGCCCCGGCGGCACCCTGGTGCTGGTGCGGGCCGAGGGCGAGCTGATGGAGCGCACCGGCGGCGTCGCCGAGGGGATGAGCGGCAGCCCGGTCTACGTCACCGGCGCCGACGGCGTGCCCCGCGTGATGGGCGCGGTGGCCTTCGGCGCGGGCGACCAGGCGAACGTCATCGCCGGCGTCACCCCGATCGAGCAGATGCTCGACCTCGACGCGGGCGCGCGGGCGTTGGAGCGCTGGCCGGCGGCGACCGCCGCCGTGCGCAGGCGCGCGGTGATGGTGCGCGACCGGGCGGCCGCGCGGCGCCTGCAGGCGCGCCGCGCCGACCGCATCGGGCTCTACCCCCTCGTCCGCTGGACCCTTGCGGGCGTCTCCCGGCCGGTGTCCGCGCCGCTCGCGCGGTCGCTCGGGCGGTCGGGGATCCGCCTCAACGACATCGGCCCGCGCACCCCCCGCCCGCCGACGCCCATCGTCCCGGGGGCCACGATGAGCGTGCTGCTCGCGGGCGGCGACCTCGTCCTCGGCGTGATCGGCACCGCGACCTACGTCGACGGGCCGCGGGTGCTCGGCCTCGGGCACCCGTTCCTGCGCGCGGGCCGGGCGAGCTTCCTCCTCGGCGACGGCTACGTGTACCAGACGATCGCGGCCCCGATCCTCGGGGGGAGCTACAAGCTGGGCGAGCCCGGGGCCCTGCAGGGGGTGGTGACCGCCGACCGCGCCGACGGCGTCGTCGGCCGCATCGGCCCCGTGACCGGCATCGCGGCGGTCTCGCGCGCGCGGCACCTCACCCGCGGGGCCTCGGCGGTCGTGCGGGCGACCGTGGCCCCGGACGAGCGCACCGCCCCGGTCGTGGGCGGGCTCCTTCAGGACGAGCCGGTCGCACGGGTGGCCGACGGCGCCGCCGCCGGGACGCTCGTCCTGCGCGTGCGCATCACGAGCCCGGCCGTCCGGCGGCCGATCACCTACCGCAACGCCTACGCGGCGGCGGGCGACGTGGCCTCGCTCGCGAGCGGGCAGGTGCCGCGGCTGCTGTCGGTGCTGATGCAGAACGGGGTCCGGTCGCTGCCGATCTCGTCCATCCGCGTCGAGCAGGCGCTCGACGCGCGCGTGCTGGCGGCCCGCATCACCGGGGCCCGGATCGACCCCCGGCGCGTCCGGCCCGGGCAGCGGGCGCTCCTGCGCCTGCGCCTGCAGCCCTGGCGCGCCCGGGCGGTCACCGTCACCGTGCCCGTGCGGATCCCCGGCGGGATCCCGCGCGGCCTGCGCACGCTCCGGGTGATCCCGAACGCGTCGGGCGGCTTCGACCCGCTGCCCGCCGCCCTCGACCAGGAGATCGGGGGCGAGACGACCCCGGCGGCCCTGCGTCGCGAGGTGGCCCGGGTCGAGCGGCTGGCCGCCCGCGCCGCGGGCGACCGCGTCGGCCGCCTCCTGGAGGGCCTGCGCCGCGCGAGCGCCGACCGCAACGACGCGATCCGGCTCCTGGGCCCCGGGGAGTTCGGCGACGGCCCGGACGCCGGGCGGACCCACCCGGTGCCCTACGTGATCTACGGCGGCCGGGCGTCGGCGCAGGTCCGCGTGCGCTGAGCCTCCAAGGCGGGATGCGGCTCAGGCCCGATGGCGCAGGGGGGGTGGAGGGTCACGGGTCCGGCGGAGGTCACCCAGGTTGCGTCGGCGACGACGGGGTGTGGCTGCGGCTCTGGTGGGACGCCGAAGCCACCGGCGAGGTGCGCGTCGAGCAGCCATGCCTGCCGTCGGGCCCGGGCGGGGACGAGACGCGGATCACCCCAGGCGATCCCGGATCGGCCGTCGCGCTCGTCGCGCTCGTCGGCGCCCGGATCGACGCGATCACGATCACGGCCGCCGGAGTGCTGAGGGTGACCGTCGCCGCCGGCCGACGGATCATCGTGCCGCCGCACGACGCCTACGAGGCGTGGCAGGTCTCGGGGGAGGGCTGGCTCATCGTCTGCCTCCCCGGCGGCGGGCTGGCGGAGTTCGTCCCGTGACCCCGGTCCTCGTCGCCGCCGTGGCCGCGGCCGCGGCCGCGGGTGCCGCGCTCGCGTTCGTCGCAGCCGCCCGGGCGGCGGTGGCCTGGGGGTCGGCGCCCTGGCCGTCGCAGGCATCCTCGGGGCCTGGACCGCCGGCGTGCTGGTCGTGACGCGGCGCCCGTGACCCGCGCGGCCGGCGACGGGGGCCTTGGGAACCGATCCCGTTCCTCGGCGTCGCTAATCCTGATCGGTGGCGAATCTGTTCCCGATCCTCGTATAGTCCTCGCATGCTGATCCCCCGGCACCTCCGCCCTCGTGTCGAAGCGGCGCTCGCCGATACGCGGGTCGTCATGGTCGCCGGGGCGCGGCAGGTGGGGAAGAGCACCCTCGTCGGCGAGCTGGCGCGGGAGCGCCGGGCGGTCGTCCGCACCCTCGACGACCACGGCACCCGGGAGCTCGCGCGCGCCGACCCTCGGGGATTCATCGCGGGCCTCGGTGACGGTCTGGTGGTCATCGACGAGGTGCAGCGGGCCCCCGACACCCTTCTCGCGATCAAGATGGAGGTCGATCGCGACCCGCGTCCGGGACGGTTCCTCCTCACGGGTTCCGCGAACATCCTCACTCTCCCGGCGATCGCCGACGCGCTGACCGGGCGGATCGAGCTCACGACCCTGTGGCCCCTCAGCCAGGCCGAGATCGAGCGCTCTCAGGCCAACCTCGTCGATGCGCTGTTCGCCGGCCGGCCTCCGCAGGTCAGCGGCGCGCCCGTCGGGCGCGCGGCTTGGGTGGTCCGTGCGGTCGCCGGCGGATACCCCGAGGCCCGCGTGCGCAGGCCCCATCGGCGCGCGGCGTGGTTCGAGAGCTATCTCGCGACCACGCTCGCCCGGGACCTGGCGGACATCGAGGCGATCCGAAAGGCCCAGGAGATGCCGCGCCTCCTGCGCCTGCTCGCCACGCAGGCGGCGAACATCGTGCACTGGGGCGCGCTCGCGCCCCGGATCGGGCTCGACGCCAAGACCGTTCGCGCCTACTCGAGGCTCCTGGAGACGATGTTCCTGGTGGGCTTCCTCCCCGGGTGGCGTCCCGGCCTCGGCGCGAGGGAGGTGCAGGCACCGAAGGTCTACATCTCGGACTCGGGGCTCCTGGCTCACCTGCTCGGGGTCGACGAGTCCAGGGCTGCGTCGGACGTGCAGGTGACCGGAAAGCTGTTCGAGAACTTCGTCGCGATGGAGGTCACTCGGGCCCTGGCCTCGTCGGACGTTCCGGCGACCGCATATCACTACCGGGACCCGGATCGCCGACGCGGAGGGGAGGTCGACCTCGTGCTCGAGGATCGCGGCGGCGCCCTGGTCGCGATCGAGGCGAAGGCGGCCGCCTCGGTCTCAGCGTCCGACTTCGCGGGACTCGTGCGCCTCCGCGACCGTCGAGGATCCCAGCTCGAGGCGGGCGTGGTCGTCTACGCGGGCGAGCAGACGCTTCCCTTCGGGGATCGCCTGTGGGCGCTGCCCGTCGCGGCGATCTGGACAGGCTGAGCGCCGACCGACCGGCCCGGGCCTACTCCTCCAGCAGCGCCTCGGCGTGCGCGAGCGCCGCCCTGGCGGCCTCGAGCGGGCTGGAGCCGTAGTCCATCACCCAGGCCTCGCCCGGCAGCCCGCCGACGAACAGGTACCAGCCGCCGGCGTGGTGGGCGCGCGGCCCGTCGACGTACACGCCCGGCGCCCGCTCGCGCAGCGCCGCCAGGCGCTCCTCCTCGGCGGGGGGCAGCGGCGCCCCGGCGGGGGTCGCCAGGGAGGTGGCGAACTCCTCCAGCACGGCGATCCACGGCTCTCCGTCCCGGGTGCGCCCGGTGAGCGCCGCGACCGCGTCGGCCATCGTCGGCCAGAGCGGCCCGTCCTCGCCGGCGCCCGGGCCGGCGGCCCAGCCGCACAGGTGCTCGGCCACGCGCACGCGCACGCCGTCGGGCAGCTCCAGCTCGATGGTGCGGGCGCCGGGGCGGCTCAGGTCGCGCACCAGCACGCGCCCGTCGGGGGCCTCGAGGGTCAGCCGCCGCCTGCCGCGCCCCCGGCCGAGCATCAGCCCCCGCCCTCCAGGGTCTCCTCGAGCGGGACGTCCCGCCACACGTGGGCCGGCAGCCCCGCGACCAGCTTGCCGGGCGGGACGTCGCGGGTGACGAGCGCGCCGGCCGCGACGAACGCCTCGGCGCCCACCTCGATGCCGGGCAGGATCACCGCCCCGCCGCCCACGCGCGCGCCCCGGCGGATGATCGCCCCCTTGATCTGCGACCGGCGCGCCTCGGTGCGCCCCATGTAGTTGTCGTTGGTGGTCACGACGCAGGGCGCGATGAAGACGTGGTCCTCCAGCTCGGAGTAGGCGGTGATGTAGGCGTTCGACTGGATCTTCGTGAACGCCCCGATGGGCACGTCGTTCTCCACGCACACGCCCCGGCCGATCACGACGCCCTCGCCCACCGTGCAGCGCTCGCGCACCGACGCCAGGTCGCCCACGATCGCGTTCGCCCCGATCGTGGTCCCCGCGTAGACCAGCGCGCCGCTGCACACGGCGGCGCCGGGGCCGATCTCGAGCGGCGGCAGCGGCTCGCGGCGGCTGGTGGAGCGCGACGAGAGCTGCGGCTGCTTGCCCAGCACCACGTTGTCCTGGATCACGCACCCGTCGCCCAGGCGGGTGCCCGCGTGGATGACCACGTTCGCGCCGATCTCGACGCCCTCGCCGATCTCGACGCCCTCGCCGAGCACCAGGTTCTCGCGGCTCACGCGCGCGCCCCCTCGGCCAGGGCGACCGGCCTGCCGGCGTCGCGCAGCGACTCGCCCATCGCCTCCAGCACCTGCACGACGACCGCGCCGGCGCGGCCGTCGGAGGGGGTCGGCCGGCGGTCGCGGACCGCCGTCACGAACCGCTCGCAGACGATCCGCAGGGGCTCCGTGGCCGGGATCTTCGGGATGTGGATGTCGCCCGAGCGCACCTGGATGTACTCCCCGTAGGTCTCGGTGCGGGGGATGGGCCCCTTGTCGTAGATCGTCACCTTGCGCTCGGTCTCCATGTCGTCGAAGACCACCATCCGCTCCGAGCCGATGACGGTCATCTTCCGCATCTTGTGCGGGTCGAGCCAGCTCAGGTGCAGATGCCCGATGATCCCCGACGGGAACCGGATGCGGCCGAACACCACGTCCTCGACCCCGGGCTGCAGGTAGCTCTCGCCGCTTGCGGCGACCTCGGCCGGGCGCTCGCCCACCAGCCGGAGCATCACCGAGATGTCGTGCGGGCCGAGGCTCCAGAGCGCGTTCTCGTCGGGGCGCACGATGCCGAGGTTCTGGCGGTTGCCGTAGAGGTAGAAGACGCGGCCGAGCGTCCCGTCGTCCACCAGCTCCTTCAGCTTCTGCACGCCGGGGTGGTAGACGAGCAGGTGGTCGACCATCAGCACCCGCCCCAGATCCTCGGCGGCGTCGGCCAGCGCGGCCGCGTCCGCGTGGGTGAGCGCCAGCGGCTTCTCGACGAACGCGTCCTTGCCCGCCTCCAGGGCGAGCCGCGCGAGCGGGGCGTGCGTCGGCACCGGCGTGGCGATGACCACCGCGTCCAGGTCCGGGTCGGCCAGCAGGTCCTCGTAACGGGTCGTGAAGCGGGCGGAGGGGTGGGCGGCGCGGTGGCGCCCGAGCGTCTCCTCGTCGAGGTCGCACACCCAGGCCAGGCGGCACCCCGGCAGGCGGGCGAAGTTCCGGGCCAGGTTCGGGCCCCAGTAGTTCATCCCGACCACGCCGACGCTCACGTCGCGATCGCTCACAGCCTCCACACCTTTCCGTCGGCCTCGGGGACCACGTTGCGCAGGTCGACCACCAGCGGGGCCTCCCTGGCCACCATCCCCCAGTCGATGCCGGAGTGGGCGGTCACCACCACGGCGACGTCGTGCGCGGCGAGCGTCCCGGGGTCGAGCGGGATGGACTCGAGGCCGCGGGTGGGCAGCTCGCGCACGTGGGGGTCGTGGTAGGCCACCTGCGCCCCGTCGGCCCGCAGCAGGTCGATGATGCGCAGCGCGGGGCTCTCGCGCGTGTCGTTCACGTCGGCCTTGTACGCGACGCCGATCATCAGGATCCGGCTGCCGTTCAGCGCCAGCCGGCGGCTGTTCAGCGCGCGCGCCACCTTGCCCACGCAGAACAGGGGCATCTGCGCGTTGACCTTGCCGGCCAGCTCGATGAACTCGGTGTGGAGGTCGTACTCCCGCGCCTTCCAGGTGAGGTAGAAGGGATCGATGGGGATGCAGTGCCCGCCCAGCCCGGGCCCCGGCCGGAACGGCATGAAGCCGAAGGGCTTGGTCGCGGCCGCCTCGATGACCTCCCAGACGTCGATCCCCATGCGGTCGCAGAGCATCGCCAGCTCGTTCACCAGCGCGATGTTGACCCCGCGGAAGATGTTCTCCAGGAGCTTGGTGAGCTCGGCGACCTCGGGCGTGGACACCGGCACGAGCGTCTCGCACGCGGCCCCGTACACCTCCATCGCGCGGCGCGTGCACTCGGCCGTGAGCCCCCCGATGACCTTCGGCGTGGTGGCCGTGGTCCAGTCCGTGCGGCCGGGGTCGACCCGCTCGGGCGAGAAGGCCAGGTGGAAGTCGCGACCGGCGCGCAGCCCCGAGCGCTCCAGGACCGGCGCGACCTCCTCCCGGGTGGTCCCCGGGTAGGTCGTGCTCTCCAGCACCACCAGGTGCCCGGGGCGCAGCCGCGACGCCAGGCTCTCCGCGGCCCCGAGCACGGCGGAGAGGTCGGGCTCGCGGTGCTCGGTGAGCGGCGTGGGCAGGCAGATGAGGACCGCGTCGACGGCGCGCATCTCGTCCCACGCGGTGGTGGCGCGCACCAGCCCCGCGTCCGCCAGCGGGCGCAGGCGATCCGAGGGGATGTCCTCGATGTAGGAGTCCCCGGCGTTGACCAGGTCCACCTTGGCCTGGACGGCGTCGAGCCCCAGCACGGGGACGCCCGCCTCGGCGAACGTCACCGCGAGGGGCAGACCCACGTAGCCGAGGCCGATGACCCCAACCCTCGGACGCTCGGAGGTCAGTCGGCGGCGGCCGGGAGGGGGGCCGGGTGGAGAGGGTACGGGGGGGCCAACGGCCGGTTATCGTAACATCGAGGTCCCCGACCGAAAGGACGGCTTCTGAGCGCCCCGCGGCGCCGAGCGAGGGGTGCGGCATGAGGCCCGAGACCGCGCTGGCGGGCCTTCCGCGCCTCGTGCGCCTGCCGGCCGAGCTGCGCTGGCGGGGTCAGGCGCTCGCCGGCACGGCCGTGTGCGTCGCCCTCTTCTGGGTCTCCGCCTGGCTCCTCGGCGAGCCGGTGCGCCCGCCGGACACCGGGCTCGCGCTCGCGGCGGCCGCGCTCCCCACCGCCCTGGCTGGGGCGGTGGGGATGGGGCGCCGCGTCGCGGCGGCGCTGGCCACCACGCGCCGGGCCCCCCGTGCCTCCGTCCACGAGACCGCCGCCGACGGCCGCCAGCGCAGGGCGACGTTCGCCGCCGGCCTCCTCACCGGGGTGGTGGCCCTGCTGATCCTCGACCACCTGATCGGCGCCGGCGGCGTGATGGCCGGCCTGGCCGCCGGCCTCTTCCTGCCGCTCGGCCTGGTCGACCTCGCCGAGGCGCGGCGCTACGAGGCGGCCGAGGCCGAGCGCGAGGTGCGCCTCTTCGCGCTGCTCGGGCGCGGCGCGCTGATCCCTCGGTTCGGGCTCACCGAGGTCTACGAGACGCCCCGGCCGGGCGCGCGCCGCGACCTGGAGCCCAGCCCCTTCGACCTGGAGCTGTAGCGGGCGCTCAGCCGGCGGCCGCGACCGCGTCGGCGATCCGCTCCGCGGCCGCGCCGTCGCCGTAGTAGTCGGGCCGCTCGGCGGGCATGTCGAGGTCCGCGAGGGCCGCGCGCACCCGCGCCGGGTCCATCCCGGTCAGCCGGTTGAACCCGCCCTCCACGGTCTCGACCCACTCGGTGGTCTCGCGCAGCGTCACGCACGGGACCCCGTGGAAGAAGGCCTCCTTCTGCACGCCGCCCGAGTCGGTCAGCACCGCCCGCGCGGCGGCCAGCAGGGCGGTGAAGTCGAGGTAGCCCACCGGCGGGGAGAGACGCAACGGCGCGTGCGCCCCCAGGCGCTCCCAGAGGCCGGCGGCCTCCAGCCGGTGGCGCGTCCGGGGGTGCACCGGGAACACCATCGGCTCCTCCACCGCCTCCAGCACGGCCACGAGGTCTCGGAGCGCCTCGGGGCTGTCGGTGGCGGCGGCGCGGTGCACGGTCACCAGCAGGTAGCGGCCGGGGTCGAGGCCGAACGCCCGGGGGCCCGGGCGGGCGGCGGCCGCCGGGGCGAACATGCGGCTGGCGTCGAGCATCACGTCGCCCACCAGGTGCACGCCCTCCGCGATCCCCTCGCGGGCGAGGTTGGCGACGGCGACCTCGGTGGGGCAGAAGAGGAGGCTCGAGAGGTGGTCGGCCACCACCCGGTTCTGCTCCTCGGGCATCGTGCGGTCGAACGAGCGCAGCCCCGCCTCGACGTGCCCCAGCGGCACGCCGCGCTTCGCCGCCGCGAGCGCCCCGGCCAGCGTGGTGGTGGTGTCGCCGTACACCAGCACCAGGGCGGGCGCCTCGTCGGCCAGCACCGCGTCGAGGCGCTCCAGCATCAGCGCCGTCTGTCGCACCGGGCTCCCGGCGCCGACGCCGAGGGCGTGGTCGGGGCGGGGCACGCCCAGCTCATCGAAGAAGAGGTCGGCGAGCTCGGGGTCGTAGTGCTGGCCGGTGTGCACCAGCACCTCGTCCAGCCGCCGCCGCAGCGCCCGCGACAGCGGCGCCGCCTTCACGAACTGCGGGCGGTTGCCCACGATCGACACGACCCTCACCGGTCCTCCCGCCGCCGCGGCCGCCGCGCGCCGGCCGCTAGATGCCCTGGAACCCCTCCCCCGCCAGCCGCTGCGTGATGACCTCGAACCGGCCCGTCGCCACCGGCGCGCCGATGGCGATGAACACGGCCGCGGCCGACGCGTTCACGATGGCCCAGCGCTCGCGCGCCCAGCGGAACGCCGTCATCGTACGGGTCACGAACAGCCCCGAGAGCAGGAAGGGCACGCCGAGGCCCAGGGGGTGGGTGAGCAGCAGGGTCGCGCCGACGCCCGGGGAGCCCGTGGGGGCGGCGTGGGTGAGGATGCTCCCGAGGATGGGGCCGATCCAGGGGGTCCGGCCCACGGCGAAGGCCGCCCTCCACCAGGCCGGCGCCGGCGAGCGTGGTGGGCCGCCGGGCCAGGGCGAGGCGCCGGTCGGCCTGCAGCAGGCCCATCCGGGGCAGCGCGATCATCGCCAGGCCGAACGCGATCAGCAGCGCGCCGGGACGACGTTCAGGGTGTCCTGGCGCTGCGCCGGCGAGTCGCCGATCAGCCCCGCCTCCGCGGCGAACGCGACCGGGTAGCTCACGAGCGAGACCCCCATCCCCGTGATGGTAGCCGCCGGGCGCGTCCCGTCTGTCACGATCCCCGCGCCCCGTTCCCGGGACCGCACCGTGATCGCCGCCGACGCCACCGAGCTCCAGACCGTCACCGCCGCCTACGAGGACGCGGCCGACGCGATCGGCCTCGACCCCGACCTGCGGCTGGTGCTGGCGGGCCCCTACCGCGAGATCATCGCCCAGGTCCCGCTGCGGCTGGACGACGGCGCGCTGCGCGTGCACACGGCCTACCGGGTGCAGCACAACGGGGCGCGCGGGCCCTACAAGGGCGGGTTCCGCTATCACCCGGCCGTCGACCTCGACGGGGTGCGCGCGCTGGCGGCGTCCATGACCTGGAAGACCGCGCTCGTCGGGGTGCCCTTCGGCGGCGCCAAGGGCGGCATCGACGTCGACCCGCACGACCTCTCGGCGGGCGAGCGCCAGCGCGTGACGCGCGCGGTGATGGACCGGCTCGAGAAGGTGCTCGGGCCGATGCGGGACGTCATGGCCCCCGACATGGGCAGCGGGCCGCAGGAGATGGCCTGGCTCATGGACGAGTACGGCCGCCTGCACGGCCACACGCCGGCCATCGTCACCGGCAAGCCCCCGGCCCTCGGCGGCACCGCCGGCCGGGTCGAGGCGACCGGCCGCGGCCTCGCGATGGTGACCCGGGCCGCCGCCGCGGCAGCCGACATCCCGGTGCTGGGAGGCGCGCGCGTGGCCGTGCAGGGGTTCGGCAACGTGGGCAGCCACGCCGCCGAGGCCCTGGCGGCGCTCGGCTACCGGATCGTGGCCGTGAGCGACGAGGCGGGCGCGGTGCTCAATCCGCGCGGGCTCGACGTCGCCGAGCTGCTGCGGCGCGCCCGCGGCGGGATCGTCGGCCACGACGGCATGGACGCCGAGCGGGGCACCAACGCCGACCTCATCGCCTGCGACTGCGAGATCCTCGTCCCGGCGGCGGTCGGCGGGGTGATCCACGCGGGGAACGCGCACACCGTTCGCGCGCGCATGGTCGTGGAGGGCGCCAACTCCCCGGTCACCCCGGCCGCCGAGGAGATCCTGCGCGAGCGGGGCGTGCTGGTCGTCCCGGACGTCCTCGCCAACGCCGGCGGCGTGGTCGTGAGCTACCTGGAGTGGATCCAGAACACCCAGAACGTCACCTGGGAGCCGCGCCAGGTCGACGAGGAGCTCGAGCGCCGGCTGCTGCGGGCCCACCGGGAGGTGCAGGAGCGCGCCCGCGCGGACGGCTGCGGCCTGCGCCAGGCCGCCTACCGGCTGGCCGTCGCCCGGGTGGCCGAGGCGGTGCGCCTGCGCGGCTACGTGTGAGGCCCGCCGCGGGTACCCTGTGGCGAGAGCCGGCGAGCGACGCGTGGGAGGCTGGACAGTGGCGACGACAGCAGGCACCTCCATCGAGCAGATCCTCGGGGACGAGGCCGAGGGCCTCCTCGGCCACCGCTGCGAGACCATCCCGGCCGAGCGCCTGACGCCGCCGGGACCCGACTGGGTGGATCGCGTGATGGCCCACTCCGACCGGCCGACGCCGGTGCTGCGGTCGCTGACCAGCATGTTCGAGCACGGGCGCCTGGACGGCACCGGCTACCTCTCGATCCTGCCGGTCGACCAGGGCGTCGAGCACTCGGCGGGCGCCTCGTTCGCGCCCAACCCCGACTACTTCGACCCGGTGCGGATCGTCGAGCTGGCGGTCGAGGGCGGCTGCAACGCGGTGGCGACGACGCTGGGTGCCCTGGGGCTCACGGCGCGCCGCTGGGCCCACCGCATCCCGTTCCTGCTCAAGCTGAACCACAACGAGTTCCTCTCCTATCCCAACGCCTACGACCAGATCATGTTCGCCTCGGTGCGCCAGGCGCGGGACATGGGCTGCGTGGCCGTGGGGGCGACGATCTACTTCGGCTCCGAGGAGTCGAAGCGGCAGATCCAGGAGGTCTCGGCGGCGTTCGCGGCCGCGCACGAGCTGGGCATGGCGACCGTGCTCTGGTGCTACCTGCGCAACCCGGCGTTCAACAGGAGCACGGAGGGCGGGCCCGACTACCACGTCGCCGCCGACCTCACGAGCCAGGCCAACCACCTGGGCGTCACGATCGAGGCCGACATCATCAAGCAGAAGCTGCCCGAGACCGCCGCGCCCGGCTTCACCGACCTGGCGTTCGGGCGGACGCACCCCTCCGTCTACTCGGAGCTGATGAGCGACCACCCGATCGACATGACCCGCTACCAGGTGGCGGGCTGCTACATGGGGCGCATCCCCCTCATCAACTCGGGCGGGGCCTCGTCGGGCGAGAGCGACCTGCGCGAGGCCGTGCGGACCGCGGTGATCAACAAGCGCGCGGGCGGCGCCGGGCTCATCTCCGGCCGCAAGGCGTTCCAGCGGCCGATGGCCGAGGGCGTCGAGCTGCTGAACGCCATCCAGGACGTCTACCTCGCGCCCGAGGTGACGCTGGCCTGACGCGCGCCGCGGGCCGGGGCCGCGCGCCCCGGCCCGCCGCTACCGCAGGACGCGGACGAGCGGCGCCAGCGGGTCGGCCTCGCGGGGCAGGTGGGCGCGGTGCCAGGGGGCCACCCCGGGATGGGCGCGGCGGTGCACCAGCCCCACCATCAGCCGCCGCTCGTGCCGGTCGGCGACCTCGGCCACCACGACCTCCTCCCAGCCGGGCTCGGGGGGCGCGGCGCCCGGATCGGTCACCCAGATCGTGCCGTCGTCGGCCACCCAGCCGGGCAGGGCCACCGCCATCGCGCGCCCGGCCACCGCCCGCGCCTCCTCCAGCAGCCGCTCCCGCCACAGCCGCCGCGCGGCCGCGTCGTCGTGCAGCCACTCCCACTCCAGCGGCCACACGTGCACCGCGTGGTCGCCGTCGACCACCGCCGCGGTGGGCGGTACGCCCCCGGCGCGCTCGACGGCCTCCTCGCAGTGGGCGGCGATCCATCCCGCCAGGCGCTCGAACGCGCGGTGCGTCGTGGACGGCTCGAGCAGGGCGTGCATGTGGCGACCCTCCCTCCCGGTCGCGGTCTCGCGGAGGCCCATCGTACCGCCGCGCCCCCGGCCGCGTGAAGCCCGCCGATGAGCGCGGGCCCCGGTGGAGTCCCCGTGCCGGAGCGGGGCGGCGAGCGCCGGGAGCGTGCCGATGCCCGCGACGTCGCGGCCACGTACGCGGAGCGCGCCGCTCGGCCTGTGGCAGCCGGGCGCCCACCGCGGCGCCGGCCGGGTCAACGAGCCGGGTGCCTGGAGCATGAGCGCCCTCACCACCCCCGACCCCGAGGCGGGGTTCTACGGCGCGGTGTTCGGATGGGAGCTCGGGCGCGTCAGCTTCGGCGAGGCGACCGCCGACCTCTTCCGGTTGCCCGGCTACGTCGGCGGCGAGCGCCGGGAGCGTGCCGATGCCCGCGACGTCATCGCCGTGCTCGTCCCGGCCGAGGCGGGGGCCCCGGCGCGCAGGGGCGTGGACTTCCGGACCCGGGACCTCGATCGGGCGGGCCGCGTCGTCGTCCCGCCCGGCGCGTTCCCCCCGTTCCGCCAGGCGGTGCTCGCCGACCCGCGGGGCGGTGCGTTCGGCCTCAGCGAGCTGGCCGTGCCCCCGGGCTGAGATCGGCGCGCGCGGCGGTCGCAACCCGGTCGCGCCCGGACGCCTTCGCGCGATACAGCGCGGCGTCCGCCTCCGCGAGGGCGGCCTCGGGCGGGCGGCCGCGCTCGTGCACGGCGACCCCCCCGCTCATCGTCGTCACGGGCTCCAGCGCTCGCCAGCCCTCCAGGAGCCGGCGGGCTCCCGCCTCGGCGCGGTCCCCGGCCGCCTTCAGGATCACGAGGAACTCCTCGCCCCCGAGGCGCGCCGCGACGTCCGGCGCGCGGACCGCCCTGCGGAGGTGGGCGCCGACCTCGCGCAGCACCGCGTCGCCGGTCGGGTGACCGTCGCGGTCGTTCACCCGCTTGAAGTGGTCGAGATCGAGCAGCACCACCCCGTCGCCGGGCACCAGGCCGGCGGCCGCAGCGTCCGCGGCGCGGCGGTTGCCGAGGCCGGTGACGGGTCGCTCACCGCGGCGTCGGCGTGCCGGCGGCGCTCCCGGCGCTCCCGCTCGAACGCGCGGGCGGAGGAGAGCGCCTCGGCGGCCTGGGCGGCGAGCAGCTCGAGGGCCTCCCGCTCCTCGGCCGCAACCGCGATCGGCGGGTCCACGGCCGCCATGACGACCAGCCTCACGCCGGCGGACGAGTCGCGACCCCACGGCGATGCCCCCGCCGTCCAGCTCCGCGCCGTCGCGCTCCCCCCGCAGGACCGCGGGCGGCACCCGGTCGG
>ERZ1066138.396-NODE-396-length-14772-cov-8.537270_pt1 | contig 14772 bp, 13 predicted proteins | sample MGYA00382785_ERZ1066138 | MGnify/ENA primary metagenome ERZ1066138 (study PRJEB33369, sample SAMEA5778368) | biofilm metagenome | biome: Industrial cooling water; feature: Water cooling tower basin; material: Biofilm | place: United Arab Emirates | collected... | reverse complement strand
TGTAGCCATTGCCGCCCAGCACCTGGATGGCCTCGAGCCCGGCGCGCGTCGCATACTCCGAGGCGACCAGCAGGCAGGCGGCGGCATCGTAGCGCGTGGTGCGGCCGGCGTCGCAGGCGCGCGCGACCGTATACGCATAGGCGCGGGAGGCATTGCAGGCGGCGTACAGGTCCGCGAGTTTCGCCTGCATGAGCTGGAAGCTGCCGATCGGCCGCCCGAACTGTTCCCGGTCGTGCAGGTAGGGCACGATCAGGTCGAGCGCTGCGCGCATCAGGCCCAGCGGTCCTCCCGTCAGCACCAGGCGTTCGTAATCGAGGCCGGACATCAGGATCTCGACGCCGCCGCCCGGCCGGCCCAGCAGGTTCGCCTCCGGGACGAAGCAGTCCTCGAACACGAGCTCGCAGGTGTCGGAGCCGCGCATCCCGAACTTGTCGAGCTTCTGCGCGGCGCGATAGCCCTGCATGCCCCGCTCCACGATGAACGCCGTGATGCCCTTCGCGCCGCTGCCCGGCTCGATCGTCGCATAGATGACGGCCGTGTCCGCCTCCGGGCCGTTCGTGATCCACATCTTGGAGCCGTTCAGGAGCCAGCCGCCGTCGCGCCGCTCGGCGCGGGTGCGCATCGAGACGACGTCCGAGCCGGAGCCGGGCTCGCTCATCGCGAGCGCGCCGACGTCCTCGCCCGACACCAGGCGAGGGAGGTATCGCTTCTTCTGGGCGTCGCTGCCGAAACGGCGCAGCTGGTTCACGCACAGGTTGGAGTGCGCGCCGTAGGAGAGGCCGATCGAACCGGAGACGCGGCTGATCTCCTCCATCGCGACCACGTGCTCGAGGTAGCCGAACCCGAGCCCGCCGTACTCCTCGGGCACGGTCATCCCGAGCAGTCCCATCGCGCCCATCTCGGGCCAGAGTTCCCGCGGGAAGCGGTTGCTGCGGTCGATCTCGTCGGCCTGCGGTGCGATGCGGCGCAGCGCGAATTCACGTACCGCCGCGCGCAGCTCCTCGACGCGGGCAGGCAGGTCGAAGTCGAACTCGATCGGCGACATGCGGCACTCCGCCCGGTGGGCCCTGACTTGATTCGCGCATCATATTGTCCGACAATCCGACATACAAGTGCCTATTTACAAAGGGTGACCCCCCATGTTCGACCCGGTTGCCTACGCGCCCGCCTACCTCAGGGTCTCCGAGGCGATCCGCGCCCGCATCCTGCGGCGCGAACTGAGGGAAGGGGAGATCCTGCCGACCGAGACCGAGCTGGCCCGGCAGTTCGAGGTCAACCGCTCGACGGTCCGGGAAGCGCTGCGCAAGCTCGAGAGCGCGGGATTGCTCGGCCGCCGCCGCGGCGGCAAGCGGCTGATCGTGACCCGACCGACGCGGGAAACCGTCGGCGGCGGCCTGTCGCAGGCCTTCGCCCTGCATCGGGCGCGGGTCGTGGACGTGTGGGAGGCCCTGCAGGCCGTGCAGCCCGGTATCGCGTCCGCCGCTGCGGAGAGGCGCTCGGCGGCGGCGCTCGCCAAGCTGTCGGGCTGTGCGAGCCGGTTTGCCGCGCGCGCGGGCGACCGCGAGGCTGCGGTCGCCGACGTTGCCGACTTCTTCGATGCCCTGGCCGAGGCCGGCGCCAATCCGGTCTTCCACCTGCTGAACGAACCGCTGCTGCGGCTGCTGAAGCCGAGCCTCGCGGTCATCATCGATCGCGTGCCGCAGGCGCGCGCGCGCATCGAGAAAGCCCAGGCGGCGATCGTGACCGCCGTGCGGTCGCGGGACTCGAAGGGCGCGGCCGAGTGGATGGCGCGCCACGTGCGCGACTTCCGCCGCGGCTACGAAGTCGCGGGGATCGACCTCGACACCGAGGTCGCGGAGCCTGCGACCGGTGGACCCGCGATCAGCTGAGCTCGACGGCGATGGCCGTCGCTTCGCCGCCGCCGATGCACAGCGCGGCAAGCCCGCGCTTCTTCCCGCGCTGCCTGAGCGCGTGGATGAGCGTGGTCAGGATCCGCGCGCCGGTCGCGCCGATCGGATGACCGAGCGCGCAGGCGCCGCCGTGCACGTTGACCTTCTCGTGCGGGATGCCGATGTCCTTCATGGCCGCCATCGTGACCACCGCGAAGGCCTCGTTGACCTCGTAGAGATCGACGTCCGCCGCGCTCCAGCCGGCGCGCTGCAGCGCCGCGCGGATCGCGCCCACGGGCGCGAGGGTGAACCACTCCGGTTCCTGCGCATGGCTCGCGTGCGCGATGATGCGCGCGACGGGTCGCAGGCCGGCCTTCGCGGCGGCGGATTCGCGGGCGAGGAGGAGAGCCGCGGCGCCGTCCGAGATCGACGAAGAACTCGCAGCGGTCACCGTGCCGTCCTTGCCGAAGGCGGGCTTAAGCGTCGGGATTTTTTCCACGGAGACGGTGAACGGCGTTTCGTCGCGTTCGATGCGGCGTTCGCCCTTGCGGTCTTTCACGGTCACGGCCGCGATCTCGTCCGCGAACGCCCCCGACTCGACGGCGGCCACGGCGCGCCGCACGGACTCGGCCGCGAACGCGTCCTGTTCCGCGCGCGTGAATCCGTAGCGCGCGGCCGTCGCATCGGCGAAGCAGCCCATGAGCTTGCCGTCCCAGGGACTCTGCAGGCCGTCGTAGAACATGTGGTCGAGGATCTCCCCATGTCCCATCCGATAACCGGCGCGCGCCTTCGGCAGCAGGTAGGGCGCGTTGGTCATCGATTCGAGGCCGCCTGCGATGACGAAATCGGCGCTGCCGGCGGCGATCTGGTCGGCGCCGTACATGACGGCCCGCATGCCGGAGCCGCACATCTTGTTGACGGTGGTCGCCGGCACGGAACGCGGCACGCCGGCCGCAAGTGCGGCCTGCCGCGCGGGTGCCTGGCCCTGGCCTGCCGGCAGGACGCAGCCCATGACGACCTCGTTGATCCGCGCGGGATCGACGCCCGCGCTCTCGACCGCCCCGGCGATGGCCGCCGCGCCGAGGGCATGGCCGGGAACGCTGGCGAACATGCCCAGCATCGCCCCGATGGGCGTGCGCCGGGCGCTCAGGATGACGACGGGATCTCGGGCCATGGCGGATGTCCTGCGCTGCTATCTGGGGGCTATTTTGCCGTGCACAACGCCTGCTGTCGCCAGCCTGAAACGAGCGGCTCCAGGCGCTGGCGCAGCTCCGCGAACCGCAGGGGCTTGTGAAGCACCGTGACACCGGGCGGCAGGCCGCCACGCTCGGCGATCGTGTGCTCGGTCAGCGCCGTCACGACGATGATGTCGAGTTCGCTGATCGCCCCCGAAGCCTTGAGCGCCCGCAGCATCTCGAAGCCGTCGATGCCGGGCATGCGCAAGTCGGTGATCAGCAGGTCCGGGCGCGACGCACCGATCTGCAGCAGGGCCTCGAAACCGCTTGGCACGCTGGCGAGGTCGATGGGCAGGTTCCAGGAGCGCAGATGCAGCTCGAACAGCTGACGGAAGTCCGGCTCGTCCTCGACGATCAGCACCCGGAATTGCCCGCCGGCCGGGCGCCGCGCTGCTGCGCCGGACCGCCGCTTGAGGAGTTCGTCGATGGAGTCGGTCAGGATGCGCCGGTGTCCGCCGGGCGTCTTCCAGGCGCGCAGCAGCCCGGCCTCCGACCAGAGCTGCACCGTCCGGAGCGACACGCCCAGGCGGTCGGCCGCTTCCCGTGTCGAGCAGACGTCCTCCCCGGTTTCCACGCCGCTCCACTCCCGAAGGCGTTCCTGACCTGCAGCATGACAGCATCGCCGGCCCGGGAATGCAACGCTAAACTGTCGGGACGACCTGCGGGAGAGTCCCGATGAGCAGCCCGGCCGAGCGGATCGACAAGGCGGCAGCCGCCGAGCGCAACCCGCTGCGCTTCGTCAGCGCGGCCTCGCTGTTCGACGGCCACGACGCGGCCATCAACATCATCCGCCGCATCCTGCAGGCGCACGGGGCCGAAGTCGTCCACCTCGGCCACAACCGCAGCGTCGCCGACATCGTCCGCGCGGCCATCCAGGAGGATGCGGACGGCATCGCGGTCAGCTCCTACCAGGGCGGGCACAACGAGTACTTCCGCTACATGGTCGACATGCTCAAGTCGCTCGACGCGGAGCACATCCGGGTCGTGGTCGGCGGGGGCGGCACGATCGCGCCGCACGAGGTCGAGGAGCTCGAGGCCTACGGGATCGAGAAGATCTACACGCCGGACGACGGCCTGAAGCTCGGCCTGGACGGCATGATCGAGGACGTGTTCAGGCGAGTGCGCGCCTCGCCCCGGCCCGGGTTCGAGGGCAGCCAGCTGTCCGCCGACGACCCCGCGGGCCTCGCGCGCGCGATCACGCTGCTCGAACAGGGCGACGAGCCCGCCGTCGCGCGGCTGCGCGCCCTCGCGGCGCGTTCGCTGAACAGGCCGCCCGTGCTCGGCATCACCGGCACCGGCGGGGCCGGCAAGTCCTCGCTGACCGACGAGATCCTGGGCCGCATCGTCCGTTTCTTTCCCGATCGCCGCGTCGCCGTCGTCGCGATGGACCCGACCCGCAGGCGCTCTGGCGGGGCGCTGCTCGGCGACCGCATCCGCATGAACGCGCTGGAGAACCGGCAGCTCTTCATGCGCTCGCTGGCGACGCGTCGGCAGCACCTGGCGACGTCCGCGGTGCTCGCCGACACGGTGCAGCTGCTGAAGGCGGCGGGGTTCGACCTCGTCGTCGTCGAGACAGCGGGCATCGGCCAGAGCGACACCGAGATCGTCGACCTCGTCGACCTGTCGATGTACGTCATGACGGCCGACTACGGCGCCGCCAGCCAGCTCGAGAAGATCGACATGCTGGACTTCGCCGATTTCATCGTGCTCAACAAGTTCGAGAAGCGCGGCGCCGAGGACGCGCTGCGCGACGTGCGCAAGCAGGTGGCGCGCAACCGCAAGCTGTTCGGCACGCCCCCGGAACAGCTCCCGGTCTTCCCGACCATCGCCAGCCAGTTCAACGACGCAGGCGTCAACGCGCTGTTCGCGGCATTGTGCGCGAAGCTGCACGGGCAGGTCGGGCGCCTGCGGCCCTGGCAGCCCGAGGGCCTCGCGCCGGTCGGCCTGCCGAGGCGCCAGGCGATCATTCCGGGCCCGCGCGTGCGCTACCTCGCGGAGATCGCGGCCGGCGGGCGCGCCGCGCAGCAGGCCGCGTACGCGAAGGCCGCCGCCGCGGGGCGCGCGCATGGCCTGTATCGCGCGCTGGCCGCGCTCGACGACGGGACGCTGCCGGCGCCGCTCGAGCGCATTCCGGAGGACGCGGCGGGAGCCGGCGACCCGTCCGCCCATAAGCTGCGCCGCGCGTACAACGCGGCGCTGGACGAAGTCGGGCCCGACGGGCTCGCGCTGCTGCGCGAATGGCCGGCACGCCGCTCGGCGGCGGCGGCCGAGGAGTTCAGCTACCGGGTCCGCGACCGCGAGGTGCGCGGCCCGAACTACACCGAGTCGCTCTCGCACCTGCGCCTGCCAAAGATCGCGACGCCGCGCCACGACGACTGGGGCGCGCAGCTGGCTTTCCTGCTGACCGAGAACCTGCCGGGCGCCTACCCGTACACGGGCGGGATCTATCCCTACCGGCGCGAGGACGAGGACCCGACGCGCATGTTCGCCGGCGAAGGCATGCCGGAGCGGACCAACCGCCGTTTCCATTACCTGGCGCGCGGGCACCAGGCGACGCGGCTCTCGACGGCCTTCGACTCGACAACGCTGTACGGAGAGGACCCGGACGAGCGGCCCGACATCTACGGCCGCATCGGCAACTCGGGCGTCTCGATCGCGACGCTCGACGACATGAAGCGCCTCTACTCGGGGTTCGACCTGTGCGCACCGTCGACTTCGGTGTCGATGACGATCAACGGGCCCGCGCCGATGATCCTCGCGATGTTCATGAACACCGCCGTGGACCAGCAGGTCGAGCGGTGGCTGCGCGCGAACGGGCGCTGGGAGGAAGCGGAGGCGAAGATCGCGAGGCTGTTCGAGGGCCGCGAACGGCCGCGCTACCGCGGCGAGCTGCCCGCCGGCCACGACGGCTCCGGCCTCGGGCTTCTCGGCGTCAGCGGCGATGCGGTGGTGGACGCAGAGACTTATGCGCGGATACGCGCCGACGCGCTCGCGCGCGTGCGCGGCACCGTGCAGGCGGACATCCTCAAGGAAGACCAGGCGCAGAACACCTGCATCTTCTCGACCGAGTTCGCGCTGCGGATGATGGGCGACGTCCAGCAGTTCTTCACCGCGAACGGGGTGCGGAACTTCTACTCGGTGTCGATCTCCGGCTATCACATCGCCGAGGCCGGGGCGAACCCCGTTTCGCAGCTCGCCTTCACGCTCGCCAACGGTTTCACGATCGTCGAGTACTACCTGTCGCGCGGGATGAGGGTCGACGATTTCGCGCCGAACCTGTCGTTCTTCTTCTCCAACGGCATGGACCCGGAATACGCGGTGATCGGCCGGGTGGCGCGACGCATCTGGGCGCGCGCCATGCGCGACCGCTACGGCGCCTCGCCGCGCAGCCAGATGCTCAAGTACCACGTGCAGACCTCGGGGCGCTCCCTGCACGCGCGCGAGATCCAGTTCAACGATATCCGCACGACGCTGCAGGCGATGTACGCCCTGTTCGACAGCTGCAACAGCCTGCACACCAACGCCTACGACGAGGCGATCACGACGCCGACCGAGGAGAGCGTGCGGCGCGCAGTCGCAATCCAGCTAATCATCGCGCGCGAACTCGGGCTCAACCAGAACCAGAACCCCTGGCAGGGCTCGTTCGTGATCGAGCGGCTGACCGAGCTGGTCGAGGAGGCTGTGTACGCGGAGTTCGACAGCATTTCGGAGCGCGGCGGGGTGCTGGGCGCGATGGAGACGATGTACCAGCGCGGCAAGATCCAGGAAGAGTCGCTCTATTACGAGCACAGGAAGCACGACGGCAGCCTGCCGATCGTCGGCGTCAACACGTTTCTTCCCGAGCACGGTGCCGGCGACGACATCCGCGAGGCCGAGCTCATCCGCTCCACGGAGGAGGAGAAGGCGGCCCAGGTCGCCGCCGTGCGCGAATACAACGAGGCGCACGCGGACCGTCAGGGACAGGCGCTGATGGCGTTGCAGTCGGCGGCCGCCGCCGGCGGAAACGTCTTCGCCGAGCTGATGGAAACCGTGAAGTCCGCCTCGCTAGGCCGGATCTCGCGCGCGCTCTACGCGGTCGGCGGGCAGTACCGGCGCAACATGTGATCGTGAAGGGGTGCGTCCCCTTCAGAGCAGAGGCTCGCCGGTCGCCTGCGCGATGCGCAGACGGGCCGCGTCGCGCATTTCCGACGCGGCGTCGCCGGCGCCCTTGCGGGCCGGCAGCGGTTCGAGCACGTCGATGGTGATGGCCGACCATTGCGGCCACCGGCGCGTCCCGCCCAGCACCTGACGCGTGCCGCGGATCGCGACCGGCGCGACCGGCAGTCCGGTGCGCGAGGCGAGCGCAAACGCCCCGCCGTGAAATCGCCCGATTCCCTCGTCCGGGCTGAAGGTGCCCTCCGGGAAGAAGGCCGCGGCCTCGCCCCGCTCGAGCGCACGCAGGATGCGCCGCGCGTCGCCGGCGCCCTCGTGCCGGTTGTTCCGTTCCACGAAATGGTGGCCGAGTCGCTTCAGCAGGAAGCCGAGCAGGGGCGCTCGCGAGGCTTCTTTCTTGATCACGAACCCGAAGCGCGGCGGCAGGTGGGCGAACAGCAGCGGCCCGTCGAGGTAGCTCGCGTGGTTGGCGACGATGACGCAGCCCGCGGCGGGCAGGCGGTCCAGGCCCGTGCGGCGGACCGGCAGCCCGCACAGCAGGAACCAGACCCGGCACAGGGCGCCGGCGGCCGCGCGCCGCGCCCTGAGCGCGGGCAGCAGCAGGATCGCGAGGCCGGCGACCAGCAGCGCCGGGACGGCGAGCAGGAATAACCAGAGGCCCCAGACGAGTCGCAGCAGGTTCCGGATCATGGGTTTCGCCGCCGTGCAGCCGTCGGGTACTGTGAACTGGTTCCGGTTATGTTAACGGTCATGGGGGTCTGTGAGGCGGGTCACGCTGACCGCGGCAGTGCCAAACCATACTGCGCCTGCATTCTGTCGCACACAGCACCGCGCGCGATCATGCGCCGGAGTCCGCGGCCGGAGGCAGGACGGGCCCATGAGCGCAGCCATGAAATCGTCGACATCGGTGCGTGCAGCCACCCTCGCGACCGCCAGCGGGTCGGACGAGGCGGCCGAGCCGATGATCGTCCGTTTTCTCGACGCCGTGTGGATGGAGCGCGGGCTGTCGCCGAACACGCTGGCCGCCTACCGCGCGGATCTCACCGCGCTGGCGCGCTGGCTCCGGCAGCAGAGCACCGCGCTCGAGCGCACCTCGCGCACCGACCTCCTGGCGTTCATCGCCTGGCGCGTCGAGACGGGCGCACGCCCGCGGTCGACCGCGCGCCAGCTCTCGAGCTTCAGGCGCTTCTTCAGGTACCTGGTGCGCGAGGGCGCCATCAAGGAAGACCCGACGGCGCAGATCGCGATGCCGAAGATCGGTCGCAGCCTGCCCCGGTCCCTGACCGAGGCGCAGGTCGAGTCGCTGCTCGCCGCGCCGCAGACCTCCGACCCGCTCGGCCACCGGGACCGAACGATGCTCGAGGTCCTGTACGCGACGGGACTGCGCGTGTCCGAGCTGGTGAGCCTGCGGCACAGCCAGGTCAACCTGAACCAGGGCGTTCTGCGCATCGTCGGCAAGGGCAACCGCGAGCGGCTCATCCCGCTCGGCGAGGAGGCCGTGCGCTGGCTCAATGAGTTCGTGCGCGGCGCGCGCAGCGAGATCCTGCTCGACCGGCAGACCGATCACCTGTTCCCGACCCGCCGCGGCGACCGCATGACGCGCCAGGCGTTCTGGCATATCATCAAGCGCTACGCCCGCAAGGGCGGCATCGACAAGGACCTGTCCCCGCACACGCTGCGCCATGCCTTCGCCACGCACCTGCTGAACCACGGTGCGGACCTGCGCGTCGTCCAGATGCTGCTCGGCCACAGCGACCTCTCGACCACCCAGATCTACACGCACGTGGCGCGGGAGCGCATGAAGGAACTGCACGCGCAGCACCACCCGCGCGGCTGATAGACTTACCCGGGTGCAGTCCATCCACCGAATGCTGGTCCCGGTAGCCGCCGCACTGGCGATCGCCGGCGCGGCCGGAGCGGCGCCGCAGGCCGCCCCGACTGCGGCGAAGCCCGACGTCCGCGCCGAGATCGCCAAGCGCCTCGAAATCGAGGTCGAGGACGTCCGCCCGTCGCCAGTCCCCGGGTTGTACGAGGTCAGTTCCGGCGCCGAGGTCGGCTACGTGTCGGCGGACGGCCGTTTCTACATCGACGGCGACGTCTTCGACATGGGGTCGAAGCAGAATCTCACGGAGGACCGGCGCAAGCAGGGCCGGCTCGCCCTGATGGCCGGGATCGACGACGCGGATACCATCATCTTCGCGCCGAAGACTCCCGCCCGCCACACGGTCACGGTCTTCACCGACACGGAGTGCGTCTACTGCCGGCGGATGCACGGCGAGATGGCCGAACTCAACCGGCTCGGCATCCGCGTCCGCTACCTGATGTACCCGCGCGGCGGACCGGGGTCGGACGCCTGGCGCAAGGCGGAAGCGGTCTGGTGCAGCGACGATCGCCGCGACGCCCTGACCCGGGCCAAGCGCGGCGAGAAGATCAGCGCGCAGTCCTGCGAGACGCCGATCGCGGCGCAATACGAGCTGGGACGGCAGATGGGCATTACCGGCACGCCGGGCATCATCACCGACCGCGGCGAGTTCCTCGCCGGCTACGCGACGGCCGCCTACCTCGGCGCCTACCTCGAGGACCCGGCCTCGGCGTCTGCGAAGTAGCGCTCAGCGTTCCAGCAGCGGGAGCTTGTCGGCCACGTCCTTCCAGGCATCCGCGTCCGCGGGCGCGTCCTTGCGCTGCGCGATGACCGGCCATTCCTTCGCGAGCTCGGCGTTGAGCGCCAGGAACTGCTCCTGGCCCGCGGGGATCTCCTCCTCGGAGACGATCGCGTCCACCGGGCACTCGGGCTCGCACAGCGTGCAGTCGATGCACTCTTCCGGGTCGATGACCAGGAAATTCGGGCCTTCGTGGAAGCAGTCGACCGGGCAGACCTCGACGCAGTCCGTGTACTTGCACTTGATGCACGCTTCCGTGACGACGAAGGTCATGCGGGTTTTCCGGCTCCAGTCCCTGCGGTTCGCAGCGGCGCATTGTGCCACAGCGTCGCCGGCGGTCCCTCAGGGGATCGTGTGGAAATGCAGCGGCTCGCGCGCGACGGCGCGGTCGGCGAGGTAGCGCCGCAGGGCGAACTCGACGCTCGCGAAGGCGATCTCCGGCCAGGGAATCTCGTCCGCTTCGCAGAGCACCGTCTCGAGGCTCTCCTCACCGACGCCGAACGCGGGATCGGCGAGCCGCGCCCGGAACAGCACGTGGACCTGCTCGGCATGCAGCACGTGCACGATGGCGAGCGGGCTGCCGACATGGACGCGGGCGAGCGCTTCCTCGTGACACTCGCGCGCTGCCGCCTGCTGCAGCGTCTCGCCGACCTCCATGAACCCGGCGGGCACCGTCCAGTAGCCGCGCCGCGGTTCGATGGCGCGGCGGCAGATCAGGATCCTGCCCTCGTGCTCGGGGACGCAGCCGGCGATCAGTTTCGGGTTCCGGTAGTGGATCGCCCCGCAGGCGGTGCAGACGGATCGCGGCAGGTGGTCGCCTTCGGGGACGCGCCGCGTCACCGGCGCCGCGCAGGCGGGACAGAACTTCATCGGCGGAATTGTCGTCGCCCGCGCGGACCCTGCCAAGGGCGCGGCCCGCGCGGCCGTGACGGGCCCGCCTTATACTCGCGCCTCGCGGCCGGGATGGCGGAACTGGCAGACGCAGTGGACTCAAAATCCACCGGATCGGAAGATTCTTGCGGGTTCGACTCCCGCTCCCGGCACCAGCCGCCCGCGAGCCCGGCGTGCGACCTTTTCCGGGGCTGGGGCATCTAAGCTCCCGATGCCGCGCATTTCCGAGATCAAGCTGCCCGATGCCCTGGTGGCAGCCGCCCGGGCCGGGGACTCCGCGGCGCTCGAGGCCGTGCATGCGGCGACGGCAGGCGCCCTCTATACGCTCCTGCGCAGGCTCGTGCGCAGGCCTGCGATCGCGGAGGAACTGCTCCAGGAGACCTTCGTCGACGTGCTGGAGCACATCGGCGCCTACGAGGGGCGCTGCCCGCTCCCGGCCTGGATCCGCGCGCTGGCGGTGAACCGCGCCCTGATGTACCTGCGCTCCCCCTGGCACCGCGGGCTCGAATGGCTCGACAAGGACCCGGGCGGCCCGGACCGGCTGCCGGCCGCGGTGTTCGAATCCCATGCTCCGCTGGACGCCGGCCTGGAACGGGCCCTGATGACGCTGCCGGCGCTGTCCCGCGCCGTCGTGTGGCTGCATGACGTCGAGGGATTCACGCATGCCGAGATCGGCATCGCGCTCGGGCGCACGCCCAGTTTCTCGAAGTCCCAGCTGGCGCGCGCGCACCGCAGGTTGCGCGAACTCCTGGCGGGGGATGCGCCTCTTGCGGAGGTCACCCCGTGAACGCGGACCTGAACGACTGGGGCGGCCGTCTTGGCGCCCTCGCGGATTTCGAGCCGCCGGCGGAAAACTGGCAGGCCGTGCTGGCGGCTCGTGCGGCGCGCGAGTCGCAGTCGGTGCGGCGCTGGCCGGTGGTCCTGGCCGCGGCGACGCTGGCCGTGACGGTGGCGCTGGCCGCGTGGCTGCAGTCGGCGCAGCGCGAGCTGGCCGCCGGCACGGCGCGGCCGGCCACCGCGCTTGCCGTGGCCGCCGGCGCCCGGGCCGAAAGCGAGCGGCTGGAGCGGCTGCTCGCCCGGCTCCCGGAACGCCGGGCGATGCGCGGCAGCACGGCTTTCACGGTCGCGGAACTCGAAGACCGGCTCGCGTTGCTCGACGACCGGCTGAGTCGAGTGTCGCTGGAACCGAACGCGCCCGAAAGGGCGGAGCGGCTCTGGCGGGAGCGCGTCGACGTCCTGCACTCGCTGGTCCAGGTCCGCTATGCGGATGCGGTCGGCATCTACTGATTCGACGGAGGTCGCGATGAAGCAGGTATTGGCCGCGCTGTTCGCCGCAGTCGTCCTGGCCGGGATGGCGACGCCGTCCCGCGCGCAGAACGACGAGGCCTCGCTCGACGAGCGACTGGCCGATGCGCAGAGGCGTCTGGAGGATGCCGCGCGCGAGGTCGCGGAACTCTCCGGGGAAGCGGCGGGGGCGGGCGGCATGCAGCACTTCGACCGCTTTCTCGTGAATCCGCGGCGCGCCATGCTGGGCGTCAATCTCGGCGCCGCCGAGCCGAACGGCGGCGGCGTGCGCATCGAGGGCGTGAGCCCGGGCGGCCCGGCCGCCGCGGCCGGCGTGAAGGCAGGCGACGTGATCGTCGCGATCCAGGCAAAACCGGTCGCGACGGGCCGCGAGCTGGTGCGGGCGATGGAATCGATCGAGCCCGGCGAGAAAGTCGCGCTTCGCCTGCGCCGCGACGGCAAGCCGGTCGACGTCTCGGTGGAGGCGAGGCCCCTCGACCGCGGGCTCTTCGTCGCCGCGCCGGGCGTGCCCATGGCGGCACTCGAGGCGCTGCCGTTCGAGTTTGGCGGGCATTGGCTGCTGGCGGGCTGGGGCGACGCCGAGTTCGTCACGCTGACCCCGGGCCTCGGGCGTTACTTCGGGGCGGAGAAGGGCGTACTTGTCGCAAGGGCGCCCAGTGACGCCGCGCTGGGCCTGCAGGACGGCGACGTGATCCTCTCGATCGGCGGTCGCGAGCCCCAGACGGGCAGTCACGCGATGCGCATCCTGCGCTCCTACCAGGCCGGTGAATCGGTGGAACTCCGCATTCTGCGCGACCGTCGCGCGCAGACGTTGTCCGCGCGGATCCCGGATGCCGCCGCAGGCGACGTGCTGAAAGGGCGGCCGCTGCCGCGAGCGCCCCGTCCGCCCGCGCCGCCTGCGCCGCCGGTGCCGCCGTCGGCGGCCGGGCAAGCAGGAGCAGCCTGAACGGCGTGTGTGCCACGCTGTGCTAGTCTGCGCGGCCCATGCGCCGCGCGGACTTTTCCTATCCACTCCCGGCTGAGCTGATCGCGGAACGGCCGCTGCCTTCGCGCGGCGCCAGCCGGCTGCTGTCGCTCGACGGTGCAAGCGGCGCGATCCGCGACCTGCAGTTCGCGGACCTCGCCACGCTGCTGCAGGCCGGTGACCTCCTGGTGCTCAACGACACGCGCGTGCTCCCGGCGCGCCTCAAGGGGCGCAAGCCCACGGGCGGCGCCTGCGAGCTGCTGCTCGAGCGCGTCCTCGGCGAACGGCGGTTTCTCGCCCAGGCGCGCGCCAGCAAGGGCGTAAGTCCGGGCACCCGGATCGAGCTGCCGGCAGGTGCGGTCGCGCAGGCCGTGGACCGGCGCGACGACCTGCTCGAGTTCGAGCTCGACCGCGACGTGCTGCCTTATTTCGAGGCGGAGGGCAGCGTGCCGCTGCCCCCGTACGTGGCCCGCGAGGCCGAGCCTGCGGATCGCGAGCGCTACCAGACCGTCTACGCAGCGGTGCCCGGTGCGGTTGCCGCACCGACCGCGGGCCTGCACTTCGACGTGCCGATGCTCGAGCGCCTGACACGGCAAGGCGTCGCGATCACGAAGTTGACGCTGCACGTCGGCGCCGGAACCTTCATGCCGATACGCGCCGACGAAGTCGGCCGTCACCGCATGCATGCAGAGCGCATCCGGGTGCCGGAGGACACGGTGGCGGCGGTCGGCGAGGCGCGCCGCCGCGGCGCGCGCGTCGTCGCGGTGGGAACGACGGTGGTGCGCGCACTCGAGGCCGCGGCCGCGGGCGGCCGGCTCCAGCCGCGCGACGGCGAAACGGACATGTTCATCCTCCCCGGGCACCGGTTCCAGGTCGTGGATGCCCTGCTGACCAATTTCCATCTGCCCGAATCGACGCTGCTGGTGCTGGTCTCGGCCTTCGCCGGGCGCGAACGCGTGCTGGCCGCGTACCGTCACGCGATCGCGGAGCGCTACCGCTTCTTCAGCTACGGGGACGCGATGTTCGTCACGCCGGACCCGGCGGCGCTCGGGCCGCGAGGCGCCCCGTGAAATTCGAGCTGCTGGCGACCGACGGCGGCGCGCGGCGCGGACGCATGCGATTCGCGCGCGGCGACGTCGAAACGCCGGCGTTCATGCCGGTCGGCACCTACGGCACCGTCAAGGGCGTGACGCCCGACGAGCTGCGGGGCTGCGGCGCGGAGATGATCCTCGCCAACACCTTCCACCTGATGCTGCGCCCGGGCACGGAGATCGTGCGCGCGCACGGCGGCCTGCACGGGCTGATGGGCTGGCAGCGGCCGATCCTGACCGATTCCGGCGGTTACCAGGTATTCAGCCTTGCGGCGATGCGCAAGCTCTCCGAGGAGGGCGTGCGCTTCCGCTCTCCCGTGGACGGCGCGGAGGTATTCCTGGACCCGGAACGCGCGATGGCGGTGCAGCGTGCGCTGGGCTCCGACGTCGCCATGGTCTTCGACGAGTGCACGCCGTACCCGGCCACCGAGCAGGCCGCGCGCGATTCGATGGAATTGTCGCTGCGCTGGTCGGAACGCAGCCGGCGCGCATACGACGCGCTGCCGGGCGAGGGCGTGCTGTTCGGCATCGTACAGGGCGGCATGTACGAGTCGCTCCGTCTCGCCTCGCTCGAGGGGCTGGAGC
>ERZ1066138.394-NODE-394-length-14793-cov-8.928281_pt1 | contig 14793 bp, 11 predicted proteins | sample MGYA00382785_ERZ1066138 | MGnify/ENA primary metagenome ERZ1066138 (study PRJEB33369, sample SAMEA5778368) | biofilm metagenome | biome: Industrial cooling water; feature: Water cooling tower basin; material: Biofilm | place: United Arab Emirates | collected... | reverse complement strand
TCGTCAATACCCGAGCTGGAAGGCGGATCTCGGCGACCTGGAAAAGCTCAAGCCGGTGCGTCGTTCCTTCCACACCTTGAAGGGCAGCGGCCGTCTGGTGGGCGCCTTGGCCATCGGCGAGTTCGCCTGGAAGATCGAGAACATGCTGAACCGGGTGCTGGACAAGACCATCCAGCCCTCGCCTGCGGTGCTTGACCTGCTCGATCACGCGATTGCGGCGCTGCCGGGAATGCTTGCTGCGCTGAAGGGCGAAGGTCGCCCGGACGCCAATGTGGGCGCCATCATGTGGGTGGCGGATCAGCTGTCGACGGGCCAGGAGGTCTGGCTCCCAAAATCCTCGCCCGCCCCGTCGGACACGGCTGACGTCGAGCCGACCGCGGAGGCGGGCCTGATTGCTCCGCAAGAGGCTGAATCCGCGATCGAAGCGGTGACAGAAGAGTTCGAGGAACCGGAGAGCGCGATCCTCGCCGCACCGGAGGTCGTCGCAGCCGATGTTGTGGCAGCTGAGGTCGTGGAAGCGGAAGCGCCTGCGGTCGATGTGGACCTGAGTTTGCTGCTGGAGGAACCGGTCAGCCCAGTGGACCTCGGCAACGAGGCCCCGCTTGTGGCCGAAGCGGTCGAAGTCGAGCTTGAGGACAGCACGGCGAACGCCGATGTGGCTGCGATCCTCGACGAGATTGCGGCCGCTGCACCGGCGCCTGCCGAACAGCCAGTCGAAGCTGAGACCGAAACCTCGGTGTCGCCGCTCGAAGTCGATCCGGTGCTGATGGAGATCCTGCGCAGCGAAGTGCAGGTCCACGTCGGTACGGTGCGCTCCTATCTGGCCCAGGTGCGTGATCAGCACGCGCCGCCGGTCAGCGAGGAACTGCTGCGCGCGGTGCACACCTTGAACGGTGCCCTGTCGATGGTGGAGCTGCCAGCGCTGAGTCGTGTGGTGGCGCCCTTGGAGGGCTACCTCAAGCGCCTGCGTGCGAAACAGCTGTCACCGGATGCGGCCGGTCTGGCCGCCATGCAGGAGTCGGCGGACACCATCGATGAAGCGATGTTGCGCCTCGATGCCGGGATGGATCTGCCCGATACCACCGATCTGGCGCAGCGCGTCAACGCGCTGAAGGAACACCTGCCGGCGCCAGAGCATCCGTACTCTGCTTTTGGCATACACCTCGGCGAAGATCATCATCGCGACGAGCAGGCAGCGACCGAAGCGCAGAGCGCGCGGCCGTGGTTCGAGGCCGACGACGATGCGCTGGCCGAAGATGTGGAAATGCTGGCCGTGGTCGACGCCACCGAGGCAGTCAGCAGCGAGCAAGACCTCGGGCTCGCGGCAGAGACCGCGCTCGATCGTGCCGAGCAGGCACCCGCCGACGCGGAGGCATCGCTGGCGGGCCTGGAAGAACTGACCGCGATTGACGCCCAGCTCGACACACTGATCGAGCCCAGCCCTGAGCACAGCGCTGCGCTCAGCGTCGACACTGCGCCCGATGAGGCCCTTGCTGCACAGGCGCAGGATGAGGTCGGCATCCTGGCCGATCTGGCTGGACTCGAGCTCGAAGCTGGCGGCGTGGACGAGTCGCTCGCGCTCTCGGCCGAGCAGCCCGAGATCTCGCAGGCGCAGGCTCTGGCCGACCTGGCAGCGCTGGAAGTGTCTCTGGAGCCTGTCGCGGCGGATGCTGCGGCCAGCATCGAAGTGGCCGCCGAGGCGACGCAGCCTGTCGAGCCCGACAGCCTGGCCGATCTGGCCGCACTGGATCTGCTGCCCGCGGAAGAAGCTCCGGTTGCAGTCGACGCCGATCTGCCGGCCGCGCCAGCAGCCGAAGTGCCGGACGCAGAGTTGGCTGATCTCGCCGCCTTGGCGCTGGACCTCGGCTTCGAGGAGAGCGCAGACACCGCGGCGCCGGACGCTGATGCGCCCGCGAGCCTGGTGGAACTGGAAGCGCTGGCCGTTGAAGCCGATGCCGTGGCCGATGGACTGGACGCGAGCAGCGACAGCGCGTCTGCGGATGATGTGCTGAGTGATCTCGAAGCGATTGCCGAAAGCGAGCTGGGTGAGTCCTTGCAGGATCTGGCGCCCGCCGAACTCGCGCCGACGCCTCCCGCCGACGAGGCCGAGCTCGCGCTGGCCGACAGCTTTGATCTTGGCAGCGATGCCGATCTGGGCTTGGACGCCGGCTTCGACGGCGGCACGCTGTCCGAGGCTGATCTCGCGCTGCTGACCGAAGCCGGGATCGATCCCTTGCCCGAGTTGCGCGCCGCCGCGGAACCCGGCGTCGACCAGGAGCCGCGTCTGGCCCTGGTCGAGGACACGACGCTCGAATCCAGCCCCGCGGATGTGCTGCTCGAGCAGGCCCTGGAACTGCCCGTAGAGCCAGAAGCCGTGTCGCTCGAAGCGCCCGCCGATCAGGACACTGCGGACCTCGACGCGCTGCTGGCCCAGCTTGAAGACGCGGCCAACGCGGAATCCGCGCCCGCTGCCGCAGAAGGCGTTGATGCCGAACTCGTCGCGCTGCAAGACGAGGTTGTGGGCGATGCCGACGCCGTCGCGGAGGGTGTGGTCGACGAGGCAGCGATCCTTGCCGCTGACGACACAGCCACCGAGTCCGTGGATTCAAGCGAAGCACTGCTTTCCGTCGAAGCCGGGTCGGAAGACCTGGTCGCCGATGAGGCGCCCGAGCTGCCGCCGGCGGTGTTGGAGATCGCCGCTGCCGCTGCGGCCGGTCCGGTCGATGTCGATCCGCCCGGCGCCTTGGACCTGCCCGATCTCGATGTCGAACTGCTCGACATCTTCGTCGAGGAAGGTACCGACATCCTCGATCACGCCGACGGCTTGATGGCCGAGTTGCGGCAGACGCCGGAAAACCGCGAGATCGTGGCCGCCTTGCAGCGCGACCTGCATACCTTGAAGGGTGGCGCGCGCATGGCGGGCCTGTCGCCGATTGGCGATCTCAGCCACGCGATGGAGTCCTTGTTCGAAGCCATCGCCCAGGGCCAGCGCCAAGCATCGCGCCTGTCCCTCGAAGCGCTGGAAAGGGCTTTCGATCGCTTGCACGGCATGGTGCAGCGTGTGCGTGGCCGCCAGGCCATCGCCATGCCCGAGCACATCATGGCGCGGCTTGAGTTGCTGATCGAAGGCCGCGAGGCCGAGTTGCTGATCAAACCCGAGGAAAGCACGCCGGTCGCGCCCAGCACAGAGGCAGCGCCAGCGGTCGAGTCTGACCAGGCAACCGCAGCCGCGCCGGCCCCGGCCAAGGCACCGGCCCCGCCGGCACCGCGTCCGGTGGTCAAGCGCACCACCAGCCTCGACGAAGAAGAGGCCGCCGCACGCGCCGCCCAGCAAGAGCTGATCCGCGTTCGCGCCGACCTGCTCGACAATCTGGTCAACTTCGCCGGCGAAGTGTCGATCTACCGTTCGCGCCTCGAAGCGCAGATGGGCGGTTTCCGCTTCAACCTGGTGGAGTTCGAACAGACCGTCAGCCGTCTGCGCGAACAGCTGCGCAAGCTGGAAATCGAAACCGAAGCGCAGATCCTTTCGCGCTTCCAGCGTGAACAGGACACTGGCGCGGAGTTCGATCCGCTGGAACTAGACCGCTTCTCCACCCTGCAGCAGCTGTCGCGTGCACTGGCCGAGTCGGTCTCGGACTTGGTCTCGATTCAGAACCTGCTCGACGACATCGCGCGCCAGTCGGAAACGCTGCTGTTGCAGCAGTCGCGCGTCAGCTCGGAACTGCAGGAAGGCCTCATGCGCACGCGCATGGTGCCTTTCGAAAGCCTGGTGCCGCGTCTGCGCCGAATCCTGCGCCAGACCGCCGGCGAACTTGGCAAGAAGGCACAGCTAAAGGTCGAAGGCACGCAAGGCGAAATGGACCGCACCGTGCTCGAGCGCATGACCGCACCCTTCGAGCACATGCTGCGCAACTCACTGGCGCATGGCATCGAACGTCCGGAACTGCGCGCCACGCTGGGCAAGCCCGAGGAAGGCGCCGTGACCATCCAGGTCTCGCGCGAAGCGACCGAAGTGCTGATCCGCGTGCTCGACGATGGCGCCGGCATGGATCGCGATGTGATCCGCCGCAAGGCCATCGAGCGCGGCCTGATGAACCCGGACGCGCAGCTCAGCGATCGCGACATCTACCAATTCGTCCTCGAAACCGGCTTCTCCACCGCGACCGAGGTCAGCAAGGTGGCCGGTCGTGGCGTGGGCATGGACGTCGTCGCCAACGAAGTGAAGCAGCTCGGCGGCTCGCTGGAAATCGATGCCAAGCACGGCCAGGGCACCACCATCACCATCCGCCTGCCGTTGACCCTCGCGGTCACCCAGGCCATTTTGGTGCGCCTTGGTGAAGCGACCTATGCGGTGCCGATGAATGCGGTCGCCGGCGTGTATCGCATGCCGCGCAAGGAGATGGACCGCCGTCTCGAACAGAAGCAGATGGAAGTGGTGTACGGCGGCGAGGCGTATCAGATCTACGATCTCGCCGATCTTTTGCGCACGCCGATCAACCATGCGCCGGACGAAACCCAGGTGCCGCTGCTGATGACCAAGACCGGCGATCAGCGCGCCGCCGTCCGCGTCAGCCACGTCATCGGCAGCAAGGAAGTCGTGGTCAAGCCGGTGGGTCTGCAGCTGAGTTCGGTGCCGGGCATCTTCGGCGCCACCATCATGGGCGACGGCCGCGTGGTGGTGATCCTCGACCTCGCCCCGCTGGTGCGTCACGGTGTGGCGCTGCGTCAGGCGCCCGAACTGGCGGCGGAACTGGAGCTGCTGGAACCGACGCCGGAACCCGAAGTGCGGCGTCTGCCCCTGGTCATGGTGGTCGACGACTCGATCACCATGCGCAAGGTCACCACGCGTGTTCTGGAGCGCAACAACCTCGACGTGGTCACTGCGAAGGACGGTCTGGACGCTGTCGAACAGCTGCAGGATCGCGTGCCGGATCTGATGCTGCTCGACATCGAAATGCCGCGCATGGACGGTTACGAACTCGCCACCTACATGCGCAACGACCCGCGCCTGCGTGCGGTGCCGATCATCATGATCACCTCGCGTACCGGCGAGAAGCATCGCCAGCGCGCGATGGAAGTGGGCGTCGATCGTTACCTCGGCAAGCCTTATCAGGAGGCGGATCTGTTGCGGAACGTGCAGGAAGCGCTGACCCAGGGCCATACGCATGTCCACTGAAATCCGAGTCGCACTGCTGTACCAAGAAGCGGAGGCGGCACAGTCCTTGCGGAGTGCCTTGTCGCAAGCGGGGGTCAGCATCCTCGTCGACATGCGCGCGGACGCACTGGATGCGGCCAAGATCCTGGCCAGTGATGTGCATGCCATCGTGGTCAACCTGGATCCGGAGCTGGAGGATCACTTCGATGCCATCACCGATGCGCTCGAAGGTGCCACGCAGCCGGTGATGTACAACGATCCTGCGGCCTCCAGCGATCTGGGTGGCTGGGACCGAGCGCGCTGGCTGCGCCACCTCAGTGCCAAGCTGAAGGGCAGCCGCGACACCACCCCGCCCCCACCGCCCGGCGCAGTGGCCGTGCCCAGCGTGCGCAAGGCGGTGCCGGTGGCGGCAGCTCCTGGCGCCGATGCCGCAAGCGCGGTGGCCGCCCCGGCCGTGACGGAGTTGGCGCCGACGGTCGAGATCCCGATCGTCAAGCCCGAGCCCGTCAACGAAGCGGCCCACGATGACGCGCTGGATGATCTGGAAAACCTGCTCAGCGACTTCCAGCCGGACTTCGCCCAGCCTGCAGCGTCTGCGGCAGCTCCGGTCGCAGCGCCAACCGGCGATTTCGGCTCTGACCTGGGCTCCGAGCTCGATGCCCTGTTCGCAGAACAACCCAAGGCAGACGACTCGCTGGGTCTGGATCTCCTCTTCGATGAGGGCAGTCAGACTGCGCCGGCCATCGCCGGCGACGGGCAGGATTTCGCCGAACTCGATTCGCTGATCGTCGATCTGGATGCCGGCCCGGAGGCGCGCAGCAGTGCGCTCGCCGCTGGCGACGAACTGGAGACGCTCAGCCTCGCCGAACTGGACGTCAGTCTGGGCACGCCTGCCGCCAACACCGATGTGAATGAGCTGGACTCGCTGTTTGCCGATCTGGGCAGCCTCGAAGCCCCCTCAGCCGCGGCGACTGCTCAAGTCGACGTGCCGAGCTTCGAAGACTGGGCGCTCGAACCGCTGGAAGATGCGGAAGCGCCCGCAGCGGCCGCCGCCAAGCCAGCGCCGGCCAAGCCCAGCGGACCGCGCATTCCCGAAAAGCTGGAGCAGTCGCTGGCCAAGGCCGACCTCAAGCTGCTTGACGACACGCCTGAAGCGGCGGAGGGCGGTGAGATCGAAGTCGAGATCGGATTGCTCGACGATTTCAATGTCGATGATCTCGCGACGCCGTTGGCGACAGCGGCGAAGCCAGCCGCCACGAACATCGAGGATGATGTCCTCAATCTCTCGGATCTGGATTTCGACCTGGGCAGCAATGCGCCGGCGCCCGAGGCGGAGCTGAGCCTTGCCGATCTCGATCACCTGTTTGTGGGTGAGGACGACGGTGCGCCTGCTGCGGCCGCCGCACCGGTGGCGGCGCTCGCCGATCTCAGTCGCGTCATCGTGCTGGGCGGCTCGATCGGCGGTCCGGAGGCAATGAAGGCCTTCCTGGCCAAGTTGCCGGCTGGCACCCCGGCCGCATTCATCGTTGCCCAGCACATGGGCACCGAGTTCCTGGCCATGATGGCCGCGCAGCTGGATGCGGCCAGTCCGCTGGCCGTGCGCTTCCCGAAGTCCGGTGAACGCCTGCGCCATGGCGAGGTCGTGGTGGCACCCAGTGGCGAACGCCTGCTGATTGATGCTCAGGGCCATCTGCGCTTCGAGCCGCAAGGCGGACAGTCGCCCTACAGTCCTTCGATCGACCAGATCACCATCGACATGACCGATCGCTTCGGTTCGCGTGCCAGCCTGATCTTGTTCAGCGGCATGGGCACCGATGCCATCGAGGGCGCCCGTTACCTGCGCACTCGCGGTGGCGAGGTCTGGGCACAGTCGCCGTCCAGTTGTGTCATCGCCAGCATGATCGAGGCGGCGAAGGCGCAAGGACTGGTGAGCTTCGAAGGCAAGCCGCAAGAACTGGCCGAGCACCTGAACGCGTCTTTGGGGTGATGCATGAGCGAACTGCAGCGTGAAATTCGCGGACTGATGATTGTCGTGACCAATGGTCGCGTGCTGCTGCCGAACGCCAGCGTGGCCGAGGTGATCACGCTGTCCACGCCGGAGAAGATCCCCAACTCGCCGGAATGGCTGATGGGTCGCATCAACTGGCGTGGTTGGCGTCTGCCCTTGTTCTCCTTCTCCTTGCTGGCCGGCATGGCCATGGACGAAGGCGCGCGCGGAACGCGTGTCACCGTGCTCAAGGCGCTCAGCGGCCATCCGCGCATGCCCTACATCGCCATGCTGGCGCAAGGCTTCCCGCGCCTGACCACGATCAGTCCGGAAGTCCTCATTCCCGCCAACGAGGCCATGCCCACTCGGCCGGGCGTGCTGATGAACGTGATGGTGCGCGACGACCTCGCGATCATCCCGGATCTCGGCCAGATCGAGCAGCTGATCTACGAATCGATCGCGCAGGCGGCTTGAGCGCCGCCCGAAGGCACAGGCGCGGCTCGACTCAGACGCCACTCCTGGTCTGGACATTCAAAAGGTCACGAATCACGCACCACGGGCGCGGTACCAGCCCTCGCTCAGAATTCGGTCGCGCACGGCGTCTGGGACCAGGAAGCGCACCTCCGCGCCAGCCGCCAACTTGGCACGCAGTTCGGTGGCCGAAATCTGCAGGGGCGGAATTTCCAGCCGCAGGATGCGGCCGGCCGGCGTGCGGCGCAGATCACTGGCTTCGGCGGTGCCACGCCTGGCCAGCTCGGTCTCCAGCACTGGCGGCAAATGAGTGGGACTGTCGGGCCGATTCAGCACGACCAAGTGGGCCAGATCCGGAATGCGCGCCCATTGGTGCCAGGTCGGCAAGCCGACGAAGGCATCCGCGCCCATCAGCAAGGCCAGGCTGACCTCGCCACCAAGCTCAGCGCGCAGTTCGCGCAGCGTTTCCACGGTGTACGAAGGCCCCTGGCGCGCCAGTTCGCGCAGGTCCAACTCCAGTCCAGGCAAGCCTTCGATGGCGGCGGCGCACAGCTCGGCGCGCTGTCGGGCCGAGACCTTGGGAGTCTGGCGATGCGGCGGATCGGCATTCGGCAGCAGCCGCACCACGTCGGCATTCAATGCCGCGCGCGCCTCCAAGGCCGCACGCAGATGGCCAATGTGAATCGGATCGAAGGTGCCGCCGAGCAGGGCGATGAGGGTGTTCATGCGGCAAAGCGTCGCGACTGGGCCGGGGGCAGGGCGATGCGCAACAGCCAGCGCTCGAGCTCCAGCCACGGATCGCCATTGGCGCGACCCTTGAGCACGGCGTCCAGGCGCGCGCACTCCAGCGCGCGTTGTTGCCACTCGGCGGCCGGCGCCCGCCGCAAGGCCTCCTGGAACAAGCGCTGGCGGGCTTCCCACACGCCATTGCGTGCATACAGGCCGGCGCGCTGTGCCGGCGGTGCTTCCGCGATCCGCGCCAGCAACAACAACTGCGACATCAGGTAGGGCGCCAACTCCACCGCGTTCTGGCCTTCACCCCGCAATCCGGCGAGCACCCGGCGCAACCGCAAGGCTTGGCCCAGCAATGCCGCGTCCATCAGCGCGAACACGCCGAAGCGCGCGCTGTCGGCCACCAGCTCGGCAACCTGCTCGTCGCTCAGCGACTGACCACCGGCGAGCAGCGCCAGCTTGTCCACCTCCTGCTGCGCCGCCAGCAGATTGCCCTCGACGCGTGCGCCGAGCAGCTTGAGCGCCTCCGCATCGAGGCGCAGTCCCGCGCGTTGCGTGCGCTCGCGCAGCCAGGCCGGAAAATCGCTGGCGCGCAACTGCGCAATGGCGATCAACACCGCGTGCTCGGTCAGGCTGCGCATCCAGGCGCTTTCTTCCAGCTTGCGATTGTGGTCCGGTACCAGGATCAGCAGAACGTCGTCGCCGGGCTCGCGCAGTTGCTCGCCCAGCGTGTCGAGGGCCTCCTGGCTGAGCTTGGCCGCCGCCAGCCGCACTTCGATCAGACGGCGCGTGGCGAACAGTCCCAGCGAGCGCGTCTGCATGCGCCAATCGTTCCAATCGAAACCGGACTCCACATCGAAGATCAGGCGCTCCGTGTAGCCCTGAGCGCGCGCGGCGGCACGCACGGCATCCGCCGCTTCCTGGCCGAGCAGCGGCTCGGCGCTGGCAATCACATAGCCGGCGCGCAAGGGCTGCTTGAGCTGAGTGGAGAGTTGTTCGTGACTGAGGCGCATCGGGGTCTGCCTGGGCTGCAGGCGATACATTAGCCCGGAGACTTCATCGGGTCACCAAGCAATCGCTCCTCACTCACCCGCCACGGCCTGCTGCAGTGCGGTGGCATCGCGGGCGGCGAGGATGGCGCGCTTGCGCGCGAGCAAAGGGCGGCGGTCGATCTGCGCCAGCGCGTCCTTGAGTTCGAGGATGCCGCGCGGGTGCAGACTGAAATCCGTCAGCCCCAGCGCCAGCAGCATCGGCGCGAAGCGCGGCTCGCTGGCCATTTCGCCGCACAGGGCGACGGACTTGCCCAGTGCGCGGCCAGTGTCGATCACACTGGAGAGCAGGCGCACCACGGCGGGATGGAAGGGCTCATACCAGCGCGCCACCGCCTGATTGCCGCGGTCGATGGCCAGGGTGTACTGGATCAGATCATTGGTGCCCACCGAGGCGAAATCGATGTGCTCGAACAGGATGGGCGCCTGGATGGCAGCCGCGGGCACTTCGATCATCGCGCCCAGCGGCACCGATTCCTCGTGCGCGACACCCTCGCCGCGCAATTGCTCGGCGGCTTCGCGGATCAGCTCGCGGGCACGCAGCACATCATCCAGACCGCCGACCATCGGCAGCAGGATCTTGACGTTGCCGTGGCGTGCCGCGCGCAGGATTGCACGCAATTGCACCAGGAACAGATGCGGGAACTTGAGGCTCAGGCGTATCCCGCGCAGACCCAGCGCGGGGTTGGGTTCGTGCGGATCCTGGCCCAGTGGCAGATGCTTGTCGGCGCCGATGTCCAGGGTACGCAGGGTGACCGGCAGTCCGTCCATCGCCTTGAGCGCCTCGACGTAAGCCTCGTACTGCTCGTCTTCGCTCGGCGCCTCGCCGCGTCGCAGATACAGGAACTCGGTGCGGAACAAACCGACGCCAGCGGCGCCGTGTTCGCGCGCCAGTTCCAGATCGCGGGTCTGTTCGGCATTGGCCCACAGCTGCACCAGTTCGCCATCGGCAGTGCGCGGCGCGATGCGGCGCAGCCGCAACAGCTGCTGCGCGCGGCGACGCTGCTCGCCCTGTCGCTCGCGATAGCGCGTCAGGCGTTCGCCGTCCGGATCGATCAGCGCAAAGCCGCGCTCGCCATCGACGATCAGCAGCTGGCCCTCGTTGACCATCTGTCGCGCGCCCAGCACACCGACGATGCAGGGCACGCCCAGCTGGCGGGCCAGGATCGAGGTGTGCGCCAGCGGGCCGCCCGATTCCAGCATCAAGGCCGCAACGTGGCGCTCGGCCAAGCCATGCACTTCACCCGGCTCCAGGTCGTCGGCCACGATCACCGTGTCTTCCAGCGGATCGTCACCCAGCACACTGCGCAGGTTGCGGTTGAGCAGCGCATTGAGGATGCGGCGCACCACCTGATCCACGTCATCGCGGCGGCTGCGGAAGTAGTCATCCTCCATCGCCTCGAAGGCCGCCATCAGCTGGTCGCGTGCCTGCTTGAGCGCCCATTCGGCGTTGCAGGAGCGGGCGCGGATGTACTCGAGCGGCGCCTCGATCAGCGCATCGTCTTCGAGCATCAACAGATGCGTTTCGATGAACTCGCGCACCTCACTGGCGACCTGCGCGCCGAGGCGCTCGGCCACTTCGGTGAGCCCTGAGCGCGCCACCGTCACCGCCGCACGGAAGCGTTCGATCTCGGCGCCGACCATGTCGGCATCCAGCGTGTACTCGGGGATCTCGATGCCGCCACTCTCCAGCACGCGGGCGCGGCCGATGCCGATGCCTTTCGCCGCTGCTTGTCCGCTGAGAATGAGCGCCATGTCAGTCCGGTTCGTCGAAGTTCCGAGTGAAGAGATCCACCACCGCGTCGAGGGCCGCTGCTGCATCGGCGCCATCGGCGCGGACGGTCAGCGGCGTGCCCTTGCCAGCCGCCAGCATCATCACGCCGAGGATGCTCTGCGCGTTGACCTCGCGAGACTTGCACAAGAGCGTGATGCGGGCCGAGTAGCGGCCAACGGTTTGCACCAGTTTGGCCGCGGCCCGCGCGTGCAGGCCCAGACGGTTGCTGATCACGATCTCGCGTTCAAGCATCCCTCACCACTCCGGCTCGGCCGCCATCGCGGGCGATGTCGGCCAGTTCGTTCAAGCTTTTCTCCGGGTACGTGCACACCCGCAGCAACATCGGCAGATTGAGCCCGCTGACCTTGACCAAGGCCCGCCCCGGTTCCAGCGATTGAACCGCATTGAAGGGCGAGGCGCCATAGAGATCGGCCAGCACCAGTACGCCTTCGCCTTCGTCGAGTTCGCGCAGCAGCGCAGCGGCCTGGCGCCGGCAGGGATCCAGACAGTCGTGATCCCAGGGCAGTTCCAGCGCCTGCACCTTCAAGGGCAATACGCGCAGGATGCGGCGTGCGCTGTCCAGCAGCGCGCTGCCGATGCCCAGATGACTGACCAGCAGCACCCCCACGCTCATGTCAGCTCCCGATGGAAACTCAGCACTTCGCCGCGATGGTGATCGCGAAATCCCTCCGCCAGGCGTTCGACGATGTACACCGATCGATGGCGCCCGCCGGTGCAGCCGATTGCCACCGTCAGATAGCTGCGCTCGGCGGGATCGAAGCGCGGCAACCAGCGCCCCAGGAGCCCGCTCACATCGGCGATGAAATCCGTCACCTCGACGCGCGCCTCGAAGTACTCACGCACCGCCGCGTCCTTGCCCGACAAGGGGCGCAGTCGCGGCTCCCAGTGCGGATTGGGCAGGGCACGCGCGTCGAACACGAAGTCGGCCTCGACCGGCACGCCTTTCTTGTAGGCGAAGGACTCGAACAGCAGGGACAATCCGGCCGCAGTGAGCCCCAGCGCTTCCAGGAGCTTGCGGCGCAGCTGATGGATGTTGAGCTCGCTGGTGTCCAGCAGCGCATCGGCGATGGCGTGCAGGGGCTTGAGTACCAGGCGTTCGCGCAGGATGGCCTCGGCCAGGGGCGCGCCATCCTGGGTCAGCGGATGGCGCCGACGAGTTTCGCTGAAGCGCTTGATCAGGATGTCGTCGCGCGCATCCAGGAACACCACGAAGGGCGTCAGGTTCAGCGCCGCCAGTGCGCTCAGGCTTTGCGGCAGCTGGGCCAGGTCGGCCAGCGGCGCGCGTGCGTCGATGCCGACGGCAATGCGCGGGTAGCGTCGCTCGTCGGCCAACAGCGTCTGTTCGGCGAAACGGGTGAGCAGGGCCGCTGGCAAGTTGTCGATGCAGTAGTAGCCCATGTCCTCCAAGGTGCGCAGCGCCACCGTCTTGCCCGAGCCGGACAAGCCGCTGACCACGACCAGTGAGGCGGGCGCACGGCGCGGCTGCTCGCTCATGGGCCGGTCCAGTGCTTCTGCTTGCGCAATTGATGGGCCTGCCGGTCGACGAAGACCTGCGCGGCATCGATGCCCTTGGACTTCAGCGCGTGGTTGCGCACGGCGGCCTCGCACAGCACCGCGAGATTGCGGCCTGGCGCCACCGGGATGGTCAGCTGCGGCACATCGACGTCGAGGATCTTGCGCGTGTTGATGTCGCCATACAGGCGCTTCAAGGGATCGTGATCACCATCGCTGCGCGGTGGGCCCAGGTGGATGATCAGGCGCAGGTACTTGTTCCGCTTCACCGCAGTGTCGCCGAACATCTCGCGCACATTGAGCACGCCCAGACCGCGCACCTCCAGGCAATCCTGCAGCATGTCCGGACAGGTGCCATCCAGCACATCGGGCGCCACCAGGGTGAACTCCGGCGCGTCGTCGGCTATCAGTCGATGCCCGCGCGTGATCAGCTCCAAAGCCAGTTCGCTCTTGCCCGCTCCGGCCTCGCCGGTGATCAGCACGCCGATCGAATAGACCTCCAGAAACACACCGTGCAGCGTGGTCTTGGGTGCCAGCGCACGCGCCAGGTGATACTGCAGATAGGTCAGCAGTTCATGGCCGCGCTTGGCCGAGCGCCACACCGGAATGCGCGCCTTGGTGGCGGCCGCAAGCAGATCCTCCGGGGCCTCGCGGCTGCGCGTGATCAGGATGGCCGCCGGCTGCAGCTTGAGCATGCGCGTCAAGGTGGCGCGGCGGGTGGCTGCGGGGAGGCCGTCGAGGTAGGTCATCTCCTCGCCGCCGAGGATCTGGATCTTGTTGGGATGGATCAGGTTGAGGTAGCCCACTGCCGAGGCGCGCAGGCGCCGGGTTTCGGTCAGTTCGATCTTGCGATCGCCGCCTTCATGCGCGGCCAGCCAACTCAGCTCCAGACGCGCGCGCACTTCATCGAACAGCTCGTGGGCCGTCAGTGCGCGCGAATGGCTCATGCATGCACCCAATGCTCGGTATGGGACTTGAGCTTCTGGAACAGCTCGGCGGAACTGCCTGCGGCACGCAGATCGGCCAGCACTTCCGGGTGCGAGAACAGCTCTGCGACCTGCGCCAGCAGGCTGAGGTGCAGATCGGTGAAGTGCTCGGGCACGATCAGGCCCAGCACCAGATCCACCGGCTCGCCATCCGGGGCGTCGAACTCCACCGGATCCTTGAGTCGGATGAAGCTGGCCAGGGGTTCGAAATCGCCCTTGCAGCGGCCATGCGGAATGGCGATGCCGCCACCCAGGCCGGTCGAGCCCAGATGCTCGCGCGCGACCAGGCTCTCGAAAATCTGCCGCTCGTGCGCGGGCGTGCCTTCGCTCAGCGAATGCGCCAGCTTTTCAATCAGACGCTTCTTGCTGGTGACGTGGACGTCGGCCAGCACGCGTTCGCGGCCCAGGATATCGATCAGTTGCATGGTCGGAGGCAGAGGCGTCGGATGACGCGGCGCAGCATGGCGAGTCGGGTTGGAGTCACGGCTCCAGGGCCGCTAGTTTAGGCGGCCCTGGAGCCTGCGGGTGTCAGGCGTCGAGCCCTTCGGGCGCCGCTGCACCGCGGTGGTCGTGTTTGCGTTCCTTTTCGCGCATCAGCTGGCGGCTGAGCTTGTCCACCAAACCGTCGATGGCAGCGTAGGCATCCTGACCTTCGGCTTTGGCGAACAGACGTTTGCCACGAATGTTGATGGTGGCCTCGGCATGCTGGGCGTGCTTCTCGGTACCCAGGATCACATGCACGTCGATGACTTGTTCGAAGGGGCTCACCAGTCGCTCCAGCTTGCTGTGCGCGTACTTCTTCAGCGCATCGGTGACGTCCAGCTGATGACCGGTGATGGCGATGTTCATGGTCTGCTCCTTCTATCAAAAGCACGCCCCGTCGGCGTGCGGCAAGGCAAGGCCCTTGCAGCATGGGCACTGCCGAAATACTGGACATGGACCTGGATCAAGGCGCAGCCAACGGACAGCGTGGCTGTGCGGGCCGGCGAAGCCGGCATGGGGCGCGAGCGCGGAACGCTCATTCCTGACGGACGCGCTCGTGGGAGGCGGGAATGCGCATGCCCTCACGATACTTCGCCACCGTGCGCCGCGCCACCAGGATGCCG
>ERZ1066138.393-NODE-393-length-14809-cov-7.861800_pt1 | contig 14809 bp, 15 predicted proteins | sample MGYA00382785_ERZ1066138 | MGnify/ENA primary metagenome ERZ1066138 (study PRJEB33369, sample SAMEA5778368) | biofilm metagenome | biome: Industrial cooling water; feature: Water cooling tower basin; material: Biofilm | place: United Arab Emirates | collected... | reverse complement strand
AATGCGGCCTTCGATGTGGGGTTCTTGAGCGCGGAGTTGGCGCGGGTCGGCAAGTCGGCGATCGAGATGAGCCGGGTGGTCGATACGCTCGCGCTGGCGCGGCGGAAGCATCCGGCGGGACCCAACAACCTTGATGCGCTGTGTAAGCGCTATGGCGTCGACAACGCAAAGCGCACCAAGCATGGCGCGCTGATGGATTCGCTGCTTCTCGCGGAAGTTTATGTCGAGCTGCTCGGCGAGCGGCAGGCGACGCTGGGGCTCGCGCAATCGGGAGCCGGAAAAGAGAGCGGATCGCGGCGCTCAGGTACGGGTCAACGTCAGGCCCTGCGGCGTCCCGCCGAACTGCCGTCGCGACTGTCGGAGGATGTGGAGGCCGCGCATCGCGCGTTCGTCGAAACGCTCGGGGCGAACGCAATCTGGCGCCGGTACACTTAGCCGGCGTGAGCCGAGACTGATAAAGTGCCGAGCCGGAGACCTACTGCTTTTCGGCCTTTTTCGCGATCTCCTGCTGGCGGCGCATGTAAAGCGCGCCAAAATCGACAGGGTCGAGCCAGAGCGGCGGATAGCCGCCTTCGCGGGTAATGTCGGCGACGATCCGGCGGAGGAATGGGAAAAGCAGCGCCGGGCAGTTGACGAGCAGGAACGGCTCCATCGTCTGGGGCGGTACGTTCTGCAGACGAAAGGCGCCGCCGTAGTTGATTTCCAGAACGTAGATCGTGCCGCCGGTGTGCGAGGCGGTGGCGGTAAACATGATCGCGCTTTCGTACACGTCGGGTCCAAGGCGCTGCGCTTCGACGTTGACCTCGAGCGACACGGCGGGGCTTTCGCCCTCCTTGATCTGGATTTTTCCAACATTCGGGTTTTCGAACGACAGGTCCTTGATGTGCTGGCCGAGAACCTGAATGTGCATTTGGGCCGGTTGGGTTTCGGTTGCGGCAGCGCCGCCGTTCGTCTCGTCAGCCATGGCTTTTTCGCTCGTTGGAATCGAAGGTCGCGGGAGCGCTATCACGCGCGGGGCCGTAGGGCAATCAGGGGCGATTTCCCGGGTCGTCATCGAGGCGTTTCCAATCGCCTTCGATGGTCGTGGTGTCCTCGTTGTCGCGCCGCACGGTGGAGCGGCGGACGATGACCGAGGACGAGCCGGTCAGCCGGGCGGCGAGCGCATGGCGGATCAACGTGCGGACGGGTGGAATGAGGAGTACGAGGCCGAGCGTGTCGCCGATGAGGCCTGGCGACATCAGGAAGGCCCCGGCGGCGAAAACGAGGCCGCTATCGGCCAACGGTGCCACAGGTGCCCGGCCGGCGTTCAGTTCAGCCGATATCTTCTCGGCAACCTTGAAACCCTGACGGCGGAGGATCGCGACTCCGAGCAGGCCGGTGCCGATTATGACGCCCAGCACGGGCCAGAAGCCCCATGCCTGACCGGCGCGGATCAAAAGCGCCAGTTCCAGGAGTGGATACGCGACGAAAACGAGCAGAAGGGCGAAACGCATTCGTTCTTTCCGGCCATTTGGCGGTGACGTGGCTGTCCGATGGATCGGTGTCTGGAGCCGAAGCAAATCAACTCAGGACACAGTTGGCATCTATGCCATTGTGCCCTAAGGTCAAACGCGACACCAACCGCAAACCGAACGGGACCTCGAACAGGTCCGAATGCCCGGGCCAGCCTTTAATGAGCTGTGATTTCCCGGCCCCACGACCTACATGTAGAGCACCCAGACTCGAACCCTCATCCGGAAAGCTGCCGATGGAAGGCCAGATCGACCTTTTTACCCTGTTGGCGATGATCGTTGCCGTGATCGCAGTATTAAAATTGCGCAGTGTGCTCGGCAAACGCACGGATGAAGACGACGCGCGCATCGAACGCCGGGCGCGGGAAGAAGTTCGCAATCCCACCACCGCAGGCGCCGGTTCAGACAAGGTCGTGACGCTGCCGCGCCGTGATCGAGAGGACGCCGCTGCCGAAACGCGGGTCGATACGGTGGAGGCGGACAATCGCGTCCGCGAATTTGCCAAGGGCGACGAGACGGTGGCGGAAGGGCTGTTTGCGATCCGCAAACTCGATCCGGATTTCGATCCGGGCGAATTCATCGACGGCGCCAGACAGGCCTACGAAATTATCGTTACGTCGTTTGCCGAAGGCAACAAGAAGGCCCTGCGCGATCTTTTGTCGAAAGATGTGCTGGAAGGTTTCACCGGGGCGATCAGCGAGCGTGAGGCGCGCGGCGAGCGCATCGAGCAGAATTTCGTCGGCATCAACAAGGCCGACATTCTGGAAGCGGAAGTCAAGAGCGGCGTTGCGAGCATCACCATGCGGTTCGTGAGCCAGTTGATCACCGCGACGCGCGACAAGGCGGGGACGGTCGTCTCGGGCGATCCGACGCGCATCACGGACGTGACCGACATCTGGACATTCAGCCGCGATGTTTCGACGGCACGGGCGCGGTCCAATCCGAACTGGCGGCTCATCGCCACGCAAGACGCGCACTGAGACGGGGACGGGGCGCGCGAGGTCATGCGGAGCTCGGATGTCTCCTTCGCGCCGGTGCCGTTTGGCGATCTCTCGCATTGGGTAGATGACGATCACGCGGCGGCATTCGCCGCGTTTCTCGTTTCCTCGCGGCGCCTGCTCGAGCGCGCACGCGATGGGCTTAAGCCGGACAGCCCCGAAACGCTGTTGCAGGTGGCGCGGATTGCCGTCGACGGGGCGGGGCATATTCAATCGGCGGCCGAGGCACGGACGTTCTTTGAGACGTATTTCGTGCCGCACCGGGTGGTGCATAGCGCGGCGCAGGGCTTACTGACTGGATATTATGAGCCGGTGATTCCGGGGTCGCGCACGCCGACCGAGCGGTTCACCGTTCCGGTGCTGCGGCGGCCGGCTGATCTCGTCAATCTGGTGGCGGATTCCGAGCGTGGCGCAAAGGCCGACGCGCTGACCCACGCGCGGCGGACAGCGACGGGGACTGAGCCCTATGCCACGCGCGAAGACATCGAAGAAGGGGCGCTGGCGGGGCAGGGACTGGAACTCGTGTGGCTGGAAGATCCGGTCGATGCGTTCTTCCTGCACGTTCAGGGCTCGGGCATTATCGCGTTCGACGACGGCAGTCAGGCGCGGATTACGTATCACGGAAAAAACGGGCACCCCTACACGTCGGTCGGACGCTATCTCATCGATCAAGGTCTCTTTCCGGCGGATCAGATGTCGCTCGATGCGCTGAAGGACTGGTTGAAGGCGGACCGTGCTCGCGGCATCGCGGCGATGCGACAGAACCGGTCGTATGTGTTTTTTCGCGAGTTGACGGGAGAGGCGGCCCGGTCGGCATTGGGCGCGATGGAAATTCCGCTTTCGGACGATCGCAGTCTGGCGGTGGATACGGGGTTCCATGCGCTCGGCACGCCGGTTTACGTGATGTCGCCGGCGCTGACGCACGCGGATCGCCACGACGGCTTTTACCGGCTGATGGTGGCGCAGGACGTTGGCTCGGCCATCCGCGGGCCGGAGCGGGGCGACATCTATTTCGGTACCGGCGATCTGGCCGGGTCGAGGGCGGGCGCTACAAAGCATCCGGGCAATTTTTTGGTGCTTTTGCCCAAGGCCGTGCCGTGACCAAGAAACCCGGTCGCGGGGGCGGCAAGAAGACTGTTCTCACCGATGAAGACCACGAGATCTGGGAGCACACGGCGCGCTCGCTGTCGCCTTTGAAAAACACAAAGGGGTATGTGCTCGAGGCGCTGGAAGGCGAGGACGCGTTCGCCCAACTGTTCGCGCCGAAGACGAAGGCGAAGCAGCACGGCAAGATCGACACACCGGTGGTCGCGCAACCGCCCGTGGCGAAGAAGAAGGCCGCACCGGAGCTGAACCCTTTCGACCGCAAGAATGTCCGGAAGCTGAAACGCGGCAAGATCGAAATCGAGGCGCGGATCGATCTGCACGGCATGCGGCAGGCGGAGGCGCATGCGGCGTTGATCCGCTTCATTCACGGGTCGGCGGCGATGGGCCGGCGGTGGGTGCTTGTCATTACGGGAAAGGGATTGCCGTCACGGTCGCGTGCCGGCGACGATGAGCGGCCGTTCGGGGAGGTGCCGCGCGGGGTGTTGAAGCGGAACGTGCCGATGTGGTTGGCCGAACCGGAGGTGCGCGGGCTGATTGTCAGCTTCACGGAAGCCGCCGTGGAGCACGGGGGGTCCGGCGCGCTTTATGTGCATTTGAGGCGGGGGTAAGTGGGTTGGCGGCGATTTGATCGCCGCCATTGACATAGAGGGTTCGGCAACTTCAACAGGCGATCACTTACACTGCTTGCCGAGTTCCGTGAGCGCCTGGGTGAGGCCGCTGAGGGTATAGGTGTCGGTGGTTTCGGTGCCGCGAGCGCTGGTGGCGGTGACGTCAGCCTTGGAGCCTTTCTTCAAGGCTTCGACGAGTTTCAGTTCCTGGGTCGCGTCGGCGACGAAGGCGCGTTCGTCTTTGGGGAACAGGCTGAATGTGTCGGTTCCGATGGCGACGGTGACGGTCGAGTCGGGCTTCACGGGATAACCGAGTTTCACGCTGACTTCCGAGCGAATGCCGTCCTTCGGCCAGGCGGAGACGTAGAGCAGCGCGGGGCCGCGATTGGCGGTGGGCGGTTTTTTCTCCGACGGCGTCGCGGCCACGAAGCAGAGCTTGGACTCGCCCGTTGCATTCTCATAGAGGCTCCAAGTGCCGAAGGTGCCTTCGACCGTCGTTGCCTGCGCATTGGCCGAGGGCGGAGTGAGGGCTGCCAGTGCCAAGGCGGCAAGTGGAGCGAGATTGAAATTTTTGCGCATGGTCTCTTGCCCGGTTCTCAGTTGCGTTAGTCGGGCGCGCTGAACCAGCTGCTGCCCCTCACCCTAACCCTCTCTCCGTAAAGGACGGGGAGAGGGGATTTTCGTGCCGGTGCGCGACGCACATTGATTTGCGCACTCTAGCCGTCTCTGAGCGAGCGGGAGAGACCACTTCGTCAGAGTTTGCGGCTTTTCCCCAGCGGTGCGTGGCTGACCGGGGCCAGCGGCGCGGCGGGGCCGCCCTCGTGAATCGGACGGTCGGCGAAGCGTGCGAGCGATTTGACGCGATCGTACATGACGATGGCGCCGGCCATTGCCACGTTGACGCAAAACGATGTCGGGATCTTGACGACATAGTCGCAGCGGGCGAGCAGCGGTTCGGACAGGGAGCCGCGCTCCGGACCCAGAATATAGGCGGCGCGCAGCGGGTGGCGAAAGCTCGGCAAATCGATCGCGCCGTCGACGAGTTCGATGCCGACCAGCTTGACGCCTTGTGGGAAGGCCATGTCTTCCAACCCATGCCAATTGTAGTGCGGAAGGTGAAGCTGACTGCGGGAGGTATCGGCGTAGGCCTCGTGGGACGAGTATTTCGCGCCGATGGTGAACGTGAAACTGGCACCGAAGGCATGGGCCGAGCGCATGAGGTTGCCGAGGTTCAACGATTTCGACATGCGCTCCGCGCCGACGGCAAAGTAGCCGCGCGCTCTCGGCGGCCAGGATGGCGGCGGGGGCGGATAGGATTGAGAGGGTGGCTGGTCTTGAGACATGGCGCACGCGGCTTCATCGTTGCAGGGTTCGTCAGATGGCGTAGCGGCTGCGGGGGACTTGCGCGCGGCGGCGAAACGTTCCACCTCATGGCATTGAGCGCTGGATTTTGTGTCCGGCGCTCGCGCCGGGCCGCCTTGCGGCCTGGTCGAGCGTTCCGCCCGGCGAACAAAAGCGCCTCGGACATAGCATTTCCAGGAGATTTCGTATGCGGGCGGTGCTGTGCAAGCGGCTCGATGGGCCGGAAGCACTCGTGGTCGAGGACGTGCCGGTTTCCGAACCAGGGCCGGGCGAGATCGCCGTGACGGTGCGGGCCGCGGCACTCAATTTCTTCGACACCCTCATTACGCGCGGGACGTATCAGCAAAAACCGGACTTGCCGTTTTCGCCCTCGGGCGAGGTTGCGGGCGTCGTGGCGCGCGTGGGTTCCGGTGTGACCGGGTTCAACCCCGGCGATCGCGTGGCTGCCTACATAGGCTGGGGCGGTGCGCGTGAGGAAGTGATCGTCAATGCCGATGCCGCCGTTGCGATTCCGCCCGGCGTGCCCGATGAGATTGCTGCCGGAGTCTCGATTACCTACGGGACGGCAATTCACGGCTTGAAGGATCGCGGGCAAGTCCAGCCCGGCGAATGGGTGGCGGTCACCGGGGCGGCCGGTGGAGCCGGACTGGCAGCCGTCGAGATCGCAAAGCTGCTCGGTGCGCGGGTCATCGCGGTGGCCTCGTCGGAGGAAAAGCTGGCGATTTGCCGGGATCACGGGGCGGACGCGACCATCGATTCCGGACGGGAAGACTTGAAGGCGGCGTTGCGCGCGCGGACCGGAGGGGCCGGAGTTGATGTGATCTATGACTGCGTCGGGGGCGAGGTTGCGGAACCGGCGATCAGGGCTCTCAAGTGGAACGGGCGGTTTCTGGTGGTCGGCTTTGCATCCGGCGACATCCCCAAGCTGCCACTCAATCTTCTGCTTGTGAAAGGCGCGTCGGCGGTGGGCGTGTTCTGGGGCGAGAGCGTCAAGCGTGATCCGGCGGGGCACCGGGCCAACATGGATTTCGTTCTGAGAGCCGTGGCGGATGGCCGGTTGAAGCCGCGAACCCATGCGGTTTTCCCGCTGGAACGCATCGTGGAGGCGATCGGCGTGCTGGAGCGGCGGGAGGCGACGGGCAAGGTCGTTTTGCGGGTGTCCGGCTAGCTGCGTTCCGGTTTGGCACGGGCGTTGATCCGGTATTTACCGTAATGCATTGTTTTACATAGATTTTTCTCTATGCCGTTCAGGCAAAATTACCCATCGCAAGGGATGATCCCGGCAGCAGAGCATGCGGGTTGGGGTCGTTCCGTGGGGATTGTCTGGCAAGCGATGAATTCGCTGTGGTGGCGGGTGGCGACAAGCTTCCTGGCCGGCAGCTTTCTGTGTCCGCCGGCGAATGCGCAGTCATTCTTCGAGACGCTGTTCGGGTTTGGCGCCCAGAAGCCCAAGGCCGAACGGGCCGCGCCGAAAACCGGCGTGCGGATGGGCACCAAGGCGCAGCCGTATTCGGTTTGGAGGGCGGAGCGGTTTCAAAGTACCGCGCCGGATGGGGATGGGTACCGGCGCGATCCGGCGTATGGCGGCAGCTATAAAACGGTCTGCGTGCGCACATGCGACGGTTACTATTGGCCGGTGAGCCGCTCCGTGACGAGCGAGCGGTTCGCAACGGATGCACAGCGCTGTGACGCGACGTGCGCCGGCGAAGCCAAGCTCTACACGCAGCACAAAGACAGCGATGATCCAAAGTCACTGGTTGCGCTCGACGGAACGCCATACACCGCGCTCAAGACCGCGTTTCTCTATCGCAAGACCTTGATCAGCGGCTGCGGTTGCAAGCCGGCGCCGTGGTCGGTCGTGGAGACGTACCGGCACCGTGAGTACAAGATCGCCGACGACGCAAAGAAGCTGCAACTGGCGATGACGCGCGAACGCGAGAAAGCCGAAGCGCTGCGGCGGGACAAGATCGCGCAGATCATCGCGGCGACGCGCGAGGCCGTGCGCATGGACGAGGCCGAAGAGACCACGTTCGGTGATTCCGTGGCAGCTATCGAGATTGCAACCGATCCGGCCGTGAGCGTGACGGGGTATGTTCATCTGCACGTTTTGCCCGATATGGTCGTGGATACGGAGCTGGCAGAGAGCGATTCGGCGGATCCCAAAACGGACGTGGCTGATTTGGAGGCCGCCTTCGCGGAGATTGCGGCGGCAGAGCCGGGCCGGACGGTGACGAAACCGCGCAAGGTGCGCACCAAGACGCGAAAGCAAAAGCCCGCGCAGAGCGTACAAACCGTGTCGCTGTTCAGCGGATTGTCGATTTTCAGTTGGCCAGGCGAAGCGCAAAAGAAGCCGCGCTAGCGATATCCGGTCAGTCGCCAAGGCTGGAGTGGACGTAGGTGGAGCCGCGGAGAGGAAAGGTTTCCTCGACGACATACGGACCACCGCCTGTCTTGGGCTTCGATGAAAACAGGACGAACTCTTCGACGAGGAAGGCGCGCGAGCGGTAGAGCGCTTGCGCTTGCAGAAAGCGCGTTAAATCAGGGATCGAGACGTGGCGCAGGCGTGCCAGCGTGATGTGGGGCTTGAAGGCGCGCGCTTCAGGTTGCAGTCCGGTTGAGCGGGCGGCGCGCTCGTGGGCGCGGGCCAAGGCTTCAAGCTGTGGCGATTGTCTGAGCCCCGCATAGAGAATTTTGGGATCGTTGCCGCCGAGAACGTGCACGCCCTCGATGGCAAGCTCGAAGACGTCGAGATCGATGCGCGAAAGTTCTTCGGCAAATTCGTTCGCAAGCCGGTTGTCGATATCACCGGCGAAGCGCAACGTGATGTGAAGGTTGTCCTCCTCGATCCAGGAAGCACCGGGTATTGGGACTTCCAAGCTGGACAGATCGCCTTTGATGTCGCCGGGGAGTTCAAGTCCGCTGAAGAGCCGGGGCATGGTGGGGCCTCCTCAGGCCGCGTGCGGCGATCATCAGGATTTGGATTGGATTTGTGCGCGGCGGCTTTCGACCTGCCGCAGCAGTTCCTCTACCTTGGGTAGGATGTTTTCGACGATCCTTGCGACACCCTTGCCGTTGGGATGGAGGCCATCGTCGAGGTTTAGCGTTTTGTCGAGCGCGACGCCTTCAAGAAAAAAGGGGTAGAGGATGAGGCCGTGCTTATCGGCCAATTCCCGGTACATACTGTCGAAGTCGCGCGCGTAGTCTTCGCCCCAGTTTTTCGGGGCGATCATACCGGTGAGCAGGATCGCAATGTTGCGATCCTTGAGCTTCGTGATGATGGTGTCGAGATTGGCTTTGGCCTCGGCCGGCGATTGGCCGCGCAGGGCATCGTTGGCACCGAGTTCCAGGATGACCGCTTCGGTGCCTTGCGGTACGGCCCAATCGAACCGTTCGAGACCAGCGGCGGTGGTGTCGCCTGAAACACCGGCGTTGGTTACGTCGACGGTGTAGCCTTTCGCGGACAGAGCTTTGGCGAGTTGAACGGGAAACGATTCACCTGGCTTCAACAGGTAGCCGGCCGTTAGGCTGTCGCCGAATGCAACGAGTTTCACAGGGGGATTGGCCTCCGCCTTCGGGAGCGCGAGCAAAAACGAGGCATTGAATACCGCGGCCACGAGCCCCAAATGCAGGGCGCGGGGTATTCGCCAGAGGCTGTTCTCGCCGATCATTTTTCCGCCTAACGACTCGTCCATGGGGTCTCAGTCACGTATAGCCCTCATGGGCGCAAAACAAGGCATCCCCACCTTACAACGCCGTCATCGAAGGATCGCGCGTGCCTGCTTCCCTCATCTCACTCAAAGACGTGCATCTGACGCTCGACAGCCGGGCTGGCCCCGTAGCCATTCTGAGTGGGGTCGATCTCGACATCGAGGCCGGGCAGTCGGTGGCGATTGTCGGACCGTCGGGGTCCGGCAAGACGTCGTTGTTGATGATCCTGGCAGGATTGGAACGCGCGACATCGGGTTCCGTTGTGGTGGCCGGGCACGATTTCCAGGACCTCGGTGAAGACGATCTGGCGCGGGTACGCGGCGAGGCGATCGGCATCGTATTCCAATCCTTTCATCTTGTGCCGACGATGACGGCGCTCGAGAACGTCGCGCTGCCGCTGGAGTTCTCGGGGCGCGACAATGCCGAAAGCATTGCACGGGCTCGGCTGGACGAGGTCGGCCTGGCGCATCGCCTCGACCATTACCCGGCGCAACTTTCGGGCGGTGAGCAGCAGCGCGTGGCACTCGCTCGGGCACTTTCGATTGAACCAAAACTCCTGTTGGCGGACGAGCCGACGGGAAATCTTGACGGCCGGACAGGACGGGGTGTGGTCGATCTTCTTTTCGGATTGAAGAAGAAGAACGAGGCGACGCTTGTTCTCGTCACACACGATGAACGGCTGGCTGCGGAATGCGATCGGGTCATTCGCATGGGCGATGGGCGCATCGTCGGCGACAAGCGGGCCAAGGCGGCATGACACTCGTGGCGCCATCAACGGTGCACCGCGCAGGTTTTGCACCGCTGCCGCTCGTGTTGCGGCTGGCGGGTCGTGAACTACGCGCAGGGCTTTCTGGATTTTACGTCTTCATCGCATGTGTCGCGCTCGGCGTGATGGTGATTACCGGTGTCGGCGCGTTGTCGGATGCACTGAAGTCGGGTTTTGAGAAGCAGGGCGCGCTGTTGCTCGGTGGCGATGTCACCGTGTCCCGGCCTCACACACGCGCAACGGAAACGGAGCGGCGTTGGCTCGAAGGCGTCGGCCGCGTCAGCGAGACCGCGACCATGCGGACAATGGGGCGGCGGATCGACGGCGAGGATCAGACGCTGATCGAATTGAAGGCGGTGGACAGTGCCTATCCACTGGTCGGCACGGTGACGCTCGAGGACGGCGGGACACTTGACGATGCGCTGACGCGCGGCGTCGTGGTTGATGCGATGCTGCTGGAGCGGCTCAATCTGAAGTCCGGCGACCGGGTTCGGGTGGGCGAAGCGGAATTCGCTATCGCGGCGTTGCTGAAATCGGAACCCGATGGGCTCGCCGACCGCGTGGCCTACGGACCGCGCGTCTTGCTCACGCACGATCAGATGCAGAAGACCGGGCTGGTTCAGCCAGGGGCGCTGATCCGCTGGAAATACGCGGCGACGCTCGGGGAGAGTGCCGAGCCGATCGAACCGAGGCTGGTCGCATTCCGCGAACGCGTGAAAAAAGAATTACCGGAGTCGGGGTTCACGGTGACCGACCGGCGGGATCCCTCGCCCCAGGTGACACGCACTTTGGAACGGCTGCGGCAGTTCCTCACGCTCCTCGGACTCACTGCGTTGGTGACGGGCGGCGTCGGTGTGGCCAATGCGGTGGCGACCTTCATCGACCGGCGTCGCAAGGTGATCGCGACCATGAAAAGCGTCGGTGCGACGGGCAGTACCGTGTTCGCAGTTTTCTTGGTGCAAGTGCTGGCGATGGCGCTGATCGGCGTCGCGGCAGGGCTTGGGCTCGGGCTTTTCATTCCGCCGATCCTGACGCAGCTTCTGGCGGGCTATCTGCCAGTGGCACCTGAGTTCGCGCTGTCCGCCCAGAGTGCAGGGCTGGCCGTGGCGTATGGTTTTCTGGTCGCGCTGCTGTTCGCCTTATGGCCGCTGGGTCACGCAGAACAGGTGCGCGCCAGTGTGCTTTTTCGCGACGAGGTCGATCCTAGTTCCGCGTGGCCGTCGCCGCGCATACTCACACTGATTGCGGCTTCGGCGCTGACGCTGATCGCCATCGCTGTTCTGTCGTCCGAGTCGCGCTTGATCGCTCTCTATTTCGTTGCCGGTCTCGCCGCGGTTCTTACGCTGTTCTGGGGGCTCGGTGGGCTCGTCACGCGGCTGGCCCGGAGAATGAAGCGGCCGCGGCGTCCCGAACTGGCACTGGCCATCGCCAACATTGGTGCGCCTGGCGGTCTGACGCGCTCCGTTATTCTGTCTCTCGGTGCGGGGCTATCGTTGCTCGTGGCGGTGGCGCTGACGGATGCGTCAATCGTCAACGAACTGGAGAGCCGGTTGCCGGCAAGTTCGCCGGCCTATTTCGTCATAGATATTCCAAAGAAGGACAGCGAACCGTTCCGGCAAACGGTTCTGAGGGAAGCACCAGGGGCCGAGATCGAAGACGCGCCGATGTTGCGGGGGCGCATGGTGTCACTGAAAGGTGTGCCGGTTGAAGAGATCAAGGCGCCACCGGAAGCGCAGTGGGTGCTGACGGGTGATCGCGGGCTGACCTATTCGGATCGCGTGCCGGCCGGGTCGAATGTCGTGGAGGGAACGTGGTGGCAGCCGGGCTACAGCGGCGAGCCGCTGGTGTCTTTTGAATCTGAGCTGGCCCGCAATCTCGATTTGAAGGTTGGAGACAGCATTACGGTCAACGTCCTCGGCCGGAACCTGACGGCGAAGATTGCAAACCTGCGCGAAGTGAAGTGGGAGAGCCTGGCGCTGAACTTCGTGATGGTGTTCTCGCCGAATGCGCTGGCCGGCGCGCCGCATAATCTGTTGGCCACGATCTCGCTGCCGGAGAGCGCGGGGACGGTCGAGGAAGTGCGGCTTTCGCGGGCACTCGGCAAGGCGTTTCCGGCCGTGACGGCGATCCGCGTGAAGGAAGCGATCGAAGCGTTCAATTCGGTCTTTGAGAAAGTAATGGCGGCCGTTCGCGTGGCGGGAAGCGTGACACTGTTGGCCGGTGCGCTGGTTCTCGCCGGTGCGATGGCGACGGCGCAGCGGCGGCGGATCCTGGAAGCGGTGATCCTCAAGGCGCTTGGGGCAACGCGGCGGCGAATCCTGGGGGCGCACGTGGCCGAATACCTGCTGCTCGCCACCGTATCGGCGCTGGCCGCGACGGTCCTCGGGTCGATCGTCGCTTTTGGCGTGGTGACGCAGTTGATGGATTTGCCGTTCGCCTTTTCGTGGACAGCGGTGGCCGGCGCGTTGCTCGTGGCGGCGGCGCTCGTGCTGGTCTTCGGGGCGGCAGGCACATGGCGCGTGTTAAGCGCGCGGCCTGTTCCTTACCTGCGCTCGCAATAGGGCGGGTTTAAGCGGGCATAAGTATTTGTGCGGACGCCGATTTGTGCGGAAATGTGCGCTAGAGGCGAGGGGCGGCCTTGAATTAGACCCGTGATTCTCCAATATCTTCGTCGCGGCTCAGAGTCGGTCGCGGGATGAATTAAAGGGTCTGCCAGATGGCACAGCTTCAAGATAGATACGCGCGGCCGGGTACGGTTGTCCGCTCGGGCGCCGAGGTCGACGAAGGCCTGCGCGCCTACATGCTGCGCGTCTATAACTACATGTCCGCCGGCGTCGCGCTGACGGGCGTCGTCGCGTTCTTTACCGCCCAGTTGGCGACCACCAACCCGGCGGTCGCGCAGGCGCTCTATGGTTCACCGCTGAAGTGGATCATCATGTTCGCGCCGCTCGCGTTCGTGTTCTACCTGTCGTTCCGGGTTTACAAAATGAGCCCGGCGGCGGCGCAGATCGCCTTCTGGCTGTTCGCAGCCGTGATGGGTGTATCGTTGTCGGCGATCTTCCTCGTGTTTACGGGGGCTTCGATCGCGCAGGTGTTCTTCGTGACGGCGGCGGCTTTCGCGGCGCTTAGCGTTTATGGCTACACGACGAAGAAGGACCTTTCGGGCTGGGGTTCGTTCCTGATCATGGGCGTGGTGGGCATCATCCTCGCTGCGATCTTGAACATTTTCCTGCAGTCGGGCGGTCTGGCGTTCGCCATCAGCGTGCTTGGCGTCCTGATCTTCGCCGGCCTCACGGCCTACGACACGCAGCGCCTGAAGGACGACTACTACACCGTCCAGGGCGATGCAGCCGCGATGCAGAAAAGCGCCATCATGGGTGCGCTCAGCCTCTACCTGAACTTCATCAACATGTTCACGTCGCTGCTCCAGTTGATGGGTGATCGTGAGTAGTAGGTTGATGATCTGAGACGAGAAAGCCCCGCAGCAATGCGGGGCTTTTTTATTTGCGCCCGGCGACTCCCCTTCGGGGAGCCGGCCGCCGGGCGCGGAGCGGGGTCGGAAGGCGCGGACGCGCCGGGAGCTGGCCGCCGGGCGAGGGGGTGGGCTAGCCGACGACGCGGATGGATTTGTCGAGAGCGGTAAGGACGCGGGCGAGGTCGTGGCCGCGTTTTAGGATCAGCCCGGTCGGCGTCACGACGCTGTAGGCGCCCTGCTTGCGCGCGAGCTTCAGGTTCTTCTCGATGCGGTAGAGGGGAAATTCGGTGGCGCGGCGGAAGACGCTGAAGACGGCCTTGTCGCGCGTGATATCGAGGGCGTAGTCGCGCCACTCGCCGGCGGCGACCTTGCGGCCGTAAACGGCCATGATGGCGGAGAGTTCGTGGCGGTTGAAGGTGGTGAGGGTGCCGGGTTCAGAGGCGCCCCCGGCATCGGAGCGCTGCCGGGAGCTTGTCGCTCGCGGCGTGAACTGTATGGGCTCAATTTCGCTCAAGGGCGCCTCCTGTTCACACAGCTGACATGATCGTTAAGGTCTTGGCCGTTGGCAAGGGGCTTCGACTTGCCAGGAAGACGGAAAGCTCAGTCATTCTTACGAAAATTTCAGGCGTTCATCCGCAAAGGGTCAAAATCGGACCCCACCCGCGCCGCATTGGGTGGGCAAAATCTGACCTGTTACTGAGGAGAACGGCTCACAAAAACAGCCGCCTTAAGCGCCCTAGCCCCCAGCTCGCTGGCGGTTGCGGGCCGGACCCCGCGGTAACTCTCCCAATGTGTCCCTACTCTGCACGAGGGCCGGCTTCCCCCAAGCCGGCCCTCGACGTTTTGGGGGCGCGCTCGCTATGGTGGTGGTTCATCCGCGACAATCCGAGGACACGTCCCTCCATGAAGAAGACCATCACGCCCGCGCGCGCCAAATCAGCCGCCAATCCATTCCAGATGGCCTGGCGGACGCCGCATGGGCTGCCGCCGTTCGCGAAGATCACGGCTGCGCACTATTGGCCGGCTTTCAAGGATGCGCTCAGCCAGCACAAGGCGGAGATCGCGGGCATAGGGGTGCGGGAGGCAAAGCCGACGTTTCAGAACACGATCGTGGCGCTGGAGAAGAGCGGCGAGGCGCTGAACAAGGTCGCGGACGTATTCTTCAATCTGTCCGGTTCGGACACGAACCCGGCGTTGCAGGAGATTGAGCGCAAGCTGGCGCCGGTGCTGGCGCATCACTCGAACACGATCCAGCTCGATCAGAAGCTGTTCCG
>ERZ1066138.392-NODE-392-length-14814-cov-8.565214_pt1 | contig 14814 bp, 14 predicted proteins | sample MGYA00382785_ERZ1066138 | MGnify/ENA primary metagenome ERZ1066138 (study PRJEB33369, sample SAMEA5778368) | biofilm metagenome | biome: Industrial cooling water; feature: Water cooling tower basin; material: Biofilm | place: United Arab Emirates | collected... | reverse complement strand
GGGATCAAGGCCACACAGCCAAGCCCGCCGCACGCAGCGGGTCACGCAATGGTAGTAACCATCGACACCGGCGGGGACCAGGCTGGAGCGGGCTTGCGTCATGGCGCCAGGATGCGCGCCGTGTCGCGCTGCGTCATCCCACGATGGCTGGTCTTGGCGTCGGGCTGCGGCGTCGGGATCTGTAGGAGAAATCCTACAGCTTGCGAACAAGCGGCTTGCTGGTGACCCGTGACTGCCTTAGGGTTGTGGGTGTCCACGATTGAAGATTTCGGGTGAACTACATCGCACCAATGCGCTGGCTGTTGTTCCTCTGGGGCACTGTCATGTGCGGCGTCATGGTCAACTACGCTCGCTACTGGTTCCCGGACCCGCACAACGTGCGCTTCAACGAGGCGCAAATGGGCTACCTGCTGGGGTTCGTGTATGGGCTGCCGTCTTGGCTGGGGCTCCCCGCCTTCGCCTACTGGCGCCGCAAGGTCGCATCAATTTGGGAGCAGTCCGTCATTCTCGCTCCCGCGGTTCTCGCGCTGGTGCTGTTTGCCGTAGGCTCGCTCTTGCGGGCCGTCTGACATCTAACTGGGTTGCAGTGGCCGCCGGGGACATCGTACGTTTCAACCCACCCCCGCGTCCCGGCGCCGCTGAACACGGCATTGGACCCTCAGATAAATGCTGCTAAATCCCGAAATACAGAAGCACTTCGCAGAGCTTGGCGCGCACTCAGATGTTGCGTCAGAGTTGTACCTGGCCGTTAAGCGGCTCGGTGAGTACGAGCTTCGCGGAGGCGGCCCGAACTATGCCGCGGTGTACTGCGTAACGAAGAACATCGTTTTCTGCGCCGCTTCGGGCATGGGGTCTACACTTTGGCGCCTGCGGCCGGAAGACGTCGAAGTCGCGGTTGCTACCGGCGCACGGCGGACCGATCTTGGCCCAGAGTGGGTCGAGGTCATGCTGTTCCAGGCGAACTGGCCGAACCCAGACCTAGCACACTGGGCGCTTCGGGCATACGACTATGCACGCACAGGTAAGTAGTGATGCAGTCGGGCCCAACCATTCGCTGCAGGCGCGACGGCCCTGACGGGTCGCGGCCTGAGCTCAAACGTTGTTCGTCAGAGGCGCAGCCATGATTCCCGAACTGAGCGGATTGGAGTTTGACTGGTTTGCCGTTGATGGCAACGGAAACCTTGCACTTTTCGCCACGAGTGGAGAGGGCTTTGTGCCCGGCGGTGTTGCGGAGCACCACAAGGATTACTCGGGCCTGTCGGACACATTACCCGCTCCACGCAGCGGGACGTCAGACGTATGGAATGATTACGCGGGTCTTGGCTTGTTTGTATTCGACTGGTCGCTTCCTGGTGGCCCCTACGAAAAGAGGGCATGTCCCGTCGGCGCCGCCAGCCGGGCCCTTGAGCAGAGAATCCTCGCCTTGCCGCAACTGCCACGCTTCAGCGGCTCATTTTCGGACGTTGATAAGGTGTCGCACTGGCAATGACCTACAACCATTCCGTCAACGGGACGCCAAAGTGCTGCGCATTTTTTCCCTCCGCTGCGCTCCGGCGCCCGTTACGTCCGTCGTTAGGCCGCACAGGCAAGCATCGGTGCATGTCCATCGCCTAGTGGGGAGTCACATGGACACACGTCCTCTGCCCTGCGTCGTGCTCTTCGTCTCCGAGGTGGATCGAGTCGCGTCGTTCTACAGGGCCGTGGGCTCCATGAAGCAGGTCGCCGGCGACGCGGACCACGCCGTGCTTGAAATGGAAGGCTTCCAACTCGTCGTTCATAAGCTGAGGGGCGAGCCTGAGCCGATCCACGACTCGCAAGGCAGAGTGCACGTGCGAGAAGACTCGTACTCAAAGTTGTGCCTGCCAGTCTTGAGCATCGACGCAGCGCGTACCCACGCGGCTTCGTTCGGGGGCTTCATCAAGCCGGCTCAGGACGAGTGGCAAGCGCGAGGCTTCCGCGCCTGTGACGGGAACGACCCTGAGGGCAATGTCATTCAAGTGCGCGAGAGTGCGGCCTAACCACTCGATCAACCCCCGACCCGCTACGGCACTAAGCGCCGTACCCAATCCGCATAAGCGACTTCGCTGTGAACAGGGCGTAGTGACGCAAGCGCACTGCTATGCGCAACCGTCCAGCAACTTTGGAGACTCGTTCATTCGCGAACGTTTGGGTTTGCCGATAGAAGAGGGCAAGCCCTAGAGAGTGCGGCTGTGTGAGCCGTTGCTGGTGGGGACTAACGGGGGTAGGATGCGTGTCGTCTAGTTGTAGTTGGGCTCCGTTATGAGCACCTACTGGGAAGAGCTAGCCGAGCGGTACGAAGATTTGACTGCGCCGCATCCCAAGGCGTTGTATGGTGCTGAATTGCACTTTCGTAACGAGTCGCTAACACGGTTGATTGGCCATGCGGCAATCCGAGTGCAAATCGTGTGTTTATTGAGCCGTGCGTGCGTGCCTTGGGCCAGGCGGAAGTTTCTGAACGCGTTGCCGCGCTAGTTAGGCGAGGCGTTGGAGAACCAAGTGGAATTGAGAAGGTAATGTATTGGGTCAATCGTGCCGGGGCCTAACTATGCGTTCAAGCCGACCGCGGAACAGGCTCTTCGCACTAGCCGAGACTCGCCGCGCGGCTGCGGTTTGTCATGGCGTTAAGGGTCAGATGCAGCATGCTCGCTCTTGATAGCCCAGTCTGGTCAGAACTGCAGCACGCGTACGGCCCGGCCTCGGATATTCCGGCCTTGCTCAGCCAACTGTCTAACTTCCCCGATGAGTCCGAACATCTGGCGGAGCCGTGGTTTGGCCTTTGGAGCGCCTTGTGCCACCAAGGCGACGTGTACTCGGCATCGTTCGCTGCCGTGCCCCACATCGTCGCGGCGCTAGCGACCAATCCGGCAAGAGCCACCATGAGCTTCTTTCTGTTGCCTGCTAGCATTGAGGTCGCTCGCCATGAGCGCGCCGCGCCGCTTCCGGCAAGCATTGAGTCGGCCTATCTGGCCGCGCTAGCAAAGTTGCCCGCACTTGCAGCTTCCGCCTCGCGGCCACAATGGGCGCCAGAGGTCTGCACATCCGCACTTGCTGCGGTGGCGGCCGCCACTGGCAACCACCTGCTGGCTCAGCTCATCATTAACGTTGAGGCGTCGGAGATCCCAGAGGCTTTAGAGTGGCTCGAAAACCGCTGAACCCTACTATTTGTTCAACCCGACGCCGCTTCGCGGCGCGGCTAAACTCAAGCGCTTGGCGTTGCGATTGGCTGCCCGCACGAGGCATCACATCATGAAGTCCTACTTCCTTGATCACGTGACAAGCATTAAGGCTGCAGAAGAAGCGTTGACCAGCGAGCTTCCAGGTCAGTCTGACCCATGGCTGATTCTCGACTCAACAGCAGATGCAATTGCATACTTATATGTCGGCACTGCACAAGAGGACGGCCCAAACCCGCACATTCAAGCAGACATTAGTGGCCGTCATTACAACGAAGATAAATTGGTCATTGAAGTACTTCAAAGACTTCAATCTCGTGTTGGGGGCACCATCAGCAGTGATGCCTAACCGAAGAGACCAGGACACGCAAAGTCTGCGACAGCTGAGATAGCCGTCCAGGGGACCATGCATCAGACCGGCTCAGGCTTTGAGCTCGTTTAGAGCCAACGCCCCCGGGCGCCAGCGGCGCCAAGAGTTCCGGTCGTCGCCGCTCAGCTTTGCAGCGAGCGGGCGATGTTGATGCCGCATAGCCAGCGCTGGTCCATCGCAGCGGCTTTGGCGGTGAGGGCTTCTACTCTGCCGATGGCGCGCCAGAAGCCTGCTTTCGACTTGACCACCTTGACGTGGTCGATCGAGCGCTCGGGGTCGATGCCCAGCTCTGCGAGCACCACTGGTGGCGGTCCGCTGATGCGGCCGCGCTTGCCGGGGTGCCATTCGCGGCCGGCTAGGTCGACCAGCTCGATGGACTCGCACGATGTGATCGCAGCGACCAGGCTTCCGCTCACGAGGACGGCCTCCAGTGGCGCTTTGGATCAGCGGAAGGCCAATGCGCAGTGATCCATCCGCCAGCCGTAAACATGCCCGCCTGCTCAGCGTTCATCAATTCGCAGCACCCCGTAGGGGTTGTAGAGAAACGCGTCGACCGGATAACGGGTGCAGGGCGAGTGGGGCAGTCCCTGGGTGTCACCGGCCAGCACCGACCGGCCTACGGTGTCGATGAGGGCGGTGGCCGCAAGCAGGTCGCGGGGTCCGAGATAGTCGATGTCGGGAAAGCCCAGTGAGTGCATGCCAGCGGTATAGAGCACGCCCTCATCGTCCAGTGGTCTGCGCACGAAGGCCCGATACAGCGTATGCGCCCGCTCGGCGTCGTCAGCGTTGCGCAGTCGCTCGGCATAGCTGCGCCAGTGCTTCGCCCCGTGCGCCACTCCGCCGGTCTCGCACTTGCAGGCCAGTGCGCCGGCGGCGAAAAGCGCATCGATCAGCTCAACAGCAGCGGCCGCAGTCGCCATCGAGTTGATCGGCCGCAGATCCTCAGAGAGCACATAGACCAGGCTCTGGTGTGCTCCGATGGCACGCAGGTCACTGTCGGTGTAGGTGTTCGGCACCCGATTCCATGACACCCCGAACGATTCCGGCATGCGAGAGTCAAAACCCTCCGCGGAGTACTCGTGGTCCATATGGAAGCCACGCCCGAAAGCCTCGACACAGCGCGCCGCGCTTGGCAACCATCCCGCTGGCCCGAGCACACAGAGGATGAGGCGCACGCGCGGCACCACCTCCGATGTGCTCGGCTTGGCCATTGCTGCAGAAATGAGCCCTGCGCCCAGCAACCCGGTGAATCGCCGCCGCTTCATGCCAGAACTCCATAGGCCACGCTCGCTTGGGAGAGAACGACACCGGATGAGGACTCGCACGCGTACGGACGCAACCCACGCCGGAGATGAGCTCTCTGTGTGCGGTCAGATGGCGTAGCGCGTATTGCTGGTCGGTGACTCACGGCCGGGGAGGCCGGGCCAACGACCAGCACAACGACCAGGACACGCAAAGTCTGCGACACCTGAGATGGCCGTCCAAATGTCGATTCATCGGAGCGGCTCAGGCTTGGAGGTCTTTTGCAGCCAACGCCCCCAGGCGCTTTCGATTCGCGACTCGCACAAGCGGCTTGCTGCCGACTCGTGACTGCCTTAGGGTTGTGGGTGTCCACGATTGTCTCGCCGCGGCCTTACATGGCGCCTGACTTTTTGGAGATCGCATGGTTAGAAAGCTCATGCTTTTATCATTGATGGTTGTGTCTCTTGAAGCTGTGGCGTGCTCAATCGGAGGCGCGGACCTTTTTACTCCTACCTTGGAGCGATGGGACCAGCATCCGGGCCCCAAGCAAGAGGACAGCAAATCCGAAGGAGACTATTGGGAGAAAGTGCCAGCGCCTATAGTAAGCGTTGCCAAGATCACTCGAGGCTCTGCATCGCCTGGCAGTTCCTGTTCTGACGCCGGAGTAATTAGCCTTGAGATTTCTCTGCCGGAGTCATCAACGTATACGATTGATGAGTTTGCCCTATATTTCCGAGTTGTGAGCGGGAAGCTACCCGATGAAATATTTCCGGATGTACCTCTGGTCGGTCCTATTAAGGACGACAAAATGACACTCTTATTGGCGTGGCTAGATGGTGACCCGAAGTATCAGTTTCCGCTGGATCTGGAGATTGAGGCGTTTTTAGTTACAAACAGCTTAAACATAGGCCCATCTACAAGATTCAAAGTCCAGTCTGGGACAGGCAATGCAATTTCTGGCCGGTGATGGCTTTCACCCGGAGTGCATTTCTGCCGGATCCGCATTGAGTCGAGAGTTCCTCGAACACTTGGTAGACCAAGGGATCTTGAAGGGCTATACAAGGACTTCGAGACCGGAATAGCCTTTGCAAAAACCCAGGACACGCAACGAAGATCATCTGGCCTTCCATCAGTGAGGCCTGCTGGTCGATCGACGTTGACCGGGCCGACGGCGGCTCAGTTGGCCGCAGATCATCCGGAGTTGACGCTGCTTCTTGACGCTCCGGTCCGCCGACCGCCGCCTGAGCAGCCGCCAGCGCCGCGATCCGCTACACGATGCTGGTGCGGCGCGAGCCTTCCAGCGAGTCGGTCATTCCTGCTCGAATCGGATTGAGATTAGAGTCAGGTAAGCTTCTACTGCAGGAGGTGACCAGATGAACCTGACCTTCGAAGTTGAACGTGAGACAGACGGGCGCTGGATCGCGGAAGTGCTTCAATTGCCTGGAGTTCTTGCCTACGGAGCGTCCTCAACTGAGGCCGTGGCTCGTGCAGAAGCGCTTGCCTTGCGGGTTGTTGCCGAGCGGATTGAGCACGGCGAAGCTCTCCCCATACCACTGGTTGTTGAATTGCCTTCTGCGGCATGAGCACGTGGCCGTTGATAAAGGCCAAGGTCCTCCTTCTGGCGCTATTGAAGAAGGGCTGGATTGAGAAGCGCAGATCAGGATCACATCGAACGCTGTCTCGGCCAGGCTTTCCGGACTATACGTTCCCGTTTCATGACGGAGACGAGATTGGACCAAAGATGGTGGCACGCGTCGCCAAGCACACCGGGTTGGAGCCTTCTGACCTGTGATCGTGGTCCATATTGAAGAGACCTGAGGCCTGGCTCCGGACAGGAATAGGCCGCGCGCAGCCACGGCATATTCCAGCTTGAACAAGCCCGTCCTGCACGCCGACAGGAGACTTTTCTCGCGAGGGAATGCCCTTTCCAGGCTCAGGATGCGCAGGCGTTGATCGGCCTGTGGCGATTTTGGGGGCCTGTCGACTCGCGCCGTGCTGTTTCGACCGCTGCGAGGCTCGGCAAGAAAGCGCCGATGAAGCTCGCCGCTTGATCCGACCTACCCAGCGCTGAGAGTAAACGATGTCGGATCCGGTCTTGCGTCTTTAATCCGACCTACCGAGCGCTGGAAGCAAGCGATGTCGGATCCGGACTTGCGTCCTTGATCCGACCTACCCAGCGCTGAAGTCCCCAGCCACTCACCACTCACCACTCACCACTCACCACTCACCACTCACCACCCACCCCCTCAACGCCCCAGCGCCGCACGCAGCTCGGCAAGCCCAGGTGCGTCGGGGGCGAGGGATTCGCCGGCGCTCAGGTCTTCCTGGGCGCTGTCGGGTCGGTTGGCGGCGATGGCCTTGAGGCCGCGGGCGCCGTAGGCATTGGCGATGCGCAGGGCCAGATCGGGCAGGCTGGGATCGTTGCGGGCGACACTGCGGATGCCTTCGAAGGCGCCGTGGGCGCGCTCCAGGCGATTGTTTGCCAGGGCTTCTTCGGCACGAGCCTTCAGGGCCTGGCTCAGGGCGGTCATGCCCTCACGTGCCTGCGGGTTGCGCGGGTCGATGGCCATCGCGGCGCGGAACTTGTCGTAGGCCGAATCGCCGGGCGGTTCGAAGAGCTCGCCGCGCTCGATGGCCGCCTGACCCTCGGCGATCAGCTGCGCGTAGCGCGCCAGCAGTTCGGCGGAAGGTTGCCGCTCGGCCTCCTCGGCCTCTTCCAGACGGATCTTCAACTCGGCGAGTTGCTCACCCGAGGCGGCCAGCCCCTGCGCCTTGCGGATCAGCACGCGCGTGCGTTCCAGTTCATTGGACTCCAGCGCCGCGCGCGCCTGCACCAACAGCGCGGCCGCGACGCGATCCAGACCCTGGCGCGCGCCGCGATGGCCGGGGACCAGCTTCAAGGCAGCCTGGAAACGCTCCGCGGCATTGGTGCCCTTGGGCTCGGTGTACATCGCCCGCGCCAGCAGTTCCTGGCCTTCCGCCACCAGCTTGTCAGCCTGCTGCTGGGTCCGTTCGGTGGACTGCGCGGCGGCGATCTCGCTTTCCAGCGCAGCGGCCGCAGCGCTGGCACGGGGCTGCGCGCGCAGGGCGTCGAGCGCGGGCAGCGCCGCCTGCGAATCGCCCGCCTTCAGCGCAGCTCGCGCTTCGGCCAGCACCGCGTCGACGGCGCGCTCGAAGCCGGCAATGGCATCGGCGGAATCCGGCGCCAGCTCCAGCACGCGCGCATACGCGGCCAATGCGCCGCCAGCGCCCAGCCAGCGCCCTTGCGCGGCAGCGGCCTCAGCCTCGGCGAGGCCCGGCGGCGGGGTCGGTGGATTCACGGGCGGCGGCTCGGGTGCCACTGGCGGCGCCGGCTCCGGCTGCACGGGCGGCGGTCTTTGCTCCAGCAAGGCCAGCAGCTGCCTTGCGCGTTCGCCCTGCCCGGGCACGGCACCGATGCGCTCGGCGATGTCGCGCGTGCGCTGCGGCTGCACTTGTGCGGCGAGTCGCGCTTCCTCTTCGAGACTCTGCAGGCTGGCATCGAGCCCCTCGCGGGCACGCTGGTTGTCGCGATCCAGCGCCAGCACGGCGGCGTACAAGGACAGCGCATCGCGACCGGGCTCACCGATCAGGCGGCCTTCCTCGCGGGCGGTGTCGGCCGCCTGCAGCTCCGCCGCGTAATCGGGTGACGAGCGATCGAGCAGGCCCTGCAGGCGCTCGCGCTGCCAATAGCCCAGGCCGCCGAGAGCGACCAGCAGCAGCACGAGGATGATCCAGCCGGGCGTGCGCTGGCGCCGCGGGGCGACAGCGGGTCGCACGCCGGTGCGCGCCGGGATTTCGATGAAGTCGCCCATGTCGTCGATGCGGCCCAGCTGCGGCTCGGTGCGCACCTGGGTCGGACTCTCGTAGGAAGGCACCCGCTCCTTGCGCTCGGCGCGCATCGGCGCCACCGGCTGCGTGTTGGCACTGGAACGATCGGCCGCCGGCAAGGCGCCCGATTGCAGGCTGGCTTCGACGGCGGCCAGCGCCAGCTCGATCTCGGCGCCAGTCTGGTAACGATCCTGCGGCTCCTTCGCCATCATCCGGTCGAGGATGGGCTGCAGCACGCGGTACTCGGCGGGCAGGCGCGGCAGCGGCGCGGTCATGTGCATGATGCCGATCGCCAGGGAATCGCTGGCGTTGTACGGCACATTGCCGGTGAGCAGCTGGTAGAACACCACGCCCAGGCTATAGAGGTCAGCACGCCCGTCGATGGCGCGACCGCGCAGCTGTTCCGGGCTCATGTAGTGCGGCGTGCCCACCACCGAGCCGGTCTTGGTCATGTGGGTGGCGGAATCGAAGGCGCGCGCGATGCCGAAATCGCTGAGCACCGCCGAGCCATCTTCGCGCAACAGGATGTTGTCGGGCTTCACATCGCGATGGATGAAGCCTTTCTCGTGCGCGTAGTTCAGTGCCCCGGCGATCTCGCGCACCGCGCGCAAGGCCGCCTTCAGCGACAGCGGCGGACTGCCGCGGCGCATGATGGAACCGCCGGAGACGAACTCCATCGCGCAGTAGTGGATGCCGTCGTGCACTGCCACGTCATAGATGCTGACCACGCTGCGGTGATGCAGCTTGGCGGCGATGCGCGCCTCGCGCAGGAAGCGATCACCGAAGCTGGGATCGGCGGACAGCTGCGGCGCCATCACCTTGAGCGCCACCTCGCGGTCGACCGACTCCTGCAGCGCCAGATACACCGACGCCATGCCGCCGCGCCCCAGCATGCGCTGGATGCGGTAACCAGGAATCTGCGGAAAACGCTCGGGGCCTTGAGTGCTCATCGGCGGCGATGATGACATGAATCCATGCAGCGTCTGGCGCGCCGCGAGGCCTCACTCAGGGAAGCGCTGGGCAAGTCAGAAGTTCCGCCGGCCTGAGCGCAGCGACCCGCCAATCAAGCACGCAAGTGAATGATTGCGCGAAGCTTTCAGCTGACCACCCGGTTGCGGCCCTCGTTCTTGGCCTGGCGCAGCTTGTCCTCGGCCATCAGCAGCAAGGCATCGCGCTCCTTGATCGAGGGGTTCCACACCACCACGCCGGCGCTGACCGTGGCCTTGCGCGTCTGCCCCTGCACGAAGAACTCGACGTGGCCGATGGCCGAGCGCACGGCATTGACCAGCTTCAGGGCCTCATCGAGGCCGGTCTCCGGCAGCAGCACGGCGAATTCCTCGCCGCCGTAGCGGCACAGCACGTCTTCCGGCCGCATTCCGGCCTTCAGCGCCTTGGCCATCTGGCGCAGCACATCGTCACCCGCCGCCTTGCCCCATTCGCGATTGATGCGCGACAGCTCGTCCACATCGAACAGCGCCAGCACGAACTCGCGACCCTTGCGCAGGCTGCGCGCCAGTTCCTGATCCAGCGATTGCTCGAAGATGCGCCGCTGCACCAGACCGGTGAGCTGATCGTGAGTGACCAGATCGAAGAGCTCGTTCTGCGCCGCGTGATCGACATCCTTTTCCTGGGTGAACTGGACGACGGTGCCGGCCAGGGTGATGAAGTCTCCGTCCTTGAGCCGCGCCTCGACCACCGGACGATCGTTGAGATAGGTCTTGTTGGTGGAATTGAGATCGCGCACCCACCAGCCCGAGGCGTCGCGCCAGACCCGGCAATGCAGACGCGAGATCGAGCGGTTCAACAGCCGCATATCGCAATCGGCGGAACGACCCAGCGTCACCGGCACATCACCCAGCTGCAGGCGTTTGCCTTCGCCCTCACCCTGGGTGATGGTCAGAAAAGCGGTGGTCTTGGTGCCAATGGCCTGCGCCAGCTTGGCAAGACTGCCGCGCTGGGTGGTCAAAGTGTCGAACTCGCGTTCCGCCATGGCCGATGGCGCCCCTTTTGAACTCGGGCGCATTGTAGTCCCAGCTCCGGGCTCTTGGGACGCCCCAGGACGCGGCGCGGTTGGCAGCTTGTGCCTTGAGGCGGCTCAAGGCGCCTGCCTGATCACGCGCCTAAGCTCTGCGCGACGCTGGAAGACTTGGGGACAGCATGAGTCAGCTTGAAGCTCGTCGCGAATGGTCCGAAGACGCAGAGGTTGAGAGCGCGCCGCCGGCATGCAGCGATCCAGGCGAGGCCGCCGCGCAGACGCCGTCCACGCCGATCGTCTTGCGCACGCCCTGGCAGCGTCGATTGATCAATGCCATCGGCAAGCGTTTCCCGCGCAATACGGTGCGCGATTGCGTGGCCACCACCATGCATTTCCAGGCCTCGCCGCAAGCCGTGTGGGAGAGCATCCGCTTTTACGAGGAAGTGCCCGGCATCGCGCCGTGGCTGCTGCGCTTTGCGCTGCCCGCGCCCCGCCGCACGCAGGGCGCCAAGCAGTCAGTGGGCGCGGTAATCCTGTGCGAGTACGAGCACGCCTCGATCATCAAGCAGATCCGCGCCGTGCGGCCAGCGGAAGAGCTTCGCTTCGATGCCATCCAGCAATCCTTTGGCATCGAGGACGCGCTCAACCTGGGCGAAGGCTCCTACGTGCTGCGCCCCACCGCAGACGGCGGAACGGATGTCACCTTGAGCACCTGGTATCGCGGCCATCTGCGCCCGCGCTGGCTGGCCAAAGCCTGCGAAGCCTGGTTTGCCCACATGCTGCATCGGCACATCCTGCGCGGCATGCAGCAGGTCTGTGCCGAAATCAGCAGGCCCGGCTGAGGCGCGCCTCAGACCGGCCGGCGCAGGTCCTCAAGCCAAGGCGCACCGGTTATTGAACCGGCGGGAATTCGTGCCCGGAGTCGGCCGAGCCGCTCCGGCCTGAACTGGGAAACCTTTGCGTCCTTCGCTTCCTTTGCGCCCCTTGGCGTCAACTGTCGTGTCATCTTCGATTCGCGCCGATTCATGGTCCCAGCGGCGCTCAGCGCCAGGCGGCGACCACGCCCACTTGCGGCTGTCCCAGTGGGCGACGAGTGCCCAGGATGGCCAGCCCCTCGGCGAAGTCGAGCACCGCTGTGGCGCGCGCCGGGCGTCCCGCTTCAAGCACCTGGAACAGTTCGTCGCGCACACGCAGCTCACCATCCAGGCGGCGCACCAGCAGGGCTGACTCCAGACCGCCCAGGGCCGTGGAACCGGCCAGTGCGACATCGCCATTGGCCAGCACGTTCAGTGTTTCGATGTCGAAGCTGCTGTCGATCCGCAGCCGCTGCAGCAGACGCCCGCTCGACCACTCGTAGGCCGTCAGCTCGGCGCCTTCAGTGCCACTGCTGAGCAGGAACAGACGATCGCCGGCCAACCCCAGCTCGACGCGACTGGCCACCACCGGCAAGGGGATGTCGCGACGCCACACATTGCCGGCAGCGCTGTTGCGCTCGCTGTACAGGCGGCAGGCCAGCGGTGTGCCGGCGCAATCGATCCACGCCAAGCTCGCTGCACCATCGGCCTCCAGCACCAGTTTCGCGTCACGGATGCTGCGCCCGTTGAGCGTGCGGGTGCTCAGCAAGGCACCTTGTCCATCGGTCAGGCCGAGGCGCCAGTCCACGCCGTCGCGCTCGATCCAGCCGGCGCGCCCCGAACTGGTGATCGCCAGCTCGGGCACGCCCTGCACGGCGCTGCGGCGCAAGGACTGTTCGCGACCCACGCCACCGTCGGCGCCGAGGCGGCGCCAGACCAGCTCCACGCTGCCGCGCTCGGCCCCGGTCTGCACATGCAGCGCCAGTGCGCCGCCATCGGCCAGCGCGGCGAGGCCGGGGCCATCCGGCGCCAGATTGCGATCGTGACGGGCTGCGAAGCGCCAGCGCAGGCTGCGATCGCCGGCCCAGCGCTGCAGCTGTGCCTGCCCACGACCGCTGCCCACCGCCAGCAGATCGCTGCCTGCCGTGCTCAAGCGATGGACCTCGGTGGCCTCGGGCAGCGTGCCCGCCGCCCAGGCCTGGGCCGTGCCCTGACTGTTCATCGTGTGCAACTGCGCGGGCAGCAATCCGGCGGCATCGCCAAGCGCATACACCAACTGGCCCTGCCAGATCGTGCTGGCATGAATGCTGGCGTCATGCGCCCAGCGCCCGAAATCCTGTGCGCCCAGATCGGCGCCGGTGCGCGGATCGAGCCGCCACAGGCGCGCACGCTGATCGGTACTGCTGGCCCCGCGCGCATAGAGCCACAAGGGACCACCTGCTGTCGAAGTGAGCGTCGGCAGACCCGCCAGCTCACCGGCGGCGAAACTGCGCGACCACAGCGGGCGGGCATTGCGATCGAGCTGCCACAGTTGGGCGCTGCCGGCGCTTTGGCCACCCGGCGCGATGCGCTGGCCAAAGGCGTAGAGCTGGCCGCTGCCATCGCGCAGCAGCTGGGAAGGCGCAAGCCCGCCCTCGCCCAGCGTGGCGGAATCGCGCCAGCGACCGCCGGCATCGATGCGCCCCAGTGCGGCGATCTCGCTGCGCCCGTCGATGGCGGCCAGCAGCGTGGCGGTCTCGCCGTCGGTGTTGAGTGCCAGCACGCGCGCCAGCCCGGGCGTTGCCGCCCGCGAAAAGCGCCAGCGCGGCGCGCCGCTGCGGAGATCCAGGCGATACACCAGTTCGTCCTCGCGCTCGCTGGTGCTGGCGCGCACCACGCGCCCGAACAGGAGCACCGAGCCATCCGCCAGCAGTTCGCTTTGGCGCAGGTCGAAGCGGCCATCGTCCAGCGTCAGTGTCCAGCGCGGCAGCCCATCGCCGCCGATCAGCACCAGGCGGCGCGATTCAAGGCTGGGGCGCGTGCGATCCACCCATTGCAGGAGGGCGGCGCCATCCGCCAGCAGCAGACTGGTGTCGATGGATTCCACCATCAAGGCCGAGGTCCAGCGTACCTGTCCATCACTGTCCAGACGAATCAGTTCGCGACGGCCATCGGCGCCCTGGCTCCAGCGCAGATCGCCACGACCGTTCGCCGCCAGCCTGATCACACTGGCAGCCGCCGCCGACTCTGGGATCAAGGCCGACCCATTGCTGCGCAAGACGCTGCTGCTGCCACCGTCGATCTGCACAAAGGAGGTCGCGATCCGCGGCAGCCCTTGCCCATCCAATTCGGCATCGTAGGCAACGAAGCCGGTGATCACCGGCGTCCACCCGCGCTCGGGGCTGGCGCTGAGCTGGCTCAGCACCCGGCCCTCCGGCCCGAGCGTGGCCAGGCCCACCTGGCGCGTCTGATTGACCACCGCATACACGCCGCCATCCGCACGCGGCAGCAAAGGCCCCGGGTTGCCGGCGATGTCAGCCTGTGCCGGCAAATCCACCCGCCAGCGCAGCTCCGCCGCCTGCGCCTGCGTCAACAACAAAGACAACAAAGCTGAAAGCACCCAGCGACCCTGGTTCATGACACAACTCCCCTGCGATGGACTCAGGCCGGTGCAAACGCCGGATCGGGAGGTTTCGCACGGCGGTGTCATTGTGCCGTAGGGACTCGGGGCTGGGGCTGGGGATTGGGGGGCTGGGGGGCTCGGGATTGGGGGCTGGGGGCTGGGGCGCACATCCGGGGTGGCTGGGCTTGGGGGCAAGGTCGGCGGAAGCGGAAAGGCATCTCTAATCTCGCTTTCGCGAACACAGGCTCCTCGCCCTCTTCGCGTCCTTTGCCCCTTTTGCGTTCCTTTGCGTGAGCGGCTTTGGCGAGCTCGGGTCAGATCGGCAGCGGGTTGCGCCTGAGCAGCGGAAAGCGGCGCCGCGGGAGCGGCGCCCTCCTGAGCAGGCTTCCGCGAGCAATGGCCGGTTTCCGCTTGGGGTTCTTTGCGTCCTTTGCCCCTTTTGCGTTCCTTTGCGTGAACGGCTTTGGCGAGCTCGGGTCAGATCGGCAGCAGGTTGCGCCTGAGCAGCGCAAAGCGGCGCCGCGGGAGCGGCGCCCTCCTGAGCAGGCTTCCGCGAGCAATGGCCGGTTTCCGCTTGGGGTTCTTTGCGTCCTTTGCCCCTTTTGCGTTCCTTTGCGTGAACGGCTTTGGCGAGCTCGGGTCAGATCGGCAGCAGGTTGCGCCTGAGCAGCGCAAAGCGGCGCCGCGGGAGCGGCGCCCTCCTGAGCAGGCTTCCGCGAGCAATGGCC
>ERZ1066138.391-NODE-391-length-14816-cov-7.585800_pt1 | contig 14816 bp, 12 predicted proteins | sample MGYA00382785_ERZ1066138 | MGnify/ENA primary metagenome ERZ1066138 (study PRJEB33369, sample SAMEA5778368) | biofilm metagenome | biome: Industrial cooling water; feature: Water cooling tower basin; material: Biofilm | place: United Arab Emirates | collected... | reverse complement strand
CCGTCAGCATATGCGCGTCGTATACGAACCGGTCCGCGTTCGCACCCCCCGTCAAAATGTCGTTGCCGGCACCACCGGTGATCACGTCATCGCCCGTTCCACCGTTGAGAGTATCATTTCCGGCACCGCCATTGATGACGTCGTTGCCACCGGCTCCGCTCAGCGCATTATTCGCGCTGTCGCCCGTAATCGTATCTGCATCCGCAGAACCAGTGACATTCTCGACGTTCCGGAATGTGTCGAAAAGCCCGCTGTTCCAGACAGCGTTGACCCAGTTGCTGGTATTCAACGTCAGTGTGAACCCACCCCCCCAGCTTGAGTAATCGACGGTATCGGAGCCCGCTCCGCCGTCGAAGATGGTGTGCTGCGAGCTGACGATAATCGTGTCGTTACCCGTCGAACCATTGACCGTGATCAGGTCTGTGCCACCGGTCCACAAGGAGAACTGCCACGAAAGCATGTTCAGGGTCGTGGCGCCCGAGACCATGTTCACGACGAAATTCTGAACGCCGCCGGCCCCGCGGATCGTTAGATTGTCGACCAGCAGTCCCGCGCCGAACTGATCGGAGCGGAAAGTCGCCGTCGCGGCGCCATTGAACCGGACAATTTCAATGTTCTTGATGCCGCTGGAAGCCCCGTTGACCATCGACGTGAAGTTGATGGACGAGCCGAGGCGCAAAGTATCGGTGCCGCCGCCGCCATTGAACAGGTCGGTCGCATTGATCTGGTTCTGATTATTGACCAGAATCTCGTCGTTGCCCGAGGTTGTCCCACTCGTGCCGTTGAAATTGTCGACGCTGGTTGTGGCCGTGACGTTTGCCATAACACCCATACCTGCACAGGCGAGCAATGCTGGGCCTCACTCGCAGGTTCAAATATGACGCCTTCGAATTAAATTGACGTATTAAGAAAGCCGACGATGCCTGTAAAAGCCAACGCGATAAATTAATAATTAGGGTCGCGCAGCAACTAGCCAGGAACTAATTGCCTGTGCATTTGGAGCCGGAAAAATGGAACGATACGTAGAAAAAGATCCAAGAAAGATTGACATTGTATACCGCTGCCAGGGGCCGAAGGAGCGCGCAATGGCCTGTTTCAAAACCAAAATTAAGAGATTACCGGAAACTCCGGAGGGGAATTTACCGACGCGCAATGGCATGGCAAGAAGGCAGCTGCAACATGCGCGACGGTCCGGATCTGTGAAAGAATTGTTTCGAGTATAATTCTTACCACTGGTGGCTCAAAGTGACAAACTGCGGCCAATTGTGAAAGGGATTATTCACCATGGCAATTGATTGCCATGAGAGATTGACGGCGGGAGTAACGCGGATATCAGAAAGAACGACGCATTAGGTCTTGGCCGCTCCGCTATATAAATTGGGCATGAGCGGACCGTTCGGAAGAGCAATTCGCTCTTACCGGGCTATTTTTCTAGAGCGCGAAAGCAGGCAGAGAGGGTGGGCACTTGAGGCGATCCTCCGCAGACGTTTGGCTGATCTCGGAGCAGCATTTCAATAGCCAAAAGATGCGCCGAGTTACGCTTGACCGGTACCCGCGGGCACTCGCCGGCATGGCAGGTCCAGACTGTCGCGAACGACCCGATTGACGCCGCCACGTCCAGCGCGTAACCCGGTTTCGAAACTGCCAATCGGGGGTCGAAATGCGGGTTGCGATGATCGGATCGGGGTACGTCGGCCTTGTGTCGGGTACCTGTTTCGCCGCGTTTGGACACGTCGTGACCTGCATCGACAATGACGCGGCCAAGGTTGCAGCGCTGCGTAACGGTATCATTCCCATATACGAACCCGGTCTGGAAGCTCTGGTCGCCAGCAACATGCGCGATGGCCGCCTGTCGTTCACGACGGAACTCAAAGTCGCGGTCGCGGATGCCGACGTCGTATTCATCGCAGTGGGCACACCCTCTCGCCGAGGCGACAACCACGCCGACCTTGCCTACGTCTATCAAGCTGCCCGCGATATTGCCGGCGCACTCCAAGGCTTCACGGTTGTTTGCACGAAGTCGACCGTGCCTGTGGGCACCGGAGACGAGATCGAGCGCATCATCCGCGAATTGCGCCCGGACGCCGAAGTTTCCGTAGCCTCCAACCCGGAGTTTTTGCGTGAAGGCGCGGCAATCGAGGATTTCAAGCGGCCAGACCGCATCGTCATCGGCGCGACCGATGACAGGGCGCGCGCGTTCATGTCCGAGCTTTATGCGCCGCTTTTCATCAACCAGGCGCCCTTGATGTTCACCGATCGGCGTGCCGCCGAACTCATCAAGTATGCCTCCAATGCGTTTCTCGCGACCAAGATCACCTTCATCAACGAAATCGCCGATCTGTGCGAAGAGGTGGGCGTGAATGTTCAGGACGTTGCGCGCGGTATCGGACTCGACAACCGGATCGGTACGAAGTTTTTGCACGCCGGGCCGGGCTATGGGGGCTCCTGCTTCCCGAAAGACACCAATGCGCTTGCCAAGACCGCGCAGGACTATGGAGTTCCGCTGCGGCTTGTGGAAAGCGTGATCGCCGTCAACGACCAAAGAAAGCGCGGCGTTGCACGCAAAGTGACGGCCGCATGTGGCGGGAGCGTCCGGGGTAAAACAATCGCCATCCTGGGCCTCACGTTCAAACCGAACACAGATGACATGCGCGACTCGCCTTCCATCGCCGTCATCCGGTACCTGCAGGACAACGGCGCCCGCATCAAGGCCTACGATCCCAAGGGTGTCGAACAGGCCAAAGCTGAGTTGAATTCGGTCGAATACATGACCGACCCCTACGCCTGCATCGACGGTGCCGATGCGCTCTGTCTCGTGACGGAGTGGGAACAGTTTCGAGCTCTCGACCTCGATCGCATCAAATCCCTGCTCAAGGCTCCCGTGATCGTCGATCTGCGCAACATCTACAAACCGGACGACATGCGCCGTCGCGGGTTCACGTATTTCAGCATCGGGCGCGAACCGGTGATCGTCTAGAGCGGCGCAGACCGCAGCAACTGAGCGCCGGAGCGCGGCGTGCTCATCAGATCAAGTCCCGGCGCCGCAATTCCGCGACGATGATCTCCACCGCCGCATCGATGTCGCCCTCCGAGGTGTCGACATGAACGTCCGCCAGTTCGGGCGTTTCGTAAGCCGAATCGATGCCTGTGAAATTCTTGATCTCGCCGGCCCGCGCACGCCGGTAAAGGCCCTTCACGTCGCGCTTCTCGCAGACACTGAGCGGCGTGGCGACAAAAACCTCCAAAAACTCGCCTTGCGCAAAGAGTTCGCGCGCCATGCGCCGCTCCGACCGGAACGGCGATATGAACGACACCATCGCAATGAGACCGGCATCGACCATGAGCTTTGCGACTTCCGCGACCCGGCGGATGTTTTCCACCCGGTCCGCGTCGGTGAAGCCGAGATCCCGGTTGAGTCCGTGCCGGACGTTGTCGCCATCGAGCATGAACACATGCCGTCCAAGTCCGTAGAAGCGGCGGTCGAGCGCGTTGGCGATCGTTGATTTGCCCGATCCGGAAAGCCCGGTAAACCAAAGGCAGAACGGCTTCTGGTGCTTCTGCGCGGCGCGTGCCGTCCGGTCCACGTCAACGGCCTGCCAGTGCAGGTTGGCGGCCCGTCGCAAGGCATGGCGGATCATGCCCGCCCCGACCGTTTCATTCGTGAACTTGTCGATGAGAATGAATGCGCCAAGATCGCGGCATTGCTCATAGGGCAGAAACACGATGGGCCGCGAGACGGAGAGATTGCACAAACCGATTTCGTTCATCTCGAGCTGCTTTGCGGCAGCCTCTTCGAGATTGTCCACGTCGAGCTTGTGCCGCAGTGCCGTGATCGACGCAGTAACCGTCTGGGACGCACATTTGAGCAGGTAAGTCCGGCCGGGCAGCATGGGCTCGTCAGCAAGCCAAACCAAATGGGCTGCGAACTGATCCGTCACCTCCGGCCGGCAGTCGGCGGCGGCAATGACATCACCGCGGCTGGCATCGACCTCGTCTTCCAGAACAATCGTGACCGCGTCTCCGGCGGCAGCTTCGGTGACGTCGCCATCGCCGGTGTGCAGCGTTCGTATCCGCGTGGTCCGCGCCGACGGCAGGATCACGACAGGAGCACCGGGTTTTGCCGATCCACTGACGATGCGGCCGGAAAAGCCGCGGAAATCGAGATGCGGACGGTTGACCCATTGCACGGGCATCGCCATGCCCTGCCACGCCGACCGGGACGGAGACTCGACGGTCTCCAGATGCGACAGCACGGTCGGGCCCTGATACCAAGGCATTCGCGAACTGGCCGCCGCGATGTTGTCGCCGTCGCGCGCAACCACGGGAATGAAGACGGCCTCGGGTATCCCGAGGTTGCGCGCAAACGCAAGAAACTGATCGCGAATACCGGCAAATCGCGCGGCATCGAAATCGATGAGGTCCATCTTGTTGATGACCACAACGACGTGCTGGATGCCGAGCAAATGCAAGATGGCAGCATGACGGCGCGTCTGCCGGAGAACGCCCTTGCGTGCGTCGATCAGAATGACGGCCAGATCGGAGACGCTGGCCCCCGTCGCCATGTTGCGGGTGTACTGCTCGTGACCTGGCGTGTCGGCGACAATGAATTTCCGGCGCGGAGTCGCGAAATACCGGTACGCCACGTCGATCGTGATGCCCTGTTCGCGCTCTGCCTGCAGACCGTCAAGCAAGAGTGCATAGTCCGTGTCGCCACCCGTCGTCCCCTGGATCGCGCTTTCGGTCGCAAGCTTCGCCAACTCGTCGTCGAAAACGTGACCGGCGTCGAACAAGAGCCGGCCGATCAAAGTGCTCTTCCCGTCATCAACGCTGCCGCAGGTCAAAAAGCGCAGCACGCCCTTCTGATCCGATGAGATCGCAGTGGCGTCGGTCGGGCCGGAAATTTGCGCTTCGGCAGTCATCAGAAGTAGCCCTCCAGCTTCTTCTTTTCCATCGATGCGGCAGTATCGCGGTCGATCGCACGTCCTTGCCGTTCCGACATCCGCGATCCCGCCAACTCGTCGATGATGGCATCAATCGTCTGGGCCTGCGAGAGGACCGCCCCCGTCAGAGGATAGCATCCCAGCGTGCGGAAGCGCACCGACTGCATCCGTGGCACTTCGTTCGGTTGCAGCGGTAGGCGTTCGTCATCGACCATCAGGAGCATACCATCGCGCTCGACCACGGGCCTTTGCTTGGCAAAATAAAGCGGAACGATCTCGATCCGCTCCGCACGGATATACTGCCAGACATCCAACTCCGTCCAATTGGACAGCGGAAACACCCTGACGGTCTCGCCTCGTCTGTGACGTCCGCTGTAGAGGGACCACAACTCCGGCCGCTGTTGCTTAGGATCCCAGCGATGGCCTGGCGCGCGCATGGAAAAGACGCGCTCCTTGGCGCGGGACTTCTCCTCGTCCCGGCGCGCGCCGCCGATCGCACAATCAAAACCGTGCAGATCGAGCGCCTGACGCAGGGCCTGGGTTTTCATGACATCGGTATAGACCGAACTGCCATGCTCGAACGGCGAGACGTGCCGCGAGAGCCCGTCAGGATTGGTGTGCACGAGCAAATTCAAATCGAGGGCGCGCGCGGTCGCGTCGCGAAACGCGATCATTTCGCGGAATTTCCAGGTTGTATCGATATGCAGTAGAGGGAAGGGTGGCTTGGAAGGATGAAAGGCCTTGAGCGCCAGATGCAGCAGGACCGACGAATCCTTGCCGATCGAATACAGCAGCACCGGGCGTTCGCACTCCGCGATCAGTTCGCGGAAAATGAAAATCGATTCAGATTCCAGATCTCGCAGATGACGCGGCAGCAATGAAGGCCCCCCATTCACGTTGTGACCGCTCCTCTATTCCCCCCGCCATCGCCTGCTCGCCGCAGGCTTAAGCCGACGACACCTGCCGCGCTTCGAGATGTACGCGGACGGGCCGGTTGAGAAGGTCCATCAGCACGATCAGACGGTCCTTCTCGTCGAGCGACAGGATTGTGGCGATCGTGCCGTCGAACGGTCCGTCGGTGATCTTGACTTTTTGACCAGCTGCGAACCGCACGCCAGGCAGCACGATGGCGCCGTCGATTTCCCGCGCGCGCAGTCCGACGACAAATCCATCGTCGAGGCGGCTCGGCGCGTCGCCGTTCCGCACCAGCGATCGAACACCCAGAGTTGAAAGCACCGGTCGCCAGCCGTCGTTGCGTTCGCCCAGTTCGACGAACACGTAGCCCGGGAAGAGCGGCCGCAAAACATCGCGCGTCCGCCTTGCATGCCGCACGCGCTTGCGCACCATGGGGCAATAGCTGCCGTACCCCTGGTTCGAAAGATTGGCGATCGCCGCCGTTTCCTTGTGCGGGTGGGTGTTGACGACGATCCAGTTGCGCAATTCGGACACGAAACCTGCTCCGCCGGACTGACTGTCTGCCTAGCATGTTATCAGCCGCCGGCCGGTGCCGTGGATGCGGCACGGCGGCATCCGCCGATCAGCCCGGCTGCGGAGCCTTATAATAAGGCTCAACGGTGCCTTTGAGCTTGATCATAATCGCTTTTCCGAAGCGATCCTTGGCTTTTCCCGCCGCGACTTTGATCCAACCCTCGCTGACGCAGTATTCCTCGACGTTGGTTTTCTCCAGGCCGTTGAACCGGATGCCCACGTCGCGCGCCAATTCCGCCTCGTCGTAGTGCGGGCTCGAGGGATTGACCGAAAGCCGGTCGGGTGGTGTGTCGGACATGGATCGTCTCCCCACTCAAGATCAATTGGCAAACCGGAAATGCAGAACGTCGCCGTCCTTGACGACGTACTCTTTGCCTTCGAGCCGCATCTTTCCGGCTTCCTTCGCGCCCGTCTCGCCGTTGCCGGTCACATAGTCGTCATAGGCGATGGTTTCGGACCGGATGAAACCCTTTTCGAAATCGGTATGGATGACGCCCGCCGCCTGCGGCGCCTTCGTGCCGCGCGTGATCGTCCACGCGCGCGCCTCCTTTGGCCCCACGGTGAAGTAGGTCACGAGATCGAGCAGCGCATACCCGGCGCGGATGAGCCGGTTGAGCCCCGGTTCCTCAAGCCCCATCGACGCGAGAAACTCCGCCCGGTCCTCGTCGGGAAGACCGGCGAACTCCGCTTCGATCTTGGCCGAAATGACCACCGCGACGGCGCCCTCCGCTTTCGCCCGTTCTTCCACCTTTCGGGAGTAGGCATTGCCCGTCGCGGCCGATGCCTCCTCCACGTTGCAGACATAGACGACCGGCTTCGCCGTCAGAAGTTGCAGCGCGCGGAACGCTGGCATCTCTTCAGCCGTAATCTCCGCCGTGCGCGCCGGACGCCCTTCGCGCAGCGGACCCAGAACCTTTTCCAAGAGCTGGAACTGAGCCTTCGAGTCCTTGTCTCCAGCCTTGGCCTTCTTCTCGATCGGCCCGATGCGCTTCTCGACGCTTTCCAAATCCGCCAGCATCAGTTCCGTCTCGACGACGTCCGCGTCCGCCAGCGGATCGACGCGGTTTTCCACGTGCGTGATGTCGTCGTCCTCAAAGCAGCGCAGCACGTAGGCCACGGCATCGACTTCGCGGATGTGCGACAGAAACTTGTTGCCGAGACCCTCGCCCTTCGATGCGCCGCGCACCAGCCCCGCAATGTCGACGAACGTCAACCGTGTCGGAATGATTTGCGCCGAGCTCGCAATCTTCGCCAGCGTATCGAGCCGCGGATCGGGCACCCCGACTTCGCCCACGTTCGGCTCGATGGTGCAAAACGGATAGTTCGCCGCTTCCGCCGCGGCGGTCTGGGTAAGCGCGTTGAAAAGCGTCGATTTTCCGACGTTCGGCAGGCCGACGATGCCGAGCTTGAAACCCATGATCCGCTTGTCCTTGAAGGTGTTTGCGCTGGGCTACAACGCCGCGCGCGCGGGATCAACCGGGGATGGCGACGCGGGGCCACGGAACGGTAACCGGCAACTGGCAACCGGAGCCCCGCAACCGGCTCCCGTCTGCCAGATGAAGGCTGCCGCCTACCGGATTTTCGTCAACTCGAATGCCGAGTAACTGTCGGGGCTCGGTAGATTGTCCTTGCCCGTCATGGCGTCGGCCAAGGCCTCGCCGAGGACCGTGCCGTCCTCCATGTCGCGCACCGAAATGAAGATGAAAGGCCGCTGCCAACTGGTCCCCGTGGTCTCGCACGCAGCACATGGCTCCCGGTACTGCCCAAGCGTCAAGGTATAGACCGGCACCCACTCGGGCGCCGGACCACTGGCGATCTCCGCCGTTCGCCGGGCCCGTTTGCGGGCGCGCTCCACCTCCGCCTCCGCCTTTCCTTCCTGTGACGCCGTGCCGACTGCGATGATCTCACGGGCCTCCGCCAGCGACACGCGCGCATCGCGGTCGAGCACGATTGCACCGGCCGAAGCCGCGGGGATTTTCTTGCCCTGCCGCTCCAGTTCGTCCGCGCTCGCATGCACCCACATGAAGTCCTTGTTCAAGACGACGACTTCGAACAGTCCGCGCCGCCCGGCTTTGTCGTAGCCCGCGATCTCGATCATGGTGGAGTTCGCCGTCGTCCGTGCGCGTTCTTCAACCACGGGCGCAATCCGGCGATTGGCTTGCGTATCGATGGCATCGACGACCGTCATGCCGGTGGCCGTCCCCACGACCGCCGCCGAAGCCATCGCAAAACCCACGTCCGCTGGCGTCCTGAACCACGACGACAGCCACTGAAACCGGTCGCTCCAGCGGTAGACCGTCATGGCCCGCCGCCGCGTCGTGGCGAATTCGTCACCGGTTTCCGGCACGTCTTCCGGCATGGCTACCCCCCGACAATCGAGCCGCACTATGCCCTCCGCATCATGGCGGGAGAAGGGGGCAGCTAATCGGTGCGAGGCGGAACTGTGTTTCTGGCGTCACATCGATGCGGAGGTTGCGACCGCAGTCGGCCGCTCAGGGCTTCGGCTTACGCCCCGCAAGCCACTTCGCCAGATTGTCGGCGAGGGCCCCGGCGCGTTTCGACTGTCGCTCGCCGGGCGGCCCGCCGGCTGCGACCGGCCGCGGTGTTCGCACAGCGGTATCCGACTTTGCCGACTTGCTTTCCCGGCCGCCGTCGCCGTCATCGCCCTGCTGCAGAAACCGCGCAACGTCGGTCTGGAAGCGCTGCGCGTCGCCGCGTGCCAGATGCGGCGCGGCCTTCGCAACCGCATCGAGAAGGTCGGGCAGCCACTGCTGATCAGCCTTCGCAAAATCGTTCAAAACGTAATGCGAAACGGCATCCTTCGAGCCGGGATGCCCGATGCCGAGACGCACGCGCATCGTCTCGTTGCCTAGATGCGCGGAGAGTGAACGCAAGCCGTTGTGCCCGGCATTGCCACCGCCGGTTTTGACCTTGATGCGGCCGGGGTCGAGATCGAGTTCATCGTGGAAGACGATCACGTCGCCTTCGGAAATTTTGAGAAAACGTGCAGCCTCGCCGACACTCTGGCCGCTCTCGTTCATGTACGTGTCGGGCTTCAACAGAAGCACCTTCTCGCCGCCAAGCTCGCCGTCGGCGGCATAACCCTTGAACTTCTTTTTCCAGGGTCCGAAACCGTGCGCATCCGCGATGCGCTCCACCGCCATGAAGCCGATGTTGTGCCGGTGCCTGGCGTATTTTTCGCCCGGATTGCCGAGGCCGACGAAGAGCTTCATGGCGCCACATGCCCCACGGCAGGGAAGGGGACCGGCGCGGGCCAAAGCTCGCGCGCCGGTCCAGTCGCGTTACTTCTTCTTCGCTGCCGGCGCCGCAGCCGGAGCAGCCTTGCCGGCAGCGGCGGGTGCCGCACCCTTCGCGGCAGCAGCCGGAGCCGCACCCTTCGCGGCGGCGGCAGGAGCGGCGGCAGCGGCGGCGGGCGTAGCCTCTGCCGTTGCTTCTTCTTCCTTGCGCACGCCGGCGATGGTCGCGATCGTGAAGTCGCGGTTGGCGATCACGGGCCGCACGCCCTCGGGCAGGCTGACGGACGAAATGTGGATCGACTTGCCGATATCAAGGCCTTCGAGATTGATCTCGAACGATGCCGGAATGCGATCGAACGGGCAGTAGACCTCGACTTCGTGACGCACGATGTTGAGGATGCCGCCGCGCTTCAGACCCGGCGAAAGCGTTTCGTTTGTAAACTTCACCGGCACCGCCACGCGGATGATGCCGTCTTTGCCGATGCGCAGGAAGTCCACGTGAATGGGGAAGTCCTTCACCGGATCGACTTGCACGTCGCGCGGGATGACGCGGATCTTGCCTTTGCCGGCAACGTCGATGTCGAACACCGACGCCGTGAAGTGACCCTTGAGGATCTGCTTCCACAGTTCGTTGTATTCGAGCGCGATCGTTTCGGGCGTCTGGTTGTCGCCGTAGATGACGGCGGGCACGTTTCCTTCACGGCGAGCTTGGCGTGCGGCCCCCTTGCCTGCACGCGGGCGCGCCGTGGCCTTGAGAGCAATGATCTCAGAAGCCATGACGGGATCTCCAAATAGAAAAAGCCGCGAACCGGCCTCCAAGGGTGCCGGGCAGCGTCTCACGCGGTTGCTTGAGATGGCGGGCTTATACAGTCAAAGCGCCTACCCGTGCAATGGCGAGAAAGTGCAGCAGCAACTCACACGCGTACGCGTTCTTGCTGCCAAACGCCTGCCCCATCGCGCATGTTTTTTTGGGCGGGGAAATAAGAAGCGCGCTCGTCGCGACAGCATGTCTGGGTTTCGCGAAGCATTTCGTAACGCACGGTATTGGCTGTCGACTGTCAGATAACGGCGGCGCAGGTGTCGTGAACGGCCTCGCTGACGATCGTCCGCGCACCCAAGGCCATGAGTTGCGCGCGCGTGTCGGCGCCCTCAGGAGCGTTGGCAACGATGAGTTCCACGTTCTTGCCCCGGCAGCCGCGCGAAAGATCGCCAAGAACATCCGCGCATCGCCCTGCGTGGCAGAAATAGTCGACGACGATGGCGGTCGGCAGCGACGGGCGATTGCTGGCAACGAGCATGCAAATAGGGATTGTCAGCACAGGTGTCGAGGCAAAGGACCGAAAGTAGATACGGTAGCGCATGGCTTCGATTGAACGCGCCAACTGACGGGCCTCATCTGGCTCGTCGGAGACCAGGATGATCTGAAATTCTGCATCTGAACGCCGGCGCATCAGCATGAAGTCTTCACTTTCAAGGCCGCCGTTCAGTTTTTCTGGGTTGGCGAACGCCCGCCGCCTTCTGAGGAAATCAGACCGGATGACGCATATCTAACAAGCCAACAATCGGGCTGAGCGGATAGCAGGAGAACTCACGCCATTGCGTCAGTAATTTCCCTGGGTTCGCCCCAAGTTCCTGACAAGCGTCCGGGAGCAGCCCGATCCCTGGGCTTCACGTTTCTCAGGTCTTGCGCACCGTTAACTATCCTCCAGCCAACCTCTGGAGAGCGCATACCGGACCAGTTCGACGCGCGTTTGAAAGCCAAGCTTCTCCATCGCTCTGGCTTTATAGGTCTCAACCGTTTTGACGCCGATTGCGAGCGCCGTGGCAATGGATTTGTTGCTGTGTCCGGCGGCAGTGAGCTTCAGGACGTCGACTTCCCGCTCGCTGAGATCGGTGCTCGAGCCAGCCGGGCGTTCCGACGATGTTTGATTGTTGTTACCGACGATCTTGCCGGCGATCGATGGATCGATATAAACGCCGCCGGCCGCAACAACGTGTATGGCGCGAATGAGCTCGTCCGTTGCCGACCGTTTGACCACATACCCGAGCACGCCAACCTCAAGGAGCTGGCGCAGATAGCCCCGATCCTCGTGGACGGTCAGGGCAAGTAGCTTGCATTTCGGACAAGCGATCCGGAGCTGTTCTGCGAGCTTGGTCCCGCTGAGGCCGGGCAGCGAGATATCCAGCACGGCAATATCGGGATTGAGTTCCGTGGCGAGCCGCAGCGCCGTCCGTCCATCTCGGGCTTCACCGATGACCTCCAATTCATCATCGGCCTGCACAAGGGCCTTCACACCGGCCAAAACGATGGGATGATCGTCGACCAGAAAAACACGAAGCCGCTGTGGATCCATGACCGGCCTCACTATACCGGAACATGAATGATGAGCGTCGTCCCCTGACCCGGTGCGGTCTCCACCTCAAGGGTGCCCCCGACCAACGATAGTCGCTCTCGAATGCCGAGCAGTCCCAGACGCACGGTCGGCGCCGGCGAAACCTCGACATCGCCCCAGTGAAAGCCTCTGCCGTTGTCTTCGATGATCAGGCGGGCCTCCTTCTCGTTTCCTTCGAGTATGATGCCCACTTGCGTGGCATCCGCATGCTTGACCACGTTCGTCACCGCCTCTTGCAGCGTCCGGTAGAGCGCTGTTTCAATGACCGGCGGCAACCGGCGATCGCTGAGCGTCAAGTGCAAATCGAACTGCAACTTTGACGTTTCGCTCCATTCTTCGAGGAACTGCTGGACAGCGGTCTGGAGCCCAAGGTCATCGAGTGCCGTGGGACGAATCTCCCAAGCCAGCCGGTTGACTTCATGTCCGACGCTGGCGGTCAGCTGTTTCAGCTTGACGACGCGCTGCTGGATCTCGTCGCTGGCTTCGGCATGGCGGCCGATGCTGTCGAGATCGAGCTGCATCACCGCCAGATACTGACCGAGGCTGTCGTGTAGCTCACGTGCGATGCGGCGACGCTCGGCCTCCTGCTCCAGCACCGTGCGCCGAAGGACCATGGATAGTTCTGTCTCGACGACCGCGCGGCGATCGCCTTCGCGCCTCAATTCTTCGGCCGTCGCTTCCCACTGCTTCATCCGCCGGTCGAGTTCCGCCATCAATTCTTCCTGCCTGAGGCGGGCTTTCTCCCGCTCCCGGGCCACTTGGTCGATGCGCTTCAACACCACCTCCAAGAGCGAAACGCGCAGAGCCTGCGCCGTCTGAATGTCTGCGTTCTCCCATGGCCTGGACTGCAGCCGGACCTGGCTCTTCCACAACGCGAAGCTCTTTCGGGGCGAGAGCCGCAGTCCGTCATCCTCGACGATCACGGGTTTGTCGTCCGGGTTGCCAGCCCAGGAAACTTCACGCACGAACTCAGGCCGAAACCACAACACATAGTCCCGCGGCGTTTTGGAAATGGATAGCGCGAGCAGGCCGCTGGCGGTATCGGCATAGGCCGTGGCCGGCGGGTAGACCGACGACAGACAATTCGTTTCGAATATCCCGTCGGCGACCGTTTCGTTCAGCCATGCGACCAGTTGGACCACATCCGCACGGTCCGGTGTTTGTCCGATCGCGAGAAAGCGGTCGTCGAGCCAGACGCCAACACCGCTTGATGGAACGTAGTCGATGAGATTGGGGTGTGACTGCGTGAGTTCCTTCGCCAGATCGGATTCCACGGTGAGCCGCGAAACGAGCGCTTCATGGACCGACTTGCGTTGCAGCCGGTAGGCGAGTTCCTCGCCCGCGATTTTTGTTTCGAGCAGGAACGACGCCATTTGGCTGAACAGTTCGAGCGCGACACGCAGACGATGGGGCAGATAGCGTGGCTGCTGGTGATGGCACGCGATCAGTCCCCACAGTTTGCCGCCCATGATGATGGAGAGCGACATCGATGCCGCAACGCCCATGTTCGTCAGGTACTCCAGATGGACCGGCGATACGCTCCGCAGCATGCTGTAGCTGAGATCGATGGGCGTATTGGCGGCGGACGATTCCGCCATGAGCGGCGCTGGCTTGTAGTGCACGTCGGGGATCAAGCGAAGCCAGTTGCGCAGGTAAAGATCGCGGGCCTGCTTGGGGATATCGGAGGCCGGATAGTGCAGGCCGAGATAAGGCGACAGATCCGGGCGGCGTGCCTCGGCTTCGACGGCACCGGTGCCGTCAGAAAGAAAGCGGTAAACCATCACGCGGTCGAAACCCGAGACCTCCCGCACGTTCTCGACGATGACGTTAAGCGACGCCTCCACGCAAACCGCCGGTTGAATCTTGCGGATCATGTCCTGCACGACGGTCAGGAAATCTATCGTCTGGGGTCCGTCGTGTTGCTCGACCTCCAGTATCAGGAGCCCGGAACTCAAGTGTGCCGTCACCTCGAGAGATTGCGATGCGCCGTCAGGCTTCAGGTTGAACGCATGTGCGGGGCGGCCGGCCACATCAGCCGAGCCGATCATCTCTCGAAGTCGCGTCACATGCTCTGCGGCCAGCCAATCCGTCAGTCGTACGCCCAACAGCTCTGCCGGCGGCGCCCCGAGAAAACGCTCCGTGTCGCCTCCGACTTGAACGATGCGAAGGTCCGCGGGGCTGACCGCGAGAAGCACGCCGTGTGGTTGGATCGAACCGGGGATGTGGATCGGCTCGCGGTCACAATCTGTAAGATCGGCGCGACCCATCACGGGTGGGGAGCCGGCGTCCGCTCGGCTCGCTTGTAAGAACGCGCTCATCCGGCCAACTCGCAGGCTGAGCGGCCACGATCGGACGGTGCCCACTCCTTCGTGGTCATCAGCCAGGCGCGAAGATTGCCAAAAGTTTCGATGGCTGCCCGCTCAATGGCAGCCCTAGCCCCGGGGTCGCGGCCGGCTTCCTCCAGCGACACCAGAAAACTACGCCACATGGGGCCGGTCGATGCTCCGTAACTCGAAAAAAATCGTCCGGCATTCGACGCGCTGATCTCGAGCGCCGGGCCAAGGCGGCGCATGATTTGTTGCCCGCCCAACGTCGCGCCTTCGAGGACGTACAATGCGCCCAGCCCGTCATTGACAGTGACCAAGGGCCGCCGCGTGCGCCATAGCGGCAAACTCGTGATTTGTTCATCGTCGAGCCCCAAATCGGCCAGATCGGACGCGAGCCAACCGGCCTTGCGC
>ERZ1066138.390-NODE-390-length-14830-cov-9.264027_pt1 | contig 14830 bp, 12 predicted proteins | sample MGYA00382785_ERZ1066138 | MGnify/ENA primary metagenome ERZ1066138 (study PRJEB33369, sample SAMEA5778368) | biofilm metagenome | biome: Industrial cooling water; feature: Water cooling tower basin; material: Biofilm | place: United Arab Emirates | collected... | reverse complement strand
CGCACCAGGGCCTCGGCTACAGCATCGTGAAGACGCCGAACGAGTGGAAGTTCCGCGCGGGCAAGGGCCGCTGGGTGACGGTCACCATGCCGAGCACGATCCGCTGCAACAATGACTTCGCGCTCAAGCAGTTCGCGCTCGACGGGCTCGGCCTCGCGCTCTTCCCGCGCTTCTTCGTGGAGCGCGAGCTCGCGAGCGGCAAGCTCGTGCAGGCGATCCCGGACTACCCGCCGCCGGAGCTGTCGATCAATGCGGTGTACGAGACGCGCCGGCACCTGCTGCCGAAGCTGCAGGCGTTCCTGGGGTTTCTGAAGGAGCGGTTTGGGGCGGGGGCCTGAAATGCGTTTCGGCCGGAACGTTGCGCCCGCTCGCTGTGCCGCAGCTGACTCGTCGCTTTCAGGCCAGATATCAGCAGCATGCGGTAATCTTGCTCGGTGCTACCATTGGTAGTATGTTGGTAGTATGAAAGTGAAAACTTCTCTTACCCTGTCCGAAGACCTCCTCGCGGTGCTCGACCGGTTGGCGGGCCCTGACGTTTCCCGTTCTTCTTTCGTCGAGAAGATCCTGCGCGATTTCCTGGCGCAGCGGGAGAGAGCGCAACGCCTGGCACTCGACGTGGCCGCCATCAACCAGCACGCGGGCAAGCTCAATGCCGAGATGAGTGATGCGCTTTCCTTTCAGGCCGGAGCGGACTGATTCTTGCGGCGCGGGGAGCTCTATCGCGTGGCGCGCCCGCGCGGCGATCCGAAACCGGCGCGGACGTTCGCCGTCGTCAGCCGCCAGGCGCTCATCGACTCGAACTATTCGACGGTCGTCTGCGCGCCGGTTTTCTCAGAGCGGCATGGGCTGCCGACTCAGGTCGGCGTCGGCGCCGCTGAAGGTCTCAAGCACGACAGCGCGATCCACTGTGACGGGTTGATGAGCCTCGAGAAATCGAGGCTCACCGACTACGTCGGTGCATTGAGCGATTCGAAACAGGAGGAGCTGGACAAGGCGCTGCAGATCGCACTCGCCTTGTCTAAAGACTGACGCCCAGCACCGGTACCCCAAACCAGCGGGCGTGCAGCCATAGGATGAAAGCCGCATAGAGCGCGATGCCGCCGGCGACGGCAATGACGTCGTTCGCCATCCCGGCCGGCAGCGCGATCATGCGCCGCGCCGGGCGGCGCGCCAGCGACCGGCGGACGACAACGGCCCAGGCGAGGAACGCTCCGAAGAGCAGCACGTCGGCGACGCTGCCGTTGGTCAGCAGATGCGCCACCGCCCAGAGCATCGTCGCGAGCAACAGCGGATGGCCAGCGCGCGCCCGGATGCGCCCGGGGAGCACCGAGGCGAGCGCGAGCGTGAACACCGGCAGCATCAGCACGGCCGCCACGTAGTGCAGCCACGGCGGCGGCGCGTACAGCGTGGCGGCGATCGGCCGCGCGGCGCCGTAGCCGGTGACCAGCAGGTAGAAGCCGACCAGCGCCAGGATGGAGTGGGCGCCCTGCCAGGCCCGCACGCCCAGGCGTTGCGCCATGCGATCGCGCCAGCCGAGCGCCAGCAGGGATATGGAATGGCCGCCGAAGAAGATCACGAGTCCGAGGATCAGTTTGTTCATGAGGTCACCTGTCGACGAACTTCTGCAACCGCTCCGTATATCTCGCGCCCTGCACGGTGATCGCGGCGGCTGCGGTCTCGATCTCGCGCAGATCCCCGGTCGTGAGTCCCAGCCGGGCAGCGCCCAGGTTCTCCTCGAGCCGGTGAAGCTTGGTCGTCCCGGGAATCGGCACGATCCACGGTTTCTGCGCCAGCAGCCAGGCGAGCGCGATCTGCGCCTTCGTCGCGCCTCTCGCTGCCGCCAGGCCGCCCAGCACGTCTACCAGCGCCTGGTTGGCCTTGCGCGCTTCCTGGGAGAAGCGCGGCACGAGGTTGCGGAAGTCGCCGGGGTCGAACTTCGTGTGCGGGTCGATGGCGCCCGCCAGGAAACCCCGCCCGAGCGGGCTGAAAGGGACGAAGCCGATGCCGAGTTCCTCGAGCAGCGGCAGGATCTCCGCTTCGGGCTCGCGCCACCACAGCGAGTACTCGCTCTGCAGTGCCGCGACCGGCTGCACGGCGTGGGCGCGGCGAATCGTGTTCACGCCGGCCTCGGACAACCCGAAGTGCCGCACCTTGCCGGCTTCGACAAGTTCCTTGACGGTGCCGGCGACGTCTTCGATCGGAACGGCCGGATCCACGCGGTGCTGGTAGAAGAGGTCGATGACGTTGGTCCGCAGCCGCTTCAACGAAGCATCGGCCACCGCCCGGATGTGATCCGGCCGGCTGTCGAGGCCGTTCTCTTTCCCCGTCGCCGGATCGATCTTGAACCCGAACTTGGTCGCGATGATGACCTGGTCGCGAACGGGCGCGAGCGCCTCGCCGACCAGCGCTTCGTTCACAAAAGGGCCATACACCTCCGCGGTGTCGAAGAACGTGACGCCGCGATCCACGGCCGCGCGGATCAGCGCGATCGCGGCGGTCTTGTCGGTGGCCGGGCCATAGCCGGAGCTGAGGCCCATGCAGCCGAGGCCGATTGTGGAGACCTCGAGGTCGCCATTGCCGAGTCTTCGCCTCTCCATGGCTGATTGTAGCCATCAAACGCGCCCAGAACTCTCCGCCGTTCGCGCGCGGTCAGCAGGCCGAACAGCGGGGCGGTACTGCGCAACTCCACGCCCTCCTTGCTCTGCGCGGTGAGCCGCTCGGCGATGCGCGGCCATGGAAGTCTCAGTAGCTTGCGCCAGACCCTGATTGCACTGCCCGGGACCTCGCGATCGCGCGTCTCCCATTGCGCGAAGTTTCGGTAGACCGTCTCCAGGAGCACGGGATCGCGTTCGATCTTGGCGACGATCACGACGCAGAGGGCGAGCGTGCGCTCTTCATGCAAGCGACACTTCAGCGGCGCATGCGCTCTGCCGCCGGGACGGCGCGTCCGCTTGCGCGGCGGCTCAAGGCGCTGTCCGGGCCGGGTGGCCGGACGGCAGGGGCCTCGAACGGGTGTTTTCAGCGCAACGCGTTACGCGTAAATGCATGAATCGAAGGTACCAGCCGGTGCGACGTGCGAAACCGTGCAGATCGACGGCGAGCGGGCTGATTTGGCCGATGGCGCGCTACTGTGGTGAGGGTGGCGGCGCCGCCGCGATCCGGCTCACCATCGCCAGCGGCTGGTCTTCGACCGCCGGCGGAGTCCCGACGACGTAGTTGACGATCCCCGCGAACGGCGCTCGCACTTCGCCGACCCGGGCGCCGAAGGCATCGTACAGCTCGCCGAGCACGCCGCCCTCGGCGACCGCATAGCCGTCGCGCACCGTCGCGCGGAAGACGCCGGTGACCGGGCTCGTGATCACCTGGTAGTCCGTGAGCCACACGACGCCCGGGTTCGGCGCCGCCGCGCCCTCCAGCATCCCGAGATGGTGCATCAGGTTCCGGACGCCGCGCTCCGCGAGTGCGACGTGATGCTCGTCGTTCAGCCCGAGCTGGCCAGTCTCGGTGGTGATGGCGGGGATTCCGCGCGCGAGCGCCGTCATATCGACGAACTGCGTCGCGTCGGGCGGCGCGATGCGCGTGGCGTCGATGACGATGTGGTCGAGCCCGAACGCCAGTGCCATGCCACGCGTGGCGGCGTCGAGCCGCGCATCGCCGGTGACCGGCATGTAGATGTACGGCCGCAGCGCCTCGTTGCCGTCGCCGGCATGCAGGTCCACCAGGAAATCCGCCTTTGCGATCACCTCGGTCGTGATCGCGTAGGCGATGCGCTCGCTCAGCGTGCCGTCTGCACGTCCGGGGAACACGCGATTGAGGTTTTTGCCGTCGGCCGGGCTCGTGTAGGTCGTGCGGCCGTAGAACGACGGCGGGTTCGCAATGTGCACCAGGAGCAGCGTGCCGCGGAGCTTCTGGGGATCGATCGACTGGCGCAGCCGCTGCAGCGCCGTGATGCCCGGGTACTCGTAACCGTGCGTGCCGGCGATCAGTGCCAGCACCGGGCCATCCTGGGCGCCGCGGACGAGCGAGACCGGGATGCGTGCGCCGGCATCGTTCAAGGCGGGGACTTCGAGGTATCCGGAGACGGCTTCCCCGACGTCTGCGCGCAGCGGCCCGAGCTGCGAGACCTCAGCGGCCTGCGCGGTGCCTGAAATCGCAAGCACCGCGAGCACGACAGGCAGAACGGGACTCATGGGCATCTCCGATATCGACGAGGCGGCTGCGGCATCATAACGTTTAGGTTGTCGTGCGAACCTGGCTGGGCAGCACCGCGAAGTGCTTGCGGAACGCGGCGGTGAAGTTCGTCGGCTCGCTGAATCCCGCCTTCTCGGAAACCTGCGCGACGGGCAGGCTCGTGGTCTGCAGCAGGTCGAGCGCAAGTTGCATGCGCACCTCGGTCTGGAACTCGTGGACGGAGACACCGCACATCCGCTTGAAGCCGTAGTGGAGCTTCTTGCGGCTCAGGCGGAACTGGGCGCAAAGGGCGGGCAGCGTGTAGGTCCTGCCCGGGTTCGCCTTGATCAGGTCGCGGATGCGGAAGAGCTTCTCGCGTTCCGGCAGGGTGATCCTCATCGATGCCCGCGAATGCGGGCTGGCGGTACGCCAGTCCTCGAACAGCACGCGCAGCAGTTCGAGGGCGTTGGACCGTACCTCCACGTCGCGCCAGGCACTGGAGGATCGGGCGCGAAAGAACCGGTTGGCCAGTGCCAGCGCGGTCTTGGATGCCGCGAAGTGGCCCATGACGGTTTCGCGCCGTTCCCAGGGGGAGGTCAGCACCGGGGGCAGCTCGTCGCTGCCGAGGCCGAGGAAGTCAACCAGGTAGGCCTGGGTGAGATTGAGCGAGCAGTAGCGGTAGCGCACCCCACCGGTAAAGCTGGCGGTCAGCGAGTCGCCCGCGGGACGGACGATGTAGCTGCAGCCCAGGTACTCGTCCGAGAGACGGTGCTTGCGGTCGAAGTAAGCCGCCTCGCCGGAGAACGCGATCCGGAACCGGAGGTTGTTCTCGCGGCTGCGGATCGTGAGGCGCCAGTCCTGGTCGATGAAGGTATCGGCGACGTGAGCGCAGAACCCGGGATCGATCTCGTAGATCTCCTCGTATCCGGACCTGGAGATGGGGCCGATCGGCTCGCTGCGCGGAATCGGACGTCTGCCCTGGATGACTTCGTCGATGCCGCCGCCGACCGACGGATCGATGAGGGTCATCTGCTCGAGCTTGTCCCACAGCCGTGGCTCGCTGGCGCTGATGTAGATCCTGGCGCTCACCTCGGCGATTCTAGGCTCCGAAGGACACGATTTCATCATTCGTATCCCGGTTGATTATCGCCCTCGCACGCGGGGCGCTAGAGTCGGACGCGTGGGGGACTCTCTGGAACGACTGGTTCGGGAGCATCGGCCGGGCTTCAGCCTGGGGCAGGATTTCTATCGCGCCGCGCCGGTGTACCAGGAGGAGCTCCGCCGGTTCCTCGGCCGGCACTGGATCGCGGCCGGACACGCCTCCGAGATCCCGGAGCGTGGCGATTACCTGCTGTTCGACGGCCTCGACGCATCGGTGATCGTGGTGCGGGCCGCGGACGGCGCGATCCACGCCCTGCACAACGTCTGCCGCCATCGCGGCGCCAGGCTCTGCGAGGAAGCGCAGGGCCGACTCTCGATGATCACCTGCCGCTACCACGGCTGGTCCTATCGGCTGAACGGCGAACTCGCCGCCTGGCGCCACATGCCGGACGGGCTGGACAAGGGCGAGCATGCGTTGCGCCGCTGCGGCGTCGCGCTGTTCGAGGGGATCATTTTCATCAGCCTGGAACCGGAGCATGCGCCGGACCCTGCCGCGATGCTGCGCCACGCGGCGCCGTTCTGGTCCCGGTTCGACTTCGCGCGCTGCAAGGTCGCAACCCAGCGCAGTTGGCGCCTCGCCGCCAACTGGAAGCTGGCGGTCGAGAACACGCTCGAGTGCTACCACTGCATGTCGGGCCATCCCGAGTACACCGCGGCGAACGCGTTCGTGAAGGCGGACGAGCTGCCGGCCAGCGCGGATGCCGCGAAGTTCGCGGCATATCGCGCCACCTGGGAGGCCGGGCTCGAGGGCAGGATCCTGCTCGGGCGGTCAGGGATCGTCGAGACGGGCGGCCAGCCGTGCCGCGCCGGCACCTTCCCGCTCGCGCCGGGGCAGGCGACGGGTTCCCAGGACGGCAAGCCGCTCGCGCCGCTGCTCGGCACGGTGGCAGCCTTCGATGAAAGCGTCACGACCGGGTGCGTCGGGTTCCTCACCTACCTCGCGGCGATGTGCGACCACGCGCTGCTCGTGACCTACGTACCCCGGTCCGCGGACGAGACGCTCGTCGTCATGAAGTGGCTGGTGCGCGGCGATGCCCGCGAGGGGGTCGACTATGACGTGGACAGGCTGCGCTGGCTCTGGGAGACGACGACCGAACAGGACAAGCGCCTCGTCGAGCTCAACGCGGCCGGGGTCGCGACGCGCGGCTACGTGCCCGGACCCTACTCGACGCTGGAAGCCATGACGGCGGACTTCGTCGAGCGCTACCTGAAGCTGATGGCGCCCTCCCGGTGAGTGCGCAGGCTTCGAGGCCGTACGTTGCCTACGTCATCCTGCTGCTGTTCCTCGTCAACGCGGCGAACTACGGACAGCGCATGGTCATCTCGATCATCCTGCCCGCCATCAAGGCGGATATCGGGCTCACGGACGCACAGCTCGGGATCCTGATGGGCGGCGGGTTCGCGCTGTTTTTCGCGATCGCGGGCGTGCCGCTCGCCCGCCTGGCGGATCGCAGCGTGCGCCGGACCTTCCTTGCCGGCGCGATCTTCTTCTGGAGCACGGCGACCGCGCTGTTCGGCGCCACGCAGTCGTTCGCGCAGATGCTGGCGGCGCGCGTGGCGCTGGGCGTCGGGGAGTCGGCCTGCATCCCGACCTCCCATTCGCTGCTGACCGACTACGTCGCTCCGGAGAATCGCCCGCTGGCATTCGGCATCCACTCCACGGGCGGCGTGGTCGGCGTGACGCTCACGCTCATCCTCGGCGGCTACCTGGCGACGGAGATCGGCTGGCGGTACACGATGTATCTCGCCGCGATCCCGGGATTCGCGCTCGCACTGATCGTGTTCATGACGATGCGCGAGCCGTCCCGCCAGGGCGCGGGCGAGCCCGGGCACGACGGCCGGCACGTGCCGCTGCAGGCCGTCATCCGGCACCTGGTCTCGCACAAGTCCTACGTGTTCGTGCTGCTGGCGATCTGCTTCAGCCTGCTGGTCGAGTTCGGGCTGAATCAGTGGCTGCCGTCCTTCTACGTGCGCCAGTTCGGCCTCGAGATGTCGGCGGTCGGCTATTACTACGGCCTCGCCGTAGCCGCCGGCGGTATCCCGGGCAGCATCATCGGCGGCCTCGTCGCGAACCGCCTCGTGCGCTCGGACGTCCGCTGGCTCGCCTGGCTGCCCGCGATCATGTACGCGATCGCGCTGCCGGTCGGGCTCTCGATGCTGCTCGCGTCCACGGCGCAGCAGGCGCTGCTGCTCAACGCGCTCTACGCGTTCGTGATCTTCGCGACCAACGGCGCCTTCTGGGCGGCGTGCTTCGTCTCGGTGCCGACGATGATGCGCGCCACGACGAGCGCCATCACCCTGATGATCGGCGGCATCTTCGGCGTGGCGGTCGGCCCCGTGCTCGTCGGCTTCATCAGCGACCACCTGACGTCGGGCGCGGGCAGCCACGGCCTGCGGTCTTCGCTGGTCATCGTCGAATGCCTCGCGATCGCGGTGGTGATCTTCCTGCTGTTTGCGGCGGAGCACCTGCGCAGGGAGTCGCTGCGGCGACTGGCGACGCCATGAAGCGCAGGCGCCCCGGCAAGGCCGACCTCGGCATGGATGCCGCGATCACGCGACGCGACTTCGTCAACGGCGTGCTCGTCGCGGGCAGCGCTGCGCTGCTCTGGCGCCCTGGCCCTGCGCTCGCGGGCGCGATCGATGCGTACGCGCCTTCCGGCTCCGCGTGGACAGGTTACGGCGGCGTCGGCGACTACCGCTGGGCGAACGGCAACACCGAAGCCGCGATGAACGCGGCCCACGGCATCCGTGATCGCCTCTATATGGATGCGCCCGCTTCTGGCGCCGAAGAAGAAGTCGACCTGGTCATCGTCGGCGGCGGGCTCTCGGGCATTACCGCGGCCTTCGAGTTCAACCAGCGCCGCAAGGCTGGCCAGACCTGCCTCGTGCTCGAGAACCACGCGATGTTCGGCGGCGAGGCGCGCCAGAACGAGTTCGTCGTCGACGGGCGCCGGCTCGCGGCCCCGCAAGGCTCCAACGCCGGTTTGGTCGTGAAGCCGGATGACCGCATCACCGGCCGGTACGAGACCTACGCGGAGTACTACCGCGAGCTCGAGATGCCGGCGTCCTACGAGCTCGAGCCGCTGGCCGGCGGCGCCGAGAAGTATCACCTGGCCAACGACCACTTCGAGCCGATGATCAAGGAAAAGGAGTTCGCCACCGGCTACTTCTTCCCGGGCGTCGGCTGGGCGCGCGATCCGATCGCGACGAACTTCGCGAACACCCCCTGGCCCGCCCACGTGCAGCGGGAACTCGCGGACTTCGCCGGCAACCGCCGCGACCAGGTGTCGGGGCAGGCCGACCCGAACCGCTGGCTCGATTCGATGTCCTACCACGATCTGCTCGACCGGCTGGGCTACGGCGTCGAGTCCAAGCGCTACGTCGACCCGCTGCTCGGCGTCGGCAATTTCGGTGTCTGCGGCAATGCGATCTCGGCCTACGGCGCCAAGCGCCTGACGCTGCCGGGGACCATTCCCAGCGGCGAGTCGAACCGCTTCGCGAACGTCGAGGGCATCTCCTTCCCGGGCGGCAATGCCGCGTTCGCGCGCCGGATGGTGGCGCGCACGATTCCCGGCTCGATCGCGGGCGACGGGTCGCTGCGGGCAACGACGCAGGGCGCCGTGAACTTCGCGAGCCTCGACCGTGAAGGCGCCCCCGTGCGGATCCGGCTGGAGTCCACGGTCGTGAAGGTCCGCCACGACGGGGACCCAGCGACCGCCGGGTCGGTACTGGTCACGTACGTGCGCGACGGCAAGCCCCGCACGGTGAGGGCGAAGGCCGCGATCCTCGGCTCAGGCGGCTGGGTGAACCGCCGGATCGTCGCGGACCTGCCGCCCTCGCACGCCGCGGCCTACGCGCAGTTTCGCTACGGTCCGGTGCTGACCGCCAACGTCGCGGTCCGCCACTGGCGATACATCGACGCGCTCGGCATCAGCGTGGCGCGCTGGTTCTCCGGCCTCGGCTGGCACCTGTGCGTGCGGCGGAACGCGATTCTCGGTCCCGATGCGCCGCCGCTGACGCCCGACAGCCCGATCGTCCTGACCTTCTACATCCCGTTCCTGAATCCAGGCGTGGACCCGGCGGTCCAGGGCAGCGTCGGCCGGGCGCAGCTGCTGTCCCCCTCGTATGCGGATTTCGAGCGGCAGCTGCGCGAGCAGATGACCGCGATGTTCGGCGCTGCGGGGTTCGATGCGCGCCGGGACATCGCCGGCATCGTGCTGAACCGCTGGGGCCACGCCTACTTCGCGCCGCCAGTCGGCTTCTTCTTCGGGAAGGACGGCGAGCCGGCGCCGCACGACGTGATCCGCCGGCCGCACGGGCGGATCGTCTTCGCGCACTCGGAACTGCAGGGAAACATGAACATGGCCCACGCCATGCTCGAGGCAAAACGCGGCGCGCTCCAGGCGCTCGAGTTGATCTGAAACAGGAACCGCACACATGAAACCGAATCGTTCGACGCTCTTTCTCTCGCTGTTGGCCGCCATGCAGGCGAACGCGCAATCCCCGAGCGAAGCCATGCTGGAGGAGATCGTCGTCACCGCGCAGCGCCGCGAGCAGCGGCTGCAGGACGTGCCTGCCGCCATCTCCTCGCTCAGCGGCGACAGCCTCAACCGCCGCAACCTGCAGGGGAACGCGGACCTCGTGGCACGGGTGCCGAGCCTTTCCCTCGACGTGCAGGGCCCGGGCGAATCGACTTTGTCGATCCGCGGCGTGGGAACTGCCTACGGACTGGCGCCGGCCGTTTCCTACTATCTCAACGAGACGCCGCTCGACATCCGTACCGACGGCAGCACGGGCGTGCCGGACGTCGACTTCTTCGACGTCGATCGCGTCGAGGTGCTGCGCGGCCCGCAGGGCACGCTGTACGGCTCGAGTTCGATGGGCGGCGCTCTGCGCGTGCTGACGGCGCAACCGGACCCGTCGGGATTCGCCGCCAAGGCCGAGACGGGGGTCTCTACGATGGACGGCGGCGGCACGGGTTACGTGGGCAAGGCGGCGGTCAATGTCCCGGTCGGCGACAACGCCGCGATCCGGTTCGTCGGCGCCTACGAGAAGATTCCCGGCTACGTCGACCGCGCCGCGCCCGGCGACTGGTTCGAGCCGGACCCGGACCTTCCGATCAGCGAGCGGCGCACCAATGACGCGGACCTGCTGAGCGGGCGCATCCTCGGCCTGCTGCAGGTCAACGACAAGGTGAAGATCACGCCGAGCATCTGGTACTCCGAGATCGACGCGGGGGGCGCGTCCGAGTACCACACGAATCTGCCGCGGTTCACCGTCGCCGCAACCTATCCCACGCCCGCGAAGAGCAAGGCGGTGAACGGCAACCTGCTGGTCGAGGCGGATCTCGGGTTTGCGAACCTGATCTCGTCGAGCTCCATGTTGACGCGCGACGTGAACAACAACCGCGACCTCAGCCTGCTGATGGTGAACCTCGCGCCGCTGTTCGGGTTGCCGGCGGTCGACTACCCGACGCTGGACCGCTTCACCTCGGACAACGAGGGGCTGATCCAGGAAGTCCGACTGACCTCGCCGACCGACCAGCGACTGACCTGGGTGGCGGGTGCGTACTTCAGCCGCTTCGAGCAGGACTCGGTCGAGCTGCTCGACAGCGAGTCGTTCGCGACGGCAATCGGCCAGGTCGACGACACGAGCATCTACACCTTCGAACAGGAAGTCATCGACCGACAGGGCGCCGTGTTCGTCGACCTCAACTACGCGGCGACGCCGAAGCTCGACCTGACCGTCGGCGCGCGTTACTACGAACTGCGCAGCAGCCTCGAGAACGTCCAGACCGGCGTGCTGGCGGCGCCCAACCAGCCGCTGGTCCGCGCCGATGCGAGCGGCACGAGCCCGCGCGCGGTCGTTGCCTACCGCCCGACAGACGATTTCATGCTCTATGCGACCGCGGCGCGAGGCTATCGGCCGGGCGGCCCCAATGTCGGCCTGCCGGACGGCATCGGTTGCGAACTCTCCGACGCCTACCAGCCGCTGTACGATCCGGACTCCGTCTGGAACTACGAGCTGGGCGCGAAGTCGGAATTCATGCAGCGTCGGCTCTCGATCAACGTGGCCCTCTACCAGATCGACTGGGAGGATGTGCAGCAGGCCGTCGCCGATCCCGGCTGTGGCTACATCATCGTCGCCAACGTGGGCGAGGCGCAGAGCCGGGGCGCGGAGCTGGAGATCCTGATGCGGCCGATCGACGACCTGACCCTGTCCGCGTCCGCCAGCTACACGGATGCGGAGTTCACCTCGATCGCCGACGCCTACCAGCTGGCGAGCGCCGCGACGACCGGGGACCCGCTGCCGGGCATTCCGGAGACGAAGTTCAACGTCGACGCGCAGTACGGTCGCGAGCTGGGAAACGATCGCTCCTGGTTCGTCCGCGCGGACTGGACTTACCTAAGCTCCGTGCCGACCGGGTTCACGACTCAGAACACCCGGCCGTCCTTCAGCGCGATCGGCGCGAGCGCCACCTACCGCTTCGGGCGCTACGAGGTTTCACTCTATGGTCGAAACCTGACCAATGAGGACGGGATCGTCGACATCAGCGAGGGTGCGACGACCAGCATCGAGGGCATCTTCTGGACGCAGATCTCGACGCCGCCGCGGACCATCGGCCTCAACCTGGCCGTCGATTTCTGAGGAGCCGCCCATGAGTCGAATCCACGCCTGCCTGCTGACGGCCGCGCTGCTCACGGGGACGGTCGCGTGGTCGGCCGAGAACCGCGCGACGCCGGCGAATCTCCCGCAGACCGAGGGCTACGTGGATACGGGCTCCGCGGTCGTTTACTACAAGACGATCGGCCGCGGGCGACCGCTCCTGCTGCTGCACGGCGGGCCGGGCTCGACGCATGACTACTTCCTGCCCTGGGTGCTGCCGCTTGCGAGGGACCGGCAGCTCGTGCTCATCGACGAGCGCGGAAGCGGGAAGTCGCAGCGGCTCGAGGATCACGGGCAGTACAACCTGGAAACCATGGCGTCCGATGTCGAGGCGGTCCGGGTTGCGCTCGGCCTCGGCCAGATTGACTTGCTCGGGCATTCCTTCGGCGGGATCCTGGCGCAGGAAGTGGCCATCCGGTACCCGGCCGGCATCCGGCGGCTGATCCTCGCGAGCACCGGCTCGTCGGCGGCACGCGTCAACGAGGACTTCCGGAACATCAAGGCGGCGCTGGACCCGAAACTGCGTGCACGCATCGAGGCGCTGGAGGCGGGCGGCATCATCGGACCCGACGGCGCGCAGCTGCAGGAGTACCGGCAGCTGGCCGACGAGGCGCTGGCACCCTACAGTTACCACGTGCGGCCGCCGGCCTGGAGCGAGGCGGGCGAGTCGCTGGGCTGGGACGTGCTGAACACGGTGTGGGGCGCGAAGAGCGACTTCCACATCGACGGCAACCTGAAGGGCTTCGATTTCACGCCGGGGCTGCGCACGCTGAGGATCCCGGCGCTGGTGATCTACGGCGACCACGACATGGTCAGCGACGCGACCGCGCGGGAGTCCCACGAGGCGCTGGCCGGGTCGCGGCTGGTCGAGATCCCGCGCAGCGCGCACATGACCATGGTCGACCAGAACGCGGCGTTCAACGAGGCCGTCGCGCGCTTCCTGGCGGAGTGAAGGTGACCGCATGACGATCGACCGACGCGGATTCCTGAAGTCGGGCGCCACCTCGGCGCTGTTCGCCTCGATGGCCGGCTTCGGCGCGCGTGCCGCGGGCGCGGAGCTCCATGGCTCCGGCCCGCCGCCGGGATCGCCGATCGGCTTCACGCGCGAGGAATACGAAGCGCGATGGTCCAGTGTGCAAGCGGCGATGGCAGCTGCCGGGTTCGAGAATCTCGTCGTCTGGCAGCGCTCTGCCGGCACCTACGACAAGGTCGGTGACGTCTACTGGCTGACCAACTTCCAGACGTACGGAACGGGACAGGACCCGCCCACCGACGCGACCGGCGCACCGTGGACGTTCTCCGCCGTGCTGATCCGCAAAGGCCAGGAGCCCGAGCTGCACATCGGCATGGACGAGGAAAGCATTGACCGGCCAAACATCGTGGTCGGCAAGATCGTGATGCACAAGCCCAACATGATGGTCCGGTTCGCCGAATACCTGCGCGATGCCGGCATCGAAGGGCGCGTCGCGGTCGTTGGCGACGATGTGCTGCCCGGAATGTCAGATCGTCTGCTGCGTCGCCATACCGCGCAGATTGAGTGGGTAGCGACGCACCAGCTGCTCGAGGGGCCGCAGCTCATCAAGAGCAGGCGCGAACTGGAGGTGTACCGGGAGGCGGGCGCCCTCGTGTCATCTGCGCTGGACGCGGCAATGAAGGCAATCATCGCGGGACAGCGTAGCTGCGAGGCTGCCGCGCGCGCCGCGTCTGTCCTGATGGCCGGCGGCGGTGGCTTCCACCGCATCTCGGTCAACCACGGTCCTCAGATGCAGAACGTGCTGAACAAGGACTACTACGGGTACAACATGACCGCACCGGCCGCCGGCGATCTGGTGACAGTCTGGATATACGGCCCCATCTTCGCCGGTTATTGGATGGATCCGGGCCGGTCGTCGGTTTGCGGCGCCCGTCCGACGGCGGCGCAGCGTTCGCTCGTCGAGGACTGCGCGAAGTACACCGACGAGATGATGCGCGCGATCAAACCGGGTGCCACGCCGGCGGAAGTCGGCATTCATTGGGCGGAGATCGAGAAGAAAGCAGGGTACTTCAATGGCGGGAATCCGGAGAGCGGCAATTCGGGCCATGCTTTCGGCCACGGACTTGCGACCTCGTTCCCCGGTTACACCCTGACCATGGGCGCCGAAGATATCGGTTTGTTTGGCTACCGGCGCCTTTCGGAACCCGTGACGCCGGGCATGGTGCTCACGACGGAAGCCTTTCTGAGCCGGCCCGGTGTCGGGAACGCGGGCTTCGAGAACAACTTCATCGTCACCGAGACGGGCGTCGAGCTGCTGGACAAGTCGCCGATGCTGTACTGGTAGCCTGCGGAAGCGCCTTATGCCGGCTGGATGTTCGCGTTCAGCCGGAACAGGTTCTGGGGATCGTACTCGCGCTTGATCCGTCGCAGCCGCGCGATGTTGCCGCGGTAGTTCTCGTCGATCTTCGGCTGGTGCTCGTCCGCGACCTCGTTGACGTAGTAGCCGTCGGTGAAGGGCAGCAGCTTCGACCAGTAGTCCTTGACGTAGTCGACGTGGCGCTTGCCGTCCCTGGCCAGGTCCCAGCTGACGACGGCGAAGATCTCGAGCGTCGGGTGGCGGTGCGGGAACGCGGTGGCGTCCGTCGCGACCCGGCTGATGGCGCCGCCCCCGTGCTGGTGGAAGAAGTAGGTGCCGCGCTCGGGGTCCGGCTGGAATCCGTCGAAGACCGCGTCCATCAACCCGGCGGAGTAGCCGGTGATGAAGCCGGCCTTGAGATACTCGCCGGTGTTGCGCGCATCGGTGTAGTCCCCGCTGCGCTGGAGCGCGACGTAATCCTGCGCCCGGATCGTGTCTTCGAT
>ERZ1066138.389-NODE-389-length-14843-cov-11.225183_pt1 | contig 14843 bp, 13 predicted proteins | sample MGYA00382785_ERZ1066138 | MGnify/ENA primary metagenome ERZ1066138 (study PRJEB33369, sample SAMEA5778368) | biofilm metagenome | biome: Industrial cooling water; feature: Water cooling tower basin; material: Biofilm | place: United Arab Emirates | collected... | reverse complement strand
GCGGCGTCGACTGGGAGGCGATCGAGAAGGCCTGGGAGCGCAACCAGCGCGCCGAAGCACGGGCCGAGAAGCTGCGCGAGCAGCTCCTGGCCCAGCAGCCAAAGCGCGCCGCGGCCGGCAGGCAGGCGGCGGCGCCGAAGCTGCCGACGCCCAGGATCGTCGGCGGCTCGACCATCACCCAGCAGCTTGCCAAGAACCTCTTCCTCTCGAGCGAGCGCAGCCTGGCTCGCAAAGGACAGGAGTTTGTGCTCACATTGGTGCTCGAGGCGCTGCTCGACAAGCCGCGCATCCTGGCGATCTACCTGAACAATGTCGAGTGGGGCGAGGGCCTGTTCGGCGCCCAGGCGGCGGCGCGCCACTACTTCCGCGTCGACGCCGACCGGCTCGCGCCGATGCAGGCCGCCCGGCTGGCCGTCATGCTGCCGGCGCCCAAGCGCTTCGAGAAGCGCCCCGGCTCGGCCTACGTGGCCGGCCGCGCCGCGACCATCGTCGCGCGCATGGGCGACGTCGACCTGCCTTGACGCCGCGATGACCGCCTCCGCCAGCGCCGAGATCGCTGCGACCGCCGCCCGGCTGGTCGTCGAGGAGGGACTCGAGTACGGCCCGGCCAAGCAGCGTGCGCTGAAGCTGCTTGGGCTGCGCGGCCATGCCGAGCTGCCCGACAACGACCGGCTCGAGGACGAGGTGCGCGCCTACCTGGCGCTGTTCCACGCCGACACCCAGCCGGCCGAGCTGGCGGCGCTGCGCGAGGTGGCGCTGCTCTGGATGGAGCGGCTCGCCGACTTCCGGCCCCACCTCGGCGGTGCGGTCTGGCGCGGCACCGCGACGCGCCTGAACGACGTGCACCTGCAGCTCTACTGCGACGACCCCAAGGCCGCCGAGATCGCGCTGCTGAACGCCCGCGTCGACTACGCCGTCGGCAGCACCCGTGGCCCCCGCGGCGAGCCGGTCGACGTGCTGAGCCTGGCCCAGACCAGCGCGGCGCTCGGCGAACGCGTGACCGTGCACCTGAGCATCCTCGACCACGACGACCTGCGCGGCGCGCTGCGGCGCGATGCGCGCGGCCGGCCGGAACGCGGCGACACCGCCGCGCTGCGCCGGCTGCTCGCCGAGGCCTTATCGTCGGCCGATCCAACCAACGCAGCGCACGACCGATGACCGAAACCTCCCCCTCCTCACGGCGGCGCCGTCTGCTGACCGCCGGTGTCGCGACCGCCGCCCTGGCCGGTGGCGTCTGGCTGAGCGCCGGCCGCCGGCCGGCGCCGCCCGACCCCGCCACCGAGTCCCTGTGGCAGCTTGGTTTCGACACGCCCGAAGGCGGCCGGCTCGAGATGAGCACGCTGCGCGGCAAGCCGCTGCTGATCAACTTCTGGGCCACATGGTGCGCACCCTGCGTGCGAGAAATGCCTCAAATTGATCGCTTCCATCGCGATTTCTCACCCAAAGGATGGCAAGTGCTCGGATTGGCCATCGACGGACCGACCCCGGTACGGGAGTTCCTGGGTCGGATCAAGGTAGGATTCGCGATCGGCTTGGCCGGCCTCGAAGGCACCGAGCTGACACGCCGGCTCGGCAACGAGCGCGGCGGCCTGCCGTTCAGCGTGGCCTTCGACGCCGACGGCCGCATCGTCCAGCGCAAGCTCGGCGAGACCCACTACGAGGAACTCGCGGGCTGGGCCCGCGAAATGGGTTGAGCCGGCCGGCCTCAGACGAAGGCCGTGCTCGCTTTTGCACCCAATCGCGCGTAAAGTCGCGGCCTCGCCGAGCGATCTGCCGGCATCTTTCAACCGCCCGATGCAAGTTCTCGTCCTCCACGGACCCAATCTCAACCTGCTCGGCAGCCGTGAACCGGCGGTCTACGGCGCCACCACGCTGGTCGAGATCGACGCGATGCTCGTGCAGCGCGCGGCAGCCGCCGGTGCCGTGCTTTCGAGCTTCCAGAGCAACCACGAGGGCGCGCTGGTCGACCGGGTCCAGGCCGCGCGCGGCGACGGCACCGGCTTCATCCTGATCAACCCGGGCGGCTTCACCCACACCAGCGTGGCGCTGCGCGACGCGCTGGCCGCCGTGGCGATCCCCTTCGTCGAGGTGCACCTGTCCAACGTGCACCGCCGCGAAGGCTTTCGCCACCACTCCTATTTCTCCGACCTGGCCGAGGGCGTGATCCTCGGCCTCGGCGCCACCGGATACCGGCTGGCGCTGGACTACGCGCTCGAACGCCTCGCCACGCCGCGCCCCTGAGCGCGCGGCGCGCCGGCCCCCGGCGCCCCCGACCATCACGACATCCGCTGGAGAGAGAACCCCATGGACCTGCGCAAACTCAAGACGCTGATCGACCTCGTCTCCGAGTCGAACGTCTCCGAGCTCGAGATCACCGAGGCCGACGGCAAGGTCCGCATCGTCAAGGGCGCCCCGCCGGTCACCGTGGTCCAGGCCGCGCCGATGCCAATGGCTCCCGCCCCGGCCCCCACCGCGGCCGCGGCGCCGGCCGCACCCCAGGCCGCCGCGCCGGCCACCGCGCCGGCCGAGGTCGGCCACACCGTCAAGTCGCCGATGGTCGGCACCTTCTACCGCTCCGCCAGCCCAGGCGCCAAGCCGCTCGTGGAGGTCGGCAGCGAGGTCAAGGAAGGCGAGGCGATCTGCATCATCGAGGCGATGAAGATCATGAACGAGATCGAGGCCGACAAGACCGGCACGGTCACGCGCATCCTGTGCGAGAACGGCCAGGCGGTCGAGTTCGGCCAGCCGCTGTTCGTCATCGAGTGAGGACCACGGAAAGCACTCGATGTTCAAGAAGATCCTGATCGCCAACCGAGGGGAAATCGCCCTTCGCATCCAAAGAGCCTGCCGCGAGCTCGGCATCCGCGCCGTGGTCGTCTACTCCGAGGCCGACCGCGACGCCAAGTACGTCAAGCTCGCCGACGAGGCGGTGTGCATCGGCCCGGCGGCGTCGGCGCAGAGCTACCTCAGCATGCCCGCCATCATCTCGGCCGCCGAGGTGACCGACGCCGAGGCCATCCACCCCGGCTACGGCTTCCTCAGCGAGAACGCCGACTTTGCCGAGCGCGTGCAGCAGAGCGGTTTCGTCTTCATCGGCCCGACGCCGGAGTCGATCCGCATGATGGGCGACAAGGTCTCGGCCAAGGCGGCGATGGTGCGCGCCGGCGTGCCGACCGTCCCGGGCGCCGAGGGCGCGCTGCCCGACGACCCGAAGGAGATCACGCGCCAGGCGCGCGCGATCGGCTACCCGGTCATCATCAAGGCCTCGGGCGGCGGCGGCGGGCGCGGCATGCGGGTCGTGCACACCGAGGCGGCGCTGCTGCACGCGGTGCAGACGACGCGGGCCGAGGCCGGCGCGGCCTTCGGCAACCCGGCCGTGTACATGGAGAAATTCCTCGAGAACCCGCGCCACATCGAGATCCAGGTGCTGGCCGACCAGCACCGCAACGCCGTCTGGCTCGGCGAGCGCGACTGCTCGATGCAGCGCCGCCACCAGAAGATCATCGAGGAGGCCCCGGCGCCGGGCATCCCGCGCCGCCTGATCGAGCGCATCGGCGACCGCTGCGCCGCGGCCTGCAAGAAGATCGGCTACCGCGGCGCCGGCACCTTCGAGTTCCTGTTCGAGAACGGCGAGTTCTACTTCATCGAGATGAACACGCGGGTGCAGGTCGAGCACCCGGTGACCGAGCTGGTGACCGGCGTCGACATCGTGCAGCAGCAGATCCTGATCGCCGCCGGCGAGAAGCTGCCGTTCACGCAGCGCCAGGTCATGCTGCGCGGCCATGCGATCGAGTGCCGCGTCAACGCCGAGGACCCGTACAAGTTCACGCCGTCGCCGGGCCGCATCACGATGTGGCACCCGCCGGGCGGCCCCGGCGTGCGGGTCGACTCGCACGCCTACACCAACTACTTCGTGCCGCCGAACTACGACTCGATGATCGGCAAGATCATCACCCACGGCGACACCCGCGAGCAGGCGATGGCGCGCATGCGCATCGCGCTGCTGGAGACGGTGGTCGAGGGCATCTCGACCAACATCCCGCTGCACCGCGAGCTGATGGTCGACGCCAAGTTCGTCGAGGGCGGCACCAGCATCCACTACCTCGAGGGGTGGATGGCGCAGCGCAAGCGCTGATGCACGAGCTGGTGCTGCGCGCGCCGGAGGACGCCGTCGAGGCGGTGTCCGACGCGCTGCTGGAACAGGGCGCGCTGAGCGTCTCGGTCGAAGATGCCGACGCCGACACGCCGGCCGAGCAGGCGCTGTTCGGCGAGCCCGACATGCCGGCGCCGCGGCCCGGCTGGCAGCGCTCGACGCTGCGCGCGCTGTTCGACGACGAAGCCGCGGCCACCGCCGCGGCGACCTGGCTGCTCGCGCAGGACGAGGCCGAGGGCGTGGCGCTGCAGGGCCTGGCCGCGGTGGCCGAGCAGGACTGGGTGCGGCTGACGCAGTCGCAGTTCGCGCCGGTCGAGATCACGCCGAGCTTCTGGATCGTGCCCTCCTGGCACGAGGCGCCGGCCGCGGCGGCGCAGGTGATCCGGCTCGACCCGGGCCTGGCCTTCGGCACCGGCACCCACCCGACCACCCGCATGTGCCTGCGCTGGATCGCCAGACATGCGGCCGACCTGCGCGGTGCGCCGGTGCTCGACTACGGCTGCGGCTCCGGCATCCTCGCGATCGGCGCGGCGTGCTTCGGCGCGGCGTCGGTCGACGCCGTCGACATCGACCCCGCGGCGCTGCGCGCCAGCACCGACAACGCCGCCGCCAACGGCGTAAGCCTGCGCACCGGCACGCCGGAGGTCGTCGACCCGCCGCGCGGCGCCTACCCGGTGGTGCTGGCCAACATCCTGGCCACGCCGCTGAAGCTGCTGGCGCCGCTGCTCGCGGCCCATGTGGCGCCCGGCGGCCGGCTGGTGCTGGCCGGCATCCTCGAGCGCCAGGCCGCCGTGCTGCAGGCCGCCTACGCGCCGTGGCTGGCGCTTGACGTCGCCGACCGCGAGGACGGCTGGATCCTGATGAGCGCACGCCGCCCGGCCTGAGGCCGCGCAGCCCGATGGCATCATCGCGCGCATGAGCCTGGCGACCCGCTGCACCGCCTGCGGCACGATCTTCCGGGTCGTGCAGGACCAGCTCAAGGTCTCCGAGGGCTGGGTGCGCTGCGGCCGCTGCCAGCAGGTGTTCAGTGCGCTCGAAGGCCTGTTCGACCTGGAACGCGAGGTGCCGCCGCAGCGGCCGCCGCCGACGCGGCTCAGCCCCAGCGAGGCCGCGGCGCACGGCGTCGGCGAGTTCGTCGCGAGCCGCTTGCCGCAACCGCCGCCTGACGAGCCGCTGCCGTCGACCCGCGAAGTCGACGCGGTCGAGTCGCGTCTTCTGGAGCCACCGGCCGACGCCACGGAGCCGGAGGACGACGCCGACTTCGTCGACGCCCGCTTCCCGAGCGACCTGCCGCCCGATGCCGCGGACGACGGTGCCCCGGCACCCGCCACGGACGCTGCCGACGCGCCTGCCGACACACCCCCAGCCGACGGCCCGGGCGACGAACCCGCGGTCGTTGCCCCGCCGCCCGCACCGCGCCGCCCGCTGCTGCAGCGCTGGCGCGAGCGCCGCGACGCCCGCGAGGCGGCGGCCACCTCGCTGCTCGACCTGCCGGGCTCGACCGTGACGGCCGAGAGCTTGGTCGGGGACGGCCTCGCCGACGCGGTGCCCGACGACGTGCTGGTCGCGGCAGCCAGCCCCGACCCGGCGGTGCCGAGCTTCGTGCGTCATGCCGAGAACGCCGCGCGCTGGCGGCGTCCGCGGGTGCGCGCCTCGCTCGCGGTCGCCGGCCTGCTGCTGGCCGGCCTGCTGGCGGCGCAGGTCGGGGTGCATTTCCGCGACGGGCTCGCGGCACGCCATCCCGCGCTGCGGCCGGCGCTCGAAACGCTGTGCGGGATCACCGGCTGCCGCATCGAGGCACCGCGCCGGCTTGCCGCGCTGACGGTCGAATCGAGCGGCCTGACGCGACGCGACGGCGACGCCGCCTACCGCCTCAGCGTCGTGCTGCTGAACCGGGACACGATCGCGGTCGCGCCGCCGTCGGTCGAGCTCAGCCTCACCGACCCGAGCGGCGCGCTGATCGCGCGGCGCGCGCTGGCGCCGTCGGACTTCCACCGCGTCGCCGACGACGCGCCGGGCGGCGCCGAGCCCGTGCCCGGCGGGCGCGAGACCGCCTGGGAGGCCCGGCTCGACACCGGCGGCGTGCGCGTCAGCGGCTACACCGTCGAGCTGTTCTACCCCTGAGAACCGGGCTGCCCCGGTCCACCCACCCACCTGGAAACGCCATGCCGGCCCTGATCTGCGGTTCGCTCGCCTTCGACACCATCACCACCTTTCCAGGCCGCTTCGCGCAGCAGATCCTGCCGGAGCAGATCCACATCCTGAACGTCAGCTTCCTGGTGCCGACGCTCAAGCGCGAGTTCGGCGGCTGCGCCGGCAACATCGCCTACACACTGGCTGCACTCGGCGGCACGCCGGTGGTGATGGCCGCCCTCGGCGCCGACGGCGACGGCTACCTCGAGCGCCTCGCCGGCTGGGGGCTGGACACCAGCCTGGTTGCACGCATCGTCGAGAGCTACACCGCGCAGGCCATCATCATCACCGACCAGGACAACAACCAGATCACCGCCTTCCACCCCGGCGCGATGCAGTTCGCCGAGCGCACCGCGGTGCCGGCGCGCGCCGACCTGGCGCTGGCGATCGTCGCCCCCGATGGCCGCGACGCGATGCTGCAGCATGCCGAGCAGCTCGCCGCCGCCGGCGTGCCCTTCGTGTTCGACCCCGGCCAGGGCCTGCCGATGTTCGACGGCGCCGAGCTGAGGCGTTTCGTCGAACAGGCCAGCTGGGTGGCGGTCAACGACTACGAGGCCAGGATGCTGGCCGAGCGCACCGGGGTGTCGATCGAACAGATGTCGCGCTCGCACTTGCGCGGTGTCGTCGTGACGCTCGGGGCTCAGGGCTGCGAGGTCTGGGTGCATGGCGAGCGCACGCTCGTGCCCGGCGTCGCGGCGACGGCGGTGGTGGACCCGACCGGCTGCGGCGACGCCTTTCGCGGTGCGCTGCTCTACGGCCTGGAGCGCGGCTGGGACTTGGCACGCTGCGCCGTGCTCGGCAACCGCGTCGGCGCCCTCAAGATCGCCTGCGCCGGGCCGCAGAACCACGCGATCGACCGCGCCGCGCTCGGCCTGTAGGCGGCCGGCGCCCCTCAAGCCGCGGGGTCGCGGGCCGATATCCCTCCTCGAGGCCCCGCCGGATGCGTCAGATTCACGCGCCGGCCGGCGCGGCCGTTGCTATCGTCGGCGTATCGGTGGTGCCGGCTCCGGCTCGGCCGGCTTCGAGGGAGAACACGATGAACATGACGACCTGGATGCTGATGATCGGCACCGCGCTGGCACTGGCGGCGCTGACCTGGTGGAGCTGTGCCTGGTGGTACGGCCGCAAGATCGGCGACCTTCAGCAGCGCTTCGAGAAGGTGCGCCAGGCCGCCGGCCAGCACGCCAACCAGACGCGCAAGCAGATCGCGCTGCTGCAGCAGGAGCTCGCCGAGCGTCCGCCGCTGAGCAAGGCTCAGCGCCACGCCCGCGACGAGGCCGCCGAGGCCGCCGCCCGCAAGGCGGATCTGGAAAGCCGTCTCGATGCCGCGGGACCGGCATCGCGCCCGATGCACGGCTTCGCCGACACGCAGCCGATGTACTGAACACGCGCCGCCGCGGCGACCACGCGGCGCCGCAACGAAAAAGCCCGGCCTAAGCCGGGCTTCGAGCTCGTCAGCCTGACCTCAGGGCTTGGTGCCCGTCGGGAAAGGCCACGCCGCCTGGGGGCTGAGCGTGGTCTTCGCGGCAGGCGCAGCCGGGGCAGCAGGCGCGGCAGGGGCCTTCTTCGCCGCGGCCTTCTTGGCAGGCTTTTTGGCGGCCGCCTTCTTGGCAGGCTTCTTCGCAGCGGCCTTCTTCGCAGGCTTCTTCGCCGCGGCCTTCTTCGCAGGCGCCTTCTTGGCGGCAGCCTTCTTCGCAGGGGCCTTCTTCGCAGGCGCCTTCTTGGCCGCGGCCTTCTTCGCCGGAGCCTTCTTCGCCGCCGCCTTCTTGGCCGGGGCCTTCTTCGCCGCCGCCTTCTTGGCCGGGGCCTTCTTCGCCGCGGCCTTCTTGGCCGGAGCCTTCTTCGCGGGCGCCTTCTTGGCGGCCGGTTTCTTCGCAGTTGCCATCACGATTCTCCTTGATCAAGTTGCAAAGAGCACCGTGCCGCTCGAGCGACACGGCGATTCACGGCCCAGGGCTGACTTGGAGAGACGCTCCGGTGCCGTGAATGGGGTCGTGGGCAATGCGTGGCGCTTCTGCGTCGCCGCCGTCTCACCCACAAATCTCGTCTTGTTGTTCGTTCCTTCTCGCTGACCTGGGCGTTCTCCGCCTGGGAAGCCTCAATCCCACGAGAGCGCGCCGCCCGACTGGTACTCGATCACGCGCGTCTCGAAGAAATTGCGCTCCTTCTTCAGGTCGATCATTTCGCTCATCCACGGGAACGGGTTTTCCTCGTTCGGGAAGAGCTCCTCCAGGCCGATCTGCGTCGCGCGCCGGTTCGCGATGTAACGCAGGTAGCCCTTGAACATGCTCGCGTTCAGACCCAGCACGCCGCGCGGCATGGTGTCTTCGGCGTAGCGGTACTCCAGCTCGACGGCCTTCAGGAACAGGGCCTTGATCTCGGCCTTGAACTCCGGCGTCCACAGGTGCGGGTTCTCGAGCTTGATCTGGTTGATCAGGTCGATGCCGAAATTGCAGTGCATCGACTCGTCGCGCAGGATGTACTGGTACTGCTCGGCGGCACCCGTCATCTTGTTCTGGCGGCCGAGTGCCAGGATCTGCGTGAAGCCGACGTAGAAGAACAGGCCTTCCATCAGGCAGGCGAAGACGATCAGGCTCTTCAGCAGCGTCTGGTCGGTCTCGGGCGTGCCGGTGTGGAAATTCGGGTCCATGATCGCCTCGATGAAGGGGATCAGGAACTCGTCCTTGTCGCGGATCGACGCCACCTCGTGGTAGGCGTTGAAGATCTCGCTCTCGTCGATGCCGAGCGACTCGACGATGTACTGGTAGGCGTGGGTGTGGATCGCCTCCTCGAAGGCCTGGCGCAGCAGGAACTGGCGGCACTCGGGGGCGGTGATGTGCCGGTAGGTGCCCAGCACGATGTTGTTCGCGGCCAGCGAGTCGGCGGTGACGAAGAAGCCGAGGTTGCGCTTGATGATGCGGCGCTCGTCTTCGCTCAGGCCGTTCGGGTCGCGCCACGTCGCGATGTCGCGCGACATGTTGATCTCCTGCGGCATCCAGTGGTTCGAGCAGGTGGCGAGGTACTTCTCCCAGGCCCACTTGTACTTGAACGGCACCAGCTGGTTGACGTCGGTCTGACCGTTGATGATGCGCTTGTCGGCGACGTTGACGCGGCGCGTCTGGGCCGCGGGTTGCACCGCGGCGCGCGGCGGCGGCGCGTCGAAGGCGACCGGGGCTTGCGGGGATTTCAGGGGTGACGATTCGACGGCCCGTGCATCGCGCGGCGACGGGGGCGTGGGGCTGTGGTGTGCAGCGGCGGCGGTGGAACGAACGTCGTCTTCCCAGACCAGCATGGTGTTTTTCCTGTGTCTCGAATTATCGGAGTGTTGTGTCGGAACACAAAGCACTTGTTGACATCGGCGCGCCGAAGCTGTTGCGATGCTGCATCGCCCGAAGGCTCGCGCGATCGTTCGCGACGCGGCGTCGCGAACGATCACGGCCTCGCTACTGGCAGGCCTCGCAGCTCGGATCGTCGATCGCGCAGAACTTCATGTCGGTGGCCGGCGTGGCATCGGCCGCCGCGAGCTGCGACTTCCCGGCCGCGGCCACCGCGTCGATGCCGCCGCTCGACACCGCGTTGAGCGAGCCGGCCTTCACGGTGCTCTTCTCGGCGTGCGTCGCGCCGATGGTGCGCAGGTAGTAGGTGGTCTTCAAGCCGCGCTGCCACGCGAGCTTGTAGGTGTCGTCGAGCTTCTTGCCCGAGGCGCCGGCCATGTAGATGTTGAGGCTCTGAGCCTGGTCGATCCACTTCTGGCGACGCGATGCCGCCTCGACCAGCCACACCGGCTCGACCTCGAAGGCGGTCGCGTAGAGCCGCTTCAGCTCCTCGGGCACGCGGTCGATGCGGGTCAGCGAGCCGTCGAAGTGCTTCAGGTCCATCACCATCACGTCGTCCCACAGGCCGAGCTTCTTCAGGTCGCGCACCAGGTACTCGTTGATGACGGTGAACTCGCCCGACAGGTTGGACTTGACCGACAGGTTGCTGAACGAGGGCTCGATCGACGCGTCGACGCCGATGATGTTGGAGATGGTCGCGGTCGGCGCGATCGCGATGCAGTTGCTGTTGCGCATGCCGTGGGCGGCGATGCGGCTGCGCAGCGCGTCCCAGTCGAGCGTGGATGAGCGGTCGACGTCGACATAAGACGGGGAAGGCCCCCCGTCTTTCGACGGGCCCGCGCCGCGCTGCCCGGCCAGCAGGTCCAGGCTGTCGAGCGGCAGGATGCCGCGGTCCCACAGCGAGCCGCGGTAGCTGGAGTAGCGGCCGCGTTCCTCGGCCAGCTCGGTCGAGGCCCAGTAGGCGTGGTAGCAGACGGCCTCCATCGAGCGGTCGGCGTAGTCGACCGCCTGCTGCGAGGCGTAGGGAATGCGCAGCTGGTAGAGGCTGTCCTGGAAGCCCATCACGCCCAGGCCGACCGGGCGGTGGCGCAGGTTGGAGTCGCGCGCCTTCTTGACCGCGTAGTAGTTGATGTCGATGACGTTGTCGAGCATCCGCATCGCGGTGGCGATGGTCTTCTTCAGCTTGGCGTGGTCGATGTCGCCGCCGCTCAGGTGCTGGGCGAGGTTGACCGAGCCGAGGTTGCAGACCGCGATCTCGCCGCCGTTGGTGTTCAGCGTGATCTCGGTGCACAGGTTGGAGCTGTGCACGACGCCGACGTGCTGCTGCGGGCTGCGCACGTTGCAGGCGTCCTTGAAGGTGATCCAGGGGTGGCCGGTCTCGAACAGCATCGACAGCATCTTGCGCCACAGGTCCTTGGCCGGCAGGCGCTTGAAGAGCTTGAGCTCGCCGCGGTCGACCTTGGCCTCGTAGGCGGTGTAGGCGATCTCGAAGTCCTTGCCGAACTTGTCGTGCAGGTCGGGGCAGGTCGAGGGCGAGAACAGCGTCCAGTCGCCGCCTTCGATGACGCGCTTCATGAACAGGTCGGGAATCCAGTTCGCCGTGTTCATGTCGTGGGTGCGGCGGCGGTCGTCGCCGGTGTTCTTGCGCAGCTCGAGGAACTCCTCGATGTCGAGGTGCCAGGTCTCGAGGTAGGCGCAGACCGCGCCCTTGCGCTTGCCGCCCTGGTTGACCGCGACCGCGGTGTCGTTGACGACCTTCAGGAAGGGCACGACACCCTGCGATTCGCCGTTGGTGCCCTTGATGTGCGAGCCGAGCGCACGCACCGGGGTCCAGTCGTTGCCCAGGCCGCCGGCGAACTTGGAGAGCAGCGCGTTCTCCTTGATCGCCTCGTAGATGCCGTCGAGGTCGTCGGCCACCGTGGTGAGGTAGCAGCTCGACAGCTGCGAGCGGCGCGTGCCGGCGTTGAACAGCGTCGGCGTGCTCGACATGAAGTCGAAGCTCGACAGCACCTCGTAGAACTCGATCGCGCGCGCCTCGCGGTCGACCTCGTTCAGCGCCAGCCCCATCGCCACCCGCATGAAGAAGGCCTGCGGCAGCTCGATGCGCGCCTTCTTCACGTGCAGGAAGTAGCGGTCGTACAGGGTCTGCAGGCCGAGGTAGTCGAACTGCAGGTCGCGGTCGGCCTTCAGCGCGGCGCCGAGCCGGGCCAGGTCGTACTGCAGCAGCTTCTCGTCGAGCAGCTCGGCCTCGACGCCCTGCTTGACGAAGCCGGGGAAGTAGTCGGCATAGCGCGTGTGCATCTCGTGCTGCAGCACCTCGCCGCCGAGGATCTCGCGGCGGATCGTGTGCAGCAGCAGGCGCGCGGTCGCGCGGGTGTAGGCCGGGTCCTTCTCGATCAGCGTGCGGGCGGCCAGGATCGCGGCCTTGTAGACCTCGTCGATCGGCACGCCGTCGTAGAGGTTGCGCTGCGTCTCGGCCAGGATCGGCGCGGCCTGCACTTCGGCGCCGAGGTTCGCGCAGGCCGATTCGATCAGCGCCTTCAGCGCCGCCAGGTCCAGCGGCACGCGCTGGCCGCCGTCGACGACATGCAGGCTGCTCGCCGGCGCGACCGGCGCCTCGCCCTGCTTGGCACGCTCCTGGGCACGGCGCTCGCGGTAGAGCACGTAGGCGCGCGCGACCTCGTGGTGGCCGCCGCGCATCAGGCCGAGTTCGACGGCGTCCTGGATGTCCTCGATGTGGAAGCTGCCGCCGCCCGGGCGCGAGCGCAGCAGCGCGCGCACCACGCTCTCGGTCAGGCCGTCGACCGTCTCGCGCACGCTGGCCGAGGCCGCGCCCTGGGTGCCGTGCACCGCCAGGAAGGCCTTCATCAGCGCGACCGCGATCTTGTTCGGCTCGAACGCCACCACCGCCCCGTTGCGCCGGATGATCTGGTAGCCGGCGTAGGCCGAGGCCGCGGCCGAGCGCGTGGCCGCTGCGGTGGCGGTCGGGACCGTGATGCCGGCAGGCGTGGCGCTGGAGCTTTGAGTTCGCATCGGTGTGTCTTCCTTGTAGGTTCTTGTCGGGGTGAGGGGTTCGCGTCGGGCCACCGCTTCAGCACAGGCTGGGGCCGCGGCGTGCGTAGGCCTCGCGCTGCGCGAGCCGCAGCGGCGCCGAGGGCCGGGCCGCCGGCCGGTCGCGCCGCCGCAGGCTGCGGCGCACGCGCGCCGACCGGGTGTCGCACTCGGTGGGCTCGCGGTCGCCAGGGGGCTTGGACACGGGTTCGATCGGTGACGGTCGGCGCGAAAGAATACCACCCCGCACACTAAATGTAGTGTTCGACAAGCCCCCGTCACACTAGCGCTAGCGTATCGCGCCCCGGCCGGCGATCGCCGCCCCAGGCCCCGCCGCGGCGCAGCGCAACGCATGACGGCGATCCGTGCGACGCGGCCCGCGCCAGCCTTGCGCTGCAGCCGCAAAGCGGCCGGCAGGCCGCGTGAAATGGCGCTTTCTGCCGCGCTCAGGCGTCGGGGGCCCGCACGGGACTTGCGGGAAAACACCGATCGGGCCAACCGCTCAGGCGTTGCAACCGCGCCCAATCGAAGCCCGGTCCGGGGTCCGCCTTGCGGCCCGGCGCCACATGCTCGTGGCCGACCACCTCGCGCAGCGGCAGCACCCCGGCCAGCGCGCGCAGCAGCGCCGCCAGGCGGGTGTACTGCGGCGGCTCGAAGCGCTCGCCCTCGAGGCCTTCGAGCTCGATGCCGACCGACCAGTCGTTGCAGTCTTCGCGGCCGCGCCAGCTCGACCGGCCCGCGTGCCAGGCGCGCGCGTCGACCGGCACGAACTGCAGCAGCGCGCCGCCGCGCCGGATGACGAAGTGCGACGACACCTCGAGGCCGCGGATCCGCGCGTAGTACGGGTGGGCGTCCCAATCGAGTCGGTTGGTGAACAGGCGCTCGATCGCGCGGCCGCCGTAGACGCCCGGCGGCAGGCTGATCGAATGCACGATCGCCAGAGTGACCTCGGTGCCGGCCGGGCGCGGGCCGTGGTTGGGCGAGTCGACGCGGCGCGCCGCCGACCACCAGCCGCCGTGCCAGTGCGGCGCGGCGCGGCGGCTGACGATGCGCCGGGCGGCGCGGCGGCTCACGATGCGCCGGGCGGCGCGCCGGCGGCGGGCGAGCCGACGTCGTGGGTCTCGACCGCGAGGCCGTGCTCGGCCACGTGCACGCCCAGGCGCGCCATGCGGTAGCGCATCTGCCGCAGCGACAGCCCGAGGCTGGCGCCCGCCGCGGTGCGGTTGAAGCGGTAGCGCTCGAGCGCGCGCACGAGGATGTCGCGCTCGACGCCGTCGAGGTAGGCGGCCAGATCCTCGGGCAGCGGCGCCGGGGCCGGCGTCACCACCGGCGACGGCAGCGCCGGGGCGCGCTCGGCGGCGTCGGCCTGCAGCGCCGCGAGCTCGGCGCGGTCGCTGTCGCCGAAAGCGGACTCGGGCAGGTCGAGATCGTGCAGGTCGATCGTGTCGCCGTCCGACAGCGCTACCGCGCGGTGCAGCAGGTTCTCCAGCTCGCGCACGTTGCCGCCGAAGGGGTAGCGCGTCAGGTAGGCCAGCGCCTCGCGGGTCAGCTGCGGCGCCGGGCTGACGCCGGCGTCGGCGGCAATGCGCTCGAGCACGCGTTCGCAGATCGCCGGCAGATCCTCGAGCCGCTCGCGCAGCGCCGGCACGCGGATCTGGATGACGTTGAGGCGGTAGTAGAGGTCCTGGCGGAAGCGCCCGGCCTGCACCTCGGCGGCCAGGTTCTTGTGCGTCGCGCTGACGATGCGCACGTCCAGCGGCAGCTCCTGCGTCGCGCCGACCGGCCGCACCGAGCGCTCCTGGATCGAGCGCAGCAGCTTGCTCTGCATCGACACCGGCAGGTCGCCGATCTCGTCGAGGAACAGGGTGCCGCCGCGCGCGGCCTGGAAGAATCCGTCGCGATCCTCCTGGGCGCCGGTGAACGCGCCCTTGCGGTAACCGAAGAACTCGGCTTCGAGCAGCTGCTCGGGGATCGCGCCGCAGTTGACCGCGATGAAGGGCTGGGTGTGGCGCGCGCTCACGTCGTGGATCGCGCGTGCCACCAGCTCCTTGCCGACGCCCGATTCGCCCTGCACCAGCACCGGCGCCATGCTGCGCGCGACCTTCTCGACC
>ERZ1066138.388-NODE-388-length-14880-cov-8.674671_pt1 | contig 14880 bp, 18 predicted proteins | sample MGYA00382785_ERZ1066138 | MGnify/ENA primary metagenome ERZ1066138 (study PRJEB33369, sample SAMEA5778368) | biofilm metagenome | biome: Industrial cooling water; feature: Water cooling tower basin; material: Biofilm | place: United Arab Emirates | collected... | reverse complement strand
AGTTTCCATTTATATTGATATGCTCACAAGTTGTTAATAATAAGTCGTATATAATGAATTAACTATGAATAAAAAACAAGTACCGTTATTATAATCCTCTAATAAATAAAATTTACTATTAGGTTGATATAACATTATGGAACTTATATTAAAATATAACGTAATTGAGCCAATATTGATATTAGCTACAGTATTAATAATACCACTACTTATTTTATATGCAGTTTTGTTGCATCATATCATTCGAAAAGCAAAAGCTTTGGAATCCTTAGTTGATGTATTGAATCGCGGGCTCCTCTTAGTATCAAAACATTCTGCAGCTGCAGAAGCTGCATATTTTCTTAATCATGATTCTTTATGCAAAATTGTGACAGGCCTGCAGAGTAAAGTTTTTGATTTAGAGCAAGTAGCTTATAAAACACAAAATAAAAGTGAGCGTGTCGCAACTAGGGTTATTTTAGGTCATGGAAAGAATGAGTATGAGGGTGGAATTTGTACGGACTAAAATGCTTAGATAATTATTTACGCACTTCTGAATAAAATTCCACTCACTCGCTCTATTTTTTCGACAGAAACTTGAAATGCGTTCAGTGGCGTTTCGGGCGAAATGTGTTGATTTGGGAGGATGAAGGCTTGCGTCTCAACCTCATTGCCATTGTTCAGCTCTATAACTTTGAAGAAATGTGTAGTACACCAAGTGTCTGAATCGCCTATTACCTTCACATGTACAAAGCGACCTTCCGGCCCGTCTTTGGTAAGATACAGCGGGCCTGAAATAACGCGTACGCACTCGTAGACTTTTGCAAGCTCGCGAATATGCCGATCGAACTTGGCCCAATAAAATCTATTAAAGCTTGGGTCTTGCGGAGCAATATTCGATAGTAAAAAGCTGTCCCGCATTGTTTGTTCGCTGTGTTTGTTGTTGGCTGCCGCAGCTAAATGCCCTCTGTCATAGCAGCTGTTTTTGTAGTCGGTTAAAGTAGCTCGCAAGTGCGTTGGCAGCTCCTCATCTTCAGCAAATGAGTGTTTTGTCCTTTCCGCAATCCCCTGCAAAGAATCTTTTGTTAATGTCTCAATAACGCAATATGGATTTTTGCAGCGTCCATCGTAAAGTACTGTGAATGCCTTTTTTTCCAGGGTTGGTACTACAACAGGGAAAGCCAACCTGGAATCGGCTTCATTAAACACCCCTGGAGCTTCGATCTGGTATGCGATAAGGTGAATAGACGGCACGGAAAAATCTCGCCGCAAAAGGCCTGTAAATAGGCCGCACGCGAATATGGCGGCAATTCTGTTTAGGCGCAGCAGTGAACTAGTTTTGCAAGTGTCTTAACAGTAGGGTTTTTTCCTTTAAAAGCATTGTACATAGATGATCTAGCTAGATCATTATCTTTAGCCGCCTTAGTCTTATTCACAGCTCTCATATGCGCTTGAACTACTTCGACAACTCCTTCATAGTCATTATCTTTAAGGCATTCCCAAATAGCTTTGGCGATAAAGTCTTCATCCAATAGCTGTTCTGTTGGGCTATAACGCTTTAGGCCTTCCTGTGTTTTCAATTTCATTTTAGATGTACCTTTTGAGGATCTTTTTCGCCTTGGCGATATCCTTGTCCTGACCATTTTTGTTCCCTCCAAGTAATAGAATTATGTTCTTCTCAGGGATGATAGAGTAATAAACCCTTCTACCACCGCCCCATTTAAGTTCCGAAACACCGTCTTCTAAACCCTTGTGTATACCAAAATGCCCTTCATTCTCAATATTACTTAATCTATCGGCAATCTGCACCCGAGACTTTCTAGTCTCACCATCAACCCATTCGTCATACTCAGTAGTCGTTTGAAAGGTGTAGTGTTTTTCAGTCATCTTTGCCCTTAGCTTAATTGTACCATATAATGGACTATTCAGGAATAGAAATCAATCCCTATCTCGCAAAGTGCAGCTATAATGTCGCAATAGCTCGGTGTAGATTTTTACATAGGTGCATACAAGTTACTGGACTTTCACGAATCATCTCTGCGATAATTTTCTAGCATTTTGCGTATATGCAAGGGCTTAATTAGTAAGGATAAACATGAAATATATAATGTATGCGTTGGCGCTATTAATGCCGACAATGGGGTTTGCTATTGGGATATATGAAGACTCAAGTATGCCTAGTGAGTTGTCTCATAAAATCAGACGTAACGCACTTGATACTGGGCTTGCCGATAGATATAGGTATGATTATGGCGTAATTGTTCGACCAGAGGAAAAATTATACCTGAATTTTTACGAGAACAAGAAAAGGGAAGCAGACAAGCTATTCTCACATAAATCTCAAAAAGAAGTTTACTTGCAGCAGCAAATCGATAATTACATCCTTAACTGGCGCCCGTGCGGAAAAATAGATGCGTGGGATTCAAGACCTAAATAGATCATGTGGTAGGCGTAAAAACGCTATTTACGCGACAGAGTTTGCGCAAATAGCGTTAACAAGCCGTGGCACTATTCTTTTGCTGCTTGCTTCACATGTGTAACGGTTACACATCGTTCATGAGATTATAGAGTCGATCAAAGTCTTTAGCTCTTTCAGCTGCATCTTGTCAGTCGGCGTAAGGTCGCCTTTTCTTTTTTGGAGCTTCTCAAGCGTATCACGGACGGAAACAATAAATCGCGAGTTTGAGTCCTTGCTTGCTCTTTTGTCGCTTGATGCTACAGGGAACTTATCTTGAATAAGTATCACAAGCTCTTCATGGCTCATGTCATGATATTCGCGAATTATCTCTGCCTTTTTATCAATATCGCCATCTCGTGAAGCTAAGATATAAGCTGTTTTTTGTGGTAACTTCTTAAAGTTGTCTTTTAGGTCTGCATGAGGTAAAGCACTGTATAGCTCATAGTACGCAAGCATGTTGTATCCAGTCTTTCTTGTACCAAAAGCAAGCTCTAGCCATTTGGTAAAAGTACCGTCTTTATAGCTTTTTAGTATTCCTTGAGCTTTGGAAACTCGCTCACCAATAAGTATTGTACCTTGCTTGCCAATCGCTTTGATCTGTGAAGTGATTACTTTCATTTCATTCCAGTCATGCGATAGCTTTGCATTTTCTTTTTCTTCTCCTGCACCGAATGTCAGAAAGTTTTCATGTAGAATTTTTTGTAGCTGGGCATCTTCATGACTATCTAGTGGCTTAACATCAAATACCGAGTTAAAGCTGTTAGTTTGATTTACTAAATTGAAACCAGCTGCCATCGGAGGTTTTTGCTGAAAGGCTGTATTTGTGATTACGCTAGGCTTTGACATTTGCACCTACCGCACTTGAGTTTTTTTTCAAAAGCAAGTCAACCTTGTTTTCTAGGCCTTCATTCGAAAGTCTGCTCACAAACTCTTTTGAAAGCGCTTTATAATCTTCCGCGGCTCGGCTGTCTTTGTCAAATTCAAGCACAGTTTGCCCCTTCAGGACTGCTCTAGAGACTGCAATATCCCTTCTCACCTTAGCCTCGAAGGTTTTGTCAGGAAATGAGGCATTAATTTCTTGGAGGAATTCATTGTTTACTGCGCCCCTTTCATCCCAGAACGAAAAGACTACACCAAAAGCGCTGATGTCGTGGTACTGTCGAATTGAGTCCTGAAACTCTTTAAGTCTTCGTAATGCTATAACGCTGTAGGCCTCAGGAATAGCGCAAATGACGCTATATTGAGACGCAAAAAACGCTGACTGTGTAAGCCATCCTAAGCTTGGTGGTGTATCTAGAAAGCAAATATCGAAGTCGTTTTCTACAGTTTTCAACGCCCGTCTAAGCCGTTCGTGCGCGTAAGGGTCATTGCCTAATTGCGGAGTGCGCTCAATACCATCGAGGTACGCATTTGCCGGTATTAGGAAGAGGTTTTTAATTGAAGTTGGCTTAATGACGTCTTTGATGTCTGACTGCCCTTGAAGAACTGGCACCATAGTTTCGAGAGTATCGGGCCCTACGCCTAAACCGATAGATAAATTCGCCTGGGAATCGAAGTCCACAAGCAGAACTTTCTTTTTATGGAACATGGCTAGGCAAGCCCCTATGTGCATTGCTGAGGACGTTTTTGATGTCCCGCCCTTAAAAGAGCAGAAGGTAAAAGTCTGCATGTTACGACCCTGTTGTTGTTTTTTTGTGTAGGGTTATAACTGAGATAACGCTCACAAGTCAACAAGATGTGTAACCGTTACACATTAAATGAGGCTTACTATTTTTGAGGCGTTTTCCGCTTTGTCTGATTTGTCGTACATGCGAATCATCTCAGTGGACTGCCCTGTTAGTTTGTGAATGTCACTATCAGAACAACCGTTTAACTTGTATTGGGTAACAGCGCTAGCCCTCATAGTATGCGGACGTACCCTGAACTTAAAGCCGCAGCGCTCGCCAACCTTCTTAAAATTACGCTCTATGTGCTGCGGGCAAATTGGCGTACCCTTGACGGTAATAAAAACAAGGCCTTTCCTTTCTCCAACATACTCACGAAGCTCATTCATGAATTCTTCAACGTAGGTTACTGTACGGTTTTTGTCTTCACCTTTTGTCTTTGACTGCTTAAAAGTAATTTGCCTATTTTCATAGTCAATCATGTCAGTTTCAAGGCTAAGGACCTCGCCAATGCGGCGACCACCTTGCAGCATGGCTTTTGCTATTAAACAATCTCTTGGGTTAATCTCTTGTAGTGTATCAAGAAAACGTCTTAACTCTTTCCTGTTTTGAAAAGCATGCGTTTTAACTTCTTCACGAACGCGGTAAAAGGTTTTGTCTTTGGTAAGCCTATCTGGCAATGCTTTTCTGATTATACCCGCATGCTTCCGGCTCAAATGTCCTGTAAAGCTGATAAAAGCAGCCGCTCTTTGCTGGCGTGTGGCCTCAGACCATGGCACAAGCTCTGATAACGTCACATTTGTTTTTGCGCACTTAGTCTTCTTCTCATAAAAAAACTTCCCCGTCTTAATCTCATCAACTGTTACATCGTGGTTTAACATGCTGAAGTTTTGAAGATTGTAATGACGCTTAACCAATCCCTTTTTGCAAAGTTCCTGCATAGCCATTTCATAAGCCCGTTTTGTTCTTGGATTGGTGATCTTATCGAGCCATTCAATGATAGCTTGCTCTACACTAATGCCTACAAGCCCTTGCCAGTGAGCCTCTTGTTTTACCTCAACGGCTCTTTTATAACTTGGAACATTAAATTCTTGGTGGATGTCATTGTTGCCGTGTTGGTGGAACGTAAGTATTGAATTGCCTATAAGCTGTTTTTCGCCATCACAGTCATTATGCGTGCTAAACCCCTCAAGGCCCTCGAAGTGCTGTTCTACAAGCCTCGTGCATATATCTGCTGAATAGGTATCATCAGGCCCAGTCATTTCAATTGTCATGTTCTGAGCTGCCAATATTGCATATTGTTCCGCTTCTGCTTTGCCTACACGCCCCCCATCATTATATTGCTCAACATGAACCAAGTTATCCAAAACTTTGTCGAAGTATTTCCCGATCATGGGATGAATTTCGGTTTTTTCTTTTGGTAAGGAATTCTTTTTTTTCTTGGCCATGTTTTTCCCATTTTTCGTTTGGTTAAGCAACTTCCAACTAGGATTGGATAAGTCTAATTATCCAAACACCATGATAAAGTGCAAGACGTTTCGAATGATCTGCGTAAAATGCCTGAGAAATAGTGTTGAAAGGAAGTGAGTATTTTGCATAAGATCAGGATTTTAAATTAACAAAGGACCTCTAGGCGTGACGAGCGTTTAACACTAGAAGGATTAAGAAAAGAAGCTATAAAGCAATGAGCCCCAGCATTTAGCGATGCTGAGGCTCTTAAGATTAGGCTTGGCGGCCATGATTCGTTTTGTATCTTCACTTTCTCAATCTTACAGTTTTTTTGCAAGCAGTGTGTTTGGATAAGCAATCTTTCCGTGCTGCCTTTTTGCACCCTCGCATTCCTAAGTCATTGAAACTAAAAGGTTTCTATTATGACGACAGCAAAACAAAAGTTTCTTCAGAAACTCGATAAATCTTTGCCTGAGCTTTGCAAGCCTAGCGATCTTGCAGCTCTTGAGGTTTTTGGCTCAAAAAGCACTTTGCTTGTAGACCGCAGATCGGGCAAAGGCATCCCGTTTATTTCTGTTAGCAAAAATCGTACACGATATCCGAAGGAAAGTGTCTTGCAATACGCTGCGGAGCACTTTAATGAAATTATCGGGTAAAAAGCTGCAATAAAATTAAGAAGAAAAACTTAGGGGAGGCCGGCTAAAAGCCTCCCACAAGGTAACCTGAAAGGTTTGAGACATATGAGAAGAATAACAAAAAAGACATTTGGCGCGCAATGCCTAACAGCGGGGCGCCAGTGAGTAATTTAACGCTTCGGCCTTACCAAAAAGAGTGCTTAGCTAGAATCTCCGATTATTACGAAAAAGGCGTTCGTAGGCAGCTTGTGAGCGCTGCTACAGGTTCCGGAAAAACTGTCATTTTTGCCCATCTTATCCGCAGCAAACAATGCCGTACCCTTGTTCTCGTACACACAAACGAACTGCTACAGCAAGCTTGCAGCAAAATTAGAATGATCTGCCCCTCTTTAGAGGTTGGGGTCATAAATGCCGCACATAAAGAATTCGACAATCCTGTAATAGTCGCTAGCATTCAAGCGGCGCGTCAGCCAGAAACCTTAAAGCAGCTACAAGAACAGAGTTTTACTCTCATAATCGCAGATGAATGCCACCATTTTGGCGCAGATAGCCCACGAATGGTAATTGATGCTCTAGGGTTCTCTAAAGCCAAAATAGGCGAAAAATTGCTCGTCGGCTTCTCTGCAACGCCTTTTCGCACTGACAATAAGGGCCTAGGCGAGGTATTCGACGCTATTGTCTACGAAAAAGGCATCAAGGAGTTAGTCAACGATGGATATCTATGTGCACCACGAGGGATAAAGGTAGTTAACGACCTGGATTTTAGCAAAGTCGCCACTGATGACGGCGATTACTCAGCTACGTCGCTTGCAAAAATCATGGACACTGACCAGCTCAACCAGCTTGTAGCAAAAACCTATATTGACAGGGGCGAAGGGCGAAAAGCTATCAGCTTTGGAGTATCAATCGCTCATGCTATAAACCTTGCTCAAAGCTTCAAAATGTACGGGATTACCTCAGAGGCTGTTCATGGCAACATGTCTACAGATGAACGTGAGGGTATTCTCAATAGCTTTAAAAATGGCGAAATCGCAGTCTTGACGAATTGCCAAATACTAACTGAAGGCTTTGACTGCCCACAAATTGAATCAGTGATTGTAGCCAGACCAACACAGAGCCAAGCACTGTATCAACAAATGGTAGGCAGAGGGCTGCGCCTATTCCCAAACAAGAAAGACTGCCTGATTCTTGACTTTGGCGATGTAAACCACAGCTTATGCACCATAGCGGCGCTTGTAGCAGATGCAGAAGAGGAAGAAAAGACCAAGCCTAATGAAAAAATGGTGTCCCTTGCACACGCGCTACCTCCAACGATCAATCAAAAGCTACGCAGCGCAATTTTAGAATACAATCCTCTAGGCGACTCATTCTCTTGGCAGCGCGAAGGCATGAGCTACTACCTAAAAGCAACAGGTAACAAAATACTTAAGATCGTCCCTTCGGGTAAAGACCTGTATAGCGTAGTATTGCTTACCGAAAATACTCTACAGACTATTGCAAGCGATCTTTCTTTCGAATACGCATTTGCATCGGCAGAAGATTTTGCAAACGCTAACCGCTCTCTTTTTGTTGTAAGTGACCTAGATGCAGCCTGGAGACAATTGCCCTTATCAGACAAGCAAAGAGCCCTATTTAGGTCATATGGCTACCGTAACGGGATTGAAGATCTAAGCCGCGGACAAGCAGCAACGATAATTTCAAGCGGTGTACTGATGAGAAAGACAACAAAAAATAGCTACAAACGGAAATAAAACGAGAGGCGGCCGACGCCAAGTCAAAACCGCCTACAAGCATCCTGAAACAGGAATAGTGAAGATTATGGTAACAGATATAGATAAAAGCGAACAAGAAGTAATACAAAAAGAGCCACACATGCCAGCTGCCGCAAGTAAAGTGAAAGGCAGCCCGTATATGCTCACTTCTTATGATTTGAAGACCGATTGTCTAAATCACATGAAAAATGTTGGATACCCTTTTGAAGGACCATTGGTAACAGATGGGGTTATTCACAGATACTCACGCGATGACAATAAAGACGAACCAGATGAATGGTATGTCGCCTGGGAACGAACAACAGAAACTGGGTATCCCGTCTTAAACTGCGTTTTCGGCTCCTGGCAAGGCGGATATACTAAAGAAATATACAACAGCTATTCTAAAGACCAGAAACTATCTGCCGGTGATAAAAAAGCATGCGCTGATTTGTGGAATACCCAACAAAAAGAATTGCAAAAACGACTTAAAGAAGACGAAGACAAACGCAAAAAATGGGCACTAGAAGGGTGGGAAAAAGCGAAACCAAGCCCTTCAGACCCTAAGCACACAGCATACCTAGAGCGCAAAAAATGCAGCAAAGACGGTGTAAGGTACGGGTTCGCAAAATTTGACGAAGACTTAGCCCCTACAATCACTATAGACCTACGAAATACAAATGGTGAGCTTCAAGCAATTCAACGCATACGAGAAGATGGCAAAAAGAAAATCACAGGGTTAAAAAGTGGCAATTTCCATCTCAGAGGGGAAATAAAAGAAAACACTCACATCTACATTGGAGAAGGTCTTGCAACAGTAGATAGCGGCGTACAAGGCGCAAAAACCCTAGGTATTGATTGTGCTGGCGTAGTAGCTATAGACTGCAGCAATCTCATGAACGTTACCGCCAACATTAGGGCAAAATACCCTCAACACGAAATTACCATCCTCTACGACGACGACAAAGAAACCACAACAACAGAATGCACTAACCCTGGCAAAACAAAGGCAGAAAAAGCAGCAACCAAATATGGCTGCAACCTAATAGGCCCGGTATTTCCACGGGGTGAAGATCATGCCCCTGTTACAAGAGAGCTTCTCACCGATTTCAATGACCTGCATGTGTATTTCGGCATTGAGGAAGTCACAAGGCAACTGAAGGAGGCTATCTCGAAGCCAAAAGACAAAATACTCCCCTGGGCAAATGCAAAAACACCGCCTGGCTATGAAATAAGCCAAAAAGGAGTCTACCTATTGAAGCCAAAACAAGAAAAAAAGCAGACCAAAACCGATGAAAGATTCGATGAAAACGCGGAACAGCAAGAGCCTGCAAAGATAAGAATTTGCGGCCCTGCCTGGGTTGAGGGACGTTCTAGAGACTTTTCTGGCGGCAATAACGGCCTTATAATTAGATGGATTGATCTAGACAAAAACTTGCGGGAAGCGACCATTGAGAAAAGTAAGTTGCACGCCAAAGGGAACGATGTAGCTATGCAACTTGCGAGCGACGGACTCCCAATAGAGGTAGGGGAAGAGACAAGGCTAAGAAAGTATTTTAATGATTTCATGCCCGAAAAAACCTTTAGGGCTGTCAAAACGCTTGGATGGCTCGAAACAACAACAGGCGAGTTGATTTACGTCACAGCAACAAACACATTTCAAAAATCTGGGGCTGTAAAACAAGACGAAATCATCTTTCAACCTGATGGTATCTTTTCATCGAAAACACACACTCAACAGGCTCAAGGAACACTTGAACAATGGGAAATACATATTGCCAAACAGTGTGAAGGGAATGATCTAGCTATCTTTTCGCTTGTAACTTCATTAAGCGCGCCCCTCATAAAATACAGTGGATCTGGAAGCTTTGGCGTTCACTTTGGAGGAGACACGTCTAAAGGAAAAACAACGATTGAGCAAATAGGAGCATCAGTATGGGGGTGTGGCGTAGACCCAACAGTTGCACCAGGGCTGTCCATAATAAAAAAGTGGAACACAACAGCGAACGCACTCGAAGTTTCCGCCTCCCAGCGTAATGACAACGTACTGTTCCTAGATGAGATTGGCACTTGCCCAGGTAAAGACCTTCAGAAGGTTATATATGACCTTTTCGGCGGCAAAGGAAAGGATCGACTAGATAAAAATAGTAACGCTAAAGCACAAAGAGAGTGGCGAGTAGTTGTACTAAGCTCTGGTGAAAGAACATTGAAAGAGCGTCTCAGTGATACAAATTCGCAGGCACCAGCAGGCCTGTTTGTGAGATTTATAGACTTAGCGATAGAAGAGGTTTTTAAAAACTACCACAACAAGCCGCCTAAAACCTTTGTAGATGATCTTAAGGGTGCATGTGGGACATATTTTGGAACAGCCGGCGCAGCTTTTATCCAAAACCTAGCAGAGTCCTTCAAAAACGCCCAAGACTTGCAAGGCGCCACAAAAGAAGGGATTGCCGCAACATCCGTAAAAATAGGTGCTGGCCTGGACCTAAATCAAGAACAGGGTCGTGTACTGCACATATTCTCTCTGATAGCATTTGCGGGCACCTTGGCCGCGAAATGGGGAATAATCCCCTTCAATGCAACCGAAGTCATTCAATCTGTAAGAAACATTTTCTTACATTGGCTTTCAGGAAACAAAACACTGCCGGAAGAAGATCGCATCGTCATGGCTGTAAAAGATTTCATAATTAGAAAACGAGATTCTGTTTTTAAGCCAAGAGACACGCTGCCTGATGAAATAAGAAAATCCACAGACACCCTTGGCTATATCGATGATAGTGAAGGGTGGTATCTTCTAACCTCAACAGGTATGAAAGAGGCAACAATAGGGTTTAAAAAAGCCGCTGAAGCGCTGTACAAAAAAGGGTATCTAATAAGGCGAGATAAACCATCAAAAGACGGAAAACAGCATAACGCGTCAAGTATCAGCGTGCCAGGACTAGGGGCAAAAACGCGCCTCTACATTATTAAAAAAGAAATAGTCGAATTTGACAGCGGTGATGACTAAAGATGGAAAATCTGAAAAAAAGTGGGAAATTGAAAAAGTGGTACTGACTTTTGGGAACAAAGACCAGCCTTATAGTCAACGACTTAAGATCAATTTCCCAGAATTCCCAGAATTCCCACCTTTTTTCGAAGCAATAATATTTCCCAAAATTAGGAATTCGGTTTTCGGGTTGAAGCGGCGTGTGTCTTTTAAAAAAATTAATTGATAGATAGAGGTTCGGGCATGGCATGAGTGTAAATAGACAGATTGTATCCATTCAATTTTTGGTGGGAATTCTGGGAAAGGTGGGAATTCTATCGAAAGCACTTGGTTTTAAGTGGCTTAATAAGTACCACAAGCGCGTACCACTTTTCATAATTCCCACTTTTTTCGTAAGGAACGTTAATGACCGGTTGGTTTGATGAGCTTTTGCAGACTATTTTTGAGGTAAAACTTGCAGAGTCCAGTACGGATAGCGCGACTCTTGACCCTATCGATATTAAGCCTACCGAGTTGCCCGCATTTTCTCTTGAATGGGTAAAGCGTGCTCTTGAGCTCGGGCATATTGAGCCTAGTCAGCCCGATTACGGTAAGTTAGTAGGCTGGCCACAGCGTTCAATTTTAAGAGAAACGCTGTACGTTGATTTTGTTGCCTGGCGTGAAAAATTTCACCCAAAGACACCTTTAGACCATAAGAGTGATTTCTATAAGGTGTGTGATTTGGTGTTCTTACGCAATGGAGATAGGTATCAATTTCCGCCAATAGATGAGTGCCGTAAGAAGCTTGAGAGCATGCAATGAGCAAAAGCTGCTATTTAATTGGGTTTATGGGCTTTAGTCCCCATGGAGGGTTCTCAATCTGCTATGTATTTCGACATAAAAGAGAGGGCTAAGCGATGGGGTGGGCTGAGTATTGGAAACGCAAAGGGCATATGCCAAAAATACTTTGCTCACAGCGGTATTGCTTGGATTCGTTCTCTATCTTTAAAGAAAGGCTAAAGCGACTTTGGATTCCTCATTTAGACATTTGCGCTTGGCTTGAAGATGATGGGTTTGTAGGCACCTGTAATGGGGAGTCGTTTGTTCTTAGGGCAACAGCTCAAAGCTGCAATTACGGCGGCTACCGTTACTTTTTCCTGTGTTCTTGCTGCTCAGCAAGGATGCGAAAGGTCTATTTCGCTAATGGGGTGTTTTACTGTAGGAAATGCTTGAAGCTTGGTTACTACAGCCAACGCCTGCGGGCTAGTGATGGCTTTATAAGAATGAAATGGAAAATTATTGAGGGCTTAGCGGTTAAGCACGGGTCTGAATTTATGCGCCCTCCTAGGATGTGGAGGAAAACGTATGCCAAGGCACAGGATCGTATAGAGACCATTGAGTGGAAGGCGTGGAAGGCGTTTGTAAGAGATCATCCAAGCATCAGATTTTTTTAGAGATTCTGCTGCTTATTTGTTTTGGAGTGTTAATATTGAGGGCGGAACAATAGGGTTTTTATAGCGTGCATAGGTACAAAAAGGGGTGACTTTTACCGTGTCGGCTTAGAGATAAAATGATCAAAGAAAGAGTGGGGAAAATAGTATGAAGAAAGCGAAGTCAAAGACTAAGGAAAAGCCAGTTGAAGAAAGCAAAGCTGTAGCGTTGCCGCTTAACACTGAAGAGCAATCGGTAGTTGATAAGTGGAGGCAAGTAGAGGCAGAGAATAAGGTTCCTTTTCGATTAAAGGCATCGATTACGCCTCAAGCTACGACTTATGACGTGGTACCTGATAGTGATAGAGGCAGCAAAAATGATCAGCAAGATTTATTTAATGCTACTATCTGTAGTGCGACAGGGGCGAAAAATAAAACATTTGGAGTTCGACTTTACACATCCTGCCTAACTGCAACAGGGCTTATAGATGAAGAAAAGCCGAATGATGCAGTAAATAACGCAAACGCTATTGTTGATGCCTTAAGTGCTTTGAAGCCACAAGATGAGTTTGAGGGGATGCTTGTAACACAGCTTGTTGCCCTTCATTTTCAGAGTATGAATTATTTATCTACATCAAGTAGTAAAAACATGTCCCCACAAATCAAGGAAATGCACATCAACCGAGCTACAAAGCTTGGCAGGCTCTTTAATGAAAAGTTAGAGACCCTTCAGAAGTATCGCAGGAAGGGAACTCAACAGGTAATTGTACAGCATGTGAATGTTCAAAATGGCGCGCAAGCTGTTATAGGAGATATCCACCAGGGGGGTGGGGTTAGTGGTAAATTTTAGATAGGTTTCCCCATGAGTCAAGAAAACGAGCGCATAGTATCTAAACAGTGTGGCGCGCGCGCCAGGAGTAACGGAGGGCAGCCATGCAGAAGGGTTGCTTGTCCAAATGGCAGGTGTAACTTGCATGGTGGTCACACGCGAAATTCAGGCTCAAAAACACCTGAGGGACGGCTTAAACAGAAAATGGCATCATGGAAACATGGGAGGTATAGCGCTGAGGCTATTGCAGAACGTCGAGCCTTTCGTGCTATGATGAAACAGTACAAAGGCGATGTCGAGGGTATTCTGTGAGCCTGGACATTGACAAGCTTTTTCAAGACTTGCTCGAAAGGTGTAAGCCTAATGACGTCTACAGCGTTCGAGAGATTGCCGCTAGCATGGGTATCAACTACGACTACATTGAGCTTTGTGCTTCATATGACCCTGAGAAGAACGAGATTCTGCAAATGTGCCGCGGCCGTTGTGAGTGCAACGCTATACATGCCGGCCTTACCGGCAAATTGACTATGCGAACGGTTCATAAATACTGGGCAGAGAATGATGACGAATATGCCCGAGAATGGGGCCACGAGCATATTTTCGATGATGAGCTAAAGTAGTAAGGCGGCTAGTGTTTTTAGCCACCTTGTTGTACTGGGTTTAGATTTTAGCGCCTTTGGCCAGTAAAAGCTCTATCACCTCATTAAGATCATGTCGAATGGCTACCTGTAAAGGAGTTAAATATGTATTTTGGTGCTTGTAACAAATTTTATTTATGTCTGCACCACCGTCTATCAGTAGGGAAAGTATTTCTATGTCTTTTGATCGAACAGCTTGATACATTGCAGTGCAAGTAGTTAAGTATGGTTCTCCGGCGGCTTCTATTACGATAGGGCAGCCATCTTGTGTGAAAGATGGTGAAATAGCAAAAATTAGAAGGCTGATTTTTCTCTCTAAATGAGGATCCGCACCTTTCTTTGTAAAGTATTTAATTAACCCCTTGTCAGACCTTTCAATTGCGGCTTCTAGGACTGTTGGCCCTTCATTTATAATCTGGTTAATGTTGTTTTTATAAGAGTATCCTTCTATCGGTCTTCTAGTATTGATATCCGCACCATGTTCGATCAAAATTTTTACAGCATTTATATCATTTACTCTCATAGCTTCGTTAAGGCTAGGGATGAAGGGCGCCCATTTTCCATATTTTAGTAACACGTCAACAATCTCAGTATTTGCTGGTTGGTGTTGGGTTTTTTCAGCGCTAGCCTGACTTATAAGACAGCTTACGCCTGGAAGAAAGAGCAGTAAAAATAGAACAGCTTTAAACATAATGTGACCTATACTAAAAAATTATCAAACTTCATAATTGCGTTATAGCCGCGCTCTCGTTGTTGGGGACTTACTACTATTAGCCTGCATCTTGCATTAACCAAGTGCACCAAAAAAATAAAATAGCCAACAGAGTAAAAAAGTACCGACAATGACCATTGAAGCAAATATTATTACTTGCGCCTTGTCAGATAGCGGGGTATTTAACAAGTCCCAACCCAAGCAAAGTATAGCGAAAATCCGGCCTACACCAGAAATAGCCAAACCGATTAAGGCGAGCGTTACTAAAATCTCAACTACAACGCTATTAAACATGGTCGGAAAATTTACACAGATAGTTTCCATTTATATTGATATGCTCACAAGTTGTTAATAATAAGTCGTATATAAT
>ERZ1066138.387-NODE-387-length-14931-cov-10.942525_pt1 | contig 14931 bp, 14 predicted proteins | sample MGYA00382785_ERZ1066138 | MGnify/ENA primary metagenome ERZ1066138 (study PRJEB33369, sample SAMEA5778368) | biofilm metagenome | biome: Industrial cooling water; feature: Water cooling tower basin; material: Biofilm | place: United Arab Emirates | collected... | reverse complement strand
CGGCGCCGCGCGCCTTCTTCTCGTCGACCGGCAGCGTCGCGAGCAGCTTCATCTGCGCGGTCAGCTCGCCGCTCTTGCCGAGGAAGCGCGCCTTGGCGTCCTCGAGCTCGGCCGGCGTGCGCGCCGCGGCGAAGGCCAGCCGGGCTTGTTCGACGAGGGGACTGAGTGCTTGCATAGGACGGTCAAAAAGCAAAGGGCCGACGCTTGCGCCTCGGCCCTTGCTGGTGTGCGTCGGGCCACGAGGGCCCGAGACGGTCAAGCGAGCTGGGCCTTCACCTTCTCGACGATGCTGCCGAAGGCAGCCGGGTCGTTGACCGCCATGTCGGCCAGGACCTTGCGATCGATCTCGATCGACGCCTTCTTCAGGCCGGCCATGAAGCGGCTGTAGGTGACGCCGAGGCTGCGCGAGGCGGCGTTGATGCGGGCGATCCAGAGGCGGCGGAACACACGCTTCTTGTTGCGGCGGTCACGGTAGGCGTACTGGCCGGCTTTCATCACCGCCTGCTTGGCGATGCGGTAGACGTTCTTGCGGCGGCCGCGGAAGCCCTTGGCGAGGGCGAGGACCTTCTTGTGACGGGCGCGGGCGGTGACACCACGTTTGACGCGAGGCATGTCTTACTCCTTCAAGAATGTTGAGACGAGGCGCCGGGGCTCAGAGGCCCGCGAACGGCAGCATCTGGGCCATGTGGCCCATGTTGGTCTCGTGCACCGTGGCCGTGCCACGCAGGTGGCGCTTGTTCTTGGTGCTCTTCTTGGTGAGGATGTGGCGCTTGAACGCCTGACCGCGCTTGACGGTGCCACCCGGGCGAACGCGGAACCGCTTGGCCGCGCTCTTCTTGGTCTTCATCTTGGGCATGACTGCTCCTGCTGATTTGCTCCCGGGAGGCGCCGCGAACCGCTCGCGGACTTTGAGCCACCGGGGGCTTGTGCCCCGCCGCGCCGAGCGCCACGGGGTGAACCCTGTCTTCAACCTGCTTCGATCTACTTCTTACGCTTCGGCCCGAGCACCATGATCATCTGGCGGCCTTCGAGCTTCGGCATGTTCTCCACCACCGAGACATCGGTCAGCTCGTCGCGGATGCGCTCCAGCAGCCGCATGCCGATGTCCTGGTGCGTGATCTCGCGGCCCCGGAACCGCAAGGTCACCTTGCCCTTGTCGCCCTCTTCGAGGAAGCGACGCAGGTTGCGCATCTTGATCAGGTAGTCGCCTTCGTCCGTGCCGGGGCGGAACTTCACTTCCTTGATGTCGATGACATGCTGCTTGGCCTTGGCTTCCGCGGCCTTCTTCTGCTCCGCGTACTTGAACTTGCCGTAGTCCATCAGCCGGCAGACCGGGGGGTCGGCCGTCGCAGCGATCTCGACCAGATCGACGTCCATGTCGCCCGCCATGCGCAGGGCTTCCTGGATGCTCACGATGCCCAAGGGTTCGTTCTCGGGTCCGTTGAGCCGCACCTCCGGGGCCATGATCTCCCGGTTCAGGCGGTGCTTGCGTTCGTCGTTCCGGGTGCGACGATCAAAGAAATTAGCGATGGTTTCGATCCTTCCGGGCGCTCAGGCCCTCACGTTCAACACACGCGCGCACCGAGGCGGATGAGGAGCGGCAAACAAAAAGCCGCATCACACCTTCCGGGTGATGTCACTAGCGATCTTCTGGGAGAAGGCTTCTAGGGGCATCACGCCGAGGTCCTGATTGCCTCGGGCGCGCACCGCAACCGCGCCCGCCACTTTCTCCTTGTCGCCGACGACGAGGATGTACGGGAGCTTCTGCAAGGAATGCTCACGGATTTTATACGTGATTTTCTCGTTGCGCAAATCGGTCGCCGCCCTAACTCCTTGTTTTTGCAGCGATTTCGCGACCTCGGCAGCGTAATCGGCCTGCCCGTCGGTGATGTTGAGCACCATCGCCTGCACCGGCGCAAGCCAGGCCGGCAGCGCGCCGGCGTGCTGCTCGATCAGGATGCCGATGAAGCGCTCGAGGCTGCCGACGATCGCCCGGTGCAGCATCACCGGCCGCTGGCGCGAGCCGTCCTCGGCCACGTACTCGGCGTCGAGTCGTTCGGGCAGCGAGAAATCGACCTGGATCGTGCCGCACTGCCACTCTCGGCCGAGCGCGTCCTTCAGCGTGTACTCGATCTTCGGGCCGTAGAAGGCGCCGTCGCCGGGGGAGATCGTGAACTCGCAGCCGGAGGCGCGCAGGCTCTCCATCAGCGCATGCTCGGCCTTGTCCCAGACCTCGTCGGAGCCGATGCGCGCAGCCGGCCGGGTCGCGACCTTGTAGAGGATGTCGGTGAAGCCGAAGTCGGCGTAGACCTTCTTCAGCAGCGCCGTGAAGTCGCCGCACTCGGGCAGGATCTGCGCTTCGGTGCAGAACACGTGGCCGTCGTCCTGCGTGAACCCGCGCACCCGCATGATGCCGTGCAGGCCGCCGGTGGGCTCGTTGCGGTGGCACTGGCCGAACTCGCCGTAGCGCAGCGGCAGGTCGCGGTAGCTCTTGATGCCCTGCTTGTAGATCAGGATGTGGCCGGGGCAGTTCATCGGCTTGAGCGCGTAGTCGCGCTTCTCCGACTCGGTCACGAACATGTTCTCGCGGTACTTGTCCCAGTGGCCGGTCTTCTCCCACAGACCCTGGTCGAGGATCTGCGGCGCCTTGACTTCCTGGTAGCCGTTGTCGCGGTAGACCTGTCGCATGTACTGCTCGACCTGCTGCCAGACCGTCCAGCCCTTCGGGTGCCAGAACACCAGGCCGGGCGCGTGCTCGTCGAGGTGGAACAGGTCGAGTTCCTTGCCGAGCCGGCGGTGGTCGCGCTTTTCGGCTTCCTCCAGGCGGTGCAGGTAGGCCTGCAGCTCGTCCTTGCTGGCCCAGGCGGTGCCGTAGATGCGCTGGAGCATCTCGTTGCGGTGATCGCCGCGCCAGTAGGCGCCGGCCACCTTCATCAGCTTGAAGTGCCTGAGCTTGCCGGTGCTGGGCACGTGCGGGCCGCGGCACAGGTCCTCGAAGCCGCCCTCGCGGTACAGCGACACGTCCTCGCCGGCCGGGATGCCGGCAATGATCTCGGCCTTGTAGTGCTCGCCCATCGCCTTGAAATGCGCGACCGCCTCGTCGCGCGGCAGCACGCGGCGGGAGACGGTCTCGTCCTTCTTCGCGAGCTCGGTCATGCGCGCCTCGATCGCCGCCAGGTCCTCGGGCGTGAAGGGGCGCGTGTACGAGAAGTCGTAGTAGAAGCCGTTGTCGATCACCGGGCCGATCGTCACCTGGGCGTCGGGGAACAGCTCCTTGACCGCATAGGCCAGCAGGTGGGCCGTCGAGTGGCGGATCAGCTCCAGCCCGTCGGCGTCCTTGTCGGTCACGATCGCGAGCTGCGCGTCGCGCTCGATGCGGTGGCTGGTGTCGACCAGCCTGCCGTCGACCTTGCCGCCGAGCGCCGCCTTCGCCAGGCCGGCGCCGATCGAGGCCGCGACCTCGGCCACGGTGACCGGGCCGGGGAACTCGCGTTTCGAGCCGTCGGGAAGCGTGATGGCGATCATGGAAGCGTTCCTGGCATGAAAAAAGCGCGGTGGAGACCGCGCTTCGAGACGAGAAAGACGAACCGTGCTCAGTCCGCGGTCGGACAACCTTGTCGGAAGGTGGTCGAAGTTCGCGGTGTCATAACCCGTGCTGCCTTTCTCGTCCTTGTTCGTGGATGCGAGCGCGCATTGTAGGCGCGCCCGCATGCCCCGATCAGTGGAACTGCTCTTCCTCGGTCGAGCCGGTCAGCGCCTTGACGCTCGACGAGCCGCCCTGGATCACGGTGGTGACATCGTCGAAGTAGCCGGCGCCGACTTCCTGCTGGTGCGACACGAAGGTGTAGCCCTGCTCGCGCGCCTTGAATTCCGGCTCCTGCACCATCTCGACATAGTGCTTCATGCCTTCGCCTTGGGCGTAGGCATGGGCGAAGCGGAAGGTCTGGTACCAGTTGATGTGGATGCCGGCCAGGGTGATGAACTGGTACTTGTAGCCCAGCGCCGACAGCTCGTCCTGGAAGCGGGCGATGGTCTTGTCGTCGAGGTTCTTCTTCCAGTTGAACGACGGCGAGCAGTTGTAGCTCAGCAGCTTGCCCGGGTGCTTGGCGTGCACGGCCTGCGCGAACTCGCGCGCGAAGCCGAGGTCCGGCGTGCCGGTCTCGCACCACACCAGGTCGGCGTACTCGGCGTAGGCCACACCGCGGCTGATGGCCTGCTCGAGGCCGTTCTTCACGCGGTAGAAGCCTTCCTGGGTGCGCTCACCGGTCAGGAAGGGCTTGTCGTTGGCGTCGTGGTCGCTGGTCAGCAGGTTGGCAGCCTCGGCGTCGGTGCGCGCCAGGATGATGGTCGGCACGCCCATCACGTCGGCGGCGAAGCGCGCGGCGATCAGCTTCTCGCAGGCTTCCTGCGTCGGCACCAGCACCTTGCCGCCCATGTGGCCGCACTTCTTGACGGCGGCCAGCTGGTCTTCGAAGTGCACGCCGGCGGCGCCCGCGGCGATCATGTTCTTCATCAGCTCGAAGGCGTTCAGCACGCCGCCGAAGCCGGCTTCGGCGTCGGCCACGATCGGCAGGAAGTAGTCGATGTAGTCCTTGTCGCCGGGGCCGGTGCCGCGCGACCACTGGATCTCGTCAGCGCGCTTGAAGGTGTTGTTGATGCGGCGGACCATCGTCGGCACCGAGTCGTAGGCGTACAGCGACTGGTCGGGGTACATGGTCTCGGAGGTGTTGCCGTCGGCGGCGACCTGCCAGCCCGACAGGTACACGGCCTCGACGCCGGCCTTGGCCTGCTGCATCGCCTGGCCGGCGGTGATCGCGCCGAAGGCGTTGACATAGCCCTTCTTGGCCGCGCCGTTGCACTGGGCCCAGAGCTTCTCGGCGCCACGCTGGGCCACGGTGTGCTCGATCTGCACGCTGCCGCGCAGGCGCACGACGTCGGCGGCGCTGTAGCCGCGCTTCACACCCTTCCAGCGCGGGTTCTCGGCCCAGTCCTTCTCGAGGGCGGCGATCTGTTGTTGACGGGTCGGTTGGCTCATGGCGGGCTCCGGTAGGTTGGGAACGAAGGGTCGGGAATCGGACGGGCGTACGAGGCCTCGAAAGGCTGAACGCCAAGACTTATATCTTATAGAAGACTACGCGAAGAAATGTGCATCTTCAAGCACTTGCGCAACACTTTTCTGTATGCGGAATACGCTTTCCCGCAATGAAAAATTTTGCCGCGCCGCAGCAGATGTTGATTGTGCATGGCACGAGAAGACGCTGCGGCGCCGGGCCGCCGGGTGCGTACGACGCGATACGACGGCAGGCCCGACGCGCTTATCGCGCATGAATTCGGCGTGGCCGGTATGCCCCCACCGCGGCGCACTCCTATGATCAGCCCGGCTTCCCGACACGGATCGACCTCCCGATGAGCCACTTCGCCTTCCTATCCCACAACGCCTTCATGAAGGCCCCGTCCGGCGACACGTCGCGCCGCTACGCCGTCGCCGGCCTGGGCTGGGACGGCGCGGTCACCAACCGCCCCGGCGCACGCTTCGGCCCGCGCGCGATCCGCGAGGCCAGCCACATGCTGTGCGACGGCATTCACCCGCACTTCAACACCACCCCGGCCGAGCGACTCACCGACGTCGGCGACCTCGCCCTGCCCAACACCAGCCTGGCGGCGATGCGCGAGGCGATGGGGCCGCAGGTCGACCGGCTGATCCGCGACCACCACATGGCCTGGATCGGCGGCGACCACTCGGTGACGCTGCCGCTGCTGCGGGCCTACCGGGCATGGCTGGGGCGTCCGCTGGCGGTGATCCACTTCGACGCCCACTGCGACACCTGGGAAGACCACTTCGGCGAACCCAGCGGCCATGGCACCTGGGTCTACGAGGCGATCCAGGAAGGCCTGGTGGTGAAGGAGTGCTTCACCCAGATCGGCATCCGCTCGGCCGGCGTGCGCGAGGCGCGCGACTACGTGCGCGACCAGGGCGGCCAGATCTTCACCGCGCGCGCCCTGCGCGGCCTCGAAGGCGCCGCGCAACTCGCACCGACGCTGGCGGCGATCCGCGAACGGCTCGCCGCCCACGGCCACCCGCCGGTCTACCTGAGCCTGGACATCGACTGCCTCGACCCCGCCTTCGCCCCCGGCACCGGCACGCCCGAGCCCGGAGGCCTGAGCACGAACCAGGTGCTGACGATCCTCGAGGAACTGGCCGACCTGCCCTTCGTCGGCATGGACTGCGTCGAGGTCGCGCCGCCCTACGACCACGCCGAGCTGACCAGCTACGCCGCGGCCGCCTTCGTCTGGACCTACCTCAGCGGGCGCATCGCGCGCGGCAAGGCCGGCTGAGCCGACGGCCGCGCCGCCCGGCGCCGCCGCGCCGGCAGCAGCGGGATCAGGATGCACAGCAGCGCCGCCGCGCCGAACGCCGGCCGCAGGTCCAGCCGCGCCGGCGCCTCGCGCGCCAGCTTCGGCCCTTCGAGCGCCGCGCGCAGCGCCGCGGCATCGCCGAGCCGCTGGTACTGCAGCCCGGTCTCGCTGGCGAGCAGTTTCAGGTAGTCCTCGCGCAGCGCCGAGAGGTGCTCGGTGCCGGGCGTCACGCCCGGCAGCGGCTGCACGCCCGCATCCTCGGGCTCGACCATCTGCTCGCCGCCGAGGCTGCCGCCACGGCCGATGCTGCGCGGGTCGATCTGCAGCACGTCGTCGGCGCCCCACTCGCCGGCCGCATGGCCGCCCGGATCGAACTTCGGGATCGGCAGCGGCTCGTCGCCGCCGACGCCGACGAGCAGCCCGCGCACCTCGCCACGCGCGACGGTCAGGTTGGGCCGGTAGCGCGGATTGACCGGCGGCGACTCGTGGCCGTCGGTCAGGAACAGCAGTGCCGGCCTGTGCGGCAGCGCCTTGGCCGCCTCCATGCCGCTGTTGATGCCCTTGGCGACCTCGCTCGCGCCGGCCCAGGCCATGCGGCCGTCCATGAGCGCCAGCGTGCCGAGCAGCTCCAGCTGGTGCTCGCAGACCTCGATCGGCGTCAGCAGCAGCAGCGTGCGGTACTCGGTGAAGATGCCCAGCCCCAGCCTCGAACCGCAGGGCAGCTGCTCGACCAGCTGCGACAGCGCCGCCTTCGCCGCCGCCAGCCGCGACACCGGCTTGCCACCACCGGGCGCCACGCCGTCGAGCACGTTCATGCTCTGCGTGATGTCGACGACCGCGATCGCGTCGACCTGCGACCGCGTCACCGGCAAGCCCGGCTCGAGGAAAGTCGCCAGCAGCAGCAACGCGGCCAGCAGCGTCAGCAGCGCGTCGCGTCGCGCGCGCAAAGCGCCCCAGGCCTCGAGCAGCCGGGCCTTCACGGCAGGCCCTGCGGCACGCCGCGGATCGTGATCGACGCGCGCTCGGCGTCGTTGCGCGGCCCGCCGATCGACGGCGTCTCGTCCTCGGGGTCGGGCTGCAGGCGCTGCGCGCGCTCGTAGTTGTAGCGCGCGTCCCAGTGCTGCGGGTCGGCCCGCAGCACCTCGCGGTAGCCCTGCTTGGCCAGCTCGATCAGCGCGACGGCCTGGCCGGCGGCCGCGCCGTCGGCGTCGCGCAGGCGCTGGGCTTCGCGCATCAGCAGGTTGGCGTTGTTGTAGCGCGCCGCCAAGCCGAGCCGGGCGTCGGCGTACAAGGTGCGGTAGAGCTGCAGCGCACCCTCGAAGTCCTCGGCCGCGGCCAGCTCGCGCGCACGCGCGAAGCGCAGCGTCGGCGAGGCCATCGCCTGCTCGACCGGCAGCTTCGCGACGCCGCCGGCCGCGGCCCGCGCGTCGTCGCGCTCGAGCCGCCACCATTGCCCGCCGGCCACGGCCGCCAGCAGCAGGCTCGCGGCCAGCAGCACGAACAGCGTGCGCAGCCGGGTGCGCGGCGCGCCCAGGCCGGATCGCGGCGCGAGCTTCAGCGCCATGCGCGGATCTCCACCAGCTTGGCGGCCAGCAGCAGCAGCACCAGCGCCAGCGCCGCGCCCCAGGCCCAGCTGCCGAGCTCGCGCCGCGGCACGATGTCGCGGTAGGCGATCGGCAGGTTCTCGAGCCGGCCGACGTCGGCCAGCGCGCGCTTGAGCGCCTCGGGGTCCTCGGCCTCGTAGGCGCGGTACGGCACGCCGATGCCGCCGAGGAACTGGTGCAGGAAGTACTCGGGCGCGGTCTCGCCGTTGGCCATCGCGGCCTCCTCGGCGCGCAGGCCGGGGCTGCGGTGCGAGCGGATGTAGATCCAGTAGATGCCGACACGCAGCTCACGTGCCAGCGTGGCGATGTCCTCGCGGCGCTCGGGGTCGATCACGTCGCCACCGTCGGACACCAGCATGAGGATGCGCGAGCCGGTGTAGGGCCGGCCGCGGAACAGTTCCAGCGCGTCGAGGATCGCCAGGCCGATGTCGGTCTCGGCCAGACCGCGGCCGATCTTGCCGGCGGCGATCGAGGCTTGCACCGCATCGGGCTTCTGGCTGAAGCCCATCACGCGGATCGGCAGCGTCGTGAAGGTCTCCATCGCGAAGCGGTCGGCCCGGCGTTGCGCCGCGAACTCGGCAAGCATCTCGCGCGCCACCTGCTGCTTCGACGGCCGCGTCTTGTCGACCTCACGGCTGGTGTTGTAGCTCAGCAGCGTCGGCTGCTGGTGGCGGTCGGCGCCGGTCACGAAAGCCTGGTCCATGCTGCGGCTGCGGTCGACCAGCATGGCGATCTCGGCGCCCTGCCCGAGCTGCTCGACCTCGTAGGCCGGCCGGTACCAACCGGCCGCGCCGACCACGAGCGCCACGACGGCCAGCGACGCGACGCCACGCAGCGCCAGGTCGAGCACATCCGAGGCCCGGTCGGCTGGCAGCAGCTCGCCCCAGGACCAGACCAACGCCTCACGCGGCCGCTGCCACCAGGGCAGCAGCGCGAGCGGCAGCGCGAGCAGCAGCCAGGGCTGGTCGAAGCCGGTGGCGGGCAGCATCTCAGGCCGTGCCTCGTTCGGCGTCGCGCAGTGCGCGGGCGACGCCGAGCAGCCAGTCGAGGTCGGCCTCCGGCGCGGACGCGAAGAAGCCGGCGCGCGAGCGCTCGAAGAAGCGGCCGAGCTCCGCGCGCAGCGGCGCGTAGCGCGGCGCCGCGGCGACGAAGGCGTCGAGGCCCTCGGCGAACACCACCCGGCCGGCCGTGGCGTTGAGCGCGGGGTGCAGCCGGCGCGTGACGGCAAGGCAGGCGTCACCGCCGGTCGCGAGCGCGCCGCGGCGGCGTTCGGCCTGCAGCTCGCGCCAGGCCGCGGCGAAGGGCCGGTGGCGCCGGCTCCACCATGGCAGGCCGCGGTAGACGATCCACAACCAGACCGCGATCGACGCCGCGACGGCCAACCCGGCGGCAACGATCGCGCGCAGACCGGCCGTGTCGGCCGCGGGCGGCGGCTGGTCGGGGCGCAGCTCGCCCAGGCCGTGGCGCGGCGAGGCGTCCTCCGGGCCCAGCGGCGCCACCGCCAGTGGCCAGGGGTCGACGCGCAGTTCCTGGCTGCGACCACCACCTTCGAAGCGCAGCCGCAGCGTCGGCAGGTCGTAGACGCGCGCGGCCACCGGCGCGGCGAAGACCTGGAACCTCAGCTCGAGCCTCACCCGCGTGCCCCCGGGCACCCGGCTTTCGGCGTGGTCCAGCCCACGAAGGTCGAGCGCCGGGCCGATGCGGCCCGGCAGCGGCAGCGACTCGACATCGAGCGCCAGCCCGACCGGCACGTCGACGTGGACGACGCGCGTGACGACATCGCCGACCTGGTGGCCGAAGGCGCGCGGTTCCTCGGTCGTTGCACGCAGCTCCAGCGCGGCGGCCGGCAGCGCCACCGCGATCGACAGGGCGAGCAGCGCGGCCTTCATCGGTGGAAATGCGCGGTCACCGCCTCGGCGTCGAAACCGTCGAGCAGCTTCAGTGGGCGCAGTCGGTGGCGGCGGAAGAGCTGGTCGAGAGCGTCCTGGCGGGCCTCGATGCGCTCGATCCAGCGTGCGCGAAGCGCCGGCCGCAGCCACAGCAGGCGCTTGCGGCCGGTCTCGGCGTCGCGCAGCGCGGCCAGACCGGTACGCGCTGGCGGCGGCTCGAACTCGGTGCGGTCCCAAAGCAGCACCGGCACCAGCTCGTGCATCGCCAGCGAGTCGAGCACGCGGTCGAGCTCGTCGATCGGCAGGTGGAAGTCCGACAGCAGAAACACCATCGACCGCTGGCGCTGCAGCATGCGGTGGGCGTCGGCCAGCCCGGCGGCGCTGCGACCGGTCGGTGCGAGGCCGCGCAGCCGGCGCGCCAGCGCGCTGCCGGCGCCGCGGCTGCGCACCGGCGGCTGGATCCAGTCGGGCCGCACGCGCGCGTCGCAGCCGACGAAGCCGAAAGGGTCACCGGTGCGCCAGGCCGACCAGGCGAGCGCCTCGGTGAAGTCGGCCAGCACGTCGAGCCGGCGGCGCGCGCCGGTGTAACCCATCGACGCCGACAGGTCGGCGACCGCGTAGACCGGGATCGCCTTGCGCTCGCTGGCCAGCCGCACCAGCCACTGGCCGAGCGGGTCGCGCAGGCTGGCCAGAAGGTCGAGCCGGCGCGCGTCGCTCGCGTGGGTGATCGGCACGTGGCTGCGGTACTCGTGGCCGCTGTCGCCGCGTCGGCTGCGGTGGTGGCCGGGAAACTGACCGAGCGCGGGCTGGGCGCTGCGGTAATAGAACTCGCGCATCACGGCGCGGCGACGTGGTCGAGGATGCCGCGGATCAGCGCGTCGACGATTTCGCCGCGCCGCAGCTCGTAGACCGGCTGCAGGCACAAACGGTGCGCCACCGTCTCGACGAAGACCGCGCGGATGTCCTCCGGCGTGGCGTAGTCGCGGCCGTCCAGCCAGGCGGTGACGCGCGCCGCGCGCATCAGCTGGCCCATGCCGCGTGGGCTGGTGCCGGCGAGGATCACGTCGCCGGCGCTGGCGTCGTGCAGGTCCAGGCCGTCGAGGCGGATGCTGAATTCGTCGGGCGCGGCGGTGGCGCGCCAGAGCTTCAGCGCGTAGTCCTGCAGCGCGGGGGCGGCCTGCACGCCGCGCTGGATCGCGGCCGACACGCCACCGAGCTCCTGGTAGGGGAGGATCGCCTCGGGCAGCGTCGCCACCAGCGCGTCGGTGTCGTGGAAGCGCGGGTCGAACATCAGCGCGCGGCGGTCGGCCTCGTCGGCCGGCGTGTCGATGGTGATCTCCATCATGAAGCGGTCGCGCGCCGCGGCCGAGATCTCGAAGGTCTCCTCGCGCTCGACGCGGTTGCGGTCGGCGAACACCAGCAGGTGCGGCAGCTTCAGCTCGCGGTTGAAGGCCTGGATGCTGCGCTCGGCCATCGCGCGCAGCAGCAGTGCATGCACCTGCGGCCGGGCACGGTTGATCTCGTTGAAGAAGAACAGCGCGAGCCCTTCGCCGTGCTCGGTCAGCGGCCCCGGGTCCACCGCGGGGCGGCCGTCGGCGCCGATGTGCGTGTGGTAGATCAGGTCGTTGGGCATCAGGTCGATCGTGCCCTCGGCGCGCGAGAAGGCGCCGCCGATCAGCCGCGCAAAGGCGCGCAGCAGCGTGGTCTTGCCGACGCCCACGTCGCCCTGCAGCAGCACATGGCCGCGCGCGAACACGGCGGTGTTGACCAGCCGGATCACGCGCGGCTGGCCGATCACCACCTGCGCGGCCTGCGTTTCCAGCTCGAGGGCGAGGCGGCGCCAGTCGGCCAGCAATGCGTCTTGTCGGTCCATGGGTTCGAAGGCTTACGTTCAGGAATCATGCTCGACCGGCGCGGTGGCCGCGTCAACCGCGGGGAAGCCCCGGCGATGTGTCGCGACGGTACAGCGCCGGCTCATACCTCGAGCGCGGTGGTCTTCTTGACCGTGCGCAGCACCAGCATCGAGTTCGAGCGCAGCACGCCGGGCAGCCGCATCAGCACCTCGGTGTGGAAGCGCTCCAGGTCGGCGGCGTCGTGGTAGGTGAAGCGGATCAGGTAGTCGTTGGTGCCGGCGACGTAGAAGCAGTCGAGGATGGCCGGCACGTCGCGCACCGCGCGCTCGAAGGCCTCGATCGCCGGCGTCGTCAGCCGCTCGAGGTTGACGATGGTGTAGCTGGTGCCGGGCTGGCCGACCGCCCGCGGGTCGACCAGCGCCACGTAGCGCGCGATCACGCCGGCATCCTCGAGCTGCTTGACGCGCCGCAGGCAGGCCGAGGCCGAAAGGTGGACGCGCTGCGCCAGCTCGACGTTGGAGATGCGCCCGTCGGTCTGCAGCTCGCGCAGCAGGGCCCGGTCGATCGCGTCGAGCGACGCAGCGGATTGCTTCTCGGCAGGCTTGGCTGGCATTTTGTTGCGCTGAACGGTGGTTTGGTCGCATCCTATGCGAAAGACCGGGGTAGCCCCGGGTCGATTGCGCAAGCACATTGCGTCGCCGGAAGCCTAGAGTCCAGAGGTTGGTTCAGCACCCAGGGAAGCACGGCATGTACAACGATCTCAAGGACAGCCCGACGGCCGCCGTGTCGCTGGAGCCGTACTGGATGCCGTTCACCGCGAACCGCCAGTTCAAAAAGGCGCCGCGGCTGCTGTCACGGGCCTCGGGCATGCACTTCTGGACGCCGGAGGGCCGCGAGGTGCTCGACGGCGTCGCCGGGCTGTGGTGCGTGAACGCCGGCCACGGCCGGCCCCGCATCACCGAGGCGATCCAGCGCCAGGCCGCCGAGCTCGACTTCGCGCCGCCCTTCAACATGGCCCACCCCAAGGCCTTCGAGCTGGCCGAGCGGCTGGTGCAGATCGCGCCGGCGGGGCTGAGCAAGGTCTTCTACACCAACTCGGGCTCGGAATCGGTCGACACCGCGCTGAAGATGGCGCTGGCCTACCACCGCGCCCGCGGCGACGGCGCGCGGACCCGGCTGATCGGCCGCGAGCGCGGCTACCACGGCGTCAACTTCGGCGGCATCTCGGTCGGCGGCATGGTCGCCAACCGCAAGATGTTCGGCAGCATGCTCGGCGGCGTGGACCACATCCGCCACACCCACGACCCGGATCGAAACGCCTACAGCATCGGCCAGCCGGCCCATGGCGCCGAGCTGGCCGACGACCTGGAGCGCCTCGTCGCGCTGCACGACGCGAGCACGATCGCCGCGGTGATCGTCGAGCCGGTCGCCGGCTCGACCGGCGTGCTGCTGCCGCCCCAGGGCTATCTGCAGCGGCTGCGCGAGATCTGCACCCGCCACGGCATCCTGCTGATCTTCGACGAGGTCATCACCGGCTTCGGCCGCCTCGGCGCGCCCTTCGCCGCGCAGCGCTTCGGCGTCACGCCCGACCTGATGACGGTCGCCAAGGGCCTGACCAACGGCGCCGTGCCGATGGGCGCGGTGTTCGCCAGCCAGGCGGTGCACGACGCCTTCATGACCGGCCCCGAGCCGGCGATCGAGTTCTTCCACGGCTACACCTACTCGGGCCATCCGCTGGCCTGCGCCGCGGCGCTCGGCACCCTCGACACCTACGCGGAGGACGGCCTGCTGACCCGCGCCGCCGAGATGGAGGCCTACTTCGGCGCCGCGCTGCACGGTCTCAAGGGCCTGCCGCACGTGGTCGACATCCGCACCCTCGGGCTGGTCGGCGGCATCGAGCTGGCGCCGATCGAAGGCCAACCGACGCAGCGCGCCTTCGGCGTCTTCATGGACTGCTGGGAGCGCGGCGTGCTGATCCGCACCACCGGCGACACGGTCGCGCTGTCGCCGCCGCTGATCGTCGAGCGGGCCCACATCGACCGCCTCGTCGGCACGATCGCCGACGCGCTGAAGCGGGCCGTCTGAGACCGGCCTGCATCGCCCCATCCACGCACCGAGGGCCCTGCCTAGCGCCTACCTTATGAGCCTGCTTCGCGCCGACCAGGACCTCACGCGAGACTCGTACTACGCCGCCACCGCGCGGCGCGAGCTGGCCTTTGCGGCCCTCGAAGGCCATCAGGTCGCCGACGTGGCGATCGTCGGTGGTGGACTGGCCGGGCTTTCGGCGGCGATCGAGCTGGCCGACCGCGGCTTCGACGTCGCGCTGCTCGAGGCCCACGAGGTCGGCCACGGCGCCTCGGGCCGCAACGGCGGTCAGGCGATCCACGGCCTGGCCTGCGACCAGGCCGAGATCGAGGCCCAGCTCGGGCTCGATGCGGCGCGCCAGGTCTGGGGCATGTCGATCGAGGCGCTCGACCTGATCCGCGCGCGCTGTGCGCGCTTCGCGATCGACTGCGACTGGCAGGACGGCTGGCTCGGCCTGGCCGTCGGCGCCCGCAAGGCGCGCGAGCTGCAGGCTTGGCAGGCGCGGCTGGCCGAGGTCTACGGCTACCGGCTGGAGGCGATCCCCCGGGCCGAGCTCGGCCGCTGGATCGACAGCCCGCGCTACGCGGCCGGCGTGCACGACCCGCGCTCCGGCCACCTGCATCCGCTGAAGTACAGCCTCGGCCTGGCGCGCGCCGCGGCCTCGCTGGGCGTGCGGTTGCACGAGCATTCGGCCGTGACCGCGCTCGAGCCGGGCTCCGCGCCCGGCACCGGCTGCACGCTGCGCACTGCGCAGGGCAGCGTGCGGGCGCAGCAGGTGCTGCTGGCCGGCAACGTCTACCTTCAGGAGCTTGCGCCGGCGCTGGCGCCCGGCCTCGCGGCCCGAATCATGCCGGTCGGCACCTACATCGTCTGCTCGGAGCCGCTCGACGCGGCGCGCTGCCGGGCGCTGATCCCGTCGCGCGCCGCGGTCTGCGACACCAACTTCGTGCTCGACTACTTCCGCCCGACCGCCGACCACCGGCTGCTCTACGGCGGCCGCGTCAGCTACAGCACCGTCACGCCGATGCACCTGGCCGAGAGCATGCGGCAGCGCATGCTCGCGACCTTCCCGCAGCTGCAGGGCACCAAGGTCGAGTACGCCTGGGGCGGCTTCGTCGACATCTCGATGAACCGCGCGCCCGA
>ERZ1066138.386-NODE-386-length-14941-cov-9.562676_pt1 | contig 14941 bp, 16 predicted proteins | sample MGYA00382785_ERZ1066138 | MGnify/ENA primary metagenome ERZ1066138 (study PRJEB33369, sample SAMEA5778368) | biofilm metagenome | biome: Industrial cooling water; feature: Water cooling tower basin; material: Biofilm | place: United Arab Emirates | collected... | reverse complement strand
CACCGGATTCTCATCTTGATTGTCGCGCATTCTCATTCTGATTGTCGCGCGACACGCGGACCCGCCGACATGGCGCGACGTCGCAGCGAAGCGCCGCTCGATCCCGGCAAGTTGCTGGTTCGTCGTTTGCTGCGCCTTGAGGAGCGCTGCGTTGTAGTTCTGCGTCTGCGCCTCGAGGCGAACGAGCAGCTTTTCGACTTCAACGGCCATCGGGCCCTCCGTGAGTTCGGGACGTTGCCGGCCTACTTGTCGCCGCCGGCAATGGCGAACTCACACGAAGGAAACTCGAGACGGTTGCTTGCCCTTTGCTTGCCCTTGTTGGGAGGGGCCGCGTATCGGACGGTGCGTAACTCGTTGAACTAACAGGGGCGGTGCTTGCCCTTTGATTGCCCTTTGATTGCCGCTCGATTGCCCTTCCGATTTCATCAGCGATCGGGTCCCCACTCCTCGAAATGCCACTTCAACGCCGCTGCCGTAGGACAGCCAGGGCGATCCTCGAGTGCAAGCTTTTCGGCGTACTTCATCGCATCTTCCTGGGTCAGTTGCCGAATAGCCTTCGACACCCGCAGCAGATCGACGAAATTTCTGCGAGCAGCACCCTTGGGCACGCCGATAATCGCCTGCGCGTCGAGCGCGCGGACCAAATGTTCCGCTCCGTCGATATCGGTCTTCCGATTTTCTATCGCGAAGCGAACACTTGAAGCGACAGGGCCTCCCTTGAGGCCTTGCAGTGAGGTATTGCTAAGTGAGTTCTTACTTGTGGACGCCATATGTCCGGGGTTTTCGCTGCGCATGTCCGGGGTTTTCTCCGGATATGTCCACCCTTTTTCGGAAAACCCCGGACATGCAGCGCCGGGGGTTTCGGCGTCCATTTCCATCTTGCGCGGCCGTCCCGGGGAACGACGCGGAGGGGCGATCTCCTCCAAGACCGAATTTGCAGACATGGTCAGCGCAGCGCTCGTGTAGGGCAACCAGATGGCCGGAGACTGCCCCGGACGGGGATCCACGCGCAGAGCCCCTAACGCCGCCAATTGATCGCGCAAGCGGCGAACGGTCCGCTCGTCGCAATCCAGAGCGTCCGCGATGCGTTCTGCGCTATCGACGCATTGTCCGAAGTCGTTGTCGGATCGCGTCGCGACATAATCTAGAAGCGCAGCAGCCCGGATGCTGCATTTAGGCAAAAGGCGAAGGGTGGTCGCGATCGCCAGAGTGCGGGCTGCATCGATAATCGTTTTTCGGCTGCGGTCCTTGATTTTTCCGATCTCGGCCGGAGGGCTTTCGCAGCCGTTCGCGACGCTCTCCGAGTGCGCCTGTAAGACTTCGATGTTGCTGAACGCGACTTCAGGACGTGTCAGCGCCTCCTTACGGAGATCGCCTTCCGCGCAAGCCGCAACGAGTGTTTCCGCCTCTACCTGCTCAACTAGGGTCATGGTCATCCTATTGATTGGCGACCATTGATGTTGCGCGCAAATCGCGGTATCCATCGTTGGCCGTGTTTTTCCCAACTCGGACGCAAACACTAGATTTCAAACCGCCCCCGGTGCCTGCCTGGGGCGGTTTTTTACTTCGAGTAATTCAACGTAGTTGCCGCGAACATCGCGACCCCAACGAAGCGAACCCGCCCATCTAGCTTGACCTTCGGAATACCCAGTTCGCCGAATTCACGTCCAAAGGTAGGAAGTGCCATCGGTTCCTTCCCCTTTGTTTTGCACCAAGCGCAATACCCTTCGTACAGCGTGATCGCGGTGACGGGCTCGTTGCCGAAGGCCGCGCCACGATCGCGCGCGAAACGTTCAACATCCGTCATGATGAATTCGCTCATGCCGCCACCCGCGCGCTAGGAGCCGCCACGGCCGGCGGCATTTTATAGACCGATGCAGATCCAGGCCGAACAGCCTGATAAAGCCACGGGCGACCCGGTCCGGACGAACGAGCGCGCACGAACCCAGCGCCCCGCAGGCTGCGATCAAAACGGCCCCAGGGCATCGGCCGGAGATCGTTGACGTCGCAAAATTCAGCGTAGAGGCTGATAAGCTCGCGGCGGGAGATTGCCTCAGGGTCAAGCTCCGGGCACGAGAGGATCCAGAGCAGGAAGTCGCGGCTATCAGCCTCGTGGGCTCGAGCAAGGGCCTCCGGAGAGTGCTGGTATTGCCAAGTGAGTTTGCAGGCTTTCACCTGCTGCGCTGTGCCGCCCGGACTGCGCCCGCGGCCAAAGGCGCTAAGGATTTTGTCTAACAACTTTGCCCCCATTTGATATTTTGTCCTTGGACAATCTGCGGACATCAACGAAGGAGCCGCGATTTCTGTCTAGGATCGGTTGTTGCCGTTCGACCGCCGTCGAACGGCTTATGCTGCGGACAGTCCGCGCTCGCGGACGTCCGACAACGCGGCGGGCCGGCTCTTGATCCAGGCCTCGACCTCGCTCTCGCGCCAGCCGACGTTGCGCTTGGTTACACGGACGCCAGCAGGAAACTCGCCTGCGTTGAGCATGGTGTAGAGCGTGCTTTTGCCAAAGCCTGCACGACGGCAAACCTCGCTGGCGCGAAGGATGCGTTCCGGCTTGTCATGTTCGAATTGCATCGGGCTCCCCTTGGAACGTGTTGGACTCTGGGAAGCTTGTTTGATTTGCTAGGCAGCCCGCTAGGCCACAATAAGCTTTTCTAGAGACCTACCGTCTCCAAGCGGTCATCGTCCGCAGCGTGTATTCCGCGCCGGCTACTGACCCGCCCGGGGTGTGCAACCGCGGATCATCTTCGAAACCGAGTGCCAAGACTTCCTTCCTGTTGTCGGCCACAGCTTTCGCCATCTGTTCGCTATCCCGGATGAAGGTCTCGACCTTTGGCGGCCCACCCTTTTTAGCACGAGGCCGTGCTGCTTCGGGGAGGACGTCATAGACTTCGAGAAGAAACTGGGCGAACCCTCTCACCTTGCCGGCGTCGCGGTCATAGCCTTTCACCGCCGGTTTCCCGCCGGCAGCCTCGTAGTGCAGCGCAAGCTCCATCAAAAACGGCTGCCGCCGCTTCCTGACCCCTTGTCTCGGCTTCCTTTTGCCATCCTTCGGCTTCCTGAGGTGCGGAGCGAGTGGGCTCTTGAACTGCTCTGGTTCGGCGAGTTGGCCGCTCCAGAAGGAGATACACTCGTTCAACGACTTCCGCAGATCTTCGTTGAATTGCACTTTGCAATCTTTCTCGATGCGGGAAAATCGCTCTGCGTCGAGTGGGCGCGAAGGGTTCGTCACGAGCCGCCCTCCAATACGTAAGACGCCCAAGCGTCCATCAACTCCCGACGCTTCTCGAGGAGCTTCCCGCGCCGGTAGGCTGCTTCGACCTTGGAGCCGATCGAATGAGCGAGGGCCATCTCCGCGACTTCGCCGGAGAAGTCCGTCTCCTCGCTCACCCAATCACGGAAGCTGGAGCGAAAGCCGTGCGCGGTGGCGCGCACCTTGAGCCGCCGCAAGACCTGTAGGAACGCCATATCGGACAAGCCTCCGTCCGAGGAGCGATTGGAGGCGAAGACGAGCCCGGCGTTCGGCGAGGCCAGTTCCCGAGCGCGCTTGACGATCTCGACCGCACGTCCGCACAACGGAACGACGTGTTCGCGCCCGGCCTTCATGCGCTCCGCCGGTACGCTCCAGAGCTTCGCGTCGAGATCGAACTCCGACCAATTCGCGCCGCGGACCTCGCCCGATCGGGCCGCCGTCAAGATCAGGAACTCAAGCGCAAGCCGAACGATCTCCGCGCTTTCGGCAGCGCGCAGCTTCGGGACGAACTCCGGCACAGCGCTATACGGCAAGGCAGCGAAGTGCGTGACCGTATCGCCCTGCTTCGGGAGGCCGATGGCTGCAAGGCGGCAGGGATTTTCGCCGGACCGCAAACCTGCGGCGGTGGCGTGATCGAGAACGGCTCGCACGCGCTGGAGAACTCTCCGAGCCGTCTCCGGCTTCTCAGCCCATATCGGCAGGAGAACTGCGAGAACGTCGCCTGTCTCGATCTGATTGACCTGGCGCTTGCCGATCTTCGGATAGGCGTAGGCCTCCAGGGTCGAAATCCATTGCGCAGTGTGCTTGCCGTTTCGCCACGTCTTCACCCGGGCAGCGTGGACCTTCTTGGCCAACTCCTCGAATGTCGGCACGCCCTCGCGTTGAGCGCGTCGGGCGGCGATCGGGTCGGCACCTGTTTGGACCTTCCGGCGGACGTCGTGCGCCAAGCCCCGCGCTTCTGCGAGGGTCACGGTCGTCGCGCTACCCAGCCCCACGTCGCGCCGCTTGCCATTCGCCTGGATGCGAAGAACCCAGCGCGCCGACCCCGTAGGATCGACGAGGAGATAGAGCCCGTGCCCGTCTCCGTACCGGCCCGGGGTCTTGGTCTGCCGGACGAAGGTCGCCGTGAGACCCTGCGATTTACGCTTACCGCCGCGCATCGGAGCCGCGGCCCCGTCGCTTTCGTTCGAGATACGTTCGGATGCGCGTCCCACGTTCCGTCCCACGTTTTATTGCGGATGGCACCGGAGAACCTTGGAGTGATTTGGCTTCAAGTGGAACCGGAAAACGGCCGAAATCAACCGCAATATCAGCGGTTAGGGGAGCGCTTCGGACTGTTTTGGATTTCCTTGGAAGGTAGGCCGTGGCGGAGAGAGTGGGATTCGAACCCACGGTAGAGTTTCCCCTACACACGCGTTCCAGGCGTGCGCCTTAAACCACTCGGCCACCTCTCCGTGTCCAGCTTGGGAGCGGCGCACTTAACCTGAACTGCACTGCGATGGCAACACGTCACTGCTCCGCCACGTTGCTGAGGCAAGGAGACGCGGCGATTCCTGTTCGATGGCGGCTTCAGGCAGCAATTCGGTCTCCTTGGTATGGCATGGCGGGAGCCCCCGAGCCTGCATGCTTGCCGCAGGGATCAAAGCGCGGCAAGGAAGGCAATCTGCTTTTTCCGCACTCTCGAACGGAAACACGCGCATGGCCGTTTTCAGATTCCTCGCCGCGCTGTTCGCGCTGATTGCAGTTGTCGCCTTTATTGCGGACGTGACGCCCCGACTGAGCGGCACCGGACCATTCGTGTCGACGGCTCTCGATACGCAATGGGGGCGGATCTCTCCCAACACGCTGAAGAGCGCGCGCGAGAGCTTGAGCAATTCGATCTCACCGGCAGCATGGCGCGGATTGGAAGCGGCGGTGCTCGGCTTTCCGACATGGGGCGTGTTCGGCACACTTGCACTTCTCTGCGGGGTTGTCGGCCGGCGACGTCACCGCATCAACGTTTTCGTCAACTGAGCCGGGCCGCTGTCTCCTGAAGCGCGCTAGCGGTTTGTCCGATGGGGATTTGGCGCGCAAAATCCTCGACGATGCCAATCAGCATCAGAAGCAGCAGCACGCCGATGAGCGCCAGCATGAAATTGTTGTGGGAGGCGTTAAGACGCGCAATCTCGAGATCTTCGACGAGCGTGTTTTCCGCATCAGTCGCCTTCACGCCGAGCATCTTGGAGCGGACAGAGCGGCGGACCGAACCGCGGTCGATGAGCGGCAGGCGCGCCCGTTCGGCAATCTTCCCTGCGATCTCGACATAGGGGAAAACGGGATCGCTATCGGCTTCGCTCACGTAACCCAGTCGGACGACGGATCCATCCTTGAGATTGACGCGGGCGCCCTTCATCAACACGGGCACCAACGCGCCACCGTAGATCTCGCGCCGCGTTTCGACGGACTGGACCTGGTCGTACGGGAACTCGTAGCTGCGATAGCGCAACATCGGCGTCGGGCCACGGCCAGAGGGAAGCGTCATGCGCACCTTTTCGCGGCCGAGATGAACGCGGGTGCGAATGGAGAACATCATCTCGACGAAGACCAGGAACATGAGTGCCGTGAAGACGGCGGCGAGCACAAGCAGACCGACATTGTCAGCGAGGTGACCCGCGGCGGCGCGCATGCCGATCATCGCCGGCAGGCTAGCGAAGAAGGGCAGCAGAAGCAGAAAGACGAGGCAGAAGATGGTGGTGCGCAGAGTGCTCGCGCCATAGTCTTCGGGCTCGGCCACATAGGGGTCTGACGCGGTCGGCGCCTGAGGGTCGGCAGGGGGCAAAGCCGCCAGAGCGGCTTCCTTTGGTCCGATGTCGGGGTGGCCGACCGGTGGATCTCCGGCAAGCACTGCACTCTCCGTCATGGGCTCTCCTCGTTCGCCTGTTCGTCAGTCTCGACCGCAACCTTGCCAAGAGTTTATCAAGGCGGAGCGAAACTGCCAGCACCTGGCGATAGTATTGGACTGGTAAGAGGTGTCCGCGCCACGCGGGGCGGATGCACCTGAACGAGGACGAGCCCATGTTCTTCACGCACAAGAAATCAGAAATGCCGACGGCGGCGACGGCGCTGCCCGGCCGCGCGCAGCCCTTGCCCACCGCAAGCACGCACTTTGTGAATGGCCGGCCGCTGAAGGGGCCGTATCCGGCCGGCAGCGAGATGGCGATGTTCGGTATGGGGTGCTTCTGGGGCATCGAGCGCAAGTTCTGGCAGCTTGGCGACGGCATCGTCGTAACGGGCGTCGGATATGCCGGTGGACTGACGCCGAACCCTACCTACGAGGAGGTTTGCACCGGGCGGACTGGGCACAATGAAGTGGTCTTGGTCGTCTTCGACCCGGCGCGCATCACATATAGCGCGCTGCTGCGGCTGTTCTGGGAGAACCACGATCCGACGCAAGGATACCGGCAGGGGAATGATGTCGGCACCCAGTACCGCTCTGGGATCTACACGTTCAGCGAAGGGCAACAGGCCATGGCTGAAGCGTCGCGACATGCGTTCCAGGAGCGGCTGACTGAGGCAGGCTTTGGTCGCATTACGACCGAGATCCTCTCGGCGCCGACGTTTTACTGGGCGGAGGACTACCACCAGCAGTACCTGGCGAAGGTGCCGCACGGATACTGTGGTGTTGGTGGAACCGGCGTGTCGTGTCCGCTGCCGACGGTAGCGGCGAGCGCCGTCTAGGGCCTACTTGGCGTCCGCCGACTTCTTGTTCTGCGGCACGCTGACGGCCTTAGCGGGCTTGACCGCCTTGGCCGTAGGCTCCTTGGAAGGAGCAGGTGCCGTCGGTTCGATGCCGGCGTCGTCCGCCACGACAGCGCTGCACTCGGGCGGCAGATCGGCCAAAGTCAGCGGAGGCTTTGGCTTCACGGGTTTTACCGGCTCGACGGGCCGCGGCCTCGGCTTTGGCGGGGCCGTTAGAAGTTTGAACCAGTCATCAAGTTCCTTGCCGCAGCCATCGTCGCCGGGGATCGGTGCCTGCTTGGTGCAGGTCGGCGAATCGGCCGGACAGCCGATGCGAACGTGGAAGTGGTAGAAATGGCCCCAATAGGGGCGGACTTTCGCGAGCCAGGCGCGGTTGGTGCCAGCGGATTCACACAACGCTTTCTTGATCGCGGGATGAACCAGCACACGTTCAACCTCCGGATAGGAGGCTGCGCGGCGGACGATATTCACCTGACCCTGGCCCCAGACCTTCGGATTGACCGAAAGGTTGTCCGAAGCGAGCATGGACGTGGCGGCAAGATTTTCACGCTCGGCCTTCGAGAGGCGGCGCGACGGCATCGGCGTGAACCAGATGTCAGCGTCGAGGCCGAGTTGGTGGGAGGCATGACCCGTCAGCATCGGACCGCCGCGAGGCTGGGAAATGTCGCCGACGAGGAGGCCGGGCCAGCTGTCCTTCTGCTTCACTTCGCCAGCATACTTTTCCAGCAGCGCAATCAATTTGGGATGACCCCAGTTGCGGTTGCGCGAGAGGCGCATGGCCTGCCACGCAGGGCCATCAATGGGAAGTGCGGTAGCGCCGGCAAGACAGCCGCGTGAATAAGCGCCGATGGCACGGGCTTTCATCGGCGCCGGGGACTTGAGTGCGCCGAACAGCTTCTTGGCGGGGATCGTATCCTTCGCCTTGGCCACTGGCGGTTTGGCGGGGGACTTGGCTGAGGGCGACGCCGGCGCTGAAGACTGGGCGCCAGCCTCGACGGTTTCGTGCGTTCCCGGCTTGTGATCTGCGGCGGGAGAAGCGGCAGCGGCAGCTTTAGCCGCGGAGGCGGCGCCGGGAAACTGAAGGCTCTCGACCGCCCATGCGGAGGCTGACGCCGCGACCATAGACATCGCGATCAGCAGGCTCAATCGTTTGCTTCGATCCCGCATCTGGCCCCGTACTTACTCGCGTGTCAGTTTAACCCAGGAGTGGGCTAAATTGCGACCCCTGCAGACGCGACCTGCATTCACATTCGTCTGTAGCGGATCGCTATGCGGAAAAGCCAAGAAGTGACTGATCGACCGAATAAAATGACACTGAGGGAAATTCCCGCCACGGCCGCGGCCAAGTCTCGGCTGGAGACCGGGAGTTGGCTCATGACGGGTCCGGTCAAACGCCAGACGCATTATATTCTCGCCCATGGTGCCGGGGCAGGCATGACGAGCCCTTTTCTCACACGCGTCGCTCAATTGCTGGATGAGGGCGGCGCGACGGTGCACCGGTTCGAGTTCGGCTACATGGCGGCACGCACCGCGGAGGGTGGACGCCGCCCGGCACCGCGCGCTGAAACGTTGGTCGACGAATACCTTGCTGCGATCGTGCGATGCCGGGCGCGTATCGGCCCTCGGGCGCGGCTTTTCATCGGCGGCAAATCGATGGGCGGGCGCATCGCTTGCATCGCGTCAGCCAGCGCCGGCGATATGAAAATCAGTGGTGTTGCCGTACTGGGTTTTCCATTGATGCCGCCGGGCAAGCCCCATGCGTTGCGCGCGCGGGTTATCGAAAACCTGTCGATGCCGGCGCTCATCGTGCAGGGCACGCGAGATGCTTTCGGCGGAGCGGAGGCGTTTGCGGAGCTCCGCATGCCAGCGCACGTTCGGCTTCATTGGATTGCCGATGGGGATCACGATCTCAAGCCGCGCAAGATATCCGGACGGACACACGACGAGACCTTGCAAGACGCCGCGGAAGCGCTGCTCGGCTTTTTCCGTCGGAGATGACCTCAGACGCGCTGGTGGCGAGCGCGGGCAGCCCGTTCCAGCGCGGCGCAGGTGAGTTTGTCGAGGCCGAGCGCTTCGGCGAGCAGCTCGAGGCAGCGGATCTCTTCTTCGCGGACTTGGAGATCACTGGCGGCGACCTCTGCTGCGAGAACGTACGCTGTCTCATATAGGCGGCGGGGCAGCGTGTCTTTCACCAGTTGAAGAACAGCCCTCAAGCCATCGGGCTTTTTGAGGAGCTTTCCGCAGGCTTGCGCTTCGTGCACGAGCCAGTCGCGATTGTAGCCTTCGAACGGCGGCAGTTCCGATACGATGGACCCGATGCGGCGGAGTTCTTCGTCGGAGATCTCACGATCGACGGCTGAAATCGTGATCATTGCGAAGATCAAAGCTTCAGGGGCGGTCAATTTCGCGTCGGTCATCGAGGTCCTGTCTTGGTCGGGGTGGCGTTCAGTTCGTTCATATCTGAACGCAGGTGGAGGTGAGTGGCCTCGGCGTCAACCCCTCGAAACTGCGGCGTATGGCCAACCGAATCCAGGCTGCACTCGGGCGAAGCCCATGGAGATGAATGCGAGCCGGATGGTGCTGCGTGCGCCGGGCCGCTCAGGTGTAGCCGAGATAGCGGATCGCGGCGGGACCCAAAATGACGAGGAAGAGCACCGGCAGGAAGAAGATGATCATCGGAACGGTCAGCTTCGGCGGCAACGCGGCGGCCTTCTTTTCGGCTTCACCCATGCGGATGTCGCGGTTTTCCTTCGCCATCACGCGCAGTGCCTGACTAACTGGCGTGCCGTAGCGTTCGGCCTGAATGAGTGCCGTCGCGACGGATTTAACACCGGGAATTCCGGTTCGCTTGCCGAGATTCTCAAATGCGAGCCGACGTTCGCCGAGGTAGGAGAGTTCAGCCGTGGTCAGTGCCAGTTCTTCGCCGAGTTCGAGCGACTGCTGGGTGATTTCCTTGGCAACTTTGCCAAAAGCTGACTCGACTGACATACCCGACTGCACACAGATGAGGAGCATGTCGAGAGAATCCGGGAACGCCTGGCGGATCGACTGCTGTCGCTTCTGTGCAAGATTTTCAATGAACACGTTAGGCAAATAGAAGCCGATGACGCCGGCGCAGAGCGCCATCATGAACTTGATGACCGGCGGGTACTCCAACTGCATCCCGAAGAAAATATAGAAGAGCGCGAAGAGGAAGACGAGCGGCGGCATCGCCACGCGGAAGAAGATGTAGGCGATGAGCGGGGCCTGTCCGCGCAGACCGGCCGTCTTCAGCTTGTTGCGAACGTCTTCGTTATCGAACTGCGCGCGCAGATCGAAACGGTCGACGATTTCCTGCATGTAGCCCTTCGGGGTTTGGCGCAGTTTTGCTTGACTGGATTGACGCTCCTTCAAGGCCAGTTCTTGGAGACGCTGCGAACGCATCTTGTCGCGCTCGACCGCCATGACCTTCATGCGCTGGTTGAGCCTATCCTTTTGGAGCATAGGCATGGCGACCGACAGCACCGTGGCGAATGCCGCAACGGCCGCTAGCATCGTCGCGAGCATCTGCGGATTCATGATTGCGTCGATGAGACCCTGCATGTCGGTAGCCTTTTTACCCTGCTTTCGGACGAACCTGCGGCCGGACTTTTAGAACTTGAAGTTGATCATCTTCTTCATGACCATGATGCCGCAGAACATCCAGAACCCTCCGACGAGCAACAAAAGATTGCCGACCGTCGTGTTGAACAAAGGCATGATGTAATCGGGTGACGACATGTAGGTCATGGTCATGACTCCCGGCGGTAGAGAGCCCAAAACGCCGGCCGACGACTTCGCTTCAGCGGAGAGCGCCTTGACCTTCATCTCCATGCGGAAGCGATCGCGCAGCACGCTGGACAGGTTGCCGAGTGCTTCAGAAAGGTTACCGCCGGCCTGCTGCTGGATGCTGATGACAATGGCAAGAAACTTCACTTCCGCCAGCGGCATGCGCACGATGAGACGGTCCAGCGCCTCGGATAGTGAAACGCCGACCCGCATCTGCTCCACGACGTAGCGGAACTCGCCAGCGATCGGCTCAGGGCTTTCGCGCGCGATGATCTGAAGGCACTCATTGAGCGGCAGACCCGACTTGACGCCGCGCACGACGACATCGATCGCATTTGCAAGTTCGGACTGGAATTTCTTCTGGCGCCGTTTGACGAGCTTGCCCAGGACCCAACGCGGCACGCCTAACGTACCAATGAGAAGCGCGGCGAAGGCGCCCATCAAAGCGCCGGAACCGCCGCCCATCCAGACGAATATCACGACCGACAGAACCAAACCGAAAACCAGGCTTGTTATCCAAAAGGCACGCGGCTCGGCATCCAGGCCCGCACGCTCCAACTGCGTTCTAATCGACACCTTCTCGCGCGACTTTGCTCGCGCTTCCATGTCCTTGAGCGACTCGCTGACCTGCTTTTTGCGCTGAGCGGCGATATCCGCGGCGCTGCGGACACCTGTCGATGACGACTTCTTGGCGCGGGTCTCGGTGACACTCGCGACCCGCTTCTCGGTCTGCTTCTCTCCCGAAACGTAAGGATAGAGCAGCGCGAATACGAGCCCGGCGAACGTGAAGGCCGCAAGAAGAGCAATGAGCAGGGTCGCCGTATCACCATCAGCCATGGGATTCACCCAGGGGATTGCCGTTGCTGTCGAGCACTTCTGCCGAGGCGAGCGCCGCAGCGAGACGGCCTTCTTCTTTGTAGTATTCAGCCCGGTCCCAGAATCGTGGGCGTGCGATGCCTGTCGAGCGGTGGCGCCCGATCAGTTTGCCGTTGGCGTCCTCGCCAGTCACTTCGTAGACGAGCAGGTTCTGGAGAGTGACCGTCTCCTCTTCCATGCCGAGGACTTCGGTGATGTGCGTGATTTTGCGCGAGCCGTCGCGCAGGCGCGAGGCCTGGACGATGACATCGATCGAGCCGCAAATCATTTCGCGGATGGTTTTCACGGGCAGCGCGTATCCGCCCATCATGATCATCGATTCCAAACGGCTGATGGCCTCGCGCGGGCTGTTGGCGTGGAGCGTGCCCATCGAGCCATCGTGGCCTGTATTCATCGCCTGTAGAAGGTCGAATGCCTCAGGGCCGCGGACTTCGCCGACGATGATGCGTTCGGGGCGCATACGAAGACAGTTTTTGACAAGGTCGCGCATGGTGATCTCGCCTTCGCCTTCCAGATTGGGCGGGCGGGTTTCGAGGCGGACGACGTGCGGCTGCTGGAGCTGAAGTTCGGCGGAGTCTTCGCAGGTGATGATGCGTTCGTCATGATCAACGCAACCGGTCATGCAGTTGAGGAGCGTCGTCTTGCCCGAACCGGTGCCGCCGGAGATCAAGACGTTGCAGCGGACCCGGCCGATAATCTCAAGGATCGTCTTGCCGGCCGGCGTGATGGAGCCGAACTTGACGAGGTTGTCGAGACGCAGGCGATCCTTCTTGAACTTACGAATGGTGAGTGCGGGTCCGTCGATAGCCAGCGGCGGGGCGATGACGTTGACGCGCGACCCGTCGGGAAGGCGAGCGTCGCAGATTGGACTTGATTCATCGACGCGGCGGCCGACCTGGCTGACGATGCGCTGACAGATGTTCATCAGCTGCTGGTTGTCGGCGAAGCGAACCGCGGTCTTTTGCACCTTGCCGCCGACTTCGATGAACGTGGTCGCGGCGCCGTTGACCATGATGTCCGCGATGTCGTCGCGGGCAAGCAGGGGCTCGAGCGGACCGTAGCCCAGCACGTCGTTGCAGATATCCTCGAGCAGCTCTTCCTGCTCGGCGATCGACATGACGACGTTCTTGACCTGGATAATCTCGCTGACGATGTCGCGGATTTCTTCGCGCGCAGCGGCAGCATCCAGCTTGGCGAGCTGCGTCAGGTCGATGGTGTCGATCAGTGCGTTGAACACCGTCGTTTTGACGTCGTAGTACTCTTCGGAGTGCCGGCGCTGCGGCTCGGACACCTCGGGTATTGTACGGGGTGCGGGCGCTTCGGCAGCACGCGGCTGCGCAGCCGCACCCGTGTTGGCCACCGCTTGATTCTGAGGAGCGATGCGGCGCGGTTGTGGTGCGCCTTCTGTCGAACGCCTGCCGAACATGCGTGTTTATCCTTAGCGCTTCAGTTTCAGCTTCTCGAGGAGGGGTGCGAGGGGGGATTTCTTTTCGACTTTCACTTCCTTGCGGTGCGCCAGCGTCATTGCAATTTCGCGGAAAGTCGGGGCCGCCTTGGCGCGGGCGCTCAACTCCTCGATCATCTGACCATTGTTGGAAGCCTGCCCGAAGGTCTCCGGATCGAAATCGATGACAGCGAGCGCCTTGATCCCGATCGCTTCCTCGAATTCTTTCAACCCGATCTCAGGCCGCTTGGGCATGTTGGCCATGTTCAGGACAAGCTGCGGAGACTGGTCGTTCTTACGGGACTGCTTCAAAAGCTCAACGATGTTCTTGGCGTTGCGAAGGTTGGCGAGATCGGGAGCTGCTGTGATGACAACCTCGTCCGCCTGCAACAGGACACGCTTGGTCCAGGCCGACCAACCATGCGGCAGGTCGACAACAACGTAGGGCACATTCTGGCGGGCCACATCGATGACCATGTCGCAGCCGTCGGGCGTGATCTCGTAGTCGCGATCGAGCACGACCGGAGCCGCGAAGATCGACAAATGCTCCGAGCATTTCGTCAGCAGACGGTCGAGCAGCACCTCATCGAGTCGCTCCGGCGACGCCAAGGCATCGGCAATGCCCTGGACCGGGTCCTGGTTGAAGTCGAGGCCCGTCGTTCCGAAGGCAAGGTCAAGGTCAGCGATGATGACGTTCGACTTCAACGCCTCTGACAGCGTCCAAGCCGTGTTGTGGCAAATCGTCGATGATCCGACACCGCCCTTGGCGCCGATGAATGCATAGACGTGCCCCACGGGATCGGCTTCGGGGTCATTATAGAGATTGGACAGGCTCTCCATGAGCTGCGCCGGGGTGATCGGTGCGACGAGATACTCGCTCACGCCGCGCTTGAGCAATTCACGGTAGAGGACGACATCGTTGACGTGACCGATGATCACAACTTTGGTGCCGGGATCACAGCATTCAGCGAGGCGGTCCAACTCGCTGATCAGTTGCTGGCGCGGCAGCGCGCTTTCCACAACGATCAGGTTTGGCGTGGGGCTTTCCTGATAGTGCTGCACGGCGGCCGTCGCGCCGCCCATGTGGACACTGACGTGCGCTTTGCTCAAGCGACGGTCTTCCGACGCGTCCTGTACTACGCTGGCCATATGACTGTTTTCGCAAAAGGCCTGGATCGAGATGCGCGGAATCGGACGGGCACGCTCAAGGCTCGCCTGGCTGTTTTCTTCAACGGCGTAGTCAAGCTCGAATCGATCGGCGTTCGCTTCCGTTGCCGCCAAGTTGGTGCTGGTCTGTCTGATCATGTTACGAAAGCCTCGTTATCACTGGCCGCTGGTGTCGACTCGTTCGTCTTGGCTCTTCTGGGCGCCGCTCGCTTCACCTTTGATGTACTTGTCCCACGTCACAGAACGACGTTCCGATGGCCGGGCATCCATGTTTCGCGGGCCGAGCAGATCAGCGGGATTGACCACCATCGCGGCAAGGTTTTTCTGGGTGGCACAGCCCAAGTCCGGCGCCGGCAGGTTGCGGGGATTTCGCGCCAGATTGGTTTGGAAGTTGCCGCATTCCGGGCCCTCTGCGACGTAGCGCAAGAAGGAGAGCTTCACGGGCGGGCTGGATGCACCGGCCGCATAAAAGGGTTCGATGTTGATTTCCGATTCCGTGTAGCCGTTCTCTTTAAGAAGTGCGCCGATCTCATGGACGGCTGTGATCGCGGCCGTTTCATTCGACGAGCCACTTGGAGCGGCAATGACGAGGCGGCTGTTGCCGGCATCGCTGGCGCGAGCCTGATGGCTAAAGCCTAGGACATCAGCAC
>ERZ1066138.385-NODE-385-length-14954-cov-9.844151_pt1 | contig 14954 bp, 10 predicted proteins | sample MGYA00382785_ERZ1066138 | MGnify/ENA primary metagenome ERZ1066138 (study PRJEB33369, sample SAMEA5778368) | biofilm metagenome | biome: Industrial cooling water; feature: Water cooling tower basin; material: Biofilm | place: United Arab Emirates | collected... | reverse complement strand
GCCCGTAGGCGACGTTCTGCTCGACCGTCATGTGCGGGAACAGCGCGTAGGACTGAAACATGAGGTTGACCGGCCGCTCGTAGGGCGGCACGCCGGTCATGTCGGCGCCGTCGATCAGGATGCGCCCGCTGGTCGGGTGCTCGAAGCCGGCGAGCATACGAAGCAGCGTGGTCTTGCCGCAGCCGGAGGCGCCCAGGATCGCGAACAGCTCGCCCTTGTTGATCTCGAGCGACACGTCGTCGACCGCGGTGACGTCGCCGAAGCGCCGGGTGACGCCTTCGATCCGGACCAGCGGCTGCGGCTTCGCGTCGCTCACAGGCCGGTCTTCACGCGGGACCAGAGCCGCGAGCGCAGCCGCTCGATGATCGGGTCGCGGATGCGACCCTTGTACAGCGCCTGCCGCACCTCCTCCGGCGGGAAAACGGCCGGGTCGTTGCGGATCTCGGCAGGCACCAGCGGCAGCGCCGCCCGGTTGGGGGTCGCGTACCGGGTCTCGACCACGATCGGAGCCGCCACGTCGGGCCGCAGCAGGTAATTCAGGAACAGGTGCGCGTTCCCGGGGTGCGGCGCGTCCGCCGGGATGAACCAGAGGTCGAACCAGGCGAGCGTGCCTTCCTTCTGGGTCGTGTAGGCAAGCGGCACGGGCCGGCCGACCTGCTGGGCGCGCATCATCGCCTGGGCGTAATCGCCGGACCAGCTCATGGCGATGCAGACTTCCTCGTTCGGCAGGTCGATCAGCATCTTCGCAGAGCTGAAGTAGCGGATATACGGCCGGACGCCCTTCAGCAGCTTTTCGACGTCCGCGAGGTCCTTCGGGTCGAGGCTGTTCGGGTCGCGGCCGAGGTAGAGCAACGCCATCGGGATCACGTCGGTCGGCTCGTCGAGGAAGGTCACGCCGCAGTCGGCGAACCGCTTCACGACTTCCGGCTTGAACAGCATGTCGCCGCTGGTCACCGGCGCATCGGGCATGCGCTCCGCGACCAGGCGCTTGTTGTAGGCGAATCCCGTCGTGCCCCAGAGGTAAGGCACGCCGTAGCGGTTGCCCGGGTCGTCCTCGGCGACCCACTGCATGACCCAGGGATCCAGGTGCCGGAGGTTCGGCAGCTTCGACTTGTCGAGCGGCCGGTAGACGCCGATCGGGATCAGCCGGGCGGAGTAGCGCTCGGCGTGGACCACGACGTCGTAGCCGGTGCGGCCCGCGAGCAGACGCGCCTCGGCCATCTCGGTCGAGTCGTAGGTGTCGTAGTTGACCTTGATGCCGGTCTCGCGCTCGAAGTTCCGGATGGTGTCGGGCGCGATGTAGTCGGGCCACGTGAAGACGTTCAGGACCTTCTCTTCCGCGTCGGCGCCGGCTGCCCCGGCCGCGACCAGGGCGCACAAGGCGAGCAGCGCCGGCGCGGCCTTCACGGAATCACAGCCCTCCGAGGCCGCGTTTCGCCAGCGCGCGCGCGATGATGAGGCGCTGGACCTCGCTCGCGCCTTCCCAGATGCGGTCGATGCGCAGCTCGCGGAAGAAGCGCTCGGCGGCGTTCTCGCGCATGTAGCCGCGGCCGCCCAGGATCTGCAGCGCCCGGTCGGCGACCCGGTTCGCCATCTCCGAGGCGTACAGCTTCGCGATCGAGCAGCGAACGTGCAGCGACTTGACGTCCTCGCCGCGGTCGTGCGCCTCGGCCGCCTCGAAGGTCACGAGCCGCGCCGCCCACAGCTCGGTCACGCTGTCGGCGAGCATGGCCTGCACCATCTGCTTGTCGGCGAGCGGCTCGCCGCCGATCATCCGGGTCGCGGCGAACTCGCGCGCCTCCTCGATCAGCCGCGCGGCGGCGCCGCAGCAGCGCGCCGCGATCATGAGCCGCTCGCGCCGGAACCAGGCGTGCGAATAGCGCATTCCGCCGCCTTCCTCGCCGAGGCGGTTGGCCTCCGGGACGAAGACATCGGTGAAGCGGTAGGTCGGGTGATGGGCGCCGAAGGTATGGCTGAAGTGCGGGGTGCGCAGGACCTCGATACCCGGCGTCGAGGTGTCGATGAAGAACAGCGAATCGGAACCCGCGTGCGGGCCGTCCGCGATCTTCGCCTGCAGGATGAAGTAGTCGGCGAGGTTGGCGCTCGTCACGTACCACTTCTCGCCGGTGATCGCGTAGCCGCCCGGCACGCGGCGTGCCTTGGTCTCGACGACCACGTCGGATCCGGAGCCGCTCTCGGTGATCGCGTAGCACTCTTTCCGGGCGCCGCTGGCGAGCGGCAGGATGTAGCGCCGGATCTGGTCCGGCGTGCAGGCCTCGAACATCCAGCTCTGCGCCTCGGAAAAGCACCAGCAGAGCGCGTTCGTCACGCGGCCGAGCTGTTCCCAGACCGCGACCTGGTCGACGATGCGCAGCCCGAGGCCGCCGTGGTCTTTCGGCACGTCCATCGCGCTGAATCCGAGCTCGACCGCGAGTATCTTGTGGCGCTTCTCGACGTCGGCCGGCAGGCGGCCGTCGTTGAGTTCGGCCTCGACCTCGTGGGGGATGAGTTCCTCGGTCGCGAACCGGAAGGCCCGGTCACGCCATTCGCGCGCCGTGGCGTCGAGCTTGATGTCCATCTAAGGCTTCCCCTCGGCGGCCGGCCGGCTGAAATGCCGCGGAAACACGTCCGCCAGGTATGAGAGCGTGATGCGCCGGGCGCGTTCCCGGCTCATGGAGTCCGGCCGCACGAGCAGGTCGAGCCACAGCCCGTCGGTCAGCGCCGAGAGGCCATCGGCGACCAGGTCCGGCTCGACGTCGGTGTAGCCGCCTTCCTCGCAGAGCCGCGCGCAGATCAGCCTGACCATGTCGTCGTAGGACCGGTCGCGCTCGGCGCAGATGCGCCGGTAGGTCGGGCGGAAGCGGCGCTCGCCCCAGAAGGCGAACCAGACCGCCAGCTTGTCGCGCGAGCAGATGCTGCGCCGGAAATCGAGTTCCACCATGGCCAGCAGTCCCGCGACCGGCGATACCTCGCCCGCCGCCGCGGCCGCCTGGCAGGCGCTGCGGTACTCGTCGGCAAGGTAGCGCAGGGTCTCGGTCAGGAGGCCCTCCTTGCTGCGGAAATGCAGGTTCACGATGCCCTGCGAGAGTCCCGCCTCCTGGGCGACCGTGGCGATGGTCGTGTCGGCGAGGCCGCGGTCGGCGACCGAGCGGATGGTGGCCAGGATCAGCTGCTCGCGGCGCTCTGCCGGGGGCGCGGTGCGGCGCTTGGCGACGACCGCGAGCTGCCGTTTCGCGCTCACAAAAACCCTTGAGAAATCATTTAGTTATTTATGATCCCGGGGCGCAACGAGGCACCATCTTACCGGGTTCCGCCTCCCATTCCAATGAATGAACGTCTATTCACTGGAAATGGACGCCGGCCCCCGTCCTGGGGGAAACTAGGCCATCCCGATCGACCCCCGTTGGACCCGGCTGGAGGCCTGCCCACATGACCCGAAGCCTTGCGAAGTCGAATGCCCAGTTCCAGAAGGCCATCCGCCGACTCCCCCTCGGCGTGTCGTCGAATTTCCGCTACTGGGGCGAGGACAAGACGATCTACGTGAAGTCGGCCAGGGGCGCCCGCGTCACCGACATCGACGGCAACGAGTACATCGATTACCGCCTCGCCTACGGGCCCTGCATCCTCGGCTACGCCGACCCGCGGGTCGACGCCGCGGCCCGCGCCGGCCAGGAAGTCGGCGGCGTCTTCGCCCTGTCCACCGAGCGGGAGCTCGCGGTCGCGGATCGCATCGCGAAGATGGTGCCGGCCGCCGAGCTGGTGCGTTTCTCGAACTCGGGCACGGAAGCGGTCATGGCGGCCCTGCGGGTCGCCCGCGCCCACACCGGCAAGGATTCCTACGTCGTCATCGAGGGCGGCTACCACGGCGTGTTCGACGCGGCCCTGTGGACCACGGCGGTCGAGGACTGGAAGCCGGGCCACGGCGATCCGCAGCTCGTCCCCTACAGCGCCGGCGTGCCGCACGTGCTGCGCGCCCTCGTCCACTCCGTGCCGATGAACGACGCCGAGCGCCTCGAGGCCGTGTTCAAGGCCTATGGCGGCGACATCGCGGCCTTCCTGATCGAGCCGATCATGGGCAACTGCTGCTCGATCTCCGCGACCCGCGAATTCGTGAGGACCGCGCGCAGCCTGTGCGACAAGTACGGCATCCTGATGATCATCGACGAGGTCAAGACGGGCTTCCGCGTCGCGAAGGGCGGCGTGCAGGAGCTGTTCGGCGTCAAGGCGGACCTGTGCACCTTCGCCAAGGCGATGGGCAACGGCTACCCGATCTCCGTGTGCGCCGGCCGCGAGGACATCATGCGCAACTTCGGCCGGGGAACGGTGCATGGCGGCACCTTCACCTGCCACTCGATCGCGCTCGCTGCCGCCGAAAAGACCCTGGAGATCCTGGACGAAACGCCGGCGCTCGCCACGATCGCGGAGTACGGCACGAAGCTGCGGTCCGGCATGAGCCAGATCCTCTCGCAGCGCGGCATCAAGCACTCGTTCAGCGGCCATCCCTCGATGAGCGGGCTGTTCTTCAGCGAAAAGCCGCCGCGCGACTACCGCGACTGGGTCACGAGCGATTACACTTTCTACGAAGCACTGGCGCCGCGCCTGCACGACCTCGGGGTGCTCTGCGAGCCCGACTCGCGCGAGCCCTGGTTCATCTGCGAGGCGCACGACGACCGGTGCCTGGGGGAGACGCTCGAGCGGTTCGAGACGGCCGTGAACGCGGTCGTGCAGGACGCCGGCAAGAACGAACGCAAACGGATCTGACCTTGACGAAATACGACGCGATCGTCATCGGCGCGGGCCACAACGGCCTGACCAACGCCGCCTATCTCGCGCGTTCCGGGCTGAAGGTGCTCGTGGTCGAGCGCATGCCCTGGATCGGCGGCGCGGCCGTGAGCCGCGAGATCGAGAAGGGCTGGATGTACTCGAACTGCTCCTACGTGTGCAGCCTGCTGCGCCCGGAACTGTTCCGCGACCTGGAGCTCGCCCGCCACGGCCTGCAGGTCGTGCCGTACGGCGGCGGCGTGTCCATCACTTCGAACGGCGACATCCTCGGCAACTACACGGACGAGCAGGTGCAGCGCCGCGAGTTCGCGCGCCACAACCCGCGCGACGCGGACGCGTACCACCGGTACTCGACCGACGTCATGCGCCAGTGCAAGTTCATCCGCCCGCTGCTGCTGCGCTCCCCGCCCGACCCGACCTCGTTCAAGCCGCGCGACCTCAAGGAGATGATCTTCCTCGGCAAGGCGCTCGAGAAGTTCGGCGAGCAGTTCATCTACGACACGCTGCGCTTCTACTCGATGAGCATCGCCGACTTCCTGAACGAGTACTTCGAGTCGGACACGATCAAGTGCCACCTCTCGGGCAGCGGCATCATCGGCTCGGCCATGGGCGTGTACTCGCCCGGCACCGCCTACGTGCTGCTGCACCACTACATGGGCGACGTGGACGGCTCGATCGGCGCCTGGGGCTTCGCGCGCGGCGGCATGGGCGCGGTGTCGAAGGCGATCGCTAGCGCCCTGAAGTCCTTCGGCGGCGAGATCGTCGTCGACGCCCCCGTCAAGCAGGTCATCGTCAAGGGCGGCCGCGTGGCCGGCGTCGCGACGGAGAACGGCACCGAATATTACGCGGACGTCGTGGTCAGCAACCTCGACCCGCGCCGCACGTACACGAAGATCTTCGACCCGAAGGACCTGCCGCCCGCGATCGTCGAGAAGGCGAAGAACTGGAAGATCCGCGGCTCTTCGGGCAAGCTCAACATCGCGCTCGACGGGCTGCCCGAGTTCCCGGCGCTCGGCAAGGACAACCCGCTCGCCTACGGCGACCTGCACTTCCTCGACTCGCTCGAGAAGATGGAGCGCGCCTACGACGACTGGAAGAACGGCACCTGGTCGAAGGAGCCTTACCTCGACCTGCTGATCCCTTCCATGACCGACCCGACCATGGCGCCCCCGGGCAAGCACTTCATGTCGGTGTTCGTGCAGTACGTTCCGCCGTTCATCCACGGCCGCGAGTGGACCGATGCCGACCGCGAGGGGTTCAAGAACACCGTGCTCGACCAGATCGGCCGCTACAGCCCCAACTTCAAGAGCCTCGTGAGGCACGTCGAGTGCCGCACGCCGCGCGAGCTCGAGGCCGAGGTCGGCCTCACGGAAGGCAACATCTTCCAGGGCGAGCTGACCATGGACCAGCTCCTGTTCAACCGGCCCTTCCCGGGCTACGCGCAGTACCGCGGCCCGGTGCGGGGTTTCTACATGTGCGGATCGGGCACGCACCCGGGCGGCGGCGTCATGGCCGCGCCGGGCGCGAACGCCGCGCGCGAGATCCTGATGGACCTCGGCCGTCCGAACATCGTGCCGGAGGGCTGGTCCGATGACTGACCGCAACCGCATCGTCGTCGTCGGCGCCGGCCACAACGGCCTCGCCTGCGCGGCCTACCTCGCCCGCGCCGGCCGCGAGGTCGTCGTCCTCGAGGCCGCGGCCCAGGTGGGCGGCGCCGCCGTCACGCGCGAATTCTCGAAGGGCTTCCGCGTCTCCGGCTGCGCCCACCTCTCCTACCTGCTCGACCCGAAGATCGCGCGCGAGCTGAAGCTCGCCTCGCACGGCCTGAAGTGGGCGCGCGAGGGCCTCCGGACGGTCGCGCTCTCCCCGACCGGCGACCACCTCGTGTACCGGAACGGCCGCCTCGAGACCGGGACGCTGTCGGACGCGGACCGCAAGGGGCTCGCGGACTACCACGCGCGCATGCTGAAGTTCGCGCGCGTCGTGGCGAAGCAGCACAACCGCCGGCCCCCGCGCCTCGGCGGCGGCGGGCGCGCGGATCTCCTGGGCGCGGCCGCGCTCGGCCTCGACATCCGCATGCTCGGGCGCGAGGACATGCGCGAGTTCCTGCGCATCGCCGGCATCAACATCTACGACGTGCTCGAGGAGATCTTCGAGTCGCCGCTGCTGAAGGGCGCGCTCGCGCTCGACGCGGTGATGGGCGCGAACCTAGGTCCGCGATCGAACAACTCCGTGCTCGCGCTGCTGCACCGCCTGTCGGGCCAGGCCGCGGGCAACCCCGGGCTCTCGATCCCCGAGGGCGGCATGGGCGCGATCAGCGAGGCCATGGCCGCCGCCGCCCGCGCCGCGGGCGCCACGATCCGCACCGCGTGCCCGGTCGCGCGCATCACGCTCGACGGCGACCGCGTGTCCGGCGTCGAACTCGAGGGCGGCGAGAGGATCGCCGCCGGGACCGTGGTATCGAACGCCGACCCGGCGCGCACCCTGTTCGGCATGCTGGGGGCCCGGCACCTCGAGACCGGTTTCGTGCACCGCATCCGCCACTTCCGCAACAAGGGCATGGCCGCGAAGCTGCACCTCGCGCTCGAGGCGCTGCCCTCCTTCACGCGGCTGTCGTCCGAGCTCGCGGGCGAGCGGCTCGTGATCTCGCCCGACCTCGTCTACCTCGAGCACGCCTTCGACGCGGCGAAGTACGGCCAGTGCTCGCCGGAGCCGGCGCTCGAGGTCACGATCCCGTCGCTGCACGACAAGTCGCTGGCCCCGCCGGGCAAGCACGTGCTGTCCGCCGTCGTCCTCTACGCGCCCTTCGACGAGCGTGCCAGCGGCGACGCCGCGCGGCGCGAGCTTCTGGACCGCTCGCTGGCCGCGCTCGACCGCCACGCGCCGGGACTGCGCCGCCAGGTCGTCGCCTCCGAGCTGCTGCTGCCCGCCGACATCGAGCGCGAGTTCCGCATCTCGGGCGGCCACTGGCACCACGGCGAGCTGGCGCTCGACCAGTTCATGATGATGCGCCCGGTGCCGGGCGCGGCGCAGTACGCGATGCCGGTCGGCGGCCTCTACCTCTGCGGCGCCGGCTGCCACCCGGGCGGCGGCGTCATGGGATCGGCGGGGCGCAACGCGGCGAACGCGGTGCTCGCCACGGAGCGTGCAGCATGAGCATCAAGGACGAGATGGGCCGCAAGGAGCATTTCCGCAAGGCCGTCTGGCAGACACCCTTCCACCCGCGCACCTCCGCGCTCAACACGCTGAACCAGTGGCACGCCTGGAAGGACTACACGACCGCGGATGCGTTCTTCGACGAGCAGCTCGAGTACGCCGCGATCAGGAACGCCTGCGCGGTCTTCGACCTGACGCCGATGACCAAGCACCTGATCACCGGCCCGGACGCACTCGCGTTCCTGAACCGGCTGGTCACGCGCGACGTCGCGAAGATCAAGCCGGGCCGGGTCGGCTACTGCATCTGGTGCGACGACAACGGCCAGGTGATCGACGACGGCACGATCTTCCACCTGCGCGAGGGCGTCTACCGCCTGTGCTCGCAGGAGCGCCAGCTCGACTGGCTGACGCGCAACGCGTTCGGCTTCGACGTGACGATCGTCGAGGAAACGCACGACGTCGCGGGCCTCGCGCTGCAGGGCCCGACGAGCTGCGCGGTGCTGAAGGCGATCGGCTGCACGGGCGTCCAGGACCTGAAACCCTTCGCGATCGGCTTCTACCCGTTCGCCGGCACCGAGCTCACCATCTCGCGCACCGGCTTCACCGGCGACCTCGGCTACGAACTCTGGATCGACCCGGAACACGCACTCGACCTGTGGGACGCGCTGTTCGACAAGGGCAAGATCCACGGCATCCGGCCGATGGGCACGCACGCGCTCGAGGTCGCGCGCATCGAGGCAGGCTACCTTGCGGCCCAGGTGGACTTCCACCCGGCCGACCAGGCGATCATGACCGACCGGTCGCGCTCGCCGTTCGAACTCGACCTGGGCTGGCTGGTCGACTTCAACAAACCCTGCTTCAACGGCCGCCGCGCGCTGCTCGAGGAGCAGAAGAGGGGCTCGCGCTACCGCTTCGTGAAACTCGACGTCGAAGGCAACAAGCCGGCGCGCTCGGCCTACATCTACGACAAGGACAAGAACGTCGTCGGCACGGTGACCTCGGCGGAGTGGTCGCCGTCGGCGAAGAAGAACATCGCCTACGCGACCCTGAACATGCCCTGGGGCAGGCCCGGCGACGAGCTCTATGCGGAGATCTACTACCAGCGCGAGCTGAAGTGGTACAAGGTCATGGCGCGCTGCCGCGTGACCGATCAGCCGTTCTGGGATCCGCCGCGCAAGCGGGCCACGCCGGCCCCGGACTTCTGACGCGCCCGCGCGCGGGGCGGCAATGGCCCACCGGCTCGACCCCCTGCTACGGCCGCGGTCCGTCGCGGTCCTCGGCGCCAGCGAGCGCGAGGGCACCGTCGGCCGTCACACGATCGAGAACCTGCTGAGGGGCGGCTACGAGGGCGGCCTCTACGCCATCAATCCCGGCCGCCAGTCGGTCCTCGGCGTGGCCTGCTACCCGTCGCTGTCGGCGCTGCCCGAGCCCGTCGAGCACGTGGTGTTCGCGATCGCGGACACGCGGGTCGAGGCGGCGCTCGACGAGGTGATCGCGCACGGCGCGCGCGCGGCGACGATCATGTCGGCGCTGGTGCTGGAGGACGACACCGACCCGCCGCTGCGCGACCGGGTGCTGGCGAGGATCCGCAAGTCCGGCCTGATCGTCTGCGGCGCGAACGGCATGGGGTTCTACAACTTCGCCGACGGCATCTGGGGCTGCGGATTCCGCACGCGCGCGCACCGCCGCGGCGGCAACGTCGCCTACATCAGCCACTCCGGCTCCGGCATGTGCGGCATCGTGGACTGCGAGGAGCGGATCGACTTCAACCTCGTGGTCTCGACCGGGCAGGAACTGGCCGTGTCGATGGACGAGTACCTCGACTACGCGATCGAGATGCCGGGCACGCGCGCCGTCGGCCTCTTCATGGAGACCGCACGCAATCCCGCGGGCCTGGTCGCCGCGCTGGCGAAGGCGCGCGAGCGCGGCATCCCCGTCGTCGCGCTCAAGGTCGGGCGCACCGAACTGTCGGCGAAGCTCACGGTGTCGCACTCCGGCGCGATCGCGGGGTCGGACGGCGTCTATGACGCGATCTTCGACCGCCACGGCGTGCACCGCGCGCGCGACATGGACGAGCTCGCGACGACGCTGATCCTGTTCGCCCAGCCGCACCGCGTCGGCGACGGCGGGCTCGTCTCGATCCACGACTCGGGAGGCGAGCGCCAGCTCGTGATCGACCTCGCCCACGACCACGGCGTGCCCCTCACGCAGCTCTCGTCCGCCTCGACCAGGAAGCTCGAGTCGCTGCTGGATCCGGGCCTGCCGGCGGTCAACCCGCTCGACGCCTGGAGCACGGGCGGTCCCGACTTCGACGCGACGATGCAGAAATGCTTCGCGACGCTCATGAGCGACCCGCAGGCGGCGCTCGGTGCCGTGATCCACGACCGCGCGACGGACGGCGGGATCTACGGCGTCTACCTCGACTACCTGCGGGCGGGGCACGCGGCATCCGGCAAGCCGGCGGTGCTGGTCGCCAACCGCCAGGGCACCGGATCGGACCCGCGGGTCGTCGAGGCGACGCGCGAGGGTTTCCCGGTTCTCGACGGGGTCGAGAGCTTCCTGCGCGGGGTCCGGCACCTGCTCGATCACCGCGACTTCGCGGCACGCGCGCGCGGCGAGCCCCCGGTCATCCCGGAACCGGCCCTCGCGAAGATGCGCGCGAGACTCGCCGACCGGCGCCGCTTCGACGAGAACGACGCCCTGACCCTGCTCGGCGACGCGGGCCTGCCGGCGAACGCCGGCAGCATCGTCGAGGGCGAAACCGACGCGCTCGCCGCGGCGAAGGCCATCGGCTTTCCGGTCGTGCTCAAGACCGCGAAACGGGGACTCGACCACAAGAGCGACCGGCAGGGCATCCACCTGGGGCTCGCCGACGCATCGGCGGTCTCCATCGCCTACCGCGATCTCGCCAAGCGCATCGACACGCGCGCCCTGGTGGCGCCGATGATCACGGCGCAGGGGGTCGAGATGCTGCTCGGCATGGTGAACGACCCGCAGTTCGGCCCGGTGGTCCTCATCGGCGCCGGCGGCGTGCACGTGGAGGCGCTCGCGGACGCGGTCTACGCGCTGCCGCCCTTCGACGCCGCCGAGGCGGCGCGGCTGGTCGGGCGCCTGCGGATCGCGCCGCTGCTCGCGAGCCGCCGCCACCGGCGGCCGCTCGCGGTCGACGAATTCTGCCGCGTCGCCGCGCGCTTCTCCGCGCTGGTGGCCGCGCTCGGCAGCCATTTCTCCGAAATCGACCTGAACCCGGTGATCGTCCACGCGGACGGCTGCGCGATCGTCGACGCGCTGGTCGTGCCGCATGCGGCGGAAACCCCAGATTCCGAACGAACGAGGCAAGCACCATGAGCATCCAGGCAGTCGCGAAGCACAGTGCCGCCCGCTGGCGGGCGGTGGCCGACAAGGCGCAGAAGAAGCCCGAGACCCGGCTCTTCATCGACGGGAAGTTCGTCGACGCGAAGAAAGGCGGGCGCTTCGAGAGCGTCAACCCCGCCAACGGCCAGGTGATCGCGGTCGTCTCGGCGGGCACGGCCGAGGACATCGACCACGCGGTCGCCGCCGCCCGGAAGGCGTTCAAGTCGGGCGCCTGGTCGAAGATGGCGCCGCGCGCGCGCATGGAGGTCATGTACCGCTTTGCCGCGCTCGTCGACGAGCACGCCGAGACGCTCGCGGTGCTCGAGACGCTCGACATGGGCAAGCCGATCGCCGACGTCGTGAACGTCGACCTCCCGGCGGTCGTCGAGACGATCCGCTTCATGGCGGAGTGCATCGACAAGGTGGATGGCGCGGTCACCAGCACCGAGGCCGGCGTCGTGCACATGGTGCTGCGCGAGCCCTACGGCGTCGTCGGCGCGATCTCGCCCTGGAACTACCCGCTGCTCATGGCGACCTGGAAGATCGCGCCGGCGCTCGCGGCCGGCAATTCGGTCGTCCTCAAGCCGGCCGAGCAGGCGCCGCTCAGCTGCCTGCGCCTGGCGGAGCTGTTCGTGGAGGCCGGCGGCCCGCCGGGAGTGTTCAACGTCGTCAACGGCCTCGGCGAGGTCGCGGGCAAGGCGCTCGCCCTGCACGACGACGTCCGCAAGATCACCTTCACCGGCTCGACCGCGGTCGGCAAGCTGATCCTGCAGTACGCCGGCCAGTCGAACATGAAGCAGGTCTCGCTGGAGTGCGGCGGCAAGACCCCGCAGATCTTCATGGCGGACATCGACGACCTCGACCGGGCGGTGACGGCCGCCTACCGCGGGATCTACTCGAACATGGGCGAGGTCTGCAACGCGGGCTCGCGCCTGCTGGTCGACCGCTCGATCCGGAAGAAGTTCGTCGAGCGCTTCGTCGAGCTCGGCCAGGACGCGTTCAAGCCCGGCGACCCGCTCGACCCGTCGACCAACATGGGTCCGCTCGTCACGCGCGGCGACCAGAAGCGCGTGCTCGGCATGATCGACAAGGGCCGCAAGGAGGGCGCAAAGCTCGAGTTCGGCGGCGACGTGCCGGCGAAGCTGAAGGACGGCGCCTACGTCAATCCGACCCTGTTCACCGGCGTGAAGAACAGCATGTCGATCGCGCAGCAGGAGATTTTCGGCCCGGTCGCGTCCGTCATCGAGTTCAACGGCGTGGACGAGGCGATCCGGATCGCCAACGACACGATCTACGGCCTCGCCTCGGCCGCCTGGACGCGGGACCTCGACACGGCCTTCCGCCTGGTACGCGGCATCGAGGCCGGCATCGTCTGGGTCAACTGCTTCGACGAGGGCGACATGACCCAGCCCTTCGGCGGCTACAAGCAGTCGGGCAACGCGCGCGACAAGTGCCTCGACAGCTTCAAGAGCTACACCCAGTCGAAATCGGCCTGGTTCCGGCTCAAGGAAGGCTGAATGTGCCGCAAGATCTAGTCCTGTCGGAGAGGCGGGGCGCGGTCGCGCTGCTGACGCTCAACCGCCCCGACAAGCTCAACGCGATCAACGAGGCGATGATCGCCGCGCTCGACGCCGCGCTCGACGCCGCCGAGGCGGACGATGCGGTGCGCGCGATCGTGGTCGCCGGCAAGGGCCGCGCCTTCTCCGCGGGTTTCGACCTCGACGTCGGACCCGCAGCCGGCAAGCCGGACCCGGCGGACGTGCGGCGCGCGCTCGAGAACGATTTCCGCATCATCCTGCGCTTCTGGGACTCCCCGAAGCCGACCGTCGCCGCCGTGCACGGCTACTGCCTCGGCAGCAGCCTGGAACTCGCGGTCGCCTGCGACCTGACGGTCGCGGCCGAGGACTGCCGTTTCGGCGAACCCGAGGTGAAGTTCGGCAGCGGCATCGTCGCCCTCCTCCTGCCCTGGCTCGCGGGACCCAAGGCGGCCAAGTACCTGCTGATGACGGGCGAGGACCGCGCGAGCGCGGCCGAGATGCAGGCCATGGGCCTCGTCAACCGCGTGGTGCCGGCGGCCACGCTGCTCGAAGAGGCGATTTCGCTCGCGCAGCGCGTCGCCGCCAACGACGCCCAGGCCGTGCGCCTGACCAAGCGCGCGATCAACCGGAGCCTCGACATCGGCGGCATGCGCCAGGCGCTCCGCGCGGCGCTCGAGATCGACGTCCAGATCGAGACCAGCGAGACTGCCGAGTCGCGCGAGTTCAACGAGATCGTCCAACGAGAAGGCGCCAAGGCCGCAATCGCCTGGCGAGCGGGGAAGACTGCATGAGCAAGCCGGACAAACGCCTGCCCGAGGAACTCGCGAAATTCCTCGAGCGGCATCCCGAGACGCGCCAGCTCGAGCTGCTGCAGCCCGACATGCTGGGGGTCCTGCGCGGCAAGCGCGTCGGCTGCGACGAGTTCGCCAAGCCCTTCGGCGACGGGCTCAACTTCTGCGGTGCGACCGTGCTGCTCGACGCCAAGGGGATGACTTTCGACCGCATCGACAACGGCGGGCGCGACGGGGACCCCGACGCGATCTCGACCGCGGTGCCGGGCTCGCTCGCGCCCGTGCCCTGGGCGCACGTGCCGACCGCGCAGGTGCTGCTGGCCATGGACGACTCGAAGGGCGGCCCGTTCATGGCCGACCCGCGCCAGGTGCTGCGCCATGCGATGAAGCCGCTGCAGGACATGGGGCTCACCGCCGTGTGCGCGACCGAGCTCGAGTTCTACCTGATCGACGCCGGCACGGAGGTGCCGACCCCGCGCGTCGGCCGCATCCCCGGCACGCGCCGGACGCAGACCGGCCCGCAGTACGGCAGCATGGAGGACGTCGAGGACGTCGACCCCTTCCTCGCCGACCTGTTCGAGACCTGCAAGGCGCAGAACCTCCCCGCCGGCGCGACGCTGAAGGAATTCTCCCCCGGCCAGTTCGAGGTCAACCTGCACCACGTCGCGAACGCGGAGCTCGCGGCCGACCACGGCGTGCTGCTCAAGCGCGCCGTCAAGGCCGTCGCCCGCAAGCACGGCATGGCGGCGAGCTTCATGGCCAAGCCCTTTGCCGAGTGGGCGGGCTGCAGCCTGCACGTGCACGTCAGCCTGGCGGATGCCGCCGGCAGGAACATCTTCGCCGGCACGAGCAAGGACGGCCCGTTCTCGGACACGCTGCGCCACGCCATCGGCGGGCTCGCGAAGGCGATGCCGGAGTCCATGGCGATCTTCGCGCCTACCGCCAACTCTTACCGGCGCTACCGGCCGGGCGTGTTCGTGCCGCTCGCGCCGAACTGGGGCCGCAACCACCGCGGCGTCGCGCTGCGCATCCCGATGTCGAAGCCGGAGGACGCGCGCGTCGAGCACCGCCCGGGCGGCGCGGACGGCAACCCCTACCTCGTGATCGCGGCGATCCTCGCGGGCATCCACCACGGCATCACCCACAAGGTCGAGCCGGGGCCGATGGTCGCGCAGGAGTCGATCATCGACGAGAAGATCGAACTGCCGATCCGCTGGCCGGCGGCGCTGGATGCGTTCGAGGCCGGCAAGATCCTGCCGAAGTACCTGGGCGAGAAGTACCACCGGCTGTACGCGACCTGCCGGCGCGAGGAGGAAGAGCGCTTCCACTCGGA
>ERZ1066138.384-NODE-384-length-14991-cov-7.714850_pt1 | contig 14991 bp, 17 predicted proteins | sample MGYA00382785_ERZ1066138 | MGnify/ENA primary metagenome ERZ1066138 (study PRJEB33369, sample SAMEA5778368) | biofilm metagenome | biome: Industrial cooling water; feature: Water cooling tower basin; material: Biofilm | place: United Arab Emirates | collected... | reverse complement strand
CTGGGGACTGGGGACTGGGGACTGGGGACTGGGGACTGGGGACTGGGGACTGGGGGATTTTTCTTCTGGGAGGGCGCCGCTCCTGCGGCGCCAGGCCTGTCTGCCAAGGCTGGAGTCCCGCGCGAAAGACGACCATGCATGGCGCAGGCTTCCCTTGGGCGCGATCCTGTTGCTCGTCACTCGAGCCCGTCAGAGCAGGTACACTCCCGCCCCCTTTTTGCTCTGCCCGAGTTTCGCATGAGCGATGCGGTTGAAGCCGTCGAGCGCCGTCGGGTCATCCTGGCCTCCTCCTTCGGCACTGCCTTCGAGTGGTTCGACTTTTTCCTGTACGGCAGCTTGGTGGCGGTGTTCGGCGCCAAGTTCTTCCCGCCCGACAATCCCACCGCCGGCTTGCTCGCCGCGCTGGCCACCTTTGGTGTGGGCTTTGTGATCCGCCCGGTAGGCGGACTGATCTTCGGTCGACTGGGCGACCGCATCGGGCGCAAGCGCGTGTTCCTGATGACCTTGATCCTGATGGGCTTGGCCACGGCGCTGATGGGCGTCCTGCCCACCTACGCCCAGGTTGGCATGTGGGCGCCGGTGCTCTTGGTCCTGCTGCGTCTGGTGCAGGGGCTGGCGGTGGGTGGCGAACACGGTGGCGCTGCCACCTATGTGGCGGAGTTTGCCCAGCCGGGCCGCCGCGCCTTCTCGACCAGTTTCATTCAGGCGACCGGCACCCTTGGACTGGTGGCGGCGCTGCTGGTGATTCTGGTGGTGCGCATCGTGGTCGGCGAGGAGGCCTTCAAGGAATGGGGCTGGCGTGTGCCCTTCGCGGTGTCCCTGCTGCTGCTGGCGTGGGCCGTGATGGTGCGCATGCGCCTGCAGGAGTCGCCCCTGTTCCAGCGTCTGCAGGCACAGCAGTCGGTGGCGCGCGCGCCCTTGGCCGAAGCCTTCGGCAACCCGCGCCATCGGCGCGCGATGTGGATCGCCTTGCTCACCCTGACGATGGCGCAAGGCGTGGTCTGGCACGCCGGACAGTACTATCCCTTGCTGTTCATGCAGCAGACGCTGGGCATCGATTTCGTCTCCACCGCGCTGGTGATCTGCGCTGGCCTGCTGATCGGCATTCCACTGTTTCCGATTGCCGGCTGGCTGGCCGATCGCTACGGCCGCCGGCCGATCTTGCTGATCGGCTTTGCCTTGTCGGTCGTGCTGATCCCGAGCTTGTTCCCATTGCTGGCCAAGCTGAGCTTCCCGGGCTGGTATGCAGCGCATCAAGGCCCTGCAGCGGTGATCGAGGCGCGAGGTTGCAGCGCCACGGTGTTCACCCAGCCAGCCAGCGATTGCGACCGCGCGCGCGAGTTCCTGTTGCGCAAGGGCGTGCCGGTGAGCATCGTCGAGCCGACCACGGATGAGCCCTTCCGTGCCACCTACGGCGAGTTCGGTAGCCTCAATCCGGATGAGAACGCGCTGTTCTACATGCTTGCCTTCAACGGCTATCCCACCATCACGCCTGCCCCCGGGCTGGTCGATTCGGTGTTGATCGTGCTGGTGCTGGTTGGGTTGATGCTGCCGGTGGCCCTGGTTTGCGCACCCGCTGCCGCCTTCGTAGTGGAGTTGTTCCCGACGCAGATCCGCTACACGGCGATGGGCTTGCCGTATCACATCGGCAACGGCTGGTTCGGCGGTTTCATGCCTTTCTTCACCACCGCACTGGGCAGCTACTTCGGTAATGTGTTTGCCGGCCTGTGGTATCCGGCGGCGATGGCGGCGCTGTGCTTGCTGCTGGGATGGTTCCTGATGCCCGAGACACGCGACCTGCCGATGGATCGGCGCGAATGATCAACGCCTCGCGCACGCGGTCCTGATCACAATCGAGACACACGCAAGACAAGGAATCTGGCGCAATGGATGTGGCTCTTTATCTGCTCGCGGTGCTGCTGGTGGTCGTGGGCATCGCCGGAACGATCCTGCCAGCCTTGCCCGGGCTGCCGCTGGTCTTCTGTGGTCTGCTGCTGGCTGCCTGGGTGGGTGATTTCCAGCAAGTGGGCGGCTGGACGCTGCTGATCCTGGGCCTGTTGACCTTGCTGGCGATGGCGGTGGACTTCCTCGCCACCTTGTTCGGCACCAAGAAGGTCGGAGCCAGCAAGTACGCGGTGATCGGTGCGGCCATCGGCACTGTGGCTGGATTGTTCCTGGGTCTGATCGGCTTGTTGTTGGGGCCATTCGTCGGCGCCGTGGCCGGCGAGTTGATCGCCGGTCGTAGCATGGAGCGCGCCACCGTCGCCGGTTTCGGCGCCTGGCTGGGCTTTCTGCTCGGCGCGGTAGCCAAAATTGCACTGGCCTTCACCATGCTGGGCGTGTTCGCGCTGAGTTGGTGGGTCGTCTGAGCGCGTGGCTTGAAGGAGGAACGATGCGCAAGATCGCGACAGGCTGTGGCCTGTGGCTGGCCCTGATGGGCAGCGCCATGGCGGCAGACCGCCACGTCGAAGTGGACAGCCACATTCTCACGATGCGCGCCGATAAGGCGGTGGTGCCCAAGGCGCTTGGTCTGGGCAACGGTCGTGAGCCGGTGATCCGCCTTGGCGTGCAGGCGCTGCGGCGTGCCGATGGTTCCATCGAACTGCGTTGTGCCGAGCTGGATCGCGCACCTGATCTGCGCTTCATGACGCCGGCTGGGGAGCGTCTGCCATGAGCCTGCGCCTCTTCCTCGCGCTGTTGCTGCTGAGTGTTTCGCCCTTGCTGCTGGCGCAGAGCAGCATCGGTCTGGTGCCGGGACAGCGCACCAATTTCAATCTGCCCGCCAACGGCTACACCACCAGTTTCTTCATCGATGTCCCGGCCGGTGCCACCCAGTTCAAGGTGGAGTTGGAAAGCGACACACCGAATGTCGACGTCGACCTGATGCTGCGCCACGGGCATCCCTTTTCGGCGCAGAACCTGTATGGCCTGCCGCACTCGGATCTGTCGCTGCTGGAACAGTCGCAGTACTACTCGATCAGCGGCGGCGACGATGAGTACCTCATCATCGGCGCTTCCAACTACCGTCCCATCCGTGCCGGCCGCTGGCATTTGGCGGTGTTGAACTACGCGTCGGTGCCGGTCAGCGCACGCTTGAAGTTCGAGCACTCCAACGCCGCGCCAGCGCAGGCTGCCGTCGAGGTGCGCTTCGACCTCGGCTGCCAGCCCAATGAGCCCAGTTGCCGCTGCAACCTCAATCCCTGGAACGACAACACCGCCGTCGCCCCGGTGGGTGGCAATCCCGGCACCACATTGGGCCAGCAACGCCGCAATGCCATGCTCGAGGCAGCCCGCCGCTTGACCGAAGTGATGCGCAGCGAAGTGCCGATCAGCATCCGCGCTTGCTGGGATGATCTCGGCAATCCGAGCACCGGTCAGCCCTTCACCATCGCGGCAGCCGGTCCCAACGACTTCTTCATCGACGATCGCAGCCTGGTCGACAGCAATGGTGACAGCCGGCCCACGCCCTTCCTGCCGGAAAAGTACGCCTTCTTCGCCGCCGCGCCCGCATCGCGCCTGGCCGGCACCAGTTATTGCCGGGCCAGCGGCGGCGATTGCGCCAATCGTGCCGACATCTCGATCTTCTTCAACCAGAACATCGGCAGCAGCGGCAATTTCCGCTTCCATCTCGGCTACACGCCCGCACCGGTCGGCAGCATCGATTTCCTCGCCACCAGCGTGCATGAACTGGCGCATGGTCTGGGCTTTGTCTCCTTGATCGACCTCGATGCCAGCAACGGCGGTGCGGTGGGCGCCAAGCCGCTGGGTCGCGACGACATCTACTCGCGCAAGGTGGTGGACATCTCGCAGGGCGGCACGCCGCGACCGCTGGTGCGCTTGACCGACGCCCAACGTGCCAGCGCGCTGGTCAGCGGCTTCGGCTTGCAATGGACCGATCCGCTGGCGCTGGCCTCGCCGCTGTACCGGCCAATTCCGAACGAACCGGGTGTTCGCTTGTTCGCGCCTTCGCCCTTGCGGCCGGGCTCCACCTTGTCGCACCTCGATGGCGAACTGATCGGCGAGTTGATGACGCCTCAGCTCAACCAGGCCAACGGATCGCGCTTGCTGGGTCTGGCCGTGCCGATGCTGGAGGCAGTGGGCTGGGATCCGCGTCCGCGCAGCTTCCCCACCGCACCCGCGCCGCTGGCCGGTCAGTGGTACGAGCGCGATCGCTCAGGTCACGGCATCGATTTCCAGCGCGCCGGCACGGATGCGGCGGGTGCGGAGAGCTGGATCCTGACCTTCTACACCTACGATCAGAATGGCTTGCCGGAGTGGTATCTCGCCGCCGGCACGCTCATCGATGGCGTGTTTTCCGGCGCCGCGGCAAACGCACAGGGCATCAGCCTGCTGCGCTACCGCTACCAGCAAGGCGCCAATCCGCCGTCCACGCCGATACTTGCCGAGAGCGGCAAGATCGTCCTCGATTTCAATCAGGCGGAGACCTCGGCGGCCTGCAACGATGGCACCGAGCGTCCGGCTGGCCTGAAGGCCGTGATGCGCTGGAACCTGGGCGGGCAAAGCGGCGCCTGGTGCATGGAGCAACTGGTGCCACAAGCGCAGCGTCCGCGACCTGATCTCACCGGCCATTGGTACGGTCCCAGTGATTCCGGCTGGGGACTGAGCCTGGCCCACTTCAATCGCCCCGGCGGCGGCCAGAGCGTGTTCGGTGTCATCTACTACGCCGACGCCACTGGCGCCGGCCGCTGGGGACTGACGGGTGCTGATTCCTACGTGCCGGGCACCGTCCTGCCGCTGGGCCAGCGCAGCGGCTATTGCCGCACCTGCCCGTCCGCACCCACACCCGATGTCATCATCGGCAACATCACGCTGGATCTGCGCGTGCCCGCCAACGCAACCGGTGACAATCGCCTGAGCGTGGATGCGACCTACGCCGGGCCGCAAGGCGGACGCTTCCTGCGCAACGGCGTGCCCTATCAGCTGCTGTCGGCGCCCGTGCCCTCGCCTTGATGGGGGAGGGGACTGGGGATTCGGGGCTGGGGCGCGGTTCTGCGCCCAAGGTGGTTTTTTGTAGGAGCGCGCTGGCGCGCGATCAGCCTCACATCGAGGCCAGACCCTTATCGCGCCAAGGGGATTTGTGGAGCGCGCTTGCGCGCGATCAGCCCCGCACCGAGGCCAGACCCCTATCGCGCCCGAGGGCGCTCCTACGGGGCCTTCTGTACGGGCATGCTTGCGCGTGATCAAGCCCTAAGCCTCGCCAGCACCCCGCCTCAGCCCCCTACTCGCCAATCCCCGCTCTTGCTACGGCCGAATCTTGATCCGCGGATTCTCGTTGAGGCTGCCGTCTTCTTCGATCACCGCGAACTGTTGCCTGGCGCCGTCGAAGACGACTGGCAAGGGTTGCTGGAACAGGGGCTTGCGGATGAACTTCAGCTCCCAGCCGAAGTGCTCCAGGCTGCGCAGGGTCAGCAGTTGGGCGTCATTGAGCTGGCGCAACAGATGTGCGCCGGGGATCTGAGTGCCTTTCCGGCGTTCGGGGCGTTCGGCCATGGCGCTTGCTAACCTCGCCAGCAAGGTGAGGCCGGATCATGATCTGGATGCACGCGCGCAACAACTGCGATCACGATTCTTCACTCGGGCGGGAGCAATTCCAGTCCCATCACGATCGCGTCTTCGCGGCCATGCCGCGCCGGGTAGTAATTGGGGCGATGGCCAATTTCGCAGAAGCCGTTGCGGCGATACAGATCGATGGCGCGCGGATTGGTGGGGCGCACTTCCAGGAACACCCGTTCGGCCCGGTGCCATCGCGCCAGATCGAGCATGCGCTGCAGCAAGCGGCGTCCAAGTCCTTGGCCTTGCTCGCCGGGCGCGATGCAGAGGTTCAGCAGGTGGGCTTCCCCGGCTGCGGCGGATAACACGGCATAGCCAAGAAGGCCGCGTTGGGATTCGAGCACCCACAGGCTGTAGCCGGCCTTGAAACAGTCGCGAAAGATGCCTTCCGTCCATGGAAACTCGTAGGCCTGCACTTCGATGCGCATGACTTCGGGCAGGTCTTCGAGGCGCATTGGCCGCGTGCGCGGCACGCTGGGCAAGGATGAAGCGGGATCGTGAGGATCCTGCACGATCAGCGCTCGCCGAGAGCCTGTGCAGGCGCGGCCTGGCCACAAGTCCAGGGCGCGTAGCGGCGCTTCATCGATGCCACGTCGCCAAGGCTCGCCACAGCCTGCGCTTGGCCGCAGGATCGCGGCGCAAGTCGGCCAGCGCGGGCAGTTCGATGGCAGCCTGGCCGGGCTCGGCCCAGCACGCAGGTGCTTGCAGCGGCTGCGGTGCGGCCAGTGACAGGTGCTTCCACAAGGGCGAGGCCAGCCAGGCCTGCCGTTCGTGTTCGGCGACCGCCACACGCAAGCCTGCTGCCGACGGCGTTGCCGCAGCAAGGCGCGGGCGGCGCGCGCGGTACAGCGTGACATCCATGTGCCGCAGCGCCTTGAGCTGGGCCTCGCTCCACGCCGCCGCGGTGACGTCCAGCGTGCTCACGCGGCCGGTGCCGGTTGGCGCGCCCTGAGCTTCTGCAGCCATCCATCGACCAGCTGATCAATGGCCTGACTGAGCGCCGCAGCCGAGTCCTCGACGCGCTCGCCGCGCACTGGCACGCGAATCTGCTCGCGCGTTTCCAGCAGCGGCAGATCGGCGCCATCTGCGAGCAGGCTCAGGCGCAGGCCGAGCACCACCTCGACCGGACGATCCTCGTCCAGCACGCGTTCGAAACGGAACACCGTGCCACTCAAACGGTACGTGAGCGTGCGGCCACTGGCGCGCTCGGTGACCGTGGGCGCGATCCGCGCCGCGAGCAGACGATCGAGCAGGCGCTGCTGCACCAGCACCGGCGGTGGGTCATTCCATAGCTGATAGTGGTACTGCGAGATCTTCAGGCTGTCCGGGTCGTTGGCGTAGAGAATGGGACGCTCGCCATGCACGCCGTCAGCGCCGAAACGCTCCACCACCAGCGGACGATCGAGCAGGGGTGTCGGCAGCGGCGTGACCGCCGACATCGGCGCCAGCCGGTAGTAGCGAAAGTCCGGCAGCGGCGCCGGTGCCGAACAGGCAGCCAGGGTCGCCGCCGACAGCAAGGCCAGGACGATGCGCTTGGCAGACATCATTTTCTTTCCTCCGGCACCTTGTCGGCCTGCGGCGCGAAGATCAGCCGGTTCGGTTCCTTGCGGATCTGGCGGCTGAACTCGTCAAAGTGGCGACTGGCCGACTCCAGGTTGTGGGTGATCGCATCAATGCGCTGCGCCACCGAGTTGAGCGCGAAACGCAGGTCGGTGATGGCGGCATCGACCTCGGGGCGGTTTTCCTTCACGCCGCGATCGATCTCGCCAAGGATCGAATCCAGCTGCTTGCGCGTTGCGGCGAGATCGGCGGTGAGCTGGCGCACGTTGCTGGCCGCGCCGGAGGAATCGCTCAGCAGCTTTTCAATGTGCGATTGGTTCGACGGGCTGAGGATCTGGTTGAGGCTTTCGGCGCCAGCGTTGAGGCGCTTGATCAGCTCCACCGATTGCTCCAGCAGCAAGGGCGTGCCTTCCTCGAACTTGCCGCCGATCGCATCCAGCCGCTGGCCCAGGCGTTCGACCAGCGGGGTCAGCTTGTCGCGCGTCAGTGTGGTCACTTCGCCGGCCAGTTCGCCGACGGCGGCGAAGAGATCGCCCGCTTCCTTGCCGGCAATCTCTGCGCCAGGCTGCAACAACTGGGCAGCGCTGCCTTCGCGGATCGAGATGAACACATCCGAGAGCAGGCCGCTGGACAGCAACTGCGCCGAGGAGTCCTGCGGAATGGCCCAGCCGCGCTGCACCGAGAATTCGACGCGGAACTCGGTGCGATCCTCCAGCCGTTCCGGGGAAATCGACTCCACCTGGCCGATTCGATAGCCCTGGTAGAACACCGGCGTGCCGAAGGCCAGCCCCGCCACATTGCGATAGCGCACGTGGTACTCGTCGGTGGGGCCGCTGCGGCCGGTGATCACGTAAAGACTGGCCATCAGCATGCCAAGTGCCACCAGCACGACCACGCCTACCAGAAAGTAGTTGATGTTTTCGCGTTTCACCTGGTTCCCCCGCCGGCGCGACTGCGCTCGGCCTGCGCCCATTCTGCCATGTCAGTCTTCATCGCCCGATCCGGTCAGGCGCTCCAGATACTCGTCCACATTGACTTCGATCTGCCGCGGGCGCCGATTCAGGAGATCCTGAATCCGCTCGTTGTCGCTGGAGCGCACCTCGGCCACGCTGCCGGTCATCAGCACCTTGCCTTGGTCGAGCACGGTGATCTTGTCGGCGATCTTGAAGGCGCTGTCGAGTTCGTGCGTGACCACCACGATGGTCATGCGCATCGCATCGCGTAGCTTCAGGATCAATTCGTCCAGTTCGGCCGACACCACCGGATCCAGGCCTGCCGAAGGTTCGTCGAAGAACAGGAGTTGCGGATCCATCACGATGGCGCGCGCCAACGCCGCACGCTTGATCATGCCGCCAGAGAGCTGGCTCGGCATCAGATCCTGGAAGCCGCCCAGATTCACCACCTCCAGCTTGAGCCGCGACATGATGCGGATGGTGTTCTCGTCGAGCTTGAAGTGCTCGCGCAGCGGCAAGGCCACGTTCTCGCCCACCGTCATTGAGGTGAACAAGGCGCCGCCCTGGAAGCTCACGCCCATCTCGCGCTTGAAGGCCAGGCGCTCGCGCGCATCCAGCCGATGGATGTCCTTGCCAAGCAGCCGGATGCTGCCGCCGGCCGGCGTCAGCAGGCCCAGCAGATGGCGCAGCAGCGTGCTCTTGCCAGAACCCGAGCCGCCCATGATGACGCGGATCTCGCCGGGCTCGACGATGAAGTCCACCTTGTCCAGGATGCGCCGACGACCGTAGTAGGTGGTCAGCTCGCGCACCTCGATGACGGGTTCTTTGGAGGTGGCTGCTGCGCTGGTGCTCATCGCGGCCTCAGCGGTACAGGAAGAAGTTGAAGACCATGTCGGCCACCAGGATCGCGCAGATGCTCAGCACCACCGCGCGGGTGGTGGCGCGCCCCACGCCTTCGGCGCCGCCGGTCACCGAAAAGCCGGTGGCCACGCCGATCAGCACGATCAGCGTGCCGAAGATGAGGCTCTTGATCAGGCCTTGGTAGATGTCCCAGGGTTCGAGCACGGTCAGGCACTGGTGCAAAAAGCCGGACAGGCTCATTTCCACCGCGCTCAAGGAAAACAGCGCGCCGCCCACGATGGCCCAGAAGTCGGCGATCAAGGTCAGCAGCGGCATCATCACCAGTGCAGCGATCAGCGGTGGCGCCGCCAGATAGCGGATCGGTTCGACGCCGATCACGCGCAGCGCATCCACTTCCTGCGAGACGGTCATCGAACCCAGCCGTGCCGCCAGTGCAGAGGCTGAGCGCCCGGCCACCACGATGCCGGTGATCAAGGGCCCGAACTCGCGGGTCACGCCCAGTCCCAGCCCGATCACGATGGCCGATTCGGCGCCGAAGGTCTTCAACTGTGCGATGCCGTTGATGGCCAGGGAGAGGCCGATGACGATGGCCAGCAGCGACACGATGGGCACTGCATCCACGCCGATCTGGCGCATCTGCTCGAACACGGCCTTGACCCGCACTGGCTGCCCCACGCGCCAGCCGGCCACCGTGTAGTAAAGGGTTTCCACCAGCAGAGCGCCGAAATAGCCGATCTCCTCCACCAGGCGCACGCTGCCGCGGCCGAGTTGGGTGATCCCGTTGTAGATCGGCGTGTACATCGGCTCAGCGCGCCTCGGCGGCCGCATCCAGCGAGGCGTAGATCGGGAACACCCGATCCAGCCGCGCCAGTTCGAGCACGGCGTGCACCGGCTGGCTCACCGCCACCAGGCTGAAGCGCTGCCCTTTGCCGCGTGCGTTCTGAAAGCCCTCGACCAGGGCCGCAATGCCGGAGGAATCGATGTAGCTCACGGCCGACAGGTCGACCGCCACCGGTCGCCCGCTGCCCAGTGCGTCGAGAATCGCCTTGCGCAGACGCTGCGACCAGGACAGGTCCACTTCGCCGCGCACGCGCACCAGGCGGAAACCCTGGCTGTCTTCGGTGGAACAGTCGTTGCCCTGGCTCATCATCCAATCCTCGGAAGTTTCTTGATCATCACCAGCCGGTTGCCCTGACCATCGCCCGGCTGATCGAAATACCACAGGTCCATCACCGCATCGATCAGATTGATGCCCAGACCGCCAGGACGGCACTCGCTGAGATCGCGCGGCTTGATGCATTGCGGATCCACCGGCGCCGCTTCATCGCGCAGTTCGAAGCGCAAGGCGCCGTGCTCCAGCCACAGGCACAGATCGACATGCCCGTCCGGCGCGCCGCCGTAGGCATGCCGGATCACATTCGCCACCGCCTCATCGACGGCCAGGATCAGCCGCTGCCGCGTGCCTTCGTCGAAGGCCAGCAACTGCAGCACATCGCCGACCAGCTTGCGCACCAGGCGCAGATTGTCGGGGTCGCTGAGACCGCCGATGCCGCCCAGGAAACGGGCCGGCTGCTGATCGTCGGCGATCAGCAGCAGGGTGGTGTCGTCGGCCAGCTGCAGCTTGCGCAGATGGCCCAGGATTGCCCGCACCCGCGCTCGCGGCGACAGCGCCGCCACGCGGTCGATCAGCTCGCGCACGCCTTCTATGCCGATCGGGCGCCTTTCGGCGCTGCGCACATCGGTGACGCCGTCGGAAAAGCAGTACAGGCTGCCGCCGCCCAGGGCCAGGCGCTGGCTGGGATAGGTGCAGCCGGGCAGGATGCCCAGCGGCGGTCCGTCAGCCAGGATTTCGCGCATCCGTCCTTCCGGATCGCGGTGCAGCAGCGGCGGAAAGCCGGCGCTGGAAAACTCCACCACGCTGGTGCCGGGATCGTAGTAGCCAGCCACGGCACAGACGAACATGCCGCGCACCACCGTCTCACACAGCTCATCGTTGACGCGCGCCAGCCAGGCGCCCGGATCGAGCTGATCGCGCCCGGCCCAGCGCAGGCAACTGGAGGCCCGCACCATCAGCAAGGACGCGTCCATGCCCTTGCCCGAGACGTCGCCCACGCAGAAGGCGATGCGTCCATCCGGCAGGACGAAGAAATCGTAAAAGTCACCACTGATCTCGCGTGCGGGCACATTCAAGGCCACCAGCGGGAAGTCGCGACGACGGCGCGGCAGCAGGGTCTTCTGCATCTGCCGCGCCAGCTGGAACTCGCGCTTGATGCGGTTCTGCTCCACCAGTTCGCGCATCAGCCGCGCGTTGTTGAGCGCCAGCGCGGTGGGCACCGCCAACAGGCGCAGCACATTGGCATCGTGATCGTCGAAGAGCTGTCCATTGCGCTTGTTCAGCACCTGCAGCGCGCCGATCGGGCCATGCGCTGTGTCCAGCGGCGCACACAGGATCGAACGCGCCGGAAAGCCCTTCTGCGCGCCGAGGTAGTCCGGATCGGCGGCGGTGTCGCGCACCATCTCGACCCGGTTGTAGGCAATGGCACGGCCGACGATGCCGCGTCCGCGCTGCACGCGCAGCCCGACTACATCCACCGGCCCGGCACTGGCGCGGCAGACGATGTCGTCCTGCAGCGGATCGAGCAGGAACACCGCTGCGGCCTCGGCGTTCATGTGTTCGGCAATCTTGACCACTGCCTGGCGCACGGTCTCGTCGATGTCCATCGAGGCGACGAAGGCGTGGCTGAAGTCGGCCAGGATGCCGATCTCGCCTGGGCCGATCTCACCGGTGGCGGCGCCGGTCGCCGGGTGCGCTGGGGTCACGATGCGGGGCCTGCCGCAGCATCAGTACGGCGCTTGCGCAGCCGCGCCCAGATCCACACCAGGGGCCCGGAGGCCACGTACACGAGGCCGATGCTGAGCAGCACGCTGGGTGGATGGGCGGCGACCGGGATGATCGCCACCACCACCAACAGAATCCAGAAGAAGGGCACGCGCTCAGGCCACACCTTGAAGCTGTAGTAGGCCACGCGACTGACCATCAGCAAGCCCAAGGCCAGGGTGAGGGCCAAGGCGCCCCAGCGCACGTTGGCGCCGGCGAAGCCGAAGTCCTCCATGGCCCAGACGAAGGCCATCAAAGTGCCGGCCGCGGCCGGGCTGGCGAGACCGGTGAAGAAGCGCTTGTCCGAACTGCCCGCCTGCGTGTTGAAGCGCGCCAGTCGCAGCGCGGCGCAGGCGGCGTACAAGAAGGCGATCAACCAACCCAGCTTGCCGAAGAAGTTGCCGTACTCGCGCAGATCGGCAAGCGCCCACATGTAGATGATCAAGGCTGGCGCCAGGCCGAAACTGATCATGTCGGAGAGGCTGTCGTACTGCACGCCAAACTCGCTCTGCGTGTTGGTCATGCGCGCGACGCGACCGTCCAGCCCGTCGAACAGTCCGGCAACGAATACGGCGACGGCGGCGGCGATGTAGTGCCCGTTGATCCCGGCAACGATGGCGTAGAAGCCAGAGAACAAGGCGCCGGTGGTCAGCAGGTTCGGCAGCAGGTAAATGCCCGGCGGGCGTCGTTTCAGCGTCGCGTCCTGATCGGAATCGCTCATCGAAGCTCTGCTCGCTCAAATCGTGAAGGCCATTCTATATCGGCGACTGCGGCACTCTTGCCAGCAGCGCGTGCGCTGGCGAACATCCGCTTACGACAAACGCCCGAGGGCGCCATGAACGTACGAGTTGCGGCAACGCTGGTTCTGCTGCTGGGCGCAAGTTCCGTCCAGGCAGCGGAAAAGATGTACAAGTGGACGGATGCGCAAGGGACGGTGCACTACTCGACCAAGCCGCCCGAAGGGCAGACGGACACCGCCGAGTTGACGCTGCAGAAGGCACCGCCCCCGCCGCCGGCAGCAGCGCCCGCGGCGGCGGATCAGTCGGGTGCGGACGCCCAGGCGCCGCTGGTCAGTCCCTCCGAGGCATGCAAGCAGGCGCAGGCCAATCTCAAGCTGCTGGAACAAAACAGCGCCAATCTGGTGATGCAACAGGGCGGTGAGACGCGTGCCTTGTCGGCAGAACAGCGCGAGGAGCAGCTGGCGGCCAATCGGGCCATCGTCGAACAGCACTGTCAGTCTGCGCAAAGTCCGCCGCCGACGTGAGCCGCAGTTCTGCCATCGTGGCCAAGGCCCAGCATGGCCGGACTTGGCCTTGGGTGTTGGTGCTGTTGGGATTGCTGGGCCTGGCGCTGGCGGGCTGGTGGCGATTCGCCCCGCAGACGCTGCCGGCATCATTGCAGAGCGTCCTGCCCGCGGCACCCAACGCGGCGCCCGCTCTCTACAAGTGGAAGGATGAGCAAGGCCAGTGGCATGTGACCGACGTGCCACCCGAGGGCCGAAGCTACGAAAAAGTCGAGATCGATCCCAATCTCAATGTGCTGCCAGCCGGTACCCCGCCGGAGCAGGACTGAGCACGACTGCGCCCTTCATGGACAGGGCGGATTGATGCGGGGAGGTCACGCTCTATCAAGGTGAGCTGCGGTCTGTTGCCTCGCCGCCTTCCCTAGAATCGTGCTTTTCGCCGACAGGACAGGGTCATGACAGAGCGGAACACCGGTTTCATCGGTCTGGGTGCCATGGGGGCGCCGATGGCGCGCCATCTGGCCCAGGCGGGACGCCTGCTTGGCGTCGCCAATCGTAGTCACGACAAAGCCGTGGCCCTGGCCGCCGAGTGCGGCGTGGCGGCATTTCAGGATCTCTCCGAACTGGCGTCGGCTTGCACCATCGTCTTCGTCTGCGTGTCTGCCGATCAGGACGTGAAGGATGTGGTGCGCGCGCTGCGGCCGGGACTGAAGCCGGGTGCGATCGTGGTCGACACCTCTACGGTGAGCGCGGCCACCGCGCAGGAACTGGCTGCCGAACTGGCACCGTCTGGCGTCGGCTTTCTTGATGCGCCGCTGACCGGTGGCGTCGAGGGCGCTCGCAACGGCAAGCTCAGTGTGATGGTCGGTGGCGGGCCCGAAGTGTTGGAACGAGTGCGCGGAGCCATCGCCTGCTTTGCGGCACGCATCACCCACATGGGTCCGGTGGGCGCCGGCCAGTCGACCAAGGCCGTGAATCAGGTGCTGGTGGCGGGCATCGCAGAAGCGGTGTGCGAGGGGCTGGCTTTTGGCGAGGCACTGGGCTTGCCACGCGAGTCCTTGCTCACGGTGCTGACCGGCGGTGCGGCCAACTCCTGGTTCCTGGAAAAGCGCGGTCGCAGCATGCTCGACGGCAACTACGAAGGCGGCTTCAAGCTTGGTCTGCTGCACAAGGATCTGCTGATCGTGCGCGAGATGCTGCGCGGGCTCGGCGTCCACTCGACCATCGTCAACGCGGCCCTGGCGGACTACTCAGAGCTCAAGGCGCAAGGGCGTGGCGATGAGGAAATCTCGGCGCTGGTACGCCTGAAGCGCGCACAGTACCCGAGCCAGGCCTGATCGCGCCGCCAGTTTGACGCGGGAATTGGGGGCTGGCGCGCAAGTTGGTCAGGACGAGGGTTGGATCCAGGTTTGCTCTGGCCCTACATCCCGGAGCACCGCGCTGCGCCTCACCAGAAGCGCGCCCCAGCCCCCAATGCCCTACCCAGCAAATGCCTGATCGAACCCCGCATCTGCGCCGAGCGACTTCGCAACTCGAGTCCCGAAAAGCAAGAAGGCGACCCGAGGGCCGCCTTCTTGGATCCAGCAAATTGCTGACGGATCAGACGTAACGACGGATCGCCACGCCACCCAGCACCAGCAACAGCGCCGCCATGATGATCATGGCTTCGCGACCCATGGTCGGGATGCCGAAGGGATTCTGCGCGACCGGAGCGGCCGTGGTGATGTTCAAAGTCCAGCCGCCAGTGATGGCGCCAGTGTCACCCGCGAAGTCATCGACCACAAACAGCCGCCAAGTGCCGTTCTGCGCGGCAGCCGGGCCATTGAAGACGGTGAAATCAGTGCCTGGCGTGCCCGCCGGAGCCGGAGCCGGGAAGGGATCTCCCGCACCAGAGTTGGTCGGCGCGAAAGTGCCAGAAGTGATCG